>Ga0307518_10000088_pt1 | contig 62943 bp, 87 predicted proteins | sample 25_EM_MG_FD_203889 | JGI IMG/M metagenome (GOLD analysis project Ga0307518, IMG submission 203889) | Populus trichocarpa ectomycorrhiza microbial communities from riparian zone in the Pacific Northwest, United States - 25_EM | ecosystem: Host-associated > Plants > Roots > Unclassified | place...
GAACCTTACTTTGCCACGACAAAACCACCTACATACAATGCTGACCTACCAATCTACGTCCAACAACTCTTTAGCTACACTTCTTAACACCTCCTACGGCCTTCTGGCACCGCGTCTTAGCACATCTGTTTGCTTGTAGCGGTATATAAATGTGGAATTCTCTCTCTCTTGAGACATTTACAATGACACTACGTGGGAGGAATTCACCAGTCATGTCAGTCGTCCCTTAAAGTGACTATGTATATTAATTTCGTTAACGAAGACGATGACTTACAGATTGACAGGAACTCTGCGAGGCTTTGTGAGAACTCGGGACAAAGTGCCCAGCACCGTGCCCTGAACAAACTAAGGTCCCAATTAGTCATGATCGTGGCACCCAATGACAGTGTTACACATTGAACTTAGCGACTCTGGTGACCTGACATATACAAGTGAAAAACTCTACATACAAAATAACAGTTATATGAAAGGGGAGAAAGAGGACAGAGGCTCAAATAAAAGGAATACATATATAACAGCATGAGTGGCGAGTGGCAGTATCATATTGACAGCTATGGGAACAGGGTGGCAGGGTATCACAGTATTCTGCAATAGGACGTCGTGAAAATGCACAAGCAACGAGAACATATTGTTCGATGATAAATACCAACATAGACACAGTCCCTTGGGCTTACGATGAGAAAACAAGACTGGTTCGGTACCGGGGGTCATCAACTTTCGTGATATGAAGATGTCGATCTGTGATTTATCTCCGCCTTATGTCGCACTCACTTTCACCGATCGAAAAACTGGCCACTATGGTGCCAGTTTGGGGTTCTAGCTCGCGCATCCTCCTCTACTCCTGGTATTTCACCCGTCTTCGAAAGTTGGTGCCAGTGGAGCATATCCCCTGCCTTCAGCGTCCGCACTGGTGGCTCCTCTGATGTGTATCTGGCTACGGAGTCACCAGTCCTCAGCCGAGCTGTTTGCTGTGAAGAGGGTGTTCGGGAAATGAGTAGAGGTGAATGTGACGGTAAAATCGGGAAGAGGTCGGGAGAGGAACCGTCGGGGGAAGGTGCAAGTTCTGGTGACTCTAGCGGGGAAGAGGAAAAGAAATGTGGACTGGGGGGTGATGTCACTATCTGCCGGCGAGTTGCTGTAACATTCGCAATGTTATGGGTAAGTGATGGGTCTGCGGGGATGAGAAGAGGGGGAGCAGTTAGTGGCGGAGGTGACGAATACCCCACCGGGATGACACCGGGTTCATCAGGTATATGATGCCGAACAGTGGCAATCACTTCATTCGAGTGAAACACAAAGCGGTGACCATTAGTGGTGCGGTTACTTGAACTGGTTGAAGAAGTACATCGAAAGCACTGGCGATGAGGTATCAGTCAACGATACCTTCTGCTCTAACAGATGGGAATCTCACAGGAACTACAATCATGTATCCAACGGACGCTCCACAAGTGTGACAACAAAGCGTCTGAGTCAAACACTCGCAAGTACGCGGAGCTGTTGGTAAATAGCAGGGGGGAGAACGGAGTGCATCTGGGTTCGTGGAGTAGGCGGAACAGTTTACTGGAAGCGCATCCGTGGAGAAAAGAGAGACATTGGGTCGTAGCAACAATACAGCCTAGCACGTCAATAGTTAGAAAACGTTCTGCTTACAAATAACAAAAATTGCCCGTTACCCACTTTCATTCCGCGATTGGTCAGGAAAGTACCACAAGTTCGACAGTCCAGGATCCATACTTTGTGGGGGGTCTGCGGTGGGGGTAGAGGAGGAGATGGGTAACGGTTTGGTTGCACATGGGTTGGCCATGGCCCCGACACCACGGGAACTGATAAATAATGCGGGATAGTTGATAGTGACATCCCCCCTTCCACATGGGACTGAATAGGGTGATTCGGGAGGTTGTATCTGTCAAAGTAGGTGGAAGCTGATGTGTGCGGTATGAAGTAGGTGTGGCTGAAAGTGGGATCGTTGTTGGATACATAAATTTGAGGTCGCGGCAGATAAGAGTGATGACGCTGGAGTTCACGGACGGTTGCCAGGTGCGGGATGGGTGATCGATCCCCCACTGTTTGCTGGTGGGAGTTCTCGATGGCATTGAGGACAGGCATCGAGATGGGGTATGGATTTCTGGGGGTATGCCGGGTTCCACAGCGGCAGAAGGGTGGGGGAAGGGAAATGAGCGAGATATGTCTGCGTCGTTCAGCAGTATTTGGTATTTATAGTCGATCTCATTATAATGACTGATTACGTAAGAGTTTACACGTCGGGCAACTCCGAGCCGCCGGCAAGTCAGACTGGGTATGCATGAATCCATGTAGCATGCAGCGAACCAACGTCGCCGTCCTCACTCAGTCGCACGTCGCAATTGCCGCAAAAAAGCGTAAAAAGAATGGACAAGTCAAGGAGGTTATTTTCGACGAAGATGCGCGCAGGTGAGGCTGCTGTTTCTCCACTAGAACGAGCGCAGATACATCACCTCCAGGGAATTCCTCACTGGTTTTCATAAGCGCAAGACTGCCAAAAAGGAGGAGGCAATTAAGCGTGCAAAACTCAGGGAGAAGCAAGAGAGACAGGAGTTACGTCGTGAGGTATGTTCATCTCCAGTATCGTTATACTTTGGGTATTTATCTCAGATTGCGTAGCATCGACGTGCACTTGCTGAACGAGCCGCACGAAATGCTGCGGAAGTAGAAATGGCTTATGGGGCTGTCATAGGTGCTGTGTGTTTTATCAACTCCCAGCGTCAGACTAACATGCTTGCAGGTCATGAAGAGGAGGAGACCGGAGGAAATGCCAGTGATCCCGAGATTGGAGAGGAATATGAGGGAGAAGAGCAACTTGCTACAGTCACTGTTGTGGAGGATTTTGATCCTGCATCATTACTCCACGGACCATTGCAGAACTCCCGGGGTCACAGTTCGGATCTTTCGGGCTCTCTACCGGCATCGAGAGTCAAAGGGAAAGTCAAAGAAAAGGTACAGCACGAGACGGTCGTCGTCGAAAAGAAGTCGACAAAGAACCGAAAGCCGAAATATCAGACCAAGGCCGCCCGGGCTGCAGAGCGTGCTAAACAAAAGGCGCGGCACACAGCAAAAGCGGAGCGAGCTGGTGGCAAAGCGCCGAGGATTCAGAAGAAAAAGAAGCGATGATGTATCTCTTTTCGTAGTAGCACCTTTCTAATGTACTTTACTGTATGTATGTACTTCGATGAGGACAATGTCAACTACTTTAGTACCGACTACTATATTTGGGAGACTTGCTGGAACGCACATTCCTTTGCACAGAGGTAGTTGGCTGGCCAACCCAATGAACTCCCTTTACACCCTCGGCGTTCGTCAGACAAATTCGCTCACAGCTGACCTGGAACGCCTCAAAAATGGCGACCATTCAGCCTCCCTTCTTGGTCAGTTTCCCATATGCGCAGCTATGAGTCCGACTGACGGGCACTCTCGTTAGGACAGATATCTGCTTCCCTAGCCGCCATGCATAGGACAATAGAAGACTACGACGCCGTGATTAAGAGGGAGATTATCAAGGCTAAGCAAGAGAAAGGTCAAATGTATGTAACCCGTGGACGTGTTCATCTCCTATGGTTCAACGAGTATTTCTAGGCGCGTTCAAAAGTTCCGTGCCGACTACGCGGAACTAAAGGGCCAGTTCGAGAAAGTAAAGAACGAGGTAAGTCGGTCCGTCGACTCATATGTCAAACCCACGACTTTTATCGACTTTGCACAGAGGACCGCCGCACAGCGGAACGAATTACTACATGGAGCTCCGTCAGGTCTTCAGTCGCCGAGTGGGTCAGATGCAAGGCGACGCTTCACATCAGGTCACTTCAACGACAATGGAGATTCGTCCCGGCACTCCGAGTCACCATTTCGTATGCCAACGCCACTACCGAACCAAACACTGCGAGAACATCACGCGCTGAACGAGCACTCTTTCATTCAGAGCACAGAAACGAGACTGGATGAGTTTATCGCACAGGGTCGGGAGGTGTTGGACAATCTTGTGGACCAGCGCAACGTGCTCAAGGGCACGCAGAGAAGACTGCTGGATGCAGCAAATACACTTGGGTTGAGCCGTGAGGTCATTGGCTGGATTGAAAGACGAAGGTATGCATCTCTCACTTGGTGTGAACGCCTACTGATGCTTTGCTCAGCACGCAAGACATGTACATATTTCTTGGAGGGGCAGTTTTCACGTTTTTCTGTTTCTTTCTGGTTTGGAGATATCTGGGTTAGGCTATCCTGGACGTTGTCTACATGTTTTGTATCTACTTGAGTTGACTGTTCTCACCTCGAGGCTCCACGGCTATCTTGGCCTGAAATGGCATTTATGTAGTAATTTACTTCTGACTTACATCTTCCACTCAGTTGATCTACTCTGGGATGGCTGCAGACGGCCCAAGTCAATACGACTACACCGAGGGTGCATCCGCCATAGAAATTCGAGATGCAATCGCAAGGACTTCACGTGCACGGCGGGACTCCCAGTATAGCCTTGCAAACGGTGGTGAAGCAACAATGTTCGATGGCCCTGCGAGCATGGCAATACCAACCAGCACCTCCAGAATGTCATATACAGACAGAGGATTTTCCGGGAGGCGCAGCTCAGAGTACTCGAGGACGAGGAAGAGTGACGAGGCCGTCAGTCTGGGGTTTACAAGCAGGGGTCGGGGTAAACGAAGGATGAGCACGAGCGACCAGGTTTCAGAATCTGCAAGTAGCATGGAAGAAAGCGGAGCTGAGGAGGAAGCTGAAGACCAAGGCATGTTGGCTCGACGAGGACGCCGCACCAAGCGATCTCCCTCCCCCGCACGGAACCGGTCAGTGTTTGACAATATCGCACACCTGTTTAGCAGGACAACCGAGGATCCATCAGGATGCAGATCGTCGTTGTCAGCGCGTTCATCTCTGTCGTCGACGCGCCGGTCGAGGCGTAGTAGACTATCGGACACAAGTTCGGATGGTGTGCCCGGGACAGATAATGAGGACGCAGAACGTTGGGGCTACTCTTCAGGAGAGGAAGACGACAGCATGGAGGTACTTTCGGTCAATCCCCCGAGCGGTATCGCCAGCGACGTAGAATATGGTTCGCGCTCCCCTTCCCCCAGCCGATCTACTTTGCCGCTATTGTCATCGGACCCAATCTTTGGGGATGAAGTCCGCATAGACATTGATGTCCCTCTGGAACCCCTGGAGCCGCCGCCGCCAGGTCCACCAAGCCGACAGAGAATCTATGTCTCCGATGAGGACAGCACCCTATTATTCGTGGGCTACGAGATCATCCTTGGGCGTCAGTGGGTTTGGCGAGTGTGTTGTGTGCTTTCACTAGGGGTGCTTGGACTTCTCGGCCACTGGTTTCCGCGCTTGTGGTTACGTTGGGTGGTGCGTGAAAAGGCATTCAAGGATTTGAAACAGGGCTTTGTTGCCGTCGAGGTGCGTACAATCCAACTCAGACTTTCAATGGTTGCAAATCTAGCCTAGGGTGCATACAGAGCCATTACATTATTTCCCGTCAAACATACTGCATACCCTTATGAACGTTCTGCTGTCTTCCCTGATCTCCACGATTTTGAAAGGCCATCTAGATACTCTCCACCCGCGAAGCCTAATGGCCAAGATAACCATAAATCCGAAATAATTGGGAACCTTTTGATTGTCGACTACCGTTATTCTCGTTTCGTGCTCGATCCTCAGACTGGGCTCTTCAGCATGTTAAGGTATAAACTTTGTTTAATCCCTTTCCATCCATTCTCACCGTCAAGGTGTTAGGGATTGGCGCGATCCTTCGTGGACCGGGATACAATCTGTACAGCACGGGCTTCCGCAACACATCCGGAAACAACGGCTGACCCTTTTTGGACCTAATCTCGTTGACATTGAAGGGAAATCTACACTCTCGCTCCTCATAGATGAGGTACGTGTAGACAGTGTATCAGATAGAAATGGGAATCTTATTTGTGAACAAGGTCATCCATCCGTTCTACGTGTTTCAAGTGGCAAGCATGATCTTGTGGTCTTTGGACGACTATTATTACTACGCGTTCTGCATTGCACTCATTTCAACGCTGAGCGTTGCGACAACGCTCATTGATACCAAGAAGGTCAGTTTACTCTCGCCTTTTTTCTTTTCTTTGCCTACCTTTCTTAACACTCCCTAGACGATTAAACGAATGCGTGACATGTCTCGCTTCTTGTGTGATGTAGTTATCTATACTAATGGGCAATGTAAGGTCTCTTGCTGATGTTTGATTGTTAATAACAATATTGGCCAGGGTCGGAGCAGAGTTCCACAGAACTTGTTCCAGGAGACATAGTGAACCTCTCCGAGTCACGAGCTTCTTTGTTCCCAGCAGATATATTCTTACTATGTGGAGATGCCATTGTGAACGAGAGTATGCTTACCGGTGAGAGTGTCCCGGTGTCAAAGATTCCCGCAAAAAATGAGGATGTCGCACGTTGGCGGGAAATGAGAGATATAGAAGGTCCACTGGCAAAGAGCTTCTTGTACGCCGGGACACGCATTGTCCGGATTCGCGGTACGCTTGCAGCTGATGGGATCGATGGTACACCCGCCTTGGGGCTTGTGGTTCGGACAGGTAAGCCCTGATGCTCAGGCTCGCCTCTTTGATGAATACGCCATGCTATAAATAGGATTCAGTACAACTAAGGGTGCGTTGGTGCGGTCCATGCTTTTTCCAAAGCCGATAGGGTTCAAGTTCTATCGGGATTCTATGCGCTTCATCGGCGTGTTGGCGGGGATTGCAGCTCTAGGGTTTTGTGCCAGCGCTGTGCAGTTCATCAGACTTGGCGTAAGTTTGATTCAAACATCCAATGCTAAAAGGAAGCGCTGATAGTCTTCATACTAAGATTCCATTGATCACCATCGTCGTTCGGGCCCTGGACCTCATTACTATCGTAGTTCCTCCTGCCCTTCCCGCTACTCTTTCCATAGGTACCAGCTTTGCCATTGGCCGTCTGCGCGAATTGGGCATTTTTTGTATTTCTCCGACTCGTGTCAACGTTGGAGGGAAGATCAATATCTGTTGCTTTGACAAGACGGGCACACTCACAGAAGACGGGCTCGACATCCTTGGTGTGCGATCTTTGGACCGTACGGAGCATCGTTTTGGCGAACTCATCGAAGATGTACATGATCTTCCGAGTATGCGCGACCGAGCAAGCTTCCTTCACGCGCTTGTGACGTGTCACTCGCTAAAGATGATAGACGGCAAAGCTATCGGAGATCCGCTGGATGTTAAGATGTTTCAGTTCACAAGGTGGACATTAGAAGAAGGTTTGGTTGCTGGGACAGGGATTATCAAAGGAAAGAGCGGGACAGAGAGAGCGGCGCTTGTACAGACCGTCGTGCGCCCTCCGGGAAGTGTCCATTTTCGTCTTGAAGACGCCCTGAAATCTAGTGGCAAGGTTCGTGTTCTTACTACCTTTGTTCTTTAGAGCGTGAAGATGGCTGACTCGTCGAAAGCATGCACATTTCTTAGAATTGGGCGTGATCCGCACATTTGAATTTGTATCTTCCCTGCGCAGGATGAGCGTCGTGGTGAAGCGACTTAAAAGCAGCAGCATGGAAATATATGTCAAGGGTGCGCCCGAGGTTATGGCTGAGATCTGTGAAAGAAACTCTTGTATGTCAGTTTATCCAGACGATTCACCCGGTATCTAACAACCATGTACAGTTCCCCACGACTACGATGACCTGCTATCTTATTATACCCGGCGAGGGTATCGTGTCATTGCGATCGCTGGGAAGAGCATCGAGGGCTTGTCTTGGTTAAAGGCTCAGAAGATGAAACGGTATTGAAGTGTCATGTCTTATTAATCCTCTCTGATAATATCCCAGGGAACAAGCAGAAACAAACTTACGATTCCTGGGTCTAGTCATTTTTGAAAACAAGCTGAAGCCTGGAACCACACCAGCTATTCAGACCCTTAGAGCGGCGCATCTGACATGCAAAATGATCACAGGAGATAACCCGCTGACTGCGGTAAGCGTTGCCAGGGAATGCACATTGATAAACCCCGCTGCACATGTGTTCTCTCCGACCTTCATTCAAGGTACTTTGGTTTCGCTTTGCTCTCCCTCACCATTCACTGTAGTACTCTGCAGGCAACGCAACTACCCCATTGTCCAGGTTGGAATGGTCATGCATGGACGACTATTCGTGGAAGATGGATCCCTATAGTCTTAAACCCTTGACACCGCCGCCTCATCACACCGTTGAAGAGGACGAAATTGATTTTCAGGATTTTTCTCTCGTAGTGACAGGCGACGTTTTTAGGTGGATGATAAATTATGCTCCTGCCGAGACCATACAACGGGTAGGTACCATATCCTTTAAGTCCTCACAAACTCTGAGACGTACCACAGATGATGGTGAAAATACAAGTATTTGCTCGCATGTCTCCGGATGAGAAAAATGAAGTTGTCGAACGCCTTCAGGCTCTCGGCTACACTGTGCTCATGTGTGGTGATGGTGCTAACGACTGCGCGGCTCTGAAAGCTGCTGATGTAGGCATCTCACTTTCGGAAGCTGAGGCCTCTGTTGCAGCCCCGTTCACGAGCAGTATTCCGGATATCAGTTGCGTTATCGAAGTTATCAAGGAAGGCAGAGCGGCTTTAGCAACCAGCTTCTCCTGCTTCAAATACATGTGCGTGCCTGGTGTTTACTGGCACAACTGTTCTGAATATATTTTAGGGCACTCTATTCGCTCATTCAATTCACGACTATCACCTTGTTGTATTCATTCGCCTCGTCATTGGGGGACTTCCAGGCAAGTAATAGCATTCCCTCGGCCATAACGATTTGTTGAACGATCTTGAAGTTCTTATATATCGACTTATTTATCATTATCCCCATTGCCATCTCCAGTAGGTCACATTTTCAGACGCTTCCTTCTCTCCCTGATTGGCTTGCAGTGGGGAGAACTGCTCCCTTTCCGAAAATTCATCCGAAGCGTCCTACTGCGAGCCTTATCTCGAAGAAAGTGCTCTCCAGTTTGGTGGGGCAGATATTCATCACGAGTGCAGTGCAGGTCTGGACATTCTTCTGGGTCCGTCGGCAGGCGTGGTAAGTGAAACAGCGAACTGGACATTAGGTAACCGTCCATGACACCCCTCAGGTACGTGCCACCTCACATGGCCGTCACCAGCGGCACGAAATTGAACGCAACAAACTACGAGAACACCGCGTTATTTCTAGTGTCGTGCTTCCAATACATTCTCGTCGCCGCTGTGTTTAGCATAGGTCCACCTTACCGCAAGGCTATGTGGACAAACGGCAAGTTACCCTCCCTGATGTGAACCAGAATTACTGACCGTATGAATCCGTAGGTTGGCTGATGCTTTCTATCATTGCTTTGTCTCTGTTCGATCTGTTGATACTCCTCCGCCCACCCAAGCCATTCAGGCTGATCCTTGAGTTGATGCAGCTTCCATTGTCGGCCCGGATGTGGCTAGCTGCATTTGTCACTGTCAACATCGTCGTGTCCGGTGTTTTTGAGAAGTGGGTAACACCGTTTATTTCGCAGGTCATTGGGGCAGTGCTGTCTTACCGTCTTGAGCAAAAGCGATACCGGGATGGGAAAGCATACAAGGCAGTTGAGGGCGGGATGCGATAGGGACAAGTAGTAAATATTGAGCTTGCATAGACTATCGGATTCATGTTTCTGGTGGTTGTCCTGGCAGTGACATGTTTACCATATTTAGTAAGACTTAAGGGGTTGCCTAATACTGGCCAACAAGGGTCATCCAGGGTCATCCTCCTTCACATCTTGTGCACCTTCAACTGATACCTCTGCCCCGTCTTTGGATTCTGAGAGCTGGCTCTTCATTCTTTTTCACTTCTCTTATTGGCGAGTTGGTGTGGAAATTTACGATGCTTCTCCGTGTAACCTCGGTGCAATGTCTTATATTCCTTGCTTCGCAATTTGTTACTGCCTCGCATTCACCTGGCCTTGGGGCTCGTCAATCAACTCCTGTATTCATCCCCGCACCATTGCCATCACCCACCTCTATAACCTTTAATAGTACCATTCAAACGTGAGTTCTTCGCAACCACATGAGCAAGCAGGATTATTGATGCACTGCATTTGTCCCAGCGACAATGGCACAATGGTCGAAACTTGTATCCTATCCTTCATACCTGTTGGTTCAGACATCAAGGAGATCGAGAACTGTACCGTGTCCACGGGTGGTTCAGATCTAGCCAGCGCAATCGTCACACCCTCAGCATCAGCCAGTTCAGTCACAATCAGTTTTATTCCGGCACCAACAGTAGGCACTTTGGGCCATCATTTTACCACACCATTAACAGTTCCTCACAGGGGACGCTGCCGGTGTCAGTGACGCCGTCTGCGGTAGTAGCCGCAGTCTTTACCATGCCGGGTCGGTCTCTGGAAGTTCTACCCGTTGGTTTGGGTATCTATGGCGGAATCACGTTTATCACTTTCATGTTCGTGGCCTTTGTCACTTATGAGCGGGTACAATATCGCAAGGTGAGTAACGTGGTCACCCGCCCAATATTCCGTATTAAAACTTGGGGAAAACAGGCGTTCCAGGAACGCAGGATGATCGAGCAGACAATGATTGCCAATAGTAGAGTCACGCAATGACCGAAAGCTGGCGATGAGGTGGACACAAATGCTATTTGATGTCGCGTTATTGTATAACAGTGCTCTACGGAGGTGTACAGTTTACATCGAAGGTTAAATATGACCAGTAGTTGGACATCAATGTCGTTGAACAGCATCTTAGCATGTCGAAGGTGAGTTTAAATTCCGGATCTGGTTCACCCAGGGCGGACTCGCCGTTTCCGTCTAGATCTATAGCTTCCACTTGGCTCGTGCTTCCATGTCCTCACCTAACGATCACTCTGACCCCCGTGCGGGGTTGGTCGCAGTCGACCGACTGATGATTACGTTCCTTGTCGATAACAATATAGAGTGGTAAACCAGAGAACGCCATGGATGTCCGAGTATTGTCTCAAGGCCATTATTAATTGACACAGGTTTGCGAAACTGCCCCCTGGATTCATGCATGAAATGAGGCAACATCTTGCCGATCAAAAAACCGAGGACCCTCAGACGGGGGTCCCTATCATTGATCTCGAAAGCTTTTGTTGCGGTAAGCATGATATCGTACAGCTGTTGCGAGAAATCGCAACGCTGTTAAGTGCTGTGATTTATTCTGTAATGTGCTCAGGGGCTCATGGGTTTTCTGCGCTGATCGTATGTCCACATTTTCATGGTACGCTGTGAACCCCGGCTGACGCATGCAGGAAACCGAAATAGAGGGCAAACCAAGTCACCTTACGCTCTTCGACACCGGACCAGATTCAAAATCCATATTCCGCAATGCAACGGCGATGCGAGTGCCTGTCGATCTAGTTGAAACGGTGGTCCTTTCGCATTGGCATTATGACCATTCTGGAGGTATGCTGTCGTTCCTTCACATGCGAAGTCACGATGCTCCCAAATGTGTCGTCGATCTGCACCCTGATCGCCCAACCGCACGAGGAATTGCCACCCCTCCAACATACGAGACTATTATCGGTCGCTTACCAGCAGATCCGAACTTCGAGCTCATAGAGGCTGCAGGGGGAATTGTTGAGAAACACGCAGAAGGACACACCATTGCCGATGCAACAATATACGTTAGTGGTGCGATCCCAAGAGTTACGCCGTTTGAAGAAGGTCTGCCAGGAGGTGTTAGATTCGTGGAGGAAGACGGTAAATGTGGGAGGTGGACCTCGGAACCAGTATGTCGTGTTCAATTTTCATTCCGTTGGCCTTAATCCCTGCAGCACATTATGGACGAGCGTTATGCCGTGGTTGACGTTGCCGGAAAAGGGCTTGTTATCTTCAGCGCGTACGGTCACATCGTGTGCGATGGACCCACACTGAACTGTCCACGATCAGATGCTCCCACGCAGGTATTGTGAATGTCGTCAAAGATGCTGTTCGAAGGTTCTCGAGACCAATTCATATGGTCAGTTTGTTTTTTTTGTCCACCAGATTCGATGCATTGAAGACGACGATGGCAGATTATCGGCGGGCTACATTTAGGTACACCGGATCTCAACCACCGCATTCCCCCCACCGTGGACTTCCTAACCCGTCAGCTGAGGCCTGCTCCGGCGTACATTTTGCCCATGCATTGTTCTGGGTTCCATTGCAAAATTGCGTTGGAGCGTGCTTTGGGAGAGGGCTGTGTGCCTGCTGGAGTAGGTATGAAGGTAGATATTCACGGTGATCGTGGGTTGGATGGTAGATTGCTTTTCCCTACAATATCGTAGCGCATGGCTCGTGGTCTCTGGAAGGATAATATCATGACACATTTGGCTGCTAGACATCACCGGGATAACTGTGTCTGAGAAATAAACAAAGCACATGGCAGTATAATTCAGATATACCTAATACTCTACTCATCGTCATTAATATCATGCAACAGCGCAGATTCCCCCAATGTATCTTCTGTAAAAGTGCAGTCCACAGTGTGTAACAGTTCCAAAAACTTGTCCATGACGTTTGGCTTGGGAACTGCAGTACTGTTTATCATATCGACGATGCGAGAATCTTCGTATCGTGTTCCATCGATACCATAAAATTTCACCAGAGCCAATGTATCTTGACATCTCTGTGCCCAATCTGAATTTAGGTTGAGTATTCTCAACACGTGGTCCTAGAACATATCAATGGTCCAGGTGCATCTAAGTAGGTCCAAGGCCGAGTCTTACCATTTTAACCACACAGCCAGGCGCCCCATCACAGTCCACCGGCGTCGTCAGTCCCGACAGTTGTTCTAACATGTGTGAAACGATCTCGTATTGTTTGAGGACCTCGGACACCCGCTGCAACTTGGCTTTCGACTGCATATACTGTAGGAACTCCGGATGGTTTTCGACTTGCGGCTTAATCCACTTGAAAATCGCGTCGTCCCTCTCTTCCTCTGTCTCTGCGAGCTGGGCGGGAATAGGAAGTGCAGTAGGTTTCGCACGACTGTGGCCTATAACATTTACGCCATGAGCGATCAGTCCCCGTGAGATCACACTGCCGGATAATGATATATATTACCATGCAACTTGTTTCTCTTTCGTTTGTGTGAACCAGTATCCGAACCTGGCGACAATATTCCTTTTGGAGCTGCAAAGTTGATCTTCGACAGGGCCTCGATCTGCTCATCTCGTGTGTGCACACGCATTTGTGGGCGTGTATTTGCAATAGATGTCGATTGCTCTGAATCAGAATCAGAATCGTGTCCGTGCCGGGTATCACTGGTATATCCAGGACGGCAGGGCAGCTGACCCTGCGGTATCGGCTAGAAAAGGGAATATAGAGCATAAAACTAAACTCATCCAGATACATGCGTACCGTTTCCACGTAGACATTCAGCGTTCTTTGTTTCGAGACGCCAAGATGAGCTGGTGTAACGTGGTGGTTGTCATGAAAATCCACTCGCATGAAGAACTGCCGGAACCTTGCTCTCATCGTGTAGACCTTAGCCGGTCCTACAAATGCCAAAGTCAAACACCTTGGAACCGGCGAAAAAAAAAAAATGACCATCAATACGCGATGGTGAGGCTTGAAGGGCATTGCAAACATCCACAGCATCCGCCCAGAAGCCATCATCCGGGTCTTCGGCAGGTTTCAGAGGAACCTTAATTTCGGCTAACTGAGAATCTACCACACCACTTCTCAGGTCTTCGATCAATAAGGTTAGCATCCTCAGCGGACGCTGAGTACTTGTACTATTAGAATGAGTTGTGGCTTTCCAAGTGTCAGGATGGTGATGCAAGAGGGTGAATCTCCTTACAAACTGTGTTAGGTTGGGGGTCTGTGTTATTGTGGGTAAGAGGCCGACTGCTGCCAATGGTCTTCGTTGACTCGGCTCGATTATCCGAGCTATGGCAATTGTAGGAAACATGAGGTGCTAAGCCAGTGGTTGCGCCCTGAGGGTGTTGATAATGAAGAAACTGTGAGCCCGGCACATCTGGCACGGTGCCCTCTGGTATTGTATTGCCCCGCTTCCCGCGTTTTCTAGGCGGTGCTAGTGATTCGCCAACGCTCACTTGGGCCGGAGCGGGAGCATTTCTATGCATTTCCATTTCATGACTGTAGTGCGTCAGGCCGTTTGGAGTGGGCATCGTAGATGAGCTAAAGGGTAGTTGTGTAGAGAGGTTTGGAGATGAAGTAGCAACAGCGGAGCTGCTGGACGATAAGGTGCCAGAGGGCGATCCCATGATAGCGACTGAAGAGTGAAACGGAGTCACACCAGCCAAGTCTGTGCCTCCAGATGGTGTCAGAGTGAGGAAGTCAGCAGGCGCGGGTGACATCGTGGATGGTCCAGGTGTAGACGCCATAAGTCTAAATCTTCCTGTTTGTGAGGAATATTCCTGGTTCTTCTTCTTGCGAATTGCCTTGGGCTTTTGTTGCTTTGGTGGCTTTGGCGGAGGAGGGGGAGCCTGACCAGGTAGGAAATAGCACGCAGTTGGAGGTTTGGGGGGTGACGGGGCCTCGTATGTCTCAATGTGGGCACTGGTAGATGGAGTCCATGTGAAGCCAACAGGCTTTCGAATTAGAGGCGTATTCTCTGGTGACGGCGTACCGGTGTCATCCTCGTTAATAATAGGGACGACGAGATCCCCATCGTCTGAAGTGGGTGTGAATGAGCGTTTCGGTCTTTTCTGGAGCGATAACAGAGGTTAATGTGAGACGGTGTCTCGAATAATAAAAGAAGGGTTTGGGACATGCTGAAGAGTAGAAGGGGTGCAGACTTACCGCCGCCGGGGAAGACTCCCTGCTGCTCCTAATCTCGTGGAGGTGCGAATGAGACTAGACTGGAGAACTCGAAGCTTTTCATATCACTCACGACGACGTTACGTGCCTTCCAACACCATAGGTGACCTCGTCATCGCTGCCCACATCAGTTCTGGGTCGGTTGCTGGAAGCCACGACGCGCAAGAGAGGAGCTGAAGAGTTAAGAAGGTGGTGGGGACACGACAGACCTAGTGTGGGCAGATTGTTGGTTAGTGAGGAATTCCTGGCTCGTATGTACACTGTCACTGTGCACACAACCGATGCACAGCAGGACAACAGCAGGATGCAATAACATGTATTTGTCAAATCACACCACAAGTTGTTCTACGATTTATACAAACGAGACACGATTGCAGGATATGATAAAATAAAACCGGTCATCCAGTCGGATGTCCAGCGCACATCAAGTCGACCTTCCGTAGACACGTTTCGCATTGTGCATGAAAACGTTGTCAATGGCGTCTTGTTCTACACCAAGCTCCGCGAATGACTCCCGAACAAGGTCATACCAACTGATGGGCAGGTCGAAAGCCTCGCCTGCCGACGAAGGCGATGATCCAAAAAGCATTCTTTCAAATCCATAGGCCTCGAGGACAGGTCCAACTACGCATCGCATGTTGCTGTAAGCACTGGGATGGCCAACGAATGACTCGAAGACCTACTGTACAGCTTGAGTCTGCTCTTCCACTCTTTCCGGCTATCTGTGGACTCTGTTCCAGTTCCAAACCTTTGCCGCACGGGTGGGGTGATCTTCAAGTGCAGGTTCTCGAATAACGATAGTGAGGACACACGTGATTGATACTGTAAATACTCGGGAAGTTGCATGATCTTGACAATGGGCTGGTCCAGATCTAGCGGGGGAGGAAATATATTGCCTAGCCGGATAAGATCAGTCGCGGAAAGGGTAGAAAAAGGAGTCGGAGTCTTACTGAGAACGATGTGTGCCCGCTTGTTCTCCCCTCCATCCGTGCGTGCTGGCGTGATTGTCGCCTTAGTGAGGAGATCTTCAAAAGAGTCGTAGAGGGAGGAACCGCTTGTCGCGACGCCCGCCATCATATCCGACTGGATATCAATATCGACGACATCGCTATTGCTCAAAGCCCAAGTTAAGCTGCTGACTGCCTCCGGGGTAGCACGAATAAAGGTGGTCGACAAGGTTACAGGTGGATTCGATCCAGATAAGTAAGAGGGAGGTTGAGACGGAGGAGGTTTATCGAGCGTGAATGGGATCGATACAGCTAATATGGGTACATCGAAGCGCGATCGCAATCTGTGGAGTAGCACGCTGCCGTGAATAACATGATAGCAAGGTAGATGGATGTAGCCAACCCTTGCAATAGGCCAGGGATATCGTCAGACGATTGAGTGTCTGCTGTTAATACCACTCCCCTGATCCTTTCAAGGACGAGTTGTCCGATGACCTGCCTGTACTGCTCGATACTTTCGGGGACACGAAGATGAGAGTCAATGATCCCAGCGGGGACGACTGCGCTGGCAGTGGGGGGCAAGGGAAACGTGTCAGATGTCCCGGTGTTGGGGGGACTGAAGGCAGACAAGGGTAGTTTGGGTAAATTCTTCGGACCCTTGCGACGTCCGCCAGCAAAGCCGGGGGTATGCAACGAGGGGGGTATCGGTGTGGATGCCATATGATATGTAGAAAAAAGGAATTTCGTGTTGTTACAAGCGTCTACAATACAAACAGTCCCAATGGATACATAGATACTATGTACTAAGCAGCAAAAGTCCCCTATGTCCGTGAGCTAAAACCAAAATCAACAAAGGAAGCACGCTATCACTATCTGTGACGAGTTTCAGGCGACTCGGAGTAGATTGGTCTACTCAGCCCCACTGCAGGCTTTGCGGGTGGCGGTGAAGCAGTTGAGCGGCGCATCCAGTTCGACCATCGTTTGGCCTTTTTTTTGGACTTCTAGTGGTTAGCCAACCGAGACTTCACTAAAGGGCCGATTACTTACTTCATGATCCTGAGGGTCAACCTCGGCATTGAAAAAATTGTCGAAGGTCTGTAGAGCATGGTCGCGTTCTGCTCTCCGACCTTGCTCCCATCCCTCATCATACCCATCTTGTCTTCCTATCTTTCCCCCCTGTTTAATCCCTAATTCCTGTCCTTCTGTGAATCCATATTCTCGCCCTTGTTCGAAGCCTTCCTCCCGGCCACTCTCGAAGCCTTCGGCATAACCAGTGTCATAGCCTTCCATGTGACCCGAGTTGAACCACTTGCGTATTCCAAACCGCTGACCTTCATCCCTGCCTGCGTCCTCGGCCTGCAGGGTCCGAAGCTCTAGCTGGAATTTCCTCGCAGTGTCACGGGCACGGGAAGCACTTTCCTCTGCCTCGTTTCTTTGCCTCTCCAGTAGAGCAACATCAGAACGAAGACGCCTAAGTTCCACTTCGAGGCTCTGTATTTGCAATTGGTGACGCTTTATTTCCTCCTTTGCAGAGGAAGCCTCTAGCTCGACGTAGTGCTTGCCTGACTCTGCGGCTGTTACGCGAGACGTCAGTTCCCGCACACGCGCCTCGGATTGCTCGGCCCTAGTGATGGCCTGGTTTGTCCTGCGCATCTCTCGATTGAGCCTGTCTCCAGTCGACCGAAGTATGGACTTGAGGTGGTGTGCTTGTCTCTCTTCTTCAGCAAGGACGACACCCAAGATGGATGAAGAACGACGACTGCGTGAGCTGGAAGAGGAATGTCGGTGGCTCCCCGTTCCATCTGAAGCATCGAGTGCGCTGATGACGGCGGGGTCCTTGAGGTAGCTGGTAAGCGGTGAGGGCGCGGAGGTTGCTTCCCGTATCTGCGTGATGATGTCAGTACCATCCCTGGTAGACCCAACGGTGCTGGGTGGCCGAGTATAGACTGAGTCTGCGACCTCGGTGGGCAAGAATTCTGACGAGAGATGCTCCTGGAACCTAGACGTGCTCATGAGATTGAGGTGGGTATCGTGAGACAGAGGGGGTATAAGAGTGACTCTGAATATGTAGCCCTATATTACTCCGCAGCTGGAATGTTCCTGGAAAATGCGAAGCGGTACTGCGCGTGTGGAATGGTTGCAGTGGATGGAATCAGTGGGCTGTGGTCGAGGTTAAAGCTGCGGCTGGTTCTGTTTCTGTTTCTCGAGCCCCAACGGCGTCTGATAGCCCACTAGGGCAGTGCTCAGGGGCTAATACCATATATAGCAATGCACTCCCATCCGATCCAGCTCACACGAACGCATCTGTTGCTCGTCTTCAAAGATCTCTTTTCATCATGGCCATGAAAGCAGTGAGTGGCGATTCTCACTCTCTGGCTCGTCATTGTTGACACTGCTGGAACAGGTTGTCAAATGTGGGTGTCGTTGTTTCCAACTCTCATACACTGTTTCAGATTTACACCACACCTAGCCGTCATCTCTGGTGATACACTTGTCCTACGAGGTTCCCCTGGTGCCCAGGGACAGCCTCCAAAAGAGAGGTAAGTGGCCCTCTCCACTTTTGTGACATACATTGGAGAGACACCCTTGCGGCACAGGATGCTCCATCTCGCCGAAGTGAACGCCCCCAGGATGGGCAATACCACTCGCGACGACGAAGTATGTCCTCACCAATCCACCCTGTGGTTTTGATCCTAGCTGATCATCTTTTCTTATGTTCACCTTAAAGCCATGGGCATTCGAGGCTCGTGACTTCCTTCGCGCACTCGCCGTTGGCAAACCAATCTCCTTTGTATCCATGCACAGTTTACCATCGAATGATGGTGTTGTGCGCGATTTCGGAACAGCTGAGATCGGAGGTGTTGATGTTGCCGATGAGATGCTCAAGAGCGGCTGGGTCAAACTGAAGGAGCTGAAAAGGGAGCCTACCGAAGCAGATCTTCGGAAACAGGAACTCGAGGCAGAAGCCAAGGCCACCGGGAAGGGTGTTTGGAATCCTCATGGTCCCCAGGTGCGTGTTCCCTTACTCTCGTCCTTGGCACGGGAACATTCATTGCGTAAAAGGCTCGGGTGATTCATCATACTATGCCAACAGACTCTGCGGCGTTTGTTTCCGAGTGGAAAGGCAAATCGCTTGATGGTGAGCCTGGAGTTTATGTACGGTGGACGTAATCGATCTTTATCAAATCTAGCTCTGGTGGAGTCCGTTCGCGATGGGTCGTCTCTGAGGGTCAGACTATTTATGCCTGACGGTGACCACCAAATAGTCAACATTGCCCTTGCTGGTGTACGATGTCCAAAAACTGCTTCGAAATCGGGGGAACCTTCAGAACAATGGGCCGAAGAGGTTCGGCATCGCATTTTTCTCGCGCCCAGCAGAAATTCACATTTACTCCTCGCAGGCGAAATTCTTCACAGAATCACGTCTACTCCAGCGTCCGGTTCGCGTAATTATTTTATCGTTACCAAGTTCTACGGCCACTCCTTTCCAGATTGGCGTAAACCAAGCTCCCCCTGCCACTGCATCAATCTTCATCGGGTCAGGTGAGTTGTTTCCTCAGTTTTCTTTCGCATAGGATCTAGACGAGAACAACATCGCAGTTCTTCACCCTGCAGGCAATATCGCTGAACATCTGGTGGCAGCTGGCTTGGCTCGTGTCGTGGATTGGCATGCTGGCCTGCTTGCTAGCAGTGGAGGAATGGAACATATCCGTGTTGCTGAAAGGGCTGCGAAAGAAAAGAAGGCATGCCTCTATGCGAACATGCCATCCTCATCTGCACCTCCTGCCAATGGCAGTTCGACTGTCAATACTACGAAATCCTTCGAGGGTACCGTTACTCGGATATGGAGCAGTGATCAGATCTCCGTGGTTGAGAAGGACAGCGGGAAGGAGCACCGTTTACAATTAAGCTCGACGAGGGGGCCCAAGTGAGTTCTGGTCAGGCTCCGATTATTCAGCTGACATAGCGATCAAGACTGTCGGATCCAAAGCAAGCATTCTATGCTCAGGAAGCACGTGAGTTCTTGCGCAAGAGATTGATTGGCAAAAGCGTTCGAGTCACTGTGGATTTCATTCGCCCACGCGAAGGCGAGTTCGAGGAGCGAGAATGTGCAACTATTCGCTATGGCGGTCAAAACTCGTAGGTCTTGTCACTTTTTCTTTCTTTCTTTGCCGTCGTATTTTGACTTTTTTTTTGCAGAAATATTGCTGAGCAATTGATCGAAAAAGGCCTTGCGAGTGTTGTGCGTCACCGTCGGGATGACGAGGATCGTGCACCAGATTATGACAAGCTCATGGCTGCTGAACAGTCGTAGGTCGGGCAAAGACGTGGCGGGTTCTTCTCCACTCACATTTCCTTAAAGTGCGGTCACCGACACACGAGGCATACATTCTGGCAAGGACCACCCTCCACCGAAGCCACCCATCAACATTTCTGAGATGAGTTCTCGTGCAAATTCATTCCTAAACGGCTTCAAGCGACAAGGCAAAATACCTGCTGTCGTGGACTACGTGGCATCCGGATCGCGATTCAAGTCTGTCGTCATTGATGCACCTGCTATTCTTTTCGTCCTGACTCATATCTTCGTAAAGGCTTTTCCTCCTCAAGGATAACCAGACGTTGACACTGGTCCTTGGTGGTAATTTAACACCCAACGCATTCACTTTTCAATACTAATCGCTCGTTAGGAATAAAGGCACCTCGGACTGCTCGAAATCCCTCAGAAAAGAGTGAGCCATTTGGTACCGAGGCCTTCGAGTTTTCTACCCGGAGATACATGCAACGGGATGTTGAATTTGAAGTCGAGACTGTTGACAAGTCTGGAGGGTTCATTGGAGCGCTGTGGCTTAGGGATGAGAATGCTGCAGTCACACTTGTTCGCGAGGGCCTCGCATCCGTACACTCATTCTCGGCCGACACTCTTTCCTGGTCTCGTCAATTGTATGATGCAGAGGTGGGCGGCCATTTCCGTCGACAGTAGAAAAACAAATTATGTAACTTGCAATTTTCAGAACGCGGCCAAGGGAGCTCGGAGGAACGTGAGTACCGATCGCAATGACTGATTCCTTTTGTTAAACCACTGACATGGCAATTGCAGTTGTGGCGTGATTATGACGAAGATGCAGAAAATGCTGCTCAGGTTGCTTCCACTGACAATGCGACGCCATTGAAGCCCGAATATATGGATGTTATCATTAGTGACGTGCGGACGAAAAACGGCTTGAACTTTTCCGTACAGATCTTGAATACCGAGGGTAAGTGCCACTGCACAAGTAGAAACAGCGATGATGTAACTGTACGGCAACAGGAATAGCTTTACTGGAGAAGCTGATGCGCGAATTCTCTCTTCATCATAAATCGGCTTCTGCACCATCCAATTTTGCGCCAACGAATGGTGACCTTGTATCAGCGAAGTTTTCTGATGGGTCGTGGTACCGTGCCAGAATTCGCCGCACCTCTCCTGTCAAAAAGGAGGCTGAGGTCACATTCATTGACTATGGCAACCAGTCCACTGTTAAGTTTGAACACCTTCGTCCACTTGATTCCAAGTTCCGTCTTCTACCTGGCCAAGCCCATGAAGCTCGTCTTAGGTACGGATCAGAGTTCTTTTGTTGCAACGCGTTCTCTAAATGATCACCGTAGCTTCGTCAGACTGCCTAAGCCGGAAAGCGAATACTACCCCGAAGCCATCGACCGCTTCCGTGCATTATGCAGTGATCGCAAGCTAGTGGCAACTGTTGACCACAAGGAGGGCAATCTCCTTCATTTACGCCTCATCGACCCGACTGACCCGCATGCTGCGGAGGACCCATTTGCATGCATCAATGCGGATCTCCTTCGAGAAGGACTGGCTTCCATTGACCGCAAGGACTGTAAATATCTCTCTGTGTACCCCCAGCTTGTGCAAAGGCTGCAGGAAGTGGTGATTTGTGCCAAACAAGACCGCTATGGGATGTTTGAGTTCGGAGACATAGAGGATGAGTAGGTACGTTCTTGGGACGCAAATTTCATTAGGTGATAATTTATACACATTGCTAGTCTATCAGTCTAAGTAGCGGAGGATATCAAAATAAATTGACATCGTGACAATAGCTGGAGCATCACAGGATCTAGTGGGTGGAACTATATTTCCGTAACTTTGTAAAAATTGTCCGATAATAAGAAACGATTGGCCTCCAACATTTGTCGTCGAGGGATGTCGAACGCTCCACCCTCAAATCTGGCCATGGGGTCAAACTCAAATAGTGCCCTCACCGATCACTTCACTAGACCTTGCCAGTGAAACTTGAGTTCCGTGGTAACAGCGAGCTGATGGTGTTCTGCGGCGCTTGCCTTGTCCGACTTCCACGCAGAATCCAGCTACGGCTCTATCTTGCTCTTCAATCTTCCAGGCACCCGTGACGTTCAGGTGAAAATTATTCACCTATCACAACGAGCGCTGCCTTGCCCTCTTTGGTTAGCTGCCGATCGCGAAAGCTTGCACCTCTCCTGAGTCCTGAACTTTAATGCATCTATCAGTGGGAACGGTAAGCAGTAACGAAATATTCACCCTTGCGACATTAGGATCACATCTCATCTGAAATCTGCGCCTGTATGTCTTCCTCGTCCGTTCCCATCTTGAGGTCACAGCCATCCTCTGCCTCATTCTGGTAGGTACTCCATACCAGATCAGCCTCAGGCCCTTCAACTACCAAGCTAAGCAATGACCGAGCCATGTCTGATAATAAGTCAGTAAGAGTTGCGTAGTTCAAAAAATCACTTGCCAGCAACTTTCTCCCACGCCTGCTTGTCCTCCCCGATGATCCAATCGGGACGATCCGCATAACTCAGACGACCAAACGTCTCGGTGAACGCATGAATGAGTCCGTTGAACTTCCGCATTGGTGCGCGATGCAGTCGTTCCCGTAAGTTGAGGTCTCCACCCACAACAAGGTGGTGCAAAAACCTAATTGCCTGAACCATCATGGTGATTGACCTATGAAAGATTTAGCGCTAAATCAACTGTAAATGAAGTACGATTTTACTCTGGGATGATTCGTGCATTACATTCCTGCGATTCCTCCACCTCCCAAATGCGATCAGCCAATTCACACAGCCTGAGAATGACGGAGGGAATCAATACTGGGGACTCAACAAGTGTAGTGAATGCGTCAGGGTGCCCAATTGAAAGCATGCCAAAGAACATCATAATCCAGTTTTTCATCTTGTCAGCCTATTGTGAACGTCAAGAGTGCACTCGCAGAGTCAAGAGAACATTATACTTCTGGTGACTTGCGGTCTGGATCGGCGACGAGCATACATAAAAGATCGATTTGTGGAAGTTTGGTTAAGTCGGGATTTCCGCTAGTACTCTCCTGATGTGATTCGGGAAACGAAAGCAATGAACGAAAAAGACTTCGCACTTAAAGACTCATCAGGCACTGCTTCTCACCAAGCAGACAGACGCACCGGTAGATAGCCACGCAAGAAAACGTACGCTGGCGAGGAGAAACCACTGCGGACGGCAAGGGTCCAAGAGCGTTGTAAGGACAGATGGACTCCTGGGTAGAGATGATAGACTGGTGCGCGTGGTAAGCGTCAATCAGCCTTGATTCAACGATATCCTTACGCAGTCTCAGTTTCTCCTGTGGCATTTTGCGCTATAGATTCTAGAAGAGAGAGAGTATGCTTTCCAAGCATACTGAGACTGACATTCTGCTCTTCATTGGTCATGTTAAGGCCGCGCAATTCATCCTTGATGACTTTACACAATGTAAACAATAATCGTGGGGTGTCATCTTGATCAGAAACTTTGCTGGACAAGAGCAGCGTATGAAACGAGGGTATCATATAAGTGAGGTTGGTCAGTAAGTCAAAAAGGACAGCCAGTGATGATATCTGAAGAATGTGAGAATTATAGCTGGGTTCAGGCAAGAGCACGATCTCACCGTAGAGTTCAGTGCTAATGCTGAGGCCATGTCACAGAACGCTTCGCAAACAGTTCTTGCTGTCTGGTCAAAGTCTCGATTCACGTGGTTAGGTATATTGGCAAGGACATCGAGAATCACCGACAACGCATTGCCGTACGACCTTGCACGGTCTAGATCCGAAACGGATACTGTCATCAACAATTGAAACGTTGGGACTCTCGACCCTTCTGCATTGTGCGTCAGAATAGCACGATGCAGCTGTACGAGGTCAGTGAAAAAGGGGGGGTAGAAAGACTAGAAGACGAACAACGATTGTCCAGTTTAGGGGCTCTATCCGCTCAACCTCTTCTTCCACTTTGGCTAGGATCAAATTTGTCCCTTCAATGTCCACATCGGCAGAGATGTCAACATCGATGGGAGCAAAGTCGCCCGAACCACCTCTGTCTTCCATCTGAACAGTAAAGACGTCTACGTGCTCCCTCGGACTCTGGTGGCCAGCGTTACTCAGTGGAAATGATGACGGGCGATTCACTGGCGTCCTAGGGGGACTGACAGATTCCATTGCTATTGTATTCTCTCCATCATGCTGTGAGCGAATGGGGGAGGATGCCTGAAAGCCAGGTGGCAAGCTACGACTGTCAACTGAAGGAGGGTTCTTTGGCCGATCAAATCGAGGGATTTCACCAAATCGAGGGCGGCGAGGACTTTCTGATCCTAATATTGAGGGACCAGCAGTGCCCCTGTCCCGTTGCCAAGTGCGCATTTGCGAAGGAACTGACACTGGCGTCGAAGGTGGTCCCATTGCTGTCCTCTTGGGGTGAACAGAGCCTGGAGGCCTTCGAAGATTGCTTTCCAGTTCCTGTTGCTACCCAAGGGATGAGCAAAACGTACGAAGTACGTTACGATAATCCTTACTTTGAAGGTGAATTCTGTCTTAATGCGTTCTATCTCTGCCTCGAACTGTTTCTTTAGCATGTGTTGTTTGGTATCACCTTCTTCTTTAGCGGTTTTCAACCTTGCGATTTGAGTGGCATGGTCTTGGACTGTCTAATACATCGGTCTCTTAGTTGACATACCCGAAGGCCTTTGTACTGTTCACCTTCTCGATTCCTTTCCTCAAGATCGTGACTTCTCCCTCTTTAACAAACTTCGCGTCAAGAGCGTTCTGAAGATCACTTTGCGCATTTTGTAAGGCAGACTGCATTCGCTCGTTGCTTTTACGGAGCTGTAAAGGAAGTGTTGAATACAAGGATTATTGCTTCGAAATATGAGGTACAAAGCTCGAACCTCCTCTACTTGGCGACGCAAATCAGCAAACAGTGCATCAGAGACACCAAAAGCGACAGAGTTGTTTAAACGTGGCGAAGGGCCGGACTGAGATCGAGCTATATTCTGAGATGAAATTGGGGTAGAGGTGTGTACCGCACGCGTTGGAGGTGCTGGGCGGAAAGGTGGCAAAGTCCCTCTTGAAGGAGTCGTAACGGAACGTGCACGAAGGGGGGGTGCGCCCTTGGTCAGAGGAGAAGCTAGGTCAGATCCTCTTCGCAGCTGTGAATATGGAGAAGCGGTCTGAACTATCTGGGGTTGACTGGTTTGCTCATGAGCTTGTCTTTGCCTGTCTTGCAGAGCGTAGGTCCCATCCACTTGAACAGATATGTCTGGCAAGTCTTCGAGGTCGTCGGTAGACTCGTTCCGGTGAGTAGGCCGCACGGATTTCCATGATGTCGTCGTCTTTTGCCGTTTGGGTGGCGGACTAGCATCTGCTGGGAGCGTGGTCGGCTGGGTGTTCTGGATGAACTTAGACTCCTCCTCAACCAGGAATGCAAGGGTCTGGTCGTCGAGAGTGAAGTCCGGGTAATGGTCGTCATCTGAGTCCTGCATGGAGAGCCTCGGGTGAAACTCAAAAGGACGCGTTGGCTGTTATGTAATATCGATTAGGAAATGAGATGTGTTGAAAGGCAATACAACAATTATCATGCAACATCGATGGACACCAGCTCTTGATGCTGCAAGACTGAGGAGAGCAGTTATGTGACAGACGGTGTTAGCATGGTATTAGCTTCAGCTATGTCCTCTAAAGTACGGCGCTCATCATCGTTGTCTAGCTTCTTTCTTGGTCATGTAAATGCAACTGAAACGTTCGACCTTCGACCTGAACCACGGCAATAGCTCAGCATCCATCTTCGGACAACCATCTGTTCGTAGCGACTCGATCTTGCAGCGGTAGGGAGCCGAGGGACTACTGGTAGCCTCTGGTTCGGTTTGTAGGCGACTCTTGACGAGTGCATATACACTACTCGTTGAGAGATCAGAGCATCGAGACACGTCAACATGCTTCAAGATGGCGCATGGTAACCCGTCTCGGGGGGACAGTTCGGGGAAGGGATTCTTGCCAGCGAGATATTGAAGTGCTTCGTTGACGACCCCATCAACGCAGTAGATTTGGAGCGTCTCCAGGCAAGGGACGCGGGATAGGATGGTTATAAGGGTGCTAGAATGCAGGCCGCAGTTTCCAACCCGCAACGAGACGAGGCCATTGTGTTCGGCGCACAACACATGAAGCAAAGCTCCGTCTACCCTTGAAATAGCACCGAAGAGGCTGATGTCTTGTAGGGAAGGCATGATGATGCTACCTAGTAAAGCAAAAGGATTCTCAACGTTACGAAGCCCAATGCTTGTGAGGCGGGTCATATTTAGAGCTTGTTCGACTGTTCCGAGAATTGTCATTGGCGAAGAAAAGTCTAGGACTAGACTCTCAAGCAGTGGCAGGGCTTCAATTGCAGACAGGGGGAAATGTGTTGGCAATTGACGGATGTGCAACGCTCTCAGCCGTGTAAAGCATTGCCAACATCTCTCAGGGAATTGCATCGGCCCCGTGGAGCTCAATTCTATGAGATCCCATTCACAGCTTGATGTGAACATATGCTCGACTGACCCACAGGCGTCCAGCGACAGTCGTTTGATGTGGGTAAAGATATGGGCCATTGATCGTTCCGAGAGCACTCGATAAAGGTCAACCAAGAATGAGCTATGAGCTTGGAGGTTTTGAAGAGAAGCCCAAGAAAGTCTTCCCAATTCCGCGAGGACTGAGGGGAACTCCAAAGGCGTAAGTGAACGATGCACAGTTAACGTGGTAATGCGGGACTTCGAATGTTCCAACCACAGCTTAATCTTGCGCATTGGACGTTTGTTCGATAGCACCAATGTACGCCAGAGAGGAGGGGTGGCCATGACAATGCCGCGCCAATGATTGCAGACGTGAGATAACATGATAACCTGACAATGATCGGTGTCGATGACAATGGCAAATATTTCCGCAAGAATCTCTGTCGGTAGTTTGCCGGCATGGTAGGCGGTTTTAGCGAGATACAACTGGCGCTGCTGTTCAGCGGCCGCCTGAGCTTGGACTGACTTCTCCCGAAGCTCAAGCAGCTTACTCCTCTGTCTTGAGTCATCGCCTCGAAGGCGACTTAATCCAAGATCCACCATCTTTACGGCCGAAGCATGCTTATTGAGGGAGCTGAAGATGCGAGTTGCGCGGGTATAGCCTTGCCAATGTTGGGGTGCAAGATCAATAACTTTTTTGGAGTCAAGAAGAGCAGCCTTCAGGTCACCAAGCCTCTCGTACACTGCTGCTCGGGAATCATAGATCCGGTAATTGTCCTTTTGAAGATCGGCTGCCTACCGTTGCATGAGGTTAGATATGTATTGTCACAGCATAACCCACACCTGATTCATATAGGACAGTGCGTCAGAGAGCTGCCCGCTCTTGAAATTAGCTATGCCCTTCTCAAAGGCTTCCTTCCAGGACATGTAGTGATATTGAGTCGAGGTGATCGTCGGAGAGCATAGAGAAACGCGATTTATTGCGACAATAATTGGGTTTGTGACCACGTGACCGCGTATGTACATGAGTGTAGTCTACGTTCGAAAACCGACCAAGGCAACGCCAGGCAACTACATACTGCCTAGCAGTAATGCAGAAAAAAGCGGACTGCTGACTGGGCACGACCCAATACTGGGTCTGGGTGCCTGCTGGGGCAAACGCTCCCAACATCGCAGTCAGCGGATAGGCTGTCGTGATGTCGTAATGCAATGAGCTTGAGCATGCTGGTCCCGTGCCAGATTGCAGGCGATGGCTAGCCAACCAGACGGATCTTCACCATCCCCGCCTTACTGCGAGCTTCAAGGGCTGGGAGAAATCAGCATCGAGACAAAGTACGTCAGCGATCGAGCTTGCCTTTAAGCTCCTCAGCTTCTTCCCTTTGCTCGTAATTCAAGACTAGGCGCTTGAGATGCTGCTGCTCCACTTTATCCTGGAGTTGTGCCGACCGTGTATGAACAGCAAGAGCAGATTCAACGGGAACAGGTAAATTTCGTGTCTGGATGTCATATTCAGGCTTTGGCAAACAAACGAGGTCGCGGAATAAACGCACCTGTTGTTTGTTTCCCCTCCGCGTTATGACCGTGAAGTTCATCACAGATTCGATGGCGTTGTCGGCATCGCCGTCAGTATCTTGCTCGTGCTCTTCCGTTCGTTTCTTCCGTGCACCGGGAGCCAGAACAGCAGTGTCCCACCAGGTGTGTTTCTTGTCAATCTTCCGGGACTCCGCAGAGGACTCTGTGATGATCTTGGCAAGCTCCTTCGCGAAGTCCGCTTCTGCTTCCTCTGAAGGGCCGAGATTTTCCTGAGCAGATAATACGACCACCGGGTCCGGGGAAGGAGCACGATCATCTGTCTGTTAAGCATAAGAATTCGTACCCGCAATGTATATATAAGTGGTATTCACCGTAGACCCGTGGCCAGCTGTGCTCCCTTCATCGTCTTCTTCTTCTTCTTCTTCCCGTGATCTTGCATCCGTATCGTCTTCTTCATCACTTTCGTCACCACTTTCCCCTTCTGGTGCAACTGGTGCAACCTCAATGAGATAGAAAAAAAAAAGAAGAAAAAAAAAACATACGACCTGCGGTTTGCATGGCAGTGTTGAACATGGCATCGACAGCGCTTGCGGCTTCTTCAATCGATTTTGGCATCGGAAGCTTCGGACGGACAGCCTGCCAGACAGTAAGTAATCTAACACCCAGTATAAAATAATACTCCACCTCAAGAGAGTCCGACAACATGAAGTCCACTTCCATTGACAGTTCCTCCTTGCAGAGCGCATAGTACTAAGAAAATGCCGATTAGAACACAACCAAAAAATGACAAAGGTTATTTTATTACCTGGAAGAATACGATGAAGCTGTCCAACTTCTTCATCTGGCGACCATGGTCGAAGCACATGCCAACCGTGTCCAAAAGAACACAAATTAGGCGAATACGGAAAAAGTCGTCAGGCATGTCAAGGGGGCATGGTTGGCGAGGTAACAGGTGGCCGTCAGCTGTAAAGACGATCAACGGATAATTCGTCACTGCATTGTGGAGTATACTGACGATGGCCGAATGTGGCCAATAGCCACAGCGTGTCAAAGACCAAGGCAGAGTTTATTAACCGATAGATATAAAGTTCACCCAGATATTTCACAGTTGCAACTCGTTGTTGGTTCATGCTGTATGAGTTCAGTTCCAGGCCTCGCCTGATATCTTCGACTACTTGATCCACGATAGCGATAGCAAATGCAGAGTGGTGTCGTTGGAGATCATACGTCAGCATTGCCAAGAGACCAATGTTACTGTACTTGAGCTTCCATGGTTTGGAAAAGACCTTGTGAAGCGAACGCTGTGTGGTTGCATCGTCCCAGTCAAGCTTCCTGAGAATCTTGAACACCTTGTCAATCGTCCTCTTTGAAAGGACGTCGTAAATGAGGTGCTGAATGAAATATTCAACGGGGGTTCTCTGCTTCTCAACACGAGGAGGACGTTCTGGGGGGTTACACTAATGGACGTCAGTTACCGCCACTAAATGGAGTGGTACATGCTAACCTGGTAATACGCATTCTCTAGCAAAAGGATCTGTCTCTGGTCGAAATGTTGCATACTTTGCTTCCGCCTCATGAGCTCGAGCTGAGAGAAATCTCATCAATCCTCCCTGGCAGATGATCTAACCACGACGTACCATGGTGCTGAACCTTTCCCTCGTTTCTTCGTTTCTAAGCAAGAACCGACCGCACCCCTCAAGTAAAAGCGCTACATTGTCCACATTTGTGCCAGAAAAGTCGTCCAAGCAGACTTTGAAGACATGGAGAATGACGTGCATCGGCACGACCTGAAACTTGGTCAGGTTGGACAGGAAAGTGATGTTCTGGGTTAAATGAGCAGATGGTCCGCAAACACAGGTAAACGGATCTACCTTGATGCGAAGTTCGGCGAGTTCTTTCACTACATTCTTCTTTCTCTGCAAGTATCGAAATTCCTCTTCAAGCTACAAGACGTTGAGCCTGCAGGATGCTGGCACTAAATTGGAACTCACCGATGCAACGAGCTCACTACCTATATCTGGCATATACATATTCAGTGTAGCCACAAGTCTGGAATAGTGTGGCAAAAGATCGGTGCGATTCTTTGGGCCATTGGCTAAAAACTATTCCGTGTATGTGTTAGGTTAGACAATGCAGTCGACAAAATTGGCGCAATCACCTTAATTAATCTTTTCCGGGCAGCCTTCGAATTAAGGAAGGCAAAATCAACTGCGGCCTGATCAATTAGAGTACGATTAGTGGCATCTGGGAGACGAGCCAGCAGGCCAGTTAAAAGCTGAGAGGGGCCCTGGGGTGCCAACTGGGGAGAGAGCGGGGGACTGGACAGCTTCGGCGAGATGGGTGTGGGTGTCATGGGACTAAGAAAGCATATGGTTACTGTGAATTACCAGTGAGATGAGGGAAACCGTTACCAGTCGCTTTCTTCGTCCACTGATTCTGCTCGGTTGTCGGACGCGAAGCCGTTCGTATGCGCATTCCCGTTGGCTTTGAGCCCTTCGAGCTCCCTTTCGAGCCTCTTCGCTTCCACTTCCGCTTCTGCCTCCGCCCTTTCCTTTTCGGCTTTGTCTTTTCCTTCAACCTCCCCCCTCCCTTCATCCTCAATACCGAGGAAATTTCTAGGCACGAAATCTTTGAGATCCTGGATATCTTCGAAGAACCTGCGCTCTTCCTCATCCTCCCACTTTCCGCCAGAGGTAAAAGGGCCATCTTCAGCGTCGTCACTAGTATTTCCACCACTGGCACCAATCTGAATGGAGTCCGATTTGTTGGAAATTATTGGTAGTAACGGCATCGGAAGGTAGAGGAGTTCAGAAAGACTAATAACATAAAGTCGTTAGTGTATGAACCAGGAGAGAGATTATGGGCTACGTTTGACAGCTTGCAAGGAGCTTCTCGTATCCTTTGGTCATCTTCTCGTATGCTTGCTGCCTATCCTCGAATATTTCGCCTGAACGGATATAAGCTTCGTGATTGCGGCGATCTTGTTCATGTAGACGCTGGACGAGGAACCACGAAGTAACACAGCGGAAAGGCGACGTTGATGAGCCCCCGCATTCAAGTAGCATTCTGATAGCCTCTCACCTTGTGTTCGATGATGAGCTTCTTAGCGACATTGTCGAAGTAACCTTCGCACATGCGTTTGAACCGCTCTCGTATGTCTTTCTCAACTAGCTCCTCTTCTTCGTCGATAGAAATAGTGCTGGTGCCCAATGTTTCTCCAGCCGCCACAGAGGACAACGTCCCAGGCTCAGCATCACTGGATATCTGTTTAGCTTGTGGAGGCGCCAATCCGAGATACGTCTTGGAGTAAGATTTGAGGAAGGTCGAAAATAACGGCAAGGAAGATAACGTTGGGTCATTAGATAACTAGGGACCCGTCAGCTGGGCACAAACGCCGAATCGGCGACGGAACATACTAGATCCCTGATCGCCTTCATAATCCACTCTGCACCGCTCCTTGTCGGAGCATCTTTGATTATACCCACTAGGGCGAGTTCAGCGCAAACTCGGAGGACAGGTCGTTGGCGGGACACCCGCGCAGCGTCTTCCTTCTCGCGTTGGTCAGGGGTCATGGTAGACAGCATCGCACGTGAAGGAGGGGCAAGTGCAGACGAGAGGTGGTTCACCATAACCGGTGTAAATGTGTTCGAAAAGCGCCGGTGCAAGGAACATATAATCTGCCACGGTCAAGCCGCACAGTTAGGGAACGATGGCCGTACGCAGAACGGCAAGATATCATGCTCACCTCCGCTGCAGCCCACACATCTTTCTCTGTCTTGCATCGTGCGATGCCCTCGAGGGCTGCATTGGCGATTTCGTCGATGTACTTCTCCAGCGAGAGAGAGTCGATGTCCTTGAGAATCTGGTCACGGTTATCCACTCCGATTGACTGACGCATGCGCTTGATGAGCGCGGTGTGTCGCTTCAGAGAGTGATCAAGCTTGGAAGACTCTGAAAGTCCAGAATGAGTTCTCATCCCCTCGGAGAACGTGTGGAGGCTCGCCTTGCGTATCCAGGCGCAGGTTCAGTTCTCTGAGATTGACACGCCTGACGTAGCGGAGCCTTTCTTCCTCCGCCTTGGGTAAAGGAATTGCTTCCATTATGATTTTGGATGCAAAGTTGCAACTACTAGACGAACGACAGAGTCACAGGCTGGCGGTAGTGCTGTGCCAGGTCAGCGCCTACATTGTTGCCTTTCTGGGAAATATTCTCCTCATTTTAATTTTACGAGGTTGAAGCGCCGGCGTCTGTCGGGCAACGTTTTTCGTGGATCATATCTACAACATTGATTTATGCCAACTTCCACGGATGAGCCGAACGACGTCGAGGCTCGAAGTATTCTGCCACACATGCATAGATGCCGAAATTCATTCACACGAAGAGTCCGCGAAAGTTCACCCTACATCGCATCCATCTATACAACAGCCTTGCGATTCACCAGAAACACCAAGGAATTCGAAAAATACAACAGCATAGCAAAGAGTCAAAAGCACAACGACAGCAAAGTAGTCGACTTAATGTAAGCTAAATGAAACACGTACAATTCGTGGGGACAGATTGAAATGAATGCAGTGAGAGACCGACTTGGAAACAATGACGAATGGATGTATGCAGTAAGAAAAAGAGTCCATCTGCGACGCGTCGCTACGGGCGTGTGGCGTCGATCCTTGAGTTGCAAGTACCGTCGTGGGTGAATCGTAGACGTCGCCCATCCACGTGAGATGAATTTCGCATCGTATTCGCGTTGAAGAATGTTCTCTGATGAGCAGAAGTACCAGGAACGAAAAGTGCGCCACGATTGAAGGAGCTTCGCTCTTTTCGCCTTATATGTGTTGGCTTGGGAAACTCTTCTGGAGACCCCTGCATCGGGCCAGGTTCTGAATAAAAAATTTTTGGGCGCCATTCCTCACGTTCATCCATGATGCACGAGTTCTTGAATTTTTCTACCAACGCTTCTTTCCCCCTGGTCACGTCATGTCCGGTTAACACCATTCAGTGAACAGAGGGTGCCGACTTACTGATAATTAGCATAGCTCATTTGCAACACCTTCTCGCTCGAATACAAGTTCCTTGACAACAAGGTAAGCTTTGCGTTCTCACCAGCTGAAGAGACAACATTTTACCATCTCTCGTTCAGCTTCATCTTAGCGAACCGCAGGAGATCCTGGACGTTTATAAAATTGACGAAAGCATACCCGACATTGCACCCTGCAAATCACACCTACGTCAGTCTGACTACCTTGGGCAAAGATCACGTACCATTCTGAAAATCCATGCGCAGATAAAGAAAGTCTATGCGCCGAGGGCATACATCGTTGATGAAGTTGGTGAGCTCCTTGTCAGTCATTTTATTTGGGATGTTCTTAATCATGACCGTCGTACGTGTATCGAGCCCTTGTTCGATCTTTTGAATGTCGAGCTGATTGTTTTCAGGAGGGGAGCGTGAGGTGGTCGGTAAAGTTGGAATGGGTAGTTGGTTCCATGGATGCCCATACGAAGGCATTTGAACGTGGGGGGAAAGCTGCTGCGAATATGGGTAATGGACAGCAGGCAATGGAAGCCCAGGGTGAAACATGGTGGGTGGCGGGTACGCCCACTGCTCGGCCAGAGGGTTACGCGAAGGCCAGGCGAACCAGTTCCCGGTTGAAGCATCCCAGCACATTGAAGACATAGGAGACTGAGAGGGTAATGAGTACTGCATGGGTATGGCACTGTGTGAGGAAGAAGAAATCCAGGCCGGATGCATAGATGCATCTCTGATATATGGGTCAGATTGGCTAAAATAGTCGTGCCCACATTGTGGCTGGGTGCTCAGATTTGATGAAGAGTACAGGTTGGTGATGGGACCGGGAATCTCCTCTACAACCGTTCCTTCACGGCCACCGGCATTCATGGCAGGCCAGACACGATCCGCCTCCACCGGCTTGTAAGGCTCACGTGGGGCGTCGAAGAGAATGTTGTTTGAAGCGCGCCTACCTGCTCGACTAATCATCGTAGCGCCACTGTGCCCGTACGAATGACCAACGGTATTCGCGATCGAGCCTCGGAGGTCAACTGGGGACGGCAAGGCAGGTGGTGTGTGCTCCGACAGCGGTACTGCGTGTCTGTGCAACGCAAAGGCACTGTCAGGATCGTCAGCGCTAGATCGCACGTGGCTGAAACGGTATGCTGTAGAGCTGGTATCATCGAGAACGGGGAGGGAAACGGGGTTTCTGGTGGACGATGCTGGTGACTGAGATAAATAAGTGGCCGTCTTGGGCGTCTTCGGCTCCGCGGCGTGATCGACTTCTGCGTGGTCTTCCGAGGCATGTGCTGTTTCTTCGCTTCTAGTGTCTCGTGGTCTTCCTGACTCGTTGAGTAAACCATCTCTTAGAGCGAGCTGGAACTTCATGTTATCTACGATATGTCCGTTCACGCCCTCCCATGCAGCTTCAGCGACACGGATGTCGAAATATTCGATGATAAACCACTAGTGAATGCCAACGAGTTAGATTGCAGCAAGAAACTTAACGCAAAAGTATGGGGGAAGGAATATGACGCCGAATTCTCGACTGTGTGAACGGTAGAGAAGTGATGTTATCAAAGCATCGAAAGGGGCCAAGCCTCTGGAATGATCAGGAGCGAAATGAAACACCATCGCATGTGAATCATATATGCGGGGCATCGCCAGAGGGAAGTTCGCATGGCGGTGGGGACATACCTGGGTGTGGTTGTCTCGGCTCCCTTTCAGTGCATGAAATGCTTTGATGTCACCAAACCTGGATAAGATGCCTCGGAGCTTCGTTTGGAGGAGAGTACGAGCTCGACTGATAAAGGGGGATGAAAGCACGTCTCTGCACCCGGCAAGCACCTCACTGACCGACACGCAGAACGTGCCCTCTGTGTGTGTCATGATTTCTTTGGCCGAGTCGCCGAAAAGCTGAGATATGGTGTTTGTATGCAGGGGGGGCGCGAGAACCACGAATGGCACTCACGTTGAGAAAGTCGACTGGGGTGAGGAACAGGCACGTCAGCGTTTCTTTCCATGCGGCTTCACAGTGAGTCTTCTGCGTCCCCTTGTCAATGAGGCTGTACTGGGAGCGCGACCGCACGGTTTCGATGGAACGCTTGAATTTGTCGGCATTGCGGATGTCATAAAGTGCGACGAAAACCATATGTTCATCTCGGAAACGAAAATCAACGGTCTGTATCGCTGTGTGAGGGGTCGAAATAGGTTGGCCTTGCGGGGGAACCGAATGAGTATCTTGGAGAGAAGAAGTAAGATACTGCATTATGACATCGTCGGAGATCTCTCCCGGAACGTTCGCGATCTGCCAGCATGGACATTAGCGCTAGTAAAAAAAAAAAATATGGGTCTTTAGACTTGCAATTAAAAAGCGGCTCTGGTGGGCGTCACCGAGCAGTGGCGTATCAGCTGGTGTATTTGTAGAGTCCGGGTCAGTACTGTCGCTCTTGAGGGAAGATGAAGGGGTGAGGGGAGGGGTCAAATAGTGCTGATTTTTTCTGGGGTTGCGAGGACGATGGGGGTCGTTGGGGGAATCTGGTTGATGGCGGGAGGCGGGAGGAAGGGATGGCGTGTGGCGCTCTCTGTCAGGCAGTGAGTTGAGTATATGCGTTCGATTGAGACAATATTTACCGTAAGTTGGGGAGGGAGGGGGAGGGCTGGAGTCGCGGGGAACGGGGGGTGCCTCCCTTTGGGGCGTGCATGGTGGGATGAAAGGATGGGGGGAAGGTGTGGGCGTATGATACTTATATGATAGCGAGATGGAAAAGGAAGATCAGGGAATCGGATTGCCTGGGGGAGACGACTAATTTAACCATTTAGCTTGATGCTGCAGAGAAGCGCGACGGGGATACTTACGCCAGGAAGGGACAAGGAGGGGGGCGATGCTGATTGGGAGAGGCCCTGAGAGAACAAGAGAGCCGGTGCGATGATGAGATCACCAGATGGCGCTAGTGGGCATGCTATGCTGCGAGGAAGGGGAATGGGGGACGAGGTGATAGCATGGGACGAAGAAGTCGACAGAGAATCGAGAATAGAAGGAGGCATAGAAGATCTTTTTGACAGGAGGAGCGACGGTCTGATGCGGCTGGGCTGCAGAAATCGGAACGGGGTTTAATGACAAGGGGAAAGTCCCTGCAGGTGACGCAATGGCCAGCGCGTCCCCCCTTCCGCGATCACTCGGTGACAGGTTCGCAACAGAAAAGAACGACCAGTGCACGGTAGCAACGCGATCCGCCGATCAACTCGTTGTCACGTGCTCACGAGGAGGCGACACCGACTTTCACCCTACATACATCGCTCAACCGTCCAACGTGTGAAATCGATATTGATTTCGAGATTCTAAGTTGTGTCAGCCGTTGATTGAGTCATTCGGTAGCGTACATATCAGCCAATCTATCCATAGCCAGTGCCTGTGGGTTCCTCACCGTGTACCTATCGCAAACTAAACCGCTTTCAAGCTGCCACGGACCTCCCCTTATCAGTGGTCACCCATGTCAAGAACCCACCCACCCCCCCAAACAAGTCTAGTTAGTCGGTTAATGCCTGACTTGCCAACGCGAAGGTTACTGCCAAGCACAGATCTGAAATCTTTTCTCAGCGACTCTGCAGCGACGCTTCAGACCCACACAGGGGCTACATTCCTTTTTTGCCTTACCTTCCCACGCATTCTCATTCTCAAAAGTCCCAACAGCGGTCTTCTACAGTGAGCACTTCCAAACATGCCGTTCTATCAAATGCTTTGCACTACCAGCCACTTCCGGCAATACGTGTGTGTCATTTTCACTTTTTCGTCCGTTCACTGTGTAATACAGGACTACCATGCTAAACATTCTTCGCTGTAGAAACATATCAAGGACCTCGTGACGATGTCTGCAAAGCACATAATGGACCAGGGTGGTGTTGTTCGGAATATCGAGTATTGGGGCACTCAGACCGTCCCACAAAAGATGCACAGACACAAGCAGGTTTTCACCATCGCAGAGTCAGTATCTTGTCTTTTGCACCCTTCTCCCCCCGAGCTTGCCTCTTGACATAGCTACTGGTCCATGCACTTCGATGCTTCACCTCGCGCACTCCAGTCACTGACTGCATTGGTTCGCCGGGATCCCCGTGTTATACGCTGGACCATGCTCAAGCAAGGTGACAAGGTTGAGGATGTGGTGTATCCAAGGGAAAAGACGGTCATGCGGCCAGACTACCTCAACCCGCCAAAAGATCCCTCAACTTCGTGGGCTGGACTTGGTCCATGAAAGCGTTGTTGAAAGCCGCCCTATAACCTGGTAACTAGTTTAGTAAAGGTGTAAGTCGGAATAATACTTACCCTCTGTCGTGGTGAACGAACTGAGGGCTTCCAAGCGTCGCGGTGTGTCCACCCGATAGGAGAGTAAATAAATGTGTAGCATCCTATTCCGCTGTAGGCTTCCTGCCACCGTTCTGCTGTTTCACCCAGTCCAAAACTGCTAAAAGATTTGGCACAGTACTAACATCTCGTAAGTCCTCTCCCTCTTCCCTGTGCTCCCCTTCACCATCAGAACCATGCCGTCTTATTAGCAATGCATGCATGCCTGCTGCCCGTGCACCGTGATAGTCGCTTGGTAATGATAAGCAATCCGTTTGCCAATGGAGGTTCATGTTACCAATAAAGTTCATCCCCAACGTGCACGCACTCGTCAGCACGAGTATGTCCTCGAGGCATTACATCCCGCAGTGCCAAACGAAAAATCTCTGCATTGGGCTTCTCAATACCCAACTCTTCACTGAGGTGAATAGGTCGGAAAAATGGTGTCACCTCAAGGTCATCGAGTACCAGACCTACCCATAGCCAAATTTAACAAGACTGAGCAGCACTGTGTCACAGAGAGTGTTCACGTACGCATGCGTGCATCCGCATTGCTAATTAATGCTGCACCTATGTTCGTGTCGCGCAGCTGCCGCACTGTTCATGTTATGGACAAGGCTCATGGTCACCTACAAAGCGATAGTCACATACGCACGGGTAGAGCATCATCGAAAAGTTTATAACCCTCCTTGGAACTGAACCGCTTCATAAGTCTTGGGACTATTTCATGCAGAGCGTCTGCAACAGCTGGGGGCCGCGGTCAGGCAAAACGTGTGGATCATGACCTTTTCCGAATCAACATGCCTTGTGGATGGGCACCTGCTCCGATGGCAGTTCGTTTGATAACTTCGGACCACCAACCCTGGGCATCTGCATGTCCTCGGTACACAGGTTTGTCTTTGTGGATTTCCTTGAGACCTTGGAAGGGAGAGTTGAGAGGCACAATTTATTTCGGATGAGCCCAGTGACTGACTGGCTTTGAACGAGCACTTGAGAGAATCTGGGCTCAGAACACCGAGGTAGGGGAAGAACACCTCGGAGTATTGGACATAGATGGGGCGCCGGGGAGTGAGCAGGGTGTGCAAAGCATCGAATGTAACAAGCTTGATGGGCATGACTTAAGTACCTGTTTGTTACGGCCATTTCTACTTCCCCTCCCCCTGACCTCAGATCAGGAGCCACGATTGCCGTTCAACGCGGCGTCTCAGCAGTCTCACAACACGCCTCCATCCCGCGAATTCCTTTGTCTTTTTTGACGTTGTCCTCCGTTTCTTTCGCTATGCCTGAGACGCCCACTATCGATGCTCAGTCATTAAGGAGAACTCAGTCCACGGGAAACATCGGTGCACGGGACTCCATACACTCTTCCAGGGCACGAGTATCGACGTCAAATAATCACCCCGCCCTCGGTGGCCACCGTACTGCAGGCCCCTCGTCCCCCTCAAATGGCGCAACCTCCCCAGAGTAATGCGCTTCTTGTCAGATGAACAACCACTGGCTGATCTGTGTGTAGCGAACAGCCTGGGCCAAGGGCGGTTCGACAAACGCCCTCTCAAGGCACACGTCTACAGTGGACGGAGTCGCAAACGGCAGAGCCTCAGTCTCTCTACGCCAGGGCGAAGCAGTTTCTCGGGATAGGGCCCAACGTATCCAAGACCAGAAAGGCCCTCATCTCGTTGGTCCTCACACTCTCTTACTCCTTTTTGCAAGTCTGTGTGGTCCATGCATATACGTGGTTCGTGATTAATATCCAGATCGTTAGGTCGTGGCCATAATTACAGTTCTGAGCATTGCTTCGGTCACTCCAAATCCCCAAGATCATTCTGTCAAGCAGATCAACGCTTGTGGACGGCCTTTGGTCGCTTGGAACTGTATCTGGATAGGACGGCTTGTCTTGGCTTCTGGGTTATCCTATTGGCACTTCCTACGAATACGGACAGCGTGAGTTAGTCTATAAGTCTCCTAGCCGTATCTGATTGATGTCATCAGCAACAATGCACCTCCTCGGGGGGGTCCTGAGACTGGTAGACCAAGCAACAACGGTGCCAATCAGCGCACTCACAGGGAAAGAAGATCCGGGGGGACATCACCGGGTCCTTCCGCTCCGTCCAACTCGGAACCAACAGAACCTGCTCCCCCCTATAACCCCCTCTATGCGCGGTATGTTATCGTACCATCGACAACCATTGCGCGTCTGACATGCGTTGTCAGCCTTTCTCTCTTTGCATCCATGCTCAGCCTGGCCTGGTTTCTAACTGCACATATTCTCGAATACACAAGCATTCAAACGTGCCGCCTTTCCTCTCCCTTAGTCTGGTGGCTCACTTTCGCAGTTCTTTGCACCATGTATTTCATTGTTTTGGAAGTCGTTCTTTTCGGGTTTCTTGTATTCATGGTTCTGCCACTCATTATGGTGCGTATCTCATTTTATTTTATTCTCAAGGCCCCTATCCTCAGTCTATGCAGCTTTTATACAGCATCGTCTTATTGTGCCTTGGTCGTCATCCTCTCCAAAATCCACATTACATCAAACCTGAAATTGGAAAGCTGCCAAAGTCCACCGTGGAGCGTATTCCTCTCGTAATCTACATCCCCCCTCCACCTGATGACGTAGGGTCCCCCGTCTCGCTACCAACAGCTGTCCATTCTTATCCACCTAAGCCACCTCCCGTTGTGCGAAAGAAGCGGTTTGCATTCATCCCCCGACGAATCAAGAAAGCCGGCCCGTCGGAAAACCAGGTAGAGGATGCGGTAAAGACTTCCCAACTAGTTGACAACAACGAAGAAGCAGAAACATGGGAAGACAACTGGGTGAAAAGCGAGGACTATGGGTTCGTCAGACTGGATAGAAATCGTGCCGTCTGCGCCATCTGCTTGATGGACTTTGAGGAGCCAACGAAAAAATCGACGGTGCCGGAAAGGAACGCCGAGATGAATCAACGTGATGATCCAGCCCTGCCAAGGGAGGAGGTTGAATTTCCGGTTGAACGTATCACTGAAGAAGAACGGAATGCGCTACCACAGCTCCAGGATGCCGGAGAAGGACCGCAGCCACTGCGGCTGCTGAAGTGTCACCATGTTTTCCACGTACGTTCATCAGCTACTTTTTGATATCTTTGTTTTTACACCTTATGCAGAAAACTTGCATTGATCCGTGGCTCATCGATGTGTCTGGACGATGCCCAGTGTGTCAGCGCCCTGTCGAGATTGACGATGTGGAGCCAAAGAAGCCCAAGCGCGGAAGACGAAGTTAAGAAAACTCGCTGTAGAAGAGCTGATTTTTTCCCTCCACGCATTATGTATTTTTTTTTTCCAATTCGCATATACAATGGACATCGCGGGTTCCTGTCTAACTATGATGTCCCTTAAGCCCTGATCCTGGTATAGGTAGCCTTCACACTGGCCTTCCAAGGCTGGACATTTTGGTCAACCTTGGGAAGTGCAGGGCGAATCCCGTGGTCAATGGACTAGGCCGAGTACAGTGCTACTGCTGCTGCTCATGTGAATCCATCTACTCCGTTCCCAGTTATAACGTAATACCTCGTTGCTCTTCCCTACTCACTTCAGATAGCACAAACTGTTACCACCTCCCAAATGCGATTAAGTGGCGCAGGTGGATAATCCCTTCGGGACGCGATTCCCTCCCGTGTCTTGTAATCTTGGCCCGCCGTTGTGGTGGCTGCCATGCAAAAAAATACACCGCGGCTAGCACAGATTCGGATGGTCCGCGCCACTGCTCATAACCAATTCTGCATGTGGCAGCTTTATCATTGCGTTCTCAGTGCATACCAGTGCTCGCCAAGGCCTTGTTCCCATCATGGATCGAAACCAGTGCTCACTACGGGCCAGATTCTGGCAAGAAAAGAGTCATTGCGTCTGGGTCTTGCAAACACCAATCCGACTCCCGGACCCGAACCGCCTGTGAACTTCCGCTGCGACCACGCATACCCGCCCGGAGCGGTCGTAGTGTTCTCCTGAATGGCCGACCACGCTTCATTATCCAGCCAGATGCACTTCGTTTCTAGCAAGGTTTACTCGTACCTATCGGCAATGTTGACTTCCTTCAGGGAGAGGTGCATCAGCCTCATTGCCTATATTTACGCTTCCAGTCGGGAGAAATGGTTGCGAACAGTGGATGGACATGAGGTTTTCGGCCCCTTTTTATCAGACCGCTGGAGCACTCACGTTGAACATTCAGTACGAAAGGCTAGATCCACAACCCCAGGCAGACTCGGTCGGAAGTCACAATGTGCAACGTCAATGGGCTTCCTTGCTGGCCGAGACTGTTTACGTTCCGGGGTGTGGTTGCGACTTCTGTGACCAACGGAGTCAGAATGCACGTGTTGTCCCGGACTATATAGTCGATGTTTTTCTGACACGTTGCTTTAGGTAGATGACACTGAGACCGACCGACCATCTTCTACTCTTGGACAGCAGGCCCAGAGGTTTCAATTTGTCGGCTTACCCTCCCGGAGAGACATGATTGAGGTTCTTTATCCACCCGCCTACCTGAACAGCTACTCTATTTCATCCGATCCACCGGGGTACTTCCAAGAAGACTCATTTCTCCCGCTGTTACCTGGGAGTCAGACATCCCGATATCCTCTTACCGTTTGCAGCACTGAAACTCGGTGTTCTCCCCTTGATAGTGGCCTGGATCCTGGGCGTATGCAAACCCCTCGCGCCGGGAAAGAAGGGATCGCTGGACCCGATACAGAAGGAGTTGAAAATATCTATCCGTCGCCTGCTTATTCGCGGTTCGACATTGGGCTTCCTCGCTCTCAGGCCCTAGCCCCTGATTTGCTGGGACCCTACCCACACATTTCCATTCTCAGTTCTTCCGTCTCGTGAAAGAATCAGGTTTTTAAGCTTCTATGATATTGCGTTCCTCTAGTTTCAGTCTGAGTAAATACGCCCACAAACACTTGTCCCCTATTGTGTAGCTATTTATCGTGTAGGTTGCGTGTAGGTTGTTGTTTACATGTGTGCTTGCAAGACGATTCCCGCGGTCCAATGAGATTACGCTCGTTACCACAGTTTCGCCTCACCAGTGCGAATAGCTCGAGCAGGTGTCTGCTGCACGACTTGCTCGAGCTGTCACGAAAATGCTGCCCTCCATAGCAAGGAGGAGTGCTCTGTCGCTCAACACCAGACGAATGGCCACGCTAGGTAACTCCAACGTGAAAGCCAAAAAGTAGGTCCATCCACCGTTTGAGACATTCAAGAGGTTCTAATGAAGTGATAAAGTCCTACAGGTGAGGTTTTCATGCATCATGATACTACATTATAAATGTTAACGTTCCACCAGCTGTCGTGATGCTGAACATGGGTGGTCCGTCCACGGTTTGTATGCATGTACCTTGCGGGTTCTGGCTCATGACATAAATATCCTTTCAGGTCCAAGAAACCTATGATTTTCTCCGGAACTTGTTTATGGACGGCGACCTCATTCCCCTTCCGTTTCAGCGTGTTCTCGCCCCGTTTATTGCGAAGAGGCGCACACCACAAATCGAAAAGCAGTACGCTGACATTGGCGGGGGATCACCCATTCTCCGGTATACCAATTATCAAGGTGCAGGGATGTGCGAGCTGCTAGACGAGTTACACCCAGAGACTGCCCCGCATAAACATTACGTGGCTTTTCGATATGCAAAGCCACTAACCCAGGAAACCGCCCGGAGAATGAAAGAAGACGGTGTTCAAAGGGCCATAGCATTCACACAATACCCGCAATACAGCTGTAGCACGACCGGAAGCAGTCTGAACGAGTTGTTCAGAAGAGGACGGGTGGGCGAGATGGGTGATGTTGAATGGAGTGTCATAGACCGTTGGGGAACCCATCCTGGATTCATCGAGGTTGGCATTATAGCTCACTCCACCATTGGCTCCAAGGCTGAACTTTCCATGGAATTAGGCGGTTTCCCAGCATATTGAAGTAGCGCTTTCCAAGTTCGAACCTTCACGTCGTTCCGATGTGGTACTACTGTTTTCAGCTCACTCACTGCCCATGTCCGTCGTGAATCGTGGCGACCCATATGTCGTTGAAGTTTCTGCTTCTGTCAATGCTGTTATGGATCGATTAGGACACTCGAACCCTTATCGACTAGTCTGGCAATCCCAGGTAGGGCCTTCTGCATGGTTGGGGATGCAGACGGGCGACGCCATCAAAGGATTGGCTCGTCTGGGGAAAAAGGAAGCGATCTTGGTCCCGATTGCCTTTACCAGTGACCATATCGAAACTCTTTATGAACTTGATATTGAATACATGAAGGAGGGCAGGGAGGTGAGGGCACACGAGCCGTTTGGGGACCGGATGTTTTGACACATTTCGCAGCTTGGGATGGAAATACACCGCGCTGAATCTCTGAACGAGTCACCCGTTTTTATTCGGGCACTTGCTGATATTGTGACACAGCATCTCTCTGACTATTCCTTGGGAAGGATTGGGCCAGCGAGCGTGCAGATGGGTCTCCGGTGCCCCGGTTGCATCAACGCAATATGTGGGCAACAGAAACATTGGTTTGCCCGTGGAGGAAGATAGGTTAGGCTACACCCAGGACCTTCACTTGTATTTCCTGGTAAACAGTGCCTTCCTCGGGAAGTTGAGAACAAGTGATATTATTATGTAGCCACTGACAAGTCTAGCTCTACAGTAGATAATACACTATATCGAAAACCCGGTTGGGTTTCGGTCCGAGGAAAATGCTCTTACACACCGTCCGCATCATGCGGGGTGTGTGCGAGTGCGTAAGTCGTCTGTATTCCGGTTGCTGGGGTTCAGGTGACCTCTATTCGTGATCCAGCCTTGTTCGAGTGAAGCGTTTTTTTGGAGGGGGATTGGTTCCCAGGTTCTATTGACTAGGTCTCGTGTAACGGGTTTTCTATTCCATTTTGCGGCGATGTATCTATCCAAGCACTGATTGACTTTGTCAATCATTGCCATCTCTTTATGGTAGTGTTTCTCGCATGTATTTTGCCTTGTATGACGTCTTCGCAGCGGAGGAGCCAGATGAGGTACATATGTAGGCGGATTCTGAGATTATGATTCGGAGAAGTCATTTGCCTCTGTCCGGGCGGGCCCAGTTGTTCTGCTGAGATGGGAGCAGGATAGAGCCACAGCCGAGTATGGTACCGAAGGACGTCGGCCAGACCGACCTTGCAAGCCTCCGCCTGGCCATGTGGACATTCGAGCAGGATGTGCTCCAGGATCGAAACAAATTCACCGAGTCTCTCAGACGCGGCGCCCCAGACGAAGACCTCCCTTGGGTTGAGGACGACCGATTTGGCATTTCCGATCACGAATCGCAGTATTTCCTCCGTCCCCATGTTGGCTGCTCAGCCCTGCTGCCCGCTCTCGTCCATCCTAGTGATCATCAACTTGGTTTTGCAGGAATCCAATTACTACCAGGGTCTAAGTCATGAAGGATGACTAATTTCGATTATGTAATATGGATTGATGGTGCGATACAAGATTATTGGAACTCGGTTCAGCGGACAATGCCGAGCAAGCTACATTATGAATAGCACGCATTGTGATATGTGCGAAACCGAACTTGAAAAATGAGTGAACCCATCGTTGTCTCAGCCCCTGGCAAGGTCCTTCTAGCTGGCGGGTATCTGGTACTGGATCCAGCGTACTCTGGTCTGGTAATCTCAGCGTCATCGCGCTTCTACACAGTTGTACGGGATGCACCTGCTCCTCATCCTAATCGAATGCTTGTACGATCTCCCCAGTTCATTGGTGCTGAATGGAAGTATTCGGTTAACTTCAACGGAAACGAAATTATTGTCGAGGAAATACTGGACAGGTAAGTTAGTTGTTGCTACCTGATATCTGACCATATCGACATTCTGGACCAGTGCTGCCAACAGGAATAAATTCGTTCACTATGCTTTGCAATATACCCTGAAGCTGGCGTCGGAATACTCTGCGAGCACGTTTGAAGAAGTACTCTCCCATGGCCTAGAAATTCTTACTATCGGCGACAATGATTTCTATACGCAGAAGGTAATGTACGGCGCCATGCTGTGATATATATTTTGATTATCATCCCCTAGCGTGAACCTGGCAGTCCCAGTCCAACCATTGCTTCACTATCCCAGCTACCCCCGTTTTGTCCACTGAATGTGCCGCTATCGGAAGTCCAGAAGACTGGTATGGGTTCTTCGGCAGCGCTGATTACTTCCATCGTATCAGCACTCCTCCTCAAGTTTGGCGTGGTATCCAAAGAAGGGTTTGCAAAACTCGATAGCCGAGACCGTGTGCTAGCTCACAATATCGCTCAGTCAGTGCATTGTCTTGCACAAGGCAAGGTGGGCAGCGGGTTCGACGTCTCTGCAGCTGTTTTCGGCAGCCATGTCTACACGAGGTTCGATCCAAAGGTATTATCACCCTTAATGAAAATCACGGGAGACTTCGCGAACGTATGTCTTGGGTCACTGTTTGTCCTTTCGTTGCCAGGAGTATGACGTCCTCTGACAGCTTGCACTCATACCACTGCAACCTATTCTTGATCCTGCTGTACTTGCTCATGACAAGCCCACTTGGACTTCTCGGGTAGAGCCATTTCAGTTGCCACCATTAGTCAGGTTAGTACTTGCAGATGTCGCCGGCGGAAGCAGTACGCCTTCTTTGGTGAGGAAGGTCAACGAATGGCGCTCGAATAGTCCAGATGAGGGTATGATCTCTTGTATCTGTTGACAGATTTTATCCACTGATATGTCTTTAGCGCAGAGACTGTGGTCCGATATCGACGCCTCGAACAAGAATTTGGTGGAGGGTCTCCGCATTCTTATCGCCATGTACAAAGAGAATATGGATGCATACGAAGTGACAGTTCAAACCCTTTCCCTCCTGCAGCCCACGCAGTGGACAACAATAGACGCGTCGGAAGTCACAAAGCCCGTGATCCAAGCCTTCGACAAAGTTTTTCGAGCGAGCGAGGCAAGTTGATCACGACTGGGTTATAGCATATCTTATATTTTGCACAGACAACGCGTACTCTCATGCGAAAAATGGGTGAAAATGCAGGCGTGGATATCGAACCTGCAGCTCAGACGGAACTTTTGAATAGGTCAATCGCCCAAGCTGGTGTGATTGGTGGCGGCGTTCCAGGTGGTGCGTGCCTTTACTTAGATCGGCTGGATCTTCGTCTCATTAGTTATAGCGGGTGGCGATGATGCTATATGGGTACTCGTGCTCGAGCCTAAGAATACAACAGAGTTGCCTTTACTGCATGTCGAGCAAGTCTGGCATGAATTCGAGCAGCGTAAAGTGACCCCTCTCCTGGCGACGGAGAGCAGGGAAAAGGGTGTTCGTGTCGAACAGTTTGACCTTGTGCAAGGTCTCAAGCAAGCAGTGACGAAAGGGGATTATGCAACAAAGAATTTGTAAACTACTCTAGATCAACACAAAGTATAGACGTGGGCTATGTACATATTTTGACTTCACCTTCTGGCGTCCATGCTTTTGCCAGGGTAAGAAAGAGGGAGGCTACCATAACCACAAGTCCAAACACGAAGCACGCTGCAGCAGGAAATTTGCTCCGGGAGTACCATGGTAAGGATGGATTTGCAAGCTTCAGGTAGCATGCAGCAGGGAATATGAAAGCCAAGGCAGTAGCCGAAACACCTCCCGTGATTTCCAAAGTGACACCAAGGTCGCAGGTAATAAGAGCGACTGGGAGGAGTCTCAAAGGGATGCAATGAAATTCATAGAAGCGATCACGTACGAAACATCGACGACACTAAGATCGTGGTCGTGAAGAACACATGGCGCTGCAGATTAAAGGATTCATGTGAAAAGAAATACTGTTCGATGACCTGCAGAATCCTCAGCACATTATTCAGTTTGGCAAGTACGCGGTTCACTCACCTCCCTGCACACGAAGAGCTCGAGGGGTAACGTAGTAAACATATTCAACCCGAAGCAAAATCGGGCTAGATTGATCAAGGTATCGTTCTAAAAGTGGTAGTTGTGAGTATCCTCTGCTGACAAGTCGACCTCCCTATACTCGCCGGTGGGAAATTATTCAGAACATTTCCTTGCGTCTTATCCGTAAAGTTCCAAAAAGCCGAGATGGCGAGAGTGCAACAAGCCACAAGTGAAATAGCCGTTGAAATGTGTGTAACTCGCGCAAAGCGATCGATTGTCGGCTTCTGAAGGCTGCCATAGATCAAGAGGGAATTGTGGTGGCAGACGAATGCAAAGCTAATGACACCAATGGCCTGAAATACACCAGGGCCAATAATTGTGAGCCGTTTCGATGGATCACCTTTCAGTTCCTGTGGGACATGTGGCCCCTGAATTATGACTGAGATTACTATTATGAGCATACTGAGAAGCGCCAGCCCAGATGCTCGAGAAAGTTTGTGGATATCGCGGTACAAGGATAGCGGGTAGGACACACAAAGAGTGCAGAGGGCGATGATAACTTGCCGGTTGGTGAATATCCAGAGCACGGGTATCTTGTACAAAGTAGGAAATGCCGAGCGAATGACGTGGGGAATTGTGTCTCCTGTTATAAGCGGTTAGACATGGTGGAAGCTCCAAGGCATGGTCATCACTAACCAATGATAATGCCGAAAGCGCACATTCCTGTTATGCAACGGTCAGTGGCTATGACGATGCTACACACTCAGCTTACCTCCGAAAGCGAATGTAAACTGAAATAGCGATACAGCGGCACGACCACTTGGACCAAAACAGTTGTGCATAATTTCAAGATATGAATTTCCTCCACTGAGTTTAGCGTTCAGCACGACGAGACGAATGGTCCAGTCTGTGATAGCACACAAAATGACTAGTAAGATGATTCCGAGGAAAAAGCCAGCTTGACTTATTGCATAGGGTAAACCTGGCATTGCCATAAGGAAACGCCAAATCAAAGGGGGCAGACACACCAATAATACCTGGACAAACGCGTAAAATTTACATCCCATCTGAAAGAGAGTTAGCCTTACCAGCTCCGAGAATTGAATTTGCCATATTAGCCACAGAATCAAACATCCCACCGCCAGCCCATTGCTTCGCAGCCATTTCATCTAGGTCGACATGGCCCTCGCAGGTGGCTTCCTGTTCAACAGGCTCGTACATCGGTATTATGGCTTCAGGTGTTCGTCGTGAAGTCAGGGAATCCATGAAGCCTGTAAGAAGGGGAATGGGCCGCCTTCTTCCCCGCCCAGACCGTACAGGGCTTGAACGGTCTTGATCACGCCTCGAATCTGTAAGGGCCGACTCTTCAAAGTTATCCGAGTCGAGCTCGAATTCTGCACAAGCAGTCCTAAGGCGAGCTGCATTTGTCCTGTGATAGTACGCACCAGCCTCTCGGCTCTGCATGGTTGACCTCAAGGGCGGTCCAATGACTTGAACCTCCTCCTGAAACCTAACGACAGACTTTGACAGACGCGCCGGTGACCCTAAAGCGCTGGAGTCACTCTCTCCATCGTCGGGCACAGCAAACAAGAGTTGTCTTTGGTCTTCGCCGTGGCCAATGAGGTCCTCTTGAGACCCGTTAAGCAAGGGCTGGCTGATTTCACAGTGGCCAGTGGAATTCCGGTCTTCCGGTCTCTTTTTCTGGGAGAACATGGTGCGCAGCAGTCCATGAGCTGCCTCAGCGACGAGCTATAGTTTGTTTGTTGCGAAACTTCGGGAGGGGCGGTGCCGGGTGTATAGGGTATATGTACCTCGGCACGTGACTTGGCCACGACAGCATGTACGCTAGAGGGGAAACGCGTTCGACGCGCCATGTTATGGTGTCGCAGAGGTGGTCGTTCTACATTGCAAGCGTCTTGTCGTTTTTCCATCACGGGATGGCATCCACGCTTGTCCCGCCAGCCACCGTTGCTGCGCAGTACTCCCTTACCACGAGCACCAACCTCCCATTCCCAACTGCTTTGCAGTCATCAGCAGACGCGCAGGCGTTTATGATATCCCAGTGGTCACTCTTCAATGGACATGTGTCCTGGGGAGGAAGCGACATTGCTTTCGTTAGTGACCCTTTTCCCAACAATTCTGCCCCTGTCTCAGCAACCAATACTTCACTGCCTACGAATCCCGTTCTGCAAGTAACGTACCCAGAAGGGAGCTACTCTGGGGGCACTGGCGGTGCACAATGGTACACCCAATGGAAATCCAATGATGGATCCACTTTCAATAGTATGCTTTTGTCATACGAGCTCGCGTTCGACTCAGATTTCGACTGGGTTAAAGGGGGGAAGCTGCCTGGCTTGAGAGGCGGTCCCGACGCATTCGGCTGCTCTGGCGGTACGCAACCAACTGGGGAGGACTGCTTCAGTACGCGTTTGATGTGGAGATCCGGTGCAGTGGGTGAAGGTAGGGTAGCTTTGACCTGAAAATGCGTACGATGACTGAATGTGTCTTGGCAGTATATGCGTACATGTTGACGCCGAATGACTTGTGCTCGGAAAGCAATATCCAGTGCAATTCGGATTACGGAGTCAGTGTCGATCGTGGGGCATTTGGTTTCGCTTCGGGACAGTGAGCATCACCCTTCTCCTCTCGTACGCTCCCGCATAAGACTGATTGGTCGTGTGTTAATGGGTGGGTGCGCGTCACATTGCTTGTCCAGATGAATGATCCACCTGATGTTGCGAACGGGCACATCGCCCTATAGTAAGTTGAATCACATTTCTATCTTCTGTACAACCAACTGTGCCTAGTTTCAACGACGTTCTGGCGTTGTCCCAGCGAGACTTACAATTCAGAAGTGGAGTTAGCGTTGACATTGGTGGAATATATTTCTCGTGAGCCTGGACTAATCAAACAATTTTCAACACCACACTGACCCCGCTTTTATAGGACGTTTTTCGGTGGTGAGTAACATTCCCAGATCCTAGGATTAAAAAGGTGATTCACCTTTTCAAGGCTCGGACAGTAGCTGGGCAACCCCACAGACAGTACGTACTTACTATCGTAACTTACAGCTATATGGCAGCTCTGCACCTTCGAACCTTACTGGGACAAAGGTCGGAGGCACCACTCGCCTCAACGATTTGTCTTGGGCTTTTATACTAGTAAATTTTGTTGTCTGCACGTTCCTTTAAGTAAATTCATATCGTCCGACAGCCATTATCGGTAGGTTCCTTCGATGAAGGACAATCATAAACTACACTTAGTACACCTGATGGATCACACTTAGAATTCATTTGCTGCACTTCCTTGGACTTGATGTACTTTATTACATACCTAGTTTCCCATAACAACTAGGCAAAACAGCTCTTTGCATTACAAGCAAGCCCTCTCATTGGCTCTATAGCCTGGGCTACCTCGATCGCCTAACTACTATCTAGTAGTGCAGGAGACTGTTGAACAGTCGTTCTCGCTTATGCTGCAACACCTAAAAAGGCAAAAAGTACTAGCGTTGCAACGGAAACTAAGTCGCCTTATCTCGAAAAAACAGCATAGTCCGGATGGAATCACTCGAAAGCTGTCACACACGGTGACGGAATTCGTTCGAATTAGTAACCCGTTTCAAATGATTGCATCACAGAGCATTATGTAATAAGCATATTCACCACCCCCGAGCTTTCTTATCGACTCGCGCTCCCTCGACAATGGCATTCTCAGGTGCTCTGGTGAGAATCATTTGCGAGTTCCAAGAAGAACAGCTCAAGTTGTTTCTGGTAGACACTAACCGATTTAAATGACTTCATCACACCTTCCCAAGCGTGCATTAAACCTGTCGAGACGTTGAACCTTCCCGAGGACACGAAGGATCTTGTAGCTGCATCAGTCAGTTTAGTCTAATCCATCATTAGGTTGGTTAACTCATTGCATGATTTCGACTTGGTAGACAGAGATTAAGATTGACTCCACTGGATCGTACTACGAGGTTTCCTCTGCGACGGACCCCATTCGAAATACATCGTCGGCCAAAGGCGCAGAGCGCAAACTCCAGCAGGCACAAATCAGTCTCAATGACTGCCTTGCATGCAGGTGAGCCGAGTCCTTATGGCGTCTAATCAGGCCAACTCCGAACGCAATCACAGCGGTTGCATCACATCAGCCGAATCTGTCTTGATCACGCTGCAGTCACACAACGAAGTCCTTACATTCCTGAATGCCAACCCGCCTTCCTCGTCTCCAGATCACAAGTTTCCTGTCATATCGATTGCCCCGCAAATTCTCGCGTCGCTGGCAGCTAGAGTCTCATCCACCTCGCATGCTCCAGTGTCGCTTCTCCAGATCCTGCGACGCATCCAAGTATTCTGCACCGATGTATTGGGATTCAGGCGTGTGTACGACACGACGTTTGCGCGCCATCTTGCGCTACTCGACCATACCCACGAATTTTTGGAGCGGAAACGCGGACAAGGTGAGGGAAAACTCCCGATGCTCGCGAGCGCATGTCCCGGATGGATATGTTACACTGAAAAAACGCATGCGGAGATGCTACCATTTATTGCGCGAGGGAAGAGTCCACAGCAAATTATGGGTACGTTAGTGAAGACATGGCTGGGGAGTAAATGGGGCAAACGGTGGGTGCTCAACTTCCCACAGCGATTCACCATGTTCCAACCTAAATTTATCAGACCCGATCAGATATATCACGTTGCTGTTATGCCGTGTTATGATAAGAAATTGGAAGCATCTCGGCAAGACTTCTACAGCGAGGTATACTCGACGCGGGATGTTGACTGTGTGATTACTACCGGTGAACTTGAGCTCCTAATGAGCGAAAAAGGCTGGGACTTGTCCGTCCCTGTCGAAGGCGAGACCTGCCCAACGACAGCTACCATTACTCCCACAGCTACGACCTTTGAGCCTATGCTCCCTGAACTGGTCCAGCACCCTGGAACAAGCTCAGGGTCCTACCTTCATACCATCATGTCTGCCATGGTGTGTGCGTCACCCGAACCTCTCGAGACGAGTGTGAAGATAATCCGGTCAACGGATTACGAAGAATACGTGCTCCGAAACCAACGAACGGGCGAGGTTGTGTTCAAGGGCGCCAAGTGTTATGGGTTCCGGAATCTACAGAACTTGGTGCGCAAGGTCGGGAAGGAGGCAGGAGTGCAGGTGGGGAAAGGCGCTGCGGGTCGTGTTGCTGCGGGTGTGCGAGTACGGAGCCGGAAGACGGGAACTGGAGTGGGTGGTGAGGACAAGGGATATGATTACGTCGAGGTGATGGCATGTCCTGGAGGATGTATCAACGGAGGTGGACAGCTCCGACCGGTTGCGCAGGTGTCGCAGCAAAACGAGGATGAGGAAGGGTACCCGCGGAATTGGGACGAGAGTGGGGTGAAAATGGCGGATGGTGAGTCTGGCAATGCAACTCCCGGAGCCAAGTGGGGCAACAAGGAATGGACAAAAGAGGTGGAGAAGGCGTATTGGCACGATCTGCCCACTCCGCCGCCATCGCCTAAAGGAGACGGGGACCCACTCGGAGATGCGTTGGATCGATTGGTGGTCCAAGTGAAGGTAGAGATGTGTTTGCCCCAAGACCGTCTCGGGCAGAGTGGCTGGTCATCTGAGATGGATGTGGATGCTGAGCAGCGGCGACGGGAACTGTTCCGGACGCAATATCGGGCAATTGAAAGCGAAGTGATCGGACTCGCTGTGAAATGGTGAGGGCCACGCGAGCGATATACGGATTAAAGGTCGGGTGGAATATAGATAATGCTCGTAGACTAAAAGTACACAATGAAACGGATATGCAAAAGGGAAATATGCAACGAAAAATAGTGGCTCTAACCTATGTATGAATGGATGCGTGGATGTGGTAGGTGCATTAAAAGGTGGGACGGTTAATGATGAGCGGGAACCCAGTGGTCTGGTCATCGGATATGCTGGGCGCCAGGACCCTGGTGCCAATATTGGCAGAACGAACAATAGTCCGTGGTCGTGAACGTTATCGTTTCCTTCCTGTCCGGACCGAGGTACTTGAGAGCGTGGGTGGTGAGCAGCGGGGGGATATGAGGGGGAGGGGACACACCCGTTCACAACGACAGTCCAAGCAGTTCGGAGGATGGCGGACGGAGTGCGTGCAATAGGGACTGTTGCAATCGATTTTTCTGACCTTGCGTGTCTTTGGCCGGTTCAGCGACGCGGCGTGGAAGAGCAGAAGGACATACCACCCGGTAATGCTACAAGAAGAGTTAGCCGGGATGCAAGGAGAGTGGGATTGTGCTTACGCCACAGCCGTACTTGGTACCTTCGCTGGAGAGCAGTCAGCTGGTGTGGGGGGGGGAGGGGAGCGCAGACGCACGTCTCGAGATTGCACATGATGAGATGTTGGAGGGGGACTGCCCCGGAGATGACAATGACATATGTATAATATCATGCTCGTGTTTGTGTTTGTTTGCTCTGCTGGCTCGGATGTCGTCCCCATCGTCGACTTCACTGCCGACAACGCGCTCGAGGACGCTTCTCTTCATTTCATATCGGGATTCAAGGGCACGCTCGACCCGGTTCTCAAGACCCCAGTCATCCTATGATGAGCCCGATCAGCCAGCCGACGAGAACGAACACCTCATAACACGACACCTCACCCTCGACCTCCACCTGCCTCCAAAATGGTAGGTCCGACTCCGGACCGTCATCTTCCAACTCGTTTCATCTCACATTTTAGGGTCGACCTTGCCGAACAAGTCGGCGAAATACTCGCCAGCGTCCATTCCAAACGTACGTTCCATCCTGGCTTTTTTTGTTCTCTCTGACAGTGATTGGCAAGTGGGTTCACTCGAAAAACTTCACGCGAAACGTGCTCTTCCCGGATTCGCGGACCGGTCTGCTGAAGAGCGAGAGATTGAGGCTGCCACCGCAAACATCACGAATGTAACCTGCCTTGCCCCGATGATCCGTTGTGCTTCCGTCCGCTTACGGCTCTTTTTTACCCCATAGGACTTGCGACGATGCCATACCCTCATACAGCACATCGGCACAGATCATGGCCATTCGTTTCCCCCATCAAATAGACATCACCATGAGTTGCTTGCCGCCCAAAATGTACAAAGGGGTCTCGCCGCCAGGGTGCAGGCACTCAGTTCAACATTCCGAAAGAAGCAGCGCATCTACATGGAACGTGAGTAAACCCGTGTCTCTTTGACGTCACTGTTCACACGTCCCCACTCTCCACCCAGGTCTCCAGGGACATGCAATAAAGAATCAGGACCTCTTAATCGCCTCAGGCACGATCGCATCCAAGGGCTCAGAGGGTCTCTCTGCAGTGGACGACGACGTCCAGGCTGCTGTATGTCTATTTCATATCCCCTCACCGTACTTCCCACGCAGTTCCATTTCCAGCAAGCACAAATTATGGAAACGGATCAAACTCACCACCTTCGTCTTCGTGACCGCGAGTTGACACACATCGCAAGCTCTATTGCGTCACTGGGTGACCTTTTCAAGGACCTCTCCATCCTCGTGATTGATCAAGGCACCCTACTTGACAGTATCGAGTACAACATCGAACAAACGTCGGTACAGGTGTCTGAAGCCGTCAAGGAACTCGACATTGCAACGCGGTATGCTTCCTTACAACAGTCCAATTGGCTTTCACATGACCATCCTTTTGGGCAGGTATCAGAAGAACACTGGGCGCCGGAAGATCATCTTCCTCTTGCTTCTTATCATTTTTGGCTTGATTATCATCTTAATCTTTAAACCTAGACGGCATTCTTTTTCTTCCCCATCGGACGGCACCCTAGATTCCCCTCAATCGCGTAGTTTTGTACCAGTATACATGCGCCAACGGACACCTTTCTGAACTAACAATTTGCAATACAGTATGCATGTGGGGTCTCCGCCACACGAATCATTGCCTCCATACGGAGAAAGATCCTTTTGCCAGGTTTGTCATCGCGTTGGGTCCGCGTAACGACTGTTGGCGAGCTGTCGACACCAGCTGCATGCTGCAGGCTTGTTCTTCCCCATTAATGTTGGTGTACGATGACCTGCTAAACCCCCATCAATTCCAATATACCCATATACCCTGCCATTATCATTACCGGCGCAGATGCGCCGTTGTTGATGAAACGTTGCATGTCCACACTTTCTATTTGAGGAACGAGTGCTTCATCGATGAGATGCATTCTGTCGTTTTGGATATCGAACAGGAACTCGTGGCTGGTAGATTCCTCTCCGCACTTGACAAAGTGGAGTTGCGGGGTAAAGTTTCCTATGTATGTACGCATCTGGATTTCGGACGCGAAGCGAGACATCCTCTTGAGGACGTAAGTTGACCATTTTAGTTTTCAAAAAAGTCTGACGGTGTCAAGGGTGTAGGTCGTCGTTGCCACACTTAATGCGTGGTGATATGTAACTCTTGTCACCATACAACCTCTGTGGTAATAGTGGACTGTTTGTGTCCCTCGTGTCTTTGCGACGTATGTCAATGGACCGTCAGATCGGCTGTACTTGCACGCAGCACATCGCATCATGCTTTGTGGGTATCCACAAACCCCACCTGCGTTTCGTCACTACACATGGACCAAATGGAGACCACAAATCCGACAGGCTTCTTGATGAAATCCCTTCGTTATACTGCTCCATTTCTCCGCATGTATAATCGGTAAGCACTCTCACCCCAAATTACGATATTCCGCCGAGTGCAACCTTCCATCCGTCCCTGGCTCCCACCTGAGTTCCAACGCAGACGAAGATGAGCGATGGCTTTACTTCTCCTTGCCCAAACACTGGGTTCACATGACCGCATGTCCAAACGTTCGCGCCCAAAGGTTAGAGTGCTGCGTGGAGAGCCTCTTTGTAGTAAATCCATAATCTCTGCACCCAAATATGCCCACTTTTAGCAACTACAACGCACTTGAACTTTCTAGTGTTGATAACATTACAGTGCCGTTTTTGGTCAGCCTTGAAACCGATCCGTGGAGGGAGGATGATCAGCAGAACTACGAAAGTCATGATAACAAATGGATTCGAAGATCAGTCGACAGGAGCACTCTGGATCCTGGACCATTTCCGCAAGCATCTTCGTCGGCATCCCGGAATGTGACTCCACGAAACCCCCAAAACAGCTCGTGTTGTTCGAGAGGATCGGAAAAGAATGTTATCAGCATGAAAATGTTTCAACGTGACCGGGCAGCTGGCGCGGCTACTCGTCGAACTGGCCGAGGTTCGTTCGAATTTTAATCTACTGGGATTTATGAGCTGGAAAGCCTGCTCTCATCGATCATATCAGCACGACCCTAGCCTGTCTGGCGAGTTAGCCGCCTCAGTATATATGGAATGAACCCCAAGTTTTCGGATCCCCTGATATGATGACTTGTGGTGATATTCCAGCGTTATTCCATGGGTCTGTGATATGGAGGAAGAAAGACAGTCGACCAGCTGCCCAATGCACAACGCGACCGCTGTCACGTCCGATTCTCACAAAGATGGGAGATCCTTTACTCCGTGCACGCGCCCGCGGCCGTCCAACCTGGTTCTTTATACTAGCTCATTGAATGCAGCGTCAACGGTGGTCGGCACGACATGGATGATTGGATGCCAGTAATCGTCGCCGCGCGCTCGGGCTACTCCAACGCCTCAATAATCCAATTTAACCGTGAAGAAAACGGACTCATCCAAATCCCGATTATCAGAGGTGATATTTGATCGTCTGATACGACAGAAGCCGGAGTGTGAAATAACCTTTGCTGTGGAAGGTACAGATCCTTGCAAGATCTCAGTGAGTTATCTCTCTGAAAAAAGTCCGTGTTCTTGTGCTCACTCCATTTCTGCAATGGTGAATTTGTGGAGATGACACATGAAATGAATTTTAAATATCAAAGATGAGATTGGTCTGGGAAAAAAAAAATCTGGATACCGGTTGGCAAGATATACGGGCCTACTCTTCCGATGAGCTCGAGCATCTCAAGCTTCATTTTACTCGTTCGGTGGTGTCTCGTAGACAGTGGCTGGTTGTGGAACCGAATCTCCGCCCAAGGCAAAGGTTTATTAGTAACAACCCTTGTTCATCAGAGATGCGCAGGTAGGAGCACAGTCGTACGACACCCGAGCGACCACCGATCTTCTTTGCCCTAGAGCAACATATGGCGAGAGCTAACGGACATTAACTTAGGGTCCCACGGTTGAGAAGCAAAGCTTGCTTGTGATAAGTGGCGTCAGCGATGATCATAAACGGCATACTGAATCACGACGGTGGACTGCATAAATGACCTTATCTTGGCCAGCACCAACGCTGTTCTGTTCATCCTGTCAGTCTGGAGGTGACGAACGAGCATTGGACCATCAGACTGCAAACTTCGCAATTGCTGACTTCTAGTATGATAATAATGATGACCAGCTTGTTGATCATTTCAGAGTCAACAGTTTGGTCGAGTTCGCCGTCGACTGCGTTTGCTAGACGAAGATTGCTGATTATGGTGTTCTTCTGATCCCCGTGGCCTGTAATAAGATATGTACCGAGCGACAACAAACGGTGCAAATACCTTATTGCAATCAACCGAACTCGCCGAAATTTCGAACACCAGTACATAGTTGAGAGAAAGCTTGACTCACTTACTATCAGAGGGATCCGTCATCACTTCAACATGGCTCATAATAAATCAACACGCAGAGATTCCCGATAACAGACATAAATATGATAGGGTATGTCACTTCATGAACCATTCAAAACCCAACGGAATTTAGGCCAATGAGCCCTAGTGCATTGTGAGGGATCTGGAACCACAATGCAGCGATGGGACGTACCATAGGGTCCCAGGCGGGTAAAACTGTCTTCTCACCCGACTCAAACACCTTGACAAGCTCTTTCGTCGCAAATGATCTATGTACCACGACCTGGTAGACGAATCTATATCAACACAGGAGGTGTCAACGACTCGTTGTACTAAGAACTGTTAGGAGACATACTCATCGAACCATTCGGCACTCATGACCATGTATCCCTTGTGGCCACTGTCATCACCCCAAGAGTTCTCGACCTTGAACCGAGTAGGTTGACCAGTCTTCTCGTCGACGTGTACACCTGAGATAACCATCGCGTGCGTCATGGAAGACTCATTAGTTTGCAGTCGTTGGGCCTTGGTCAGATTCAACTGGATATTGAAAGCTTGCTGTGGAGTGCCCTATGTAAGCAATCAATCAATGGAGAGGGTATACCGGTCCTTACCTCGTATTGGTGGTAGTTGAGGTCCATCAGTCCAACATCCTTTGCAGAGTCCGAGAACTGGCCAACATCACAGCCAAAGAATACCGGCTGACCAGCCTTAATCGACTACATGGGGAGCTAAAGCAAAGGAAAAATTTGAAGCAATAATACAACCTACCCTTACGACAGCTGCCTTGAGCTCCTCGCTCACGGTGTTGACATCTTGAATATATAATCAATGCTTACGTTCCAAATCAGAAATTCAAACTTACAAAGGACAGGACGGCCGCCCCAAACGTTTCCAAGCTTATTTACAGTGTAAAGCTTGCTGTACTCGTTTCTGGGATCATTAATGAGGGAGAAGCACTCCGTTGGCTAGGTGTGGTTGATTCAGACAATAATTGTGTACACATCCAAAGACAAGGAACCAACCGAATACTTGGTTGTGAATGCCTTGTAAAATTCAATTGGGGTACCTTCCCACTTCGAGTACTTGCCGTCCTCGTTGTAGTACTCCCATTTGAATGGAACGTCTTGTCCAGGCGGCACACCGAGTGTTGCAGTCATAATGGTGTAGATTTCCTGCATGAGTTCCTCCTTCTTTGCACGAAGCGTGGCAGTTGTTTGATCGGGGGTCAGCGAGGGGTCAGCCCGGAGGGTTGCAGACAAGGCCCGAAGGGTGAGGCCATGCTCACGAAGCTTCAATTTGAGGAGGTTGTTTAGCGAAGCGGAGGAAGACGAATGGAACGACTCTGGGTAGAGAGCTTGGGGTACAAGACCGTAGGTCTGAGCGAAGGAATGAGCTGGATGCTGGTTCCCACAATATAATGAAACCATTGACCTCGAGGATGTTGACGACCATATCCCACTGGCCACCGTCGCTGATAAGGTCGCTCGAAAGGAAGCTGACGAGTCGGTCATCTATCGGGAGCTCGGCGTTCTCAATGGAAAGCTCAAGGTAGTAATTCGACTTGTTGAGCTTATCCCAGAAGAAAAGGTAGGACTATACAAGGGTGAAGTTAAACGCGTCATATATGACGGACGTTACATGGACGAACCTGAGAACACTGGAAGTCCTTGAGCTTGAGCTTCTTCATGACTTCATACCTAATAACGTTGGTAGTTGCAAACAGCCAGCAACGACCGCTGGACTTCTGGTCCGTGACGGATCCTGTGCTGAAGTCGACTTCGTGATTGAATATATGGGGGATCGCGATCCGTGCCTCGCGTGAGGTCAACGTCGTCTTGATGTTGGAATGAACAAGGATGGTACGTGCGAGCTCAATCCTCGGGTCGGCAGACGCGGTAGACTCCCAGGCCATAATGTTCGCAGAGGAGATGGAGCCACTCGATGATTTGGGGGCGGATACGCCGTTGTGTTGCAGACTCTGCTGCCCCAGAATAGCTTTCTCATCCAGCGACCGGCTCTTGCGCTCGAGCGAGTTGGCACACGACTGGTTAGTTACCCTAGAAACAGTTCCACCCATGATTTCTGTGAGGTTCAAGGTAAGGTTCGAGGTTGTTCGAATGTTGGAGGTGAGAACGGAGAAGAGAGCCGAGCAAGAAGGACCGAGCAAGACACTTTTATCCCACTGCCAGCATGTTGCCGCTGGACGAGAAGCACACAGGAATGTTCACATGGCAGAATGACCTGCGACATGCCAGCGTCCACGTAATATGCAGATGGCAGCGGTATACGATCGAGGTATCCCAGTCCCTATGGATGGAATGGAATGAACTCAGGCCTAGACACGACACGACGTCCACGCCTCTTCGACGTTTGCATTGCCCTCCGCAGACGTTCACCACTGCGACAATGGAATGTTCATATCGAATTACTTTGGTTCCTCCGAGGCATCGGGCACGCCTCACACATGCGCTCAATGGCCATTTGTTCCAACAATCAGATTCTCTATCGAATGGGATGCTCCTCCCAGTAGACTGAATTGGGACGGTATCATACTGGTGCTGTTCTTTAATGAATGACACAGGATCCACAGGACGGTGTTTTGTAGAGAGTGTAACTCAAGTGCCAGAACCTCCGCGGCGCCCCTCCTCATCGCCATGACTGCCATCGTGGGTTATCGCACTGAGTACCCTCGGAATGGGCGTACTTTGTTCATCCCTACCTAGTAGCCGTGGTTACATAGGCGCTGAGGCTCTTATCGCCCAATGGATGACAGCACCCCAAGAACTATAGCAATCGAATTCAGGCAGCATAGCAAGCACCTCGGATCACACTAGTAGTCCGTGATCTGGTATAACTATCAACCATGTGTTCTCATAGTTTCCGCCACTGCTTGCAAACAGGCACGTCCGGTTCCGGGTGAAGCGCGGGGTCACTTAGCCTCAGTGAGAAAGAAGGGACAGTTACTCGCGTGAGTTGACGTCGTCGTAGTCGAGCATTGGCAGGGACTCAGCAGGTGCTATTGAGCACCTATTTTTGACATGTCGCTCCAACGGCGATGTGTTGACGAGGGGGACAAACTAGACCCGCCTTGCACCCGATCCCTGCTATTTGTTTTTGCCTTTCCCGAGAACATCGAATACGGCCTTTGCAAGCCATGGTTCACCATGACATAGCCATTCACAAATAGCGTACATCATTAGAAAAGGCATAAGGGCTGAGTGTCAATATTGTCGAACGAAAATTGAATCATAGTTGGCAGACAGTAAGATGCGTTGAAACGACACCTGAAAAATGTACAAGTCAACAAAAATCAGCAATAATGGAACAAGTGGTTACCATGCATGAACAGCTGCCCTCGTTGGGAATCGTAAACAACAGAGGTGATCCCAGAAGCAAGATGACCGGGATCCTCGAAAACCTTGAAAATAGTTGGTGATGATGGATCGCGATAAAAAAAAAGAAACAACCCGTCTACCTTGTCAACATTGTATTTTTCCCCGTAGAAAGAGCTGGGGCCATTATTGACTGTCACTCGAAGTGCCGCCGAGGCTACTAATTCGGAAGGATCCTCGAACTGCCTAAAGGTCAAACCAAGCAGATCCGAAAGGCCTTTGCAAACCAGAATATCAGATTTCCATTGCATGAGCTAACACAAAGCAAACAAACCTGCAATCCAAAGAGCCCCGTTGGAATCGATGGCTAGATTATCTCCCGCATGCCCTGCGAGTGATAAGCAGAAATTGAGAGAAAACGTGACATGAGCTCCTCACCCGTCTTGATGACCTCAGTAAATGTGAACGTATTATCCTGTGTCTTCTCTAATACAGTAACTGCTCCTAGCATATAGTCAGCGACATAGAAAGTGTCATTGTTGGGGCCAGATCCTTTGACGATTCCGTTGCTTGCATGCAGTCCACGAAACGCAAATTTGCAGCCGTGATCTGCGTGACAAAAGCCGACGGAGGTGTCGTAGGGCTGGAGGATCAAGTTCAAGTACCGTCTCTGTGTATTTACTAGACTCAGGGTGTTGTGAAAGGGATTGAAGGTGACATACAAGAGCACCCGACTTTCGGGCGTTGTCATTTGTGAAAAAGACACTTTTTCCGTCAGGAGACCCAACAACGTCATTGGGGGTGATGATGACGGTAGGGTCTTCAAAGGTCCTAATGTACGTCAGTTCATTATCCCCGATCTGGGTCTGGAAGACTTCGATGACGGAGTCTGCCCCAATCTTCTGGGGGTCTCCTGAGACAGGTTTTCTATGATTGACAAGGTACACATAAAGGACGGATGGGTCATGTTCAGACGCGACCACATCCATTCCATGGAGGGATAGTCCCCCGGGTGAAGAGAAGCCAGATAGCGTGAGGCGCTTGATCACATTTGTCTGAGGATCGTAAGTCGCGACGTGGTCGTTTCCAGACATTCCAGATGCGTTGAGCTTATTGACGGCAGGCATCCATTGTACCCGGTCTTGGAGCGTCGAACATGCGAGGTAGATGATGCCCGATGGCTGATGCAACACGATCTCTGGGGGTGTATCAGTGGATGGCTTCAAAGTGGGGACGGGCTCACTCTCGCATGCCTGCAACTCCGGGACAATTGTGCAGTTGGTGTTGGCGACAGACTCGACAGACCTGCCTATGCCGATGTCCACGAGATATGGTCTCAGATGTAGTAGCCAGGCGACAAGGAGGGCGACCAGAAGGGCAGCGATACCGGAAAAAACCTGACTCATGATGCAAAGTACGTGGGGGGAGGGGCAGCCTTGACGATACCGCGTATTTAAACGCGCTCGCTGCATGGCCGCGGCGGGAAACGCCCGCACACGGAATCCGGAATCCTTATTGTTTGGAATCTTAGATCTGGGTCTCGGTGGGGAGTGGTATTGACTCTTTACTTATTACCCTGCAGGTGAACGTTAACATGTGCCCTGGAGGCTTCGTCGTCGTCGCCATCGTGGGTTTATCACGAACTGCGCTCATGTCAAGGAAATGGTCCGCTCAGTCTCCATTACGCTAA
>Ga0307518_10000089_pt1 | contig 62758 bp, 79 predicted proteins | sample 25_EM_MG_FD_203889 | JGI IMG/M metagenome (GOLD analysis project Ga0307518, IMG submission 203889) | Populus trichocarpa ectomycorrhiza microbial communities from riparian zone in the Pacific Northwest, United States - 25_EM | ecosystem: Host-associated > Plants > Roots > Unclassified | place...
TTTCGCGCTTTGACCTGGAATGGTGACACTAGTCTGGGTTTTTCTTTTGTCCCGCCGTTTTTTGGGACTGGAAAATTGCTGGCCCATGCCAAGCGTGGTGCTGGGCAAAGCACGGCGGGTCCCAGGTTGGGGATGCATATTTTAGAGGATATGTGAAGGAGAAAAAACACATCACGAACGTGGGACATCTGTAGGCATGACCAAGTATAGAGCTCTTGAAGGAGGCTCACCGAGAGCATCTCAGCGAGCTCTTGAGACGGTATAGTGAGGGTTGGGACGAGTGAGATGCTCTGAAGAGGATGGGGTGAGGGTTGCAGAACGGTAAGGCGAAGGTGAAGTGGGGGGAGGACGGAAAGTAAACACACCAAAAGTGGTAAGGATTCCCAACGTGATTCGCCAATCTATTCTTAGCACTGGTCGGGAGATGCTGGCACGGATGGTTGATCTATTAGATACATTGTTTCGGTCACAAAATATATATCTAATAGATCCTTATTGCTTCCAAAAAGTGCTGCCTAAGGTGCCTACCACCAGCACCGAGGACGTGATCACCACCACCACCTAGACAGCCCACCAGTGTTGACGCACGATGTGACAACGATGACCCAGATGATCGGACGACTGAGGCCGCTGCCAGTCCTCCACCAGTGTTGATGACAGCAACCACCGTCAGGACGATCCACCATTATCCACCACCATTCACGTAGATATATTGTCTATTATCCTACATAATAGATGCAGCACCAAAGTCCTGCTCAGACCCATGGGTATGCCTATGGGAAGTATGTACCGTGGGTTGAGCTGCTCCCACCCGTGGGTATAGTACCTGTAATGAACCCTACACGGCGGCGGCATAAGTCAATCAATTGCTGTCCATAGTATAAATGAATGCATAATGAGGCTCTGACATGGACATCATTGCTTTCATTGGTAGGGAATTGCATGTGTAAACCCACTGCTGGGCCCCATTGAACTCAACTGTGGTTGGCTCATACTCACACCCATGGGTAACTATATCACAACAGTGGTGCATTAAATCAGTACTGAAAATGTATAGCTAGGTGTATAGCTAGGCCCACATGGCAAAAATGTGTTCAGCAGTGTTCATTGATGTATGTGCATAAAGATATTAATAGAGGAATGCATGCAAAAGTCAACATTTCAAGTGGTCCTGGTCCTTTTTGCCAGGACAACTGCTGGGGGATCTCCAACATGGCCCTCCAGCTTGGAAAGTCTATCCATGATGTGTTGTATATCCTCATCATTGATCATAAACTTCTTTTCCATGTCTGTGATACGCAGACCAATATCATCCAGCCTGTCCACATTGCTATTTTGTTGTTGTGCAGCCTCCTTTCCTCGTGGTCGGCGAATGAACACACCTAGGTTATTTTTCAGCCAAGAAAAGATAATAAAAAAGATGGGTAGACTTTCCTGCAATGCTGCACCAAGTCTTCTGCATGGCACATGTATTGCAGGCACGTCTCTCATTCCGAGAGGATCCTGGTTCAGTGCTCTCAGGCCACACACATACAGAGCCACGGGTCTTGCAGTGGTCACAAACCTGTAAATGGGAATGTCAGTGAGCCAATCTGCAGATCCACAGTAATAAAACTGAACCCACCCTGGAAATGGGGCCATCAACATTATTTTTGCCTTTTGATTTTTTGGATGGCCTAGCCTGGACATTGTTGTCATCTTCACCAATGACCTCTCTTGACTCGAACACCTTTCTCTTTGCAGGCTGCTTTGGGCCTTCAGATATTGCAACGTGCTTTCTTTTTCTCAGATTTAGCATGGAACTAGAACTAGCATCTGGTCTTGTGATGGTATCTGGCACTGTTGCTGATGACACATTGGATGAAGATGACGGAGGCTGTTCACTTGAGTCCCGACTTGGTTGACTTAGGGGGAGTGATGTTGGAGGTGGCAGAGCTTCCCTCAGAGAGACTACTACAACATTAAAAACCCATAAGTCAAAGGCAAGTGGAATGGCTCGCCTGATGATGGAGGCACTTCCCACCAGAAATTACTTCCCGTTGGACCAGGGAGTTCATCCAATGGAATGTCAATGTACTCCTCTCCACTGACTAACTGATCGTTGGACAATATCCCGTCGAAGTCCAAGGTATCCAAAGTCATGCCATGAGTATAGTGCCAGTAAAGTACGTGTGCCAGGCGGCCTAACAGCTTTGGATGAGGAGAATCAACCGTGGCATTTGGAATTTCCGCCTGAATGAGATTTATAAGGGAGTTTGGATCTTTGAACTGAATGGACATACAAGCTCAGTGGTGAGTCCATCACGCATCCATGTGGCCCAGACTTCCTTGGGACCGATGACACGAGGAATTACTTTGAGAGCCGCCAGAATGCGTGAAGTGGCAGGAAGAACATCAGGATTCACCTGTGGACTCATCTTGCTAGCGACTGGTGTCGAGGTAGTAAAAGCCTTCAACGGGACATGAAGGTGGCTTAGTCATCACTAGAGTCTGTGAATCCACCCGAACTAAACAACTGTCTGGAAGTCACGATGTAGGTTGAATCGCCCTGATTTACATCGATGTAGCTACTTAGCTGCCCACAAAGTCAGAACTGCGGTACCCCTGACGACATGACCATGTCACCAACCACAACCGCGAACTGAACAGTTCAGCCAGACTCCAGTGCCCACTGACAGGCACGAATGGTATGTAGGTACTAGCTTGGATACAAACGTCTGGATAGCCTCACACTGACTTCCACTTGGCAATGCACTAGTAGCCAAATGCATTCCCCTCTATCGTCGACTTATCTTTGCGGCGACTCTAAGCTGTGTGACTGCTCACTGGTCAGGTACGCATATACTATCTGCCCCGCAGGTGTTCTTAGCGCTAAGTACCACTCCACCCCCATTCAACAGAACACTCGGTCACCATCAGTGATCATGGCAGAGAATACTCCGCTGCCGCTCTACACACCACACGATGGGGATACGTTATACACGATCCCAGACCAACCCTCCTTTGCTGAGCCCCCTCCCCCTCCTCCGCCACGGCCACCTGCACCATTCCGCCGCAGAGCGCGCACGCAGGGCCAGGGTGCGTTGCAGCTGGTAACGCCGACCCAGCTCAAAGGACACCTCGCACTTCTCCACGCATTCCATGCCCTCAAGGTATCCGTCCAGGATGGGAAAGACATTAGATTTCCAGCTGCTGCACGGAAATTGGACGAGCGGAGACGGTGGGCATGGTTTGTCGCGTTAGCTGTCGAGCGGTACGTGTATATAAGTGTCTCTCCGTATCGACTAGATCTTGATTGATGGTTGCTGTTGGTATTCTTTCAGGTTTGAGCGGTGGTGTGTGACAATTGAGGAGACGGATGTGGAGTGGAGAGGACTTCCGCCGATCGATGTTGCGATGGTCTGGCATGCATATCTACTAAATCCTAGGTAAGTCCTGCATTCCATACTGACCATATATTTCTTCATCTGCCCCCCATGTTATTCACATGAAAGATTGCATGAACTTATCTCACTCACACTGTTTACAGTTGGTATGCCGAAGACACAATGCGCATACCCGTCCTCGGAACACTCGCAAAGTACAATCAAGCGATGTCAACTTGTCTCGTATGTGCCTTGTCCCTGTCTGCTTCTCCTAGTGCCACACTGATTGGCCTCCTTCGAATTGTACATGTACATGATGCTACACAGGAATTCCCTACCCTGTTGACTACCGAAACTCCCCACCATCAGCGAACTGAGATGTGGTGCCTTCGTACGGGAACCCCATATCATCCGTTTGATGCAGCTGCCAAACTTACACATAAATCTATCGAGTGCCCGCAGTGTACATGTAGTCTATCAGTCGGTAAGTCATTTCCCTCGGATCTTCGCCTATGGTGTAGACTTTGACCAAATTGACGACAGCCTTCCTCGATACAGATGGGATGGGATATTCCCAGGAAAACTTCAAGACGACGTGCCTGTGCGGGTTCCTCATTACAATGGAGAATTTGGGGATGTATAAGTTTGCAAAGAACATCCTTGAGCAGAATCCACCCGCGTCGTATCTTGCGTATGTATTTTATCCTGTCCCATCCCAAACCCCGCCATTTAGTGAGCTTATATCTTGACTTCGTCTATATTACTATCACCTTGGCGCTCTGATACAACAGAGGTTCACTACACACGCCCCACAATGCGAACGATACCCTGCGTGCTGAGAAGATGAAACAAACCATCGTGCGCGCCCGACCCCTCGCACGCCTCACGTCTCGTGCAAGGATTGGACGAACGGCGACAACTTTGGTTCAGACGAGACCTGTGTCAACCGCAAACGACTTTATGCGTGCGAGCGGGCACAGTCCTGCCATGGTTAGGAGTGATTTACTGTATAGTACCAGGTTGAACTCGTGCGTGCTCCCGTATCCTTGATTACCGTTCTGGTTTGTGATGTTGATTATTTTGACACGAAGTATTAAGCGCGTGCTTGGGGCATATATGGATGACAGATTATTCTCGGTCGACCTCGTTGGTGCAGTTAGTATTGGATCTTCCTGCTAATTTTGCATGAAAGTGACTGGTTGATATTGCGGCTTGCATAGGTATTGCGCCAAGCATCCTTCGTGCAGAAGATGCACGATTTGGGATGGACAAACCCAGGATCCTTTGATTCGGAAGAAGACGCTATCGTGCTGAGGCACTGTATAACGAGGTATCACGCGTGCGTATCTTTACCTATTTTGAGTCGACCACCATACTGAAGGGATCCACAGATTTCTCGGGCTGATGGCAGAGTCGCAGGGCTCTTTCTTTGTACCCACGATAGACATTGATCTTGCATGGCACACGCACCAGTTGCTAGCGCGCCAGTACCAGGAAGACTGCCTCGAGCTAGTGGGGCGGCATGTCAATCAGTACGTTGTATTCAATCTGCCGGCGATCAATGCCAATTCTTGATGCTGGTGTCATTGTATAGCGACGACAAGGTCGAAGAAAATAAACTTGCGACATCGTTTGATGTGACATGCCGTGCGTGGCAGGTGAGTGATACTGATCGCCATCTGTGTTCTAAGAGGGTTTGATGAATGGTACCTTGTTCCATTACTAGGACCGATACGGCGTGCCTTACATGTACTGCGGGTGTCCCCCGCCTGGAGAGAAGGTCGGTCAACGCTTGCGGCGCCTTCTCAGTAATGGGAACCTTAAAGGTGACCGTGCTGATCCATCGCTTGTCCCCACCGATGACGCGACTGCGAGAGCTGCCACGCATCCCAGTGATCACAATGCGGTGTTCTTGATGCACAAGCAGACGCAGGCCATGTGCGCACGTGAGAGACGGAAGAAGAAGGCGGAAGAAAGGCGCATCAGGGTGGAGAAGGCTGCAAGTCGCGATGTACTCAGTGTGGCAGGAGCGCCTAAACAGACGCAAAACAGAAGGTCACTCCGGGACTTCGACCACACGCCAGCATTTATGGTGCCTGTGCCGTTTCCTATTTATTATGCCGGGGCAGGTTGTGTTGGTGCGTGTGGGGGCGTTGTGAATGGTGCTGCGATATGTGGCTCTGGAGGATGTACAGCGGGAGTTGGGGGGTGCTCGAGTGCGGGTGGAGGGTGTCATGCGTGCGGAGGAGGGTGCGTGGGAGGAAGATGCGGTGGCGGTAGGGGATGTGAGGGGGGATGATGATGTGATCTACTAGGACGTACGTATGCACTGATATCAACTTACACAACAAAACCTTTACTGCGACATTGAGGTTTGAACATCCACGTGGCACCAGTGAGTTCGTTTCATAAAACACGACAGCTGCTCCACAGACACACCCCATGTTGCGCATATTTGGGGGGTCGCTTTTGCTAATCTTCCCAACAGCATTCGTACATATGAGGGTTGTGATGACCTGATCCCGAATGGCCAAGAAAGGATGCCTCCATTGAGGAGGGGGACGACGGCCTTCTGGTCTTCCATCGCTTCATAGTTTCATGAGAGCCAGTTTTTTTTCCAGCTGCGGTATTTTTGCCTGTCCGAGGAGACTGCGAGCAAGGGACGTCACTGATCCTGCAAACATCGATGACGGTAACGGCTTTCCTTATCTGATATGTTGCGCCGAGATGCCGGTTCCTTTAATTGGGGTGATCACTCTTTAGGCTCTCGATATAATAGACTTCCTTTGTCGCCGGCCGGGTTAACTGTCAGTCTCTCTCTCTTTCGCATCCCGTCTCTTTCGTCCCTCAGCATGACTTGGTCAGACGCACTCGTCTCCGTCAGCGCCGTCATAGACAACTCGCTCTACATCGGAAAGTATGTCCTTGTACTCTTTCACGAGTAATCTCATTTATCTCTGCACCTAGTCTTGCCGCTGCCCTCTCACAGGACGTCCGAAAGAAGTTTGGCATCACCCACGTTCTCTCTGTCTGCGCAGAGCACACCTTCGAGCCTAAACCAGACTGGCTCTCCGTCGTAGTGCAAGATTCCGAGTATGAAGACCTCCTCATTCATTTCCCACACACCTGCGCGTTCATTCAAGCTGCTCTTGAAAACGGCGGCCGAGTCCTTGTACACTGTATGATGGGCATCTCACGTAGTGCGGCAGTGGTGTCTGCCTACCGTGAGTACTACTGACATTTTCAAGGCGCTTGGCTCGGGATTAAACTCACATCCGTTTTCTCCCTTGGTCTCCATGTGTGGCTCTGGGTGTTTTCAGTTATGATGTCCCAGCGTATCCCTCCCTCGATCGCAATCCAATACCTGCAGAAACGTAAGCAATCCCCTCGGCCCTGCGAACAGCATGCTCACGCCTGTTTGTTTCACCCTCTCATGTGGTGGCGGTGCAGGACGGCCACAAGTGCATCCAAACTACGGTTTCAGGAAGCAGCTGCAGGTGTTCGCTGACTGCCGTTATAAGCCCTCGTGCACAAACGCCGAGTACATCGCCTGGAAACGCCGACAGAAACGCGAAGCAACAAAATATCTTAATCTTATCTCTGATACCATCCCTGTCATACCGGACCAGCTCTATATCAGCAGGTAAGCAACAGCCCAACCACATCTCAGTCTAAATACAAACAGAATGTGCCTTTGATATTGCAGCGAATTTCCGAGAGACCCAGAAGCAGCAGAATCACTCTTACTAGATTTGGGCGCGACTCATCTCCTCTCGATATCATCAGCACAACTTCCTAAACCAATTATACCACCAACCTTTGAACACTGTTTCATAGACGTACCGAATAACGCACGAGAGACGCTTCTTCTAGAGCTATCAACAGCATGCCGGTTCATTGGAGAGGCGATTCAGGCTGGGAAGCAGGTCCTTGTCCAATGTCGTGTCGAGTTAAGGGCGTGCATTGTGGCTTGTGCATACCGTGAGTAGAACATGTTCCCTACTCAACTACGCTGCTAAGCATGCCTGCTCAACGCGTAGTTATGGTCACGCGAAGATTATCTCCACGGCAAGCCCAGGGGGTGCTAGAGTCCGGTAAGTTTACATGTGCACTAAGATTGTGTGCACCTTTTTCACCGACTTTGACGCCCGTCCGCTGCAAAGCATTCCCGTTATTCAATCCTACGGCCACGTTTCATCGGCATCTTGAGTTGTTCGCGGCGTGCGAATACAGACCTACGACCTATCATCCACTTGTGCAAGCGTGGCTCACCGAGCAAGGTTCAATCAGCGCCAGTTCTGCGATCTTGACATCGTCACCACCGTCAACGTCATCTTCGGCTGATGCAAAACTACCAATCCCTGTCGATATCTGTTTCCCTAGGTTTTCTTCGCCGATCACCCAAGTGCCATCAACATCAATGCCATCGATTGCTCCCCAAAATATGAATTTGAAATCCGGTTTCCACGCTCACTCGGAAGGGATGCCCTGTGAATGTGGAGGGTTGCTTACCAGCCAACTATCGATATCTGCGCCCCCGGCTGCAGTTCGCTCCACACCATCTTCGATCGTTGCTCCACCGATGACGGTAGGTGGCTTGTCACCACCGCGATCATCGTCATCGTCACCGCCAGGGTACTCGCGTGGTCGCTCTCCGAACCGTGTTCCTTTAGACTGTCACAATCGACGGGGACCTATTTCTGTGTGATCACTATCAGAGGACCCCCTCATCGTGATGAAGTTGGCTGGCCCAACAGGCCACATTGGGAATGCTGACGTGGTGTGTAGCATGATACTGGAAGACTTTGCCCAGGTCGTAAGGATGCCAAGGCATGGAGTAGATCGCAAAGAGACCTTACGTAACTTTGTCTTCCCTTTGACAGTTGCTTATCGTAGGTCCGATCACCCCAGTTTCACCGAATGCATTAAATTATTGTGGACGTACGTTCGGGGTTTTCTTGTGCTGTACTACCCTTATTTGCGTTGGCATTTCATGATATACCTACAATATCCGCTTTCCTATGATACCCTACACCTTGCGCGCTGCGAGGTTCGCGGCTGTGTTCAATGCATGGATTGTGTCGGTCATATCGACGTCGCCGGGTCTTATCTTAACTCCTGGATCGTTGTCAGCAGAAACCGAAGCCTATCACCTCACCTCTACACAGCAAATGACCCCACGATCTGGCCGGGTCCATTTTCCTCGCGAAGCTAGGTCAAGTAACCAGGGCATTTAAAGGGGTTGAATGGCTTAACAAGGTTAAGTTTAGCGTTCATGTGACTTACCAAAAACCAACACGGCCCGATGTATCCTAACGTAGTTTCGTGTTTCATAGACATGAAGTGCGAACGTATAACTCGGAATGTTATCAGATGACAAGAACGACACTGTGGTATGCGCCATATTGTACCGTCCTGTTTCGTAGTCCGTGGACGTGGTAAGCTGTGGGTTCTCTTTCATACCATATAATCCACGAAGTCGGGACCATATTAGTCGATTGGCAGGAGGGAGCCACATGTATGCCAGTGCCAGTGCCAATGTCAATGTCAGAGTCCTGGGACTGCGTCGCGCCATCATAGATACTGCAGTGAATGAGAGTGGAGTGTCTTTTGAAGGCAAAGTCTCATCGGAACGCCGACGAATGGGTAGTGAGTCCTCTTATATCTAGGTTAGGTTGGCAGGTCATGTGAGGAACAAAGAAATGTGATGGGCCCCAGGGATAAATTAGTTCCACCTTTTGGCTGCCTCTTTATGACGGGCGATATCGGGCTACTTCCTGGGTGTGAAGTCTGACTTGGAGCATGTATGCTGTTAGTATCATGAGCGACCATTGCACACTCATCTGCAGCACAATTGACGAGTAAAGGGAAAGAGTCGGGGAGGGTGTTCACAGGTTATCGGAATAATCCGTGTGATCCCATATCCAGTATAAGTATGTCTCCATTCCCACAGAAGAGTCACCGATTGAGTTCGGATTGCATGGCGGACGAGAAGACAGGCTCCCAGCGTAAATCGCGGGATGTCCTATTGTACAAGGCATTTTTTTAGCGGAAATCATTGGCAGAAAGACATCTCGACGAGGTCTCTACGCACATAGAAATGAGTTGACTACCGAGTATAGACGGATGCACCCAGGGGGTCGGTGTCGCAAAACCGGTGTTTGGTCATTGCAATATATCAGTTTTCTGGTCGACATCTTGATCGTTGGTGCGATTTTTACTTGTGAGTACATCGACCAATGTCCACCTTGTCCCTAAGTTATGGGAATAACTTGAAGTCATTGCGTCCGACCTGCGGACTAGCTCCGAGGTGCCTGTTCTATCCTTCTCTGGTATGGCTGAGCCTGTTAATGGCTACATAGCTGTTTGGGGGGCGTCAAATTAGCTTTCTAATAATCAAATCAGTCGCTGTTTAACACTTTTGCCGCTCTGCAAATCTTGTGCAGTTAATCTGGAACGTCAAAAAGGAAAGGTCCTCTAAAGACCTGAAGTTGATGGTCCTCGTCGTGTTCACGTCCAGGAACGAGGTGGTCCGCTGGTAAGTCCGTGACTCCGTGGTGTAATTGAAATGTTCACGTTCATTGGCAAAAGTCACAGCTTGCTTTTGTAGTTTCGCATGTCACGTGCGTACTAGCTCAAGAAAACATCGTTCCTTCTTGACTTCATTGGTACCGTTATCATACCGTGGACTGAGCTGCTACAGTTCACCGCAGACACAGAACGCTCTGCTGACCTGTCTAAACGCTTTTTCTTTCTTTATCAGATCAATTTGTGAAAATCTTTGCCAATTCGCCTCGTGGTTTCAAGCCTGTTCAGTGCGGTTGTTTGACTGTAAGATCCTTTTCCCATGATTCCACGTGTTCCCCAGACCTTTGCTCTTACATTTGTCAGCTACCGGCGTGTCCAGGTTCCCGCCATTTGATTGTCAACAAGGAGAACAGGGTTGGACAACGACCTTTCGCTACGGACGATTGCCGCTCACGGCCTTTGGCAATCCACATCGACGCCAGTCAGTCTTACCTTCAAACCGCGCATCAGTACATATCCTCTTTGTTCATTCTTATCCTTCCGTCTCGTTGAGGTATGTCCTCGAATAAAGGCCCGAATCCCTTTAATGGCGCTCCTCCAAAGTAAGATCATTTCTTACGCCTCCCGTTTCCTATAGCATAAAGAGTACAGATACTAACCGGCCTTCTGTCTCACTGCTCTTCGGTGATTTAGGTACTTGAATGATTTCAGTAAAGCGCTCGCTAGTGAAGTCAGGATCCTCCTCGCCGAGGTGGGGAAGCTGAGGGATGAACGGAGGCAGCTACAATTGTGAGTACCCTACTTTTTTCTTCTTATTCTCGTTCTCCGAAGAGATTGGATATGACATGCCACTGGCTTCGTCCGCGTCCTGATCCTTGTTTCTTTGGTCATCTGGGTTCATGGGACGCTGATTCATAGTCCGTCCATTCATGTTTACATCTGCATTTGCACGTCCCAATGTATCACATCACCTGCACACTTGCACATGCTCCCCATATACGTAATCCCACATGAATACGGCGAACACGTACAGTGAAATCGCCGAGCTCATGGCTGTCAAATCAAAACATGGAGCTGGAGGGGAGTATTCACCTGACTGGAAGCCAGCGGTACGCCAGTGATCTCTTCTCTCTGCCAGTCTGATCCAAACTTCGTGCCTGCACAAAAGCCCCAGGAAGCTCCGCCACCCCCTCCCCCAGCTCTGACACCACCTCCAATGGACGATGGTCCACCCGTACAGGCTCGCCCTGCCTGGCGTGTCGTGCACAAGCCAACCCGACGAGAAAGAGTACCCAAAGCTCTTCCTGCGCCTGCGCCTGCACCAGTACCTCAAATCGAGGCCCCTAAGCCGATCGGGAACGCACCGGCTAACCTACCAGCTTGGGCACAATGGAGGCGTAAGTCGCCCTTTCCCTTGTAGCCCATTTGTATGCCAATGTGATATGTTTCTCGCTACGCGTGTACGATTTTTTCATATAGCCAATCCCGCATTGGCACCCACGACGGTGTCAAACTTGCCCGTATCACCTAGAACTGCTACGCCCACGACCCGTCCTGGTCTATTTGGTAAGCCATGCATGTGTGTTCTGTTGCAGTGATCTAATGGTTTGTGTCCGTACCCATTTTTATAGGACCACCCACTCCACCGCCCAAATAGCGGATTGAGTTGGTATACATAGTGAACAGCCGACGTGTGAGAGCAGCAAGTCGGAGGGGTAATATACTTTCCCCGCTGCCAGTGATCCTTTGATCATCTTACATCTCATCTCATCCTTACATATTATCGTTAGTTCATGCTCTCCGTCCCGTTCTTTGTCTTTCTGTTTCTTTTTGTATTTCCAGACTGCAGCATCAAATTGTTAGCTTTTTCAATCATACTGATAACATGTAGTACTCCCCTGCTACATCATCCCCAGATACGATTTCCTGTGATGGAGGCTGCCTGTAAATTCTTTTCAGTAAAAGTATAATGGAAATGATGCTCCTATTAACAATGTTACCAGGTACTGTATCTACGATGTGGCACAATTGTTACTTAGCCGCATTTTTGCGCTGCTCGCTGCTTCAAGTGGTCAGCCTTATCTGAAACCTGGTACAGTTTACGACCCACTCCAGTACTTTTTGATCGAGGCATCAGCCTGCTCGCGAGATGAAAGGGTAAAGGTGCAAGCCAAAAACGAACCACATTGATCAGATGGTTCGTGATCCACTGTCGGACGGTTTTCTCGATTTCTGCCTCATGTTCTTGATCTCTTCATGAAACATGTTCAACAACAATAAACAAATAAAAATCCCCCACCTCTTCCTGGTTAATCTGTAGACCAGGATGGGTCATGGGCGTAGTAAGACTGGCTTAGGGGACCTCGATCAGGGGTGCAGCCGCAGGCGTTTCGAGCACTTTATTTTCAAATTCCTCCTCTCCCTCCCTGCGTCGCATCAGTTCAACGAATCTTCGTTCTTCCTGGTCAGGAAAAATGAGGGTTAAGGAAAGGTACTAAATAAACAAATAACCCCTACTTGTTTGAATTTCAGCGCCGGCTTTGCACGAGCTTCGGTAGAACTGCTCACATGTGGCATGGATACTGTCTTCGACATCCTGTTGAATTTCCCATCCGAAACAGTACCACGATTGATGTTGTAAATAGATGAGAGAGGGAAGTGAAGGCGGGTTTCGGGAAACCAATGGTACTGGTCGTAGGTCCTGGTTTGTGCACTGGTGATGTTAAGGAGACTACACAGATCGTCTGCAACGGGTGCCGTGCTGCCTGGAGAAAATTCCAGCGTACGAAGCACATGATCTAAACCTCGATTTCTTTCCGTGTCGATGACAGTCACGCAATCCAAAGCCTGGCCCGGGGTGGTGAGAGGGTCGGATGAGTCAGTCACAGCCAACCATTGGATAAGACTCAACTGGACGATGGATTCGGGTTCGGCGTCAGTTTCACGAATCTATTGGCGACCACAAGTGCCTTGTTCAAGTGAAAAGGGTTCGGAGCACAAGAGTTCATGTCGATCTCGATAGATGACATGTGTCTAGAGAAATTTTTCTGAAATCATGGGGGGGAACAGACCAAATATAAAGGGGGTGGAGCCTTGGCGCTAGTGAGGCTTGATCACCTGTTCCTAGCGGCGTCTTACAATGTTTTATCTTCCCTTCCATTCCACACGCCTCGATCATGTTTGCGGCACCAATGCACTGTTGTGCATTTGTCGTGTGACTTGGTGGTTGGATCAAGCACGAGGGCTTTGCATGTACAAATGTACAAGTGATGGCAGACTCCCTACGTAGTGCTTGATCAGGAATTTCGGTGGAGATGCAACGCTTTCTGAGTCATGACTCACCCATGTGACAAAGAAGGGTTGCAGACTTGCAGTCAATGTTAATGAATATTAATGGAGTTTTGTCCACAATTCAATTGAGGTTGCCAAACCTGTGACCGGGTCCCATTTGTTGCCGAAGCCTCGCAGTGGGCAAGTGGCTGGCCAATCAGCGAGACATTGCAGGACCCTAATGTGGCCTTGGGTTTTGAGGCTGTCTGAGACGCAGCCCACATCGTGTTTGCTGTCTGTTCGGTCGAGTTGACGTGTCAGGGTCTTGCAACAGCACGATTACCAAAGTACTGCCTCTTGATCCTGGATATATACCTCTTCGAATGCTACGGCGGCTTGGTGACTAGACTCTGCCTTGCTTGTCTGCCGTTATCTGTGTAATGGAACGACACGACCAGCAGAGATCTATTCCGTCCCCAAAGCAGATGCTGCAGCGTGCAGCTGGCCTCCTGACGACTCAAGGCAAACCCGTCCAAGCATTCCAGGACGCTCTCCATCCACGAGACGCCACTTCTCAAGATCGGGAGCCTTCTTCTGGAAGCACTAGTGACAATTCCCTTCGTCGATCTCTTTCTAAGAGGCTTTCTAAAGTGAAGACTGCGCCCGTCGTTCGGGGCATCTCGCTGCGTGGAGAAAGTAGCCAGATTAGGAATCGGCATGGAAGAGCCTTGTCGGAATCGCAGATTTCGCGTCTGGACGGTGTCCACATTACCAGCATCCACAGCTTGCTTGAAGTCGCACCAGCATCCTCGCCAATGTCCCCTACTCCCCCTACTGATTCCAGAGCTCACGTTCAAGCGTCAAATCAGGAACAGCCACCTCCACTGGTCGCACGCAAGGCATCCATGGATGATGTCCCTGTCCCACTTGCGTTGCAGCAGGGCGTTCCTATGACCAAAGTCTCTCCACGATCACAAAAGAGCTATACATTTCGATTGGATGCCGATCAGGGACAGATCATCTGGGAATCCAAGAAGCTCAGGATTAGTGTGTACAGCCCCTCTCCTCCGCAATACCCATCTGACGCAATAACACGCGTAGTACCTATTGAAAGTATCAAGGAACTTCGATCAGGTCTCGATGCGAGATACTACCGACAGCAATTTCAGCTGGCTTCCGAGTATGAAGACCGTTGGATCACCATCATATATATCCTCGATGGACAGTACAAGACTCTTCACTTAATTGCTTCGTCCAAGGACGCCTTTCAATTATGGGATATCACGCTACGAAAGTTACATGCCATACGCCAACAGCTGATGACCGGTCTTGGAAACGAGGAAATGCGGCATGCTGTGTGGTTGAGGCAATGTTGGAAGTCATCTGACCAGCAGTACGATCAGAAGCTGGTTTTCGAGGAAGTTGAGAGGCTTTGTAGGAGGCTCAACATCAACTCATCAAAGGAGGATTTGTTGCGCTTGTTCAAGGTATGTTGCTTTAACGTCTGCTCGCAGGAATTGTCTCTTATCTTGTCAAAGCAAGCAGATTCCCAACATCGCGGCTTTCTCGACTTTACCGACTTTCAGAAGTTTGTCAAGCTTCTCAAGGCACGCCCAGAGCTTGACCTACTTTACAAGAAATTGTGTTCTGGAGCCAAGTTCACGTTTAGGGTATTTGAACAATTCATGCGGGACTGCCAAAAGGCATGTTTACTGGCCGCATCTTGCCTCCGCCTGCTCACTGCCACGCTCAGTCTTCCCTTAGCCAGGAAGAGCTGAGAAACCTGTTTTTGCGCTATGCTATCAAGTTTGAGTCCGCTAAAACCGCCCTCTTACCTGGTCAGCCCCTACCTGCGTCCCCTCCGCCTCTCTCCCCATCCGCATCGTCGTCCACGTTGATCATTGATGACATCATGCTATCCCTTGATGCATTCTCTGCTTTCCTTTTGTCCTCTGATAACTCTGCCTTCATGGACCAACACGGAAAAATATACCACGACATGACGCGACCGCTTTGCGATTACTTCATTTCCTCGTCTCACAACACGTATCTCGTCGGCAATCAAGTTATGGGTGACAGTACGATTGAAGGTTACATTCGAGCCCTCCTTCAAGGCTGCCGAAGCGTTGAGTGTAAACTTATTAGTCAGTTTTGTTTTCCAACGCTCACGCGTAGTCTGTTAGTGGACATCTACGACGGCGACAGCGAACCGATGGTTTTCCATGGTAAGACGTTGACGTCAAAGGTTCCGGTGCGGGAGGTCTGTGAAGCCATCGCAAAATACGCCTTCGTGACTTCGCCTTACCCGATCATCATCTCCGCCGAGATACGCTGTTCAGTCCCTCAACAAGACATCTTCGCGATGATCGTGCATAAGGTGTTTGGGGAAGCCTTGGTCAGTACATCTAGTGAGGGGCATCCAACAATCGACAAGTTGCCAAGCCCTGAGGACCTCAAAGGGAGAGTGCTAGTGAAGGTATGTGTTATCATTCTGGATATATGACAATTCTTGACGTATCTGCCTTGTTTGAACAGGCGAAGAACCTCTATGTTTCAGAAAGAGAGCGCATGCGCCCCAAAGAAGTCATCGTAGATACCGAATCGTCTTCCACAGAGACCTCGACCACAGAGTCCGATACTCCGCAGGAGTCCAGAGAGGAACTACGGAAGACCAAGACACAGAATATCGAAGCTATCAAAGGCACGTTTCACTTTATTTAGTCTACTAGGGCTCATAGTAACAACGCACGCGGTCAATCAGAACTTAAAGAGGAGTTTCGTAAAGCTCGCAACGTCTTCAATCGCGTTCGAGGGTATCCCCAGACACCGGAGAAATCCGTTGCCGATGCGCTCGTGACTGCGGCGAATGCAGCAGCCATTGCGGAACCCTCTCTCCAATCAGAGAAGTATGGCGCCAAAGTCAAGATGTCGACTGCACTCGTCGACCTCCTTGTCTACACGGTCGGCGTGAAATGTAGAGGAATCAACAAGAAGGAACACTATGCCCCTGAGCATGTATTCTCCCTTTCCGAAACCACCACAAATAAAATCATCAAACAAGGCATGCTGGACCTCATCAAACACAACAGGAACCATCTCGTCAGAATATACCCGAAAGGTCTGCGGTTCAAGTCGACGAATTATCTCCCTCATCGGTACTGGGCGGCTGGTGCACAGCTCGTGGCCCTGAACTGGCAAACGTTTGGTATGTACACACTTGTTGCTGTTTGGTGTTATGCTGATGCTCCTTCCAACTACTTTGTAAGATCTGGGATATATGATCAATCACGCCATGTTCCAACGTAACGGAAGAGCAGGGTACCTGCTCAAACCGGAGCCTCTTCGCAACCCCGACAAAGGGTTGTTTGCCCATAGGACCTCGCATCAATTAAACGTCACTGTCGGTATTATCCATTCATTTTCCATTGCTAATTCTTATCGCCTATTGTAGATCATCTCGGCTCAACTATTACCCCGTCCAAAAGATGCTATGGGTCATGAAATTGTGGACCGGAATATCGTAGACCCCTACGTCGAAGTCTCGATCTATACCCCTGACTGGGCTTATACCACTTCATCCCCTTCACCTGGCACACCAACCTCGGCCTCGAATGGCACCAGTACCTCACGCGTGGTCACGGCACGGACCAGCTCTGTGAAAAACAACGGGTTCAATCCGGTGTGGCAGGAGAACCTGCGTCTGACGTTCAGCAGTGTCGCAAATTTATTTGACCTAGTATTTGTGCGATTTACGGTGCTGAGAGACGGTGAGAACGAGGACGAGCCTATTGCAGTGTATTGTGTCAGTCTCGGCAGCTTGGCCATGGGTACGTCATGTTCTCTGCTGTTTTGACTGTCTGGTTTCGTGGGACATGACGCTGATGATGGCATCATATCTTATAATTTGACAGGGTATAGGCATCTGCCGCTGCACGACTCACAGCTTTCCCAGTATCTCTTCTCGACTTTGTTTGTGAAATGTTCGCTGCAAGATACTTGACACGTTGCCTTGTCTCGACGGGTTTATTTCCAGTCCTTGCCCTCATTCGTTTGCATCACCTCCACTGCTTGCTATTCAACCTGCCAAGAGCGTATCGTGCATCTTCGTAGTAACTACTAACCCTTGACCTCACGTGTCAGTTATCCCAGTCTGTGTTATCTTATGTCCACAAGTGTACCAGTGCTAACCATCACATACAAAACATGTATACTACGACAAGGCTGGCGCGGCCATTTTTTGCCACATAAATAAGCCAATGTGAACTGAGATCGGTATATGTGACAATTGCCGCCACATATACCCCCACGATGCAGTACCCATCTCTGGTTTCCCAAGGTCAGATATTAAGAGAGGAAGTACGTTCAGATGTGTTTGCAGGACGACAAGATGCGATATGATTAGGTAAGCAGTGTCGCCTTCTGTATGGGCAACTCTGCAGCTGGCCACTGCGACATCCCTCCTTGAACCTTCGTATCCATAATCGAGACCATAAACCTTTCTGCTTTCTGATAGTTCGGTTCATGCAACAGTGAGTATCACAGATTGGCATCAGGGTTTGACGGCGACCAAGGGTTTCAATTGGCTGGCTACTTATGGACACCCTACTAAGCTGTAGCCTTCAGTCTGTAGTGTACCATCGACCTTGTCGCTGCGCACAACTCGCGGGAAGTGCTGACACTCACCGGTTTTCAACGAGCCAGGCGGCCTGGACAGCTCAGATTCCAGGCTGAAATGTACCGTCCTGTTGGCTCCCTTTCAACCTCAACAGACACGTGTCCCATATCCGTCTCGACCGTCCCGCATTTATTGCGATGAAAGGATCATGTCCCTCCGCGAAGCCCGAAATTCTTTGTCCTCGGTTCTGTGGCGTGGCTCCCTGTGCAATATCCACTGATCGACATGCTCGTGGCGTGACGCCATGATGTATGCAGCGTTCTTTCAGTTCTTTCATGCACAAAGGTATAAAGTAGGGGTATGTTCTTTTCCTCTTTCATTTCATTCTCTATCTGTCGCGTACTTTTCTTTCTCACAATGTCCCACGTCCATTACTTCAATCCTCTCCATCCCCCTATCCCTGAATCCATTCAGTCACAACAAAGCGCGCTCTCCGATGCTTGTCCGACGCTTTCACCACCCTTTCCAACGCACCTCCCACCCACGTTCACACGGCTTCCCCAGATGCCTCCACCGAAGCTGCTCTCTACCCCGCGCCGTACCTTCCCCGTTGCTCCAGTCACCTTTGACCTGATCGGTGCACCAATGCGTGGCCTCGGTGTACCCATGCGAGAGCTCGTCGTAAGATCTGGCAGTGCACTCGAGAGAATGCTCATCGGTGCAACTGAGCATGTCGGTGCGATGATGGGAAAGGCATTGGGCGTGATGAACGTCAGACTAGTCATCTCTGTATGTCATTGTGGGGCGTTACGATAACATTTCACTAACGCGGGGGGGATGCTTCATGCGTCCTAACTCGACAGTGGCCGGGCTATGAGCATGTTGATTGGAGTGCCTCTATTGAGCTGTTTAGGTCCTCTGGTCCACTTACGCGTGGTCAGCTTGCAGTACAGGTTGCGAATGCCTTCCATAGTTTTATAATGGTAAGATTTAGTCAACCTTTTTTTCTTCGTCGCGCTGACCTTCCTTCACAGACCTCGTTAACGTGCACACCTGCACCACACGCAGGAAACTGGTGTATAGCCAGCAGCGCGAGCGTTGGCGGAGTTAGCTTTGACAAGCTCGTGCTGTACGCATTATGGAACGTATGTGATGACGTGTGGATGGCGGAGGTGTTCATCGATTGTCGATGAACCCCTACTTTTTATCTTCTCTTCATGGTGCCTTCGTGGATTTTCTTGATCTGGTTTGTATCGACTTCGAGTTTTCTTTGGCCATTCTCAAAGTTTCATCGCACCCGTCCCACACTCCTAGAGGCATGCATTCATGTGCAATGTTGTAGCCTTAGCTTCAGGTTGATCTTCCTTTCTCCATTTCCTTGCGATTTACGTTTTTAGGCTTGGTTCTGTGCATTTAGATCGTGGCAGGTCACCAAGCTAGTTGTATTCACTATATAATAACATAATTGACGTCGTTGCAGCGCTAATGAGAGTGCATTGAAGATTTCGAGAGAGCATACCGTTGTAGGCTTGCCCCGGCCAGCCCCCGATAAGGCCTCCATTCATCCCGGCCTCTTAGCAATGGCAACGACACAATATTATATACGAACCCAGAGGTTAGCACCTATCAAAGCAAAGATGATCGAAAAAAATTTCGGCATCCTCGGAGTGTGCTATCTGATTTTTGACGTTTAAATTTTGCGAAACACAATGTGTCGTGTCCCCTCTACTTGTTTACGAATTGCAACATCTCCGTTGCACAGGAGCAATGTCCGGCAAGTGTACTATACAAGAAAACTGCTGTTCTTTCCCCATGCCCTACCTCCCGTACCTTGTTACATTACTCCCCCTTCTTCTTTTTTTCCTCTACAAGTTCGACATTGGCAACAGGCACTCCCTTAAAGACACCCACACTGCTCTGCATAAGTTCAAGGACTTCATCTGATACGTCCCCCTGGACGACAATTTCATCTAGGCCCTGGGCATTTTTTGTCACAGATGCACCCGTTGCGAATTTTTGGGCAAGGAATTTGGCTGCTTTTTTTAGGTCAACGTCTAAATCGGACATTGCGAGTGAGTGGCAACCGCGAGAAGCAATGAGCAACGAAATGCACCGAATGCTTCAAGGCCGTGGATGGCCGTGACGTATTTACGCTTGTTTCTCTCCATCCGCTTGATCAAGACTTGCGACGCCTGGGTACATGTGCACACATAAGATGTAGTTCAACATGAATAAGACAGCGCAGATTGGTACGAAAGTAGAGGAATGATCGGCTCGGCGATACGCGTGGGTGTAGGAATGTAGAAAAGATGACGATCGTTTGATCAAAGATGACCGTTGGTGAAACCTCTGGAAAGGAAGATAGGAAGGAAAGTATGGACAAACCATCTTCTTTTTGAGGGCAGCATCAGCCTTTTTCTCGGCTTTCGCCTCCTTCTCTGCGGTGCTCTTCTCCAGCTTAGCCTGGTTCTCAAGACTGAGCGTGCCAATCTTCGACTGGAGAGCCTCTAATCCGACACGCCATTGTGATCAGATTTCCACGAGCGATCGGAAAAGTGTTCCAGTCGGCACGATCAGATTGTGACATGTACATAGGGTCGATCGGAACGTATGGGTGTGCAGCTCGTCAGCGAATGACGTCAATGTGAACCTAGTGGAGAGTGATCACCATCGGAATAATACCTATCGTACAAGGAAGGGTGCTCCTCTTTCAGCCATTCCTTACAGCGTGTTAGACTTGAGCCGAATTCGCAATATTCGGGGGGGAATCCGCACACTGGATGACATTGTCCACATCCGATGAGCGATGGAAAGCGGAACAAGCTGTTGAACAGTACGTTGAAATATTGCGAGTGTCGAGCTTACCTTGGCAGTAGAAGACCTGGACCGGTGGGATGGCCTGCTGTTGATCTTGTTGCTGGTCGGAAGAAGACATGATCTGATTAGCTAATATGACCTTACCACGTGATCTGTACTGAACATCCGAGACAGGGGCCAAATCACAGAGTTTACATTCATTGTACATTGCGATCATGAGAGAGTTCGTTCAAAAGATCACTGCATAGCTAGCGCTCCTCAGTTAGTACAGTTATATACATTCAATAAAGTGGGTTCTACTGAACACTGTGTACCTCTACAGTAAGTCCTTCATTGAAACCATTCAACTGCTTCAGGCGCAAAAAGTTAGCTCCGAATTACATGTCGACTCCAGGGATTATCTAGCAGCCAGAACGCGGAAGTTTGGCGGCATGAAAAGCGACAATGACCCGAGTCACGTGTCAGATAGGAGGCTGTGCTGCCTTCTTGGCTCTAAATTTGGTGTTTGTGTCATCTTCTTGCCAGTGCCACTGCCAGTCTACCAGCCGCCATGTCTTTCCTTCGCCGTGTCTTCAGAAGGGTTTGTTAACGAAATGTCTGTGAATAAACACATACTCACTGACCATATACACAGAGTGACTCCGAGGATTACGAACAGATCCTCTCTGCGCTCGCTGCGGATGTGCAGAAAAGACAGACGCGTCTCGCGGAGATCCGACTACGGGAACGACGCACAACTCTGCACTTCACACTCGGGACATTTCTTCTTTGGTTCGCGTATGTCAGCCTGTGGTATACACGGACGCTTCCACAGATGTGGCGTGATTCGAGGCTCGGACAGGCAGCAATGTTAGTTGGGCCGATATTGTGAGTATTACAATGTGGTCTGTTGCATTTGTGGCACATTAATTATGTTTCTTGATAGGATCTTGTTTGCGAGGCGGATGATGCAGATATGGTACTCGTGGAAGGGTGGTCGGGAAGGTGAGGGCCTCCCTGACCTATCATGCTCAACTTGGCCTCACAGTTTATTCAGAAAAAACGCTCATGACGGTGCTCAAGAAGCAACGAGCCAAGGTTGAGGAAATAAAGAAAAAGACGAACTATTACTCTACTCGTAATCTCCTCGAAAAGTACGACGAGCAGTCATCTGTGACACCAACTACCACGCCGATTCGTCGGCGGAGCGTTGCTCCCAGTGTATCCCCGACACCTTTGCAGCTGAAACACCAGCAGCAGCAACACCCACAAACGCCAAACGGGCAGACACAAGCATCCCCCTTGCAGCTTTCTCGTGCGTCTTGTTATCGTAGACTGTTACCTCTACACGCGAACTAACATTCCCATCCATTCCAGCGACACCGCAGCCCATACAAGCAACGCGTAAACAGTGGTACGACAAGCTAGCAGATGCCATCCTCGGAGATGAGGAATCATCCGTCAGCGTTGCAGCCTCACGCTACGCACTCATTTGTCAAAAGTGCTTCGCACACAATGGCCTCGTGAAGGAAACCCAATGGGAAGACACACGTGAGTTACGTTCATACCTACCGAATTCAGCGTAACCACTTCTTTACACTTCCTCAGAGTATATCTGCTTCAAGTGCGGTTTCTTTAACCCTTCGGCAAGGTCGAAGAAGAAGTTGGCAGTCTCTCGCACGCCTTCACCACCGTCGACTTCTGGCCCTTCGCCCGTTCGATCAGCCGAGTACAAGCCTCAGAGCACCGCAGCTCCAGAACAGTCTCCTGACCGTCATTCGGCATCTCGTGAACTGAAGAGCGCTGATGACTCAGTAGCTATGGACACAGAATGACTTTTCCTTGTATCCCTTATCTGTTCCGGTCAGTTTTCATGATATGGATAGCCTGTTGGCTTTTGTATACTGTACCGTTCAGTCGCCACATTCCTTACGGGTTTTGGTTTCTCACTTGCCTTGGTAGCTGTATAGCTGAAGACCTTTGGGTTTTTCTGCACGTGTTTCCTTGCTTTAACTGGCTTTTGATAGTATTGCTTTCGCCCCCCTTCGTTCTTAGCCACAAGGTTACCTGTAGGCCAACGGAGGGTATGATAATCTGTGCTGATCTGAGAGGGACTAAGCACAACTAAGGTTAACATTTGAAAAATTCAATCGCACTTTGGAGTGATGGATCCTTGAACCACTTGGCACTTGATCAGTGGGCCGCAGGGCTTCATATATGGCGTGCTACTGATAAGAGGTGAAGCTGCTCGCGCTTGAAGGCCGCCTTGACTAATGACCTTATTGTGCACGAGGATGGTACCCCTTGTATTAAACAAGCTACAGCCTTGCCAGCGGAGGAAGCTTGCGAGTAGATTTAATCCTTACCTGGGGTTGGCCTGCTAGGATAGCCCGACCACTAGCGGCTTAGCTGCAGCAGGCCATGCCAACGTGATATTTCATGACACAGTGCGTATCCTCTCAGTACTTGGTACATATTCACGACAGCGCGAAACTACCCGTCAGGTGCGTTTCTCAGGTGCTACGTTCAGCCTCACGCAAGCTTCTGGTCTCGGATACCACAAAAATCCTCTCGTGACGAGGCAATAGTCCTCTTTAGTGCTCACAGCGTTCGGTGCCTTGCTGTCATCCGCCCCCAGGTTTTACGTGAGGTGCCTGAAGCTCAGTGATTGATTGACAATGACACAGTGATCACCAGAACTTTACGGCATGGGATGGCGGGCTGTGTCCCAGTGTGGGCGGTCTGCGGTTCTCTTCACATGGAAAGTCCATGTGCATCCACAAGACACGTGCCTCACAAAGCTCTGTCTATGATGCACCAGTCAGTAACTTGGCCGTCCCCACTACCATCTGTGCTTCTTGTCTCCCGTCGATTTAGCGTAGCAAATCCAAGAGAATCGCAGCTTCTGACGACTGCCAGGACCACCTCGTCTTTGTAACCTCCGTAGATATCCCGCAACGAAAGGTATGATGAGTTGAGTTTGAGGGGCGATATGTTTCGATTGGGATCACCTTTCAAACCCCTTCAGTTGTACCGGGTACAAAGCGGGTTGCTATTCCCAATAGGGCTTCCCTCGAACGATCCGGCATTATGACTCTCCGCCAGAAGTCCAGCGCCCGGGACAACGTCTCATTGTATGCGGCCGGCCCACCTTACATATGTACCTGATCATGCAGTTGTGGCTGCTGCGGCTGTGCGTGTCACTAAAGGTTCGATAAGATTAAACTGCTTGAGCCCTTGCACAGGTCACATCGTGCACTTATTAACGTTGTTGGCCGTTCCTGACAAAGGAATCCCAAATCTTGGCTGGACTGGTATGAGTTCTGAAGAACCCTCTCCAATCATAAATTCTGTTGTTTACCTCAATTACCTCAGTCCCGGAACCACAAGTGAGTTTGAACTCAACAGAAATGTCACCTTGGTGACCCTAGGGGTATGTTGTGACGCAGCCAGTCTCCAGCACACCTAACGTGGATTCCCTTCAGGCCTTGATCTGGGATATTCTCTCTAGCATCCCCGAGGATCATCGGCTGATCCAGACAGGGAGCTTCTCAATCGTTCTGTGTGCTTATTTCCTAGCCAGGTGAGACGTCTGCATCAATTATTTCTGACTTGCCTGACATTCCAAGAGACCAACTATCCTGGTTACGGTTATACTGAATGCTCTGCAGAAAAGTGGGCACCTATCGAGCTTTGATTCAAATAGCCTAAAGCTCTGAAAAAACTTACATGAATTTTCTGCAGCTGGTCCCATCTCTAACTGTGGAGTTGTCGCCATGGTTCTGATAGCATTTCAAGTGTTATCGTCCGCAGCAGCATCCTACCTTTTCCTCAAACGCGCTCACGCTGTTTACTTCAAGCACAGAATTGTCAAACACACCTTTAGTTTCCTTTGGCTTATCGGCGTCGGCACCTCTTGCGCAGCATTTTCCGGGCCCCTCCATGACTCCGTTGAAATCGCAGATACAAAACACTGCATCCGAATCCAAGGTGTGGGGGCGATCACCATCGCTTTTATGGACCCCGTTCTTTTCGATACTCTCGTCTATATTGCAGTCATGTATAAGATCCTTACCACTCACCAAACGGGGGTAGTGGGATGGAAGGCCCTGTGTTGCTGGACAGCACTCCCACATATTTCTCGTGCTGTGCTGCAGGGCGGTCAGCAGTACTATCTGTAAGGATCCTTCGTATTATTCCCGAGGATGCCACTCAGTAACGGACACCTAAATAGGATCACCACCGGCGTCAACATGGCACGGTTCATAATGACATTAGCACCTACTTTGTCTCCTTCACTCCAGGTCATTCTTGCAAGTCCTGCGGTAGCCCTGACGAGCGCGATGGCTTGTCGCGTGCATCGCAACCTGATAAAAGGTTTAAATGAATCGACGGATGGGGTGCTGACAACAATGGTATTCGCAGATAGGTGAAGCGTGACAGTCACTCTCCTGAAGAATGTAGAACCATTGGGAATCGAGCCTAGTATGGTCAGATCGGATGTAGAACATTTAGAGAAGTAGCTTGAGAGTTTTGGACTATTTGATCGGAGCCACGTTAGATCAGAAGAACCAATTTCGCGTCGTGTACAACATCCCTTGTAGATCAATGGCCCAGCGTCCATGTAAAAGTATTTTTCTTTACTCTGGCGGTAGTGCGGCTCCATTGTCTTTATAGCTTCGAACCTGAATACGGAGTTCAATAGCAGTGTAAACATGAGCTTTATCTCACGGTGATAGCCAGTTTCCTGGGCAGTAAGTACAGAACTGAGTAAAAAATTACTCAGTGCATGCGTGGGTGCAGATCATGATGCTCCGATGCACGAAAGTATGTTGAAGGTGACGAACCTGAGCGAAATTTACATGAACGGTCGACTCGAGCTTTATTGCGTTCGCGAAGATGAACTGCTGTTAGTGACTATCGCGGTTAACCTCCTTTCCTGGTAGAATTTGATTAGCATGGTATCGAACGAGGACTCTGGTTGGAAAGGAGGAGGTGATAGTAGAGGTGATTCGAGGTGATCCTCGTTAATGCTGGACAGACAAGGATAAAATCACACGCAAGTACTTACTGGTATGTACTAAAGTACATACAGTAGTACACGGGTGCCCTACTTAGAACCTTTTTTCAGTTCGAAACCTGTCCGTTACTGATATACTCTCCCTTAACTGCTTTGTCCTGGGTGACACGTCTGATAATATTTTCTCAGTGAAGATCGCAAGCTCCGAGAACGTCCACTCTAAAAGGTTTCGATAGCGGGGTCAGACAGGATGTAATTTGATGCTATTCGGCTCTCTTTCTTCCCTTGTATTGGATCTTTACGGCTGCCGAGTCGCCAGCAAGGTCAGTTCAAGTCTTCAAGACCCTCGCTCACTGGCCGGTCGCGCGAACAGTTCACGACAGCTACTCGCGCTTGGACTTGTATCTAATGTCAGACCATAGTCACCACACACGCAACTATCGCCAGCTCTCTGGCTCCGCCCAAGGAAAAGTCAATTGTGATCAAGAGCGCAGTCTTCCACAGGCCGATGGCTCATCTAGTGGGCACAATGCTGGGATATGGAAGAGCCTCGCTGCGAGCCCCGAACATGACACGAAGCGGGCAATGCAGAGCAGACATTTGATGATGCTTGGTACGCAGCCCTTTCAGAATCTCGCTATAGACAGACTTTCTCACTGTCCTGTAATTGTAAACAGCCATCGGAGGGACTATAGGCACGGGTATATTTCTGAGCGCTGGATCGGTATGTGTAACTCGAGATGATTGTCCTCAATTTTAATTCACAACTGCCATACCAAGGCGGTTGCGGTTGCCGGACCTGGAAGTGCCTTGCTTTCGTACTTGGTAGTCGGGGTGTTCGTCTATACTGTCGTCATTTCTCTGTAAGTCATTCAAACCTAAGTTTGAGGCATATTTGATATGGCCCTTACAGTGGAGAGATGGCAGCTATGTTCCCGGTTTCTGGTGCATTCTCAGCCTTTGGTAGCAGATTCGTATCTCCTGCTCTAGGGTTCACGTTAGGTGTGTAGGGCTCTGATGGCATTGTCATTGAGGATGTTGAACTTACGCCTCTCAATACGGGAAATAGGTTGGAATTATTGGTTTCAATGGTCTGTCTTCCTTCCCACTGGTGACAATGCTGCGAGAAACTCACCTCAGTTTTGGCTTGCTTGTGCTACACGTATATCTACAGGTCGTTATCGATACGTGAGTTTACTTTCTTGGAAAATGACTATCACGATATTGCGTCATGACTCATTTGAAATATTAGCCAGCGAGTTGACTGCTGCTGCCATCATTCTGCAGGTGAGTCACAAGGTTTTTTACTCTTGCCCATTCGAGTCCCGTGAAAGAAGTTGAAGTCGCTTTGCTAACAATATATCCGTTACAGTTCTGGGCCCCTCAGATACAGCCTTGGCAATGGGCGCTCATGATTATTGTCCCAATATTTGCATTACAATTGATTCATGTCCGTGTCTATGGTGAGATTGAATGATAGTCGCAATCTGAGGACTGGACTAATCCTGCAACCAGGGGAATCCGAGTACTGGTTCGCGTTGATTAAAGTTCTGATGATCATTGTCTTCATTCTCGTGGGTCTTATCTATGATTGGGGTGGGATCAAAGGTCATCCGGGCCCTGTGAGTCCGATTATTTTTGGCGTATGAGGTAGAAGGTGATCGAATCGGGCCTTCCAGGGACTTTCAAACTTCCAGAACTCTCAGGCGTTCATAGGAGGGTTTAAAAACTTTGCACAGACATTTGTATACGCGTTTTATTCTTTCGGTGGGGTGGAGCTAGTTGCAATCGCTGCTGGCGAGGCGAGTCAGCCCTATAAGACTGTCCCACGTGCCATCAAGGCCACGTTCTTCCGAATTGTACTCTTCTATGTCCTTACCATCCTGACTATCGGGCTTTGCATTAACTGGAAGGACCCCACGCTTCTCACTTCTGCAAATGGTATAATACTCAAGATTTTCTGCACCCTTGGTTCTAACCCTGAGATGCGCCAGATTCCGACGTGACTGCTTCCCCTATCACCGTCGTGTTCCAACGCGCAGGCTTCGGAGCTGCGGTGCACGTTGTCAATGCCGTTCTCCTCACCGCAGTTCTCTCTGCAACAAATTCCGCTTTCTATGGCAGCTCCAGGATGCTACTTTCCCTGGCCAGGATGGGCCAAGCACCGCATGTCTTCGGTTGGGTGAACAGACGAGGAGTCCCCATACCTGCGCTTTTGTAAGACATATCCTTTTGTATTACTATTACCACAACACCTCTCACATCGTAAACAAGGGTTTCACTGGCAGCAGCCTGTCTCACATTCCTGACGACCATATGGGGAGAAGGTCTCGTATTCACCTGGTTGCTCAACTTGACCGGCATATCTGCGATCCTGGTGTGGGGCACCATTGGAGCCATCTCGTACAGATTCCGCGTCGCATATCGGGCACAAGGTCGTTCTCTGGATGATTTGCCTTATGTCCAACCACTGTTCCCGCTTCTTCCTATTGGAGTTGTTGTCCTTGCAACACTCATGTTTATCGCAGAAGGTTATTCTGCAGTGAGGCAAGAGCCCTTCAATGTGAAGGTGGGTTTTTCATGCACATCAATCCATCCATATAAATTCATTCGATTAATACGCGTGACATTCCTCTTTGTAGAGCGTTGTCGCAACCTATATTGGAGTCGTGCTATATATCATTTTATATGGCGGATATACAATATATGAGCGTTGCGCTCTTGGGAAGAACCAGCACCTCGTTCCTCTGTTGCAGGTGGACCTAGACACGGACGCAGTGTGGAAGCGTGGCGAGGGAGTACAATTCCGTGAACGTGATGCGTTGGAGCAGAGGACCCGGAGGGAGGCGGAGAGCAAGAAGCCACGATGGAGATCATGGCTGGCGAACCTTGCTAGCTACGTTTACTAACGGATCTCTTCTTGGCTTTCCTCAATCACATGGAGTTTTATGAGGATTTCTACATAGACACAGCTCGACTACAATGAATTGTAACCCGGCTTGCTCACCTCGTACCCAGCAAGAGGGCTATGTATGCATATATTTGCTTATGCTGTGCTTGCCTCATTTGTTCAAAGTGACTTTGCCTGCCCCTCCGAAGCGCCATTCGAGCGGCCCTCCTTCATGTTAATCCGAAAGGTATTGTGGTAACCAATATTGGAAGGCTTATTGTCATCACATTGCCGGGTTTCTGCGTTGGGGCACCATCTTCCTGTCTCCTGCCATGGAATTAACCACCTCGGGAGATTGCAAACGGCTCGCGGCTGACCCAGATCTCACCCAACATGTCTCATTGCTTCTTCAAACACCATGAAATTATTTCTCCCCATTCGAGGTCTAAAAAGGAATAACATTTGTCGTATGACTCCATGCTTACACTTGGCCATCAACACAACTCAAGTTGAGGCTGATGCTTGATGAGTCTGTTCTTTAGCCTTCTGCAAAGTTCCCATCATCTTCAAATATGCCGAAGACGATTGGCAGACGCCCTTGCCCGCCGAGCCAAGGAAAGATTTGAGAGCCCTGCTCTCGTATCCAGCTTTATAGTCAGCCAGAAGCTTAACCACATTTTGTTCTTTGTACGCCATCAACCTGCATAGCTCCTGCTTCAGTTTGATGGAATTATGTAGATAGCCGTTGGATTCCCGAAGTGCGGTGTACAACCCACAGAAAGTCTGCATGCGGCCTTTGGTTTTGAGCACCTCCGGATGGGTGAAATAGCGATACCGCGCATCGACGAAAACGACCCGGGGGTGCCTAAGTGAGTTTGTCGTTTCTGGATGAGACAGATCAAGACCAACGCGAGGCGAGCGATAGACCGTTGGTGGTGTTTTCAACGCCGGTACGTTGCTCCCATCACGCGAACGCAGATACATATATGTAGAGCGCGAGGGTGTAGGCGCTGTGAGAGCTGCAATATCCCTATTCCAAGTATCATTTACCAAGTTAGAGATGGAAGACGCCCCGCTGGCGCGAAGAACCTCGTCAACAAGGAGAGATGGCCCAGATATGAGTATCCGATCCTTGAGTCTGCGAAGGGTACGCAAGAGTGCACCCCCGCGTACAGTCACTATTCGTGGCAATTGTGCGCCAGCAAGTTGCGCACCAATCGTCAGGTCGAGACCCTTGCGCGTTCCATCCCTGTAACTCCCCGCTGCTGTAACTGGGAGGCCCAGCGAGTTACTGTCGGCACGACAGGGCATACGATGGAAGTACCTGTTAATGCTTGGTAACGAATGGGTTCAATTGTGGTGGACATGATGCTACGTTACCATTGACCACTACGCTCCTGTTCTACGCTCCCGTGTGTGAACGGATCTTCGTGGCAGCCCGCCTTCTGTAAGTAGAATTCAAGTTCGAGTATTTCATAGTCGATGTGAACATTATTGTGCACAATGGAGAGGATATGGGTGCAGAGGAGCTCGTGCGCTATTGATTCGAACCGGGCTGAGATGTGCTCTGGAGAAGAGAGCGCAGTAAAGTCAAGAAGGGAGCTGAGCCCAGCCTCGGGCGCGTCTGCATTGGAGCAATCCGTTGCGTTTGGCTGGATGGCAAGCCTCTTTCTGGCGTGGCCATCTAAACGACAGACAATAAGTACTCGTCGGTCAGCAACAGTACTGCGGGCAGCTGCCCAGTCGACCGACGTACATACCATTTTGATCGTCTTCGAACTTCCTTTTGCCATCCATTTCAAATTTAGAGGCTACCAAGTCGACTCGAAGAACTGCAACCACTAGAGTTTCAGTTCAAGCGTCGTCGGTCCACCTTTACCATATAAATATGTAGTAACTCGGCTATGTATCGACTCCAAAGCGAATCATGTACATGGAGGGCAATCACTACATAGTCATTTTACACGCTTTGTTCTGGTACTTCATCCCGCATGATTTTGGAGCCACCATGAGCAACGACGAGCCTATCAGAAAAAAGGCTGGTACCCAGCTGCACCGCGCCAGCAACGTTCCGCAAATGCACATGCTTGTTGAAGCACGCTACTGTGCCTTATGCATCGCACTTTGCAGATAAACCAGCCAGGGACTTAAAGAGCTCACTTGGATTCCGTTCAAAATATAAGGAACGCGTGGACCACGAGTTTGTCTTGCCTCTTGCCCAGAAGTTGGCCTGGCAGGTCGCGTGATTGCGTCACGGTGCATCGCCCGAACTGCCAACGGGGACAAGGGAAGTCCCATCTGGACACAGATCCTACCTTCACTCAACTTCTCCGTGTTACATACTGGCGGCGTCTTCGATTTCACCGACGTATAGTCCATCCAAACGCTTGTCGGTAAACTTTACAAGAAGACGGCTTATAACATACCCGAGATGGTCCACTAAAATTGTCCAGGGCCTATGTGCACTTGTGCATCACAAAAACCGAGAGATGGCGAAGTTGAATGGATATTCGCTCAGCCTGCTGAGGTGGCCGTGGGCGTTGATCAGGAATGATGCTTACACGACCAATAGGTCGCGGTGAAGCATCCGACTGTGCTCCTGAAAGTGTCGATTAAGTGTCGGTCGTATCAAGTAGGAAGTAACATCGTTGGATTACTATTTGTATTGATATCCATGCGTACTTGAAGTCGGTAGACCAACTTGAAGGGAGGATAACCGGCGAGGACTGCCGTAGTGCTGAGCTATTGGTGAGTAAATTTAATTCCGAGATTAGATAATCGTGCCAACCTTGGAACTCCGATCAAGAAAGATTTGAAGCCACTGGACATCGATCCTTCGTTCTCTCTGCAGCTTACTCCACAATGGCACCCTCCACCTCAAAACAGAAACGACTTGCAGAGAAGGCCGCGAAACAAGCGGCCAAACAGAGCGGCGCAACAACGTCGGTATCGACACCAGCGGGATCGGTCACCGGCAGTGCGGCCAATACACCGCTCACAAGCGTATCCGCTGCCAATAGTACGGATGATCTAACATCGATGGCAAAATTGCAGATCGCCACGGAAAGGTGGGTAGTGGATGTTAAAGCGAATGTTTTGCTCATCCTTCCCCAGGAGTGCGGCAGGTGTACTCGTATCCGATGTGAAAGGCCGAGATATCAAAATCGACCAATATACTTTGTCTTTCCACGGTCGTCTACTCATCGAAGGTGCCGAGATATCCCTTAATTATGGCCAAAGATATGGTCTTCTTGGTGAAAATGGTTCGGGGAAGGTGGGTATAAACATACTTTCTTTTCCCTGGTATGTTTCCTGACCCGATCCCAGTCGACCTTCCTACAATCAATTGCGTACCGTGATATTGAGATCCCACCGCACATCGATATCTATATTGTGCGTGGAGAGGCCGAGCCGTCAGACGTAAATGCCGTGGACTTCATTATTGCATCAGCCAAAGAGAAGGTCGCGAAACTTGAAAGACGTATTGAGGAGTTATCGATGGCCGATGAACCTGATGACGTTGCTCTGGATCAAGCATACGAAGAACTAGAAGAAATGGACCCCAGCACCTTCGAGACAAAAGCTGGGAGCATTTTACATGGTCTCGGCTTCAGCCAAGCCATGATGCAGAAACCGACCAAGGACATGAGCGGTGGTTGGCGGATGCGAGTCGCTCTTGCCCGTGCGCTATTTGTGAAACCACACCTCCTGGTGCTAGACGAGCCCACGAACCACCTTGATTTGGGCGCGGTCGTGTGGCTGGAGGCGTATTTGTCGACATACAATCACATCCTGGTTATCACGTCGCACTCACAAGACTTCCTTGACTCTGTTTGCACGAATATCATGGAGCTGACGATGAAAAAGAAACTCGTTTATTACACGGGCAACTATACGACGTACGTTCGCACGAAGGGGGAGAATGAGGTCAATCAAATGAAGGCATATCACAAACAGCAAGAGGAAATTGCCCACATTAAGAAGTATGCATGCCCTTTTACTTGATGAGCATGTGCTGATGAAAAACGGGCAGGTTCATAGCGTCTGCTGGAACATACGCCAACTTGGTAAAACAAGCAAAATCGAAGCAAAAGATCATAGACAAAATGGAAGCAGCGGGGCTCATCGAAAAGGTCGAAACACCTAGACCTCTGCGGTTCCACTTCGAGGACATTCGCAAACTTCCGCCTCCTATCATTGCTTTCAATGAGGTCGCGTTCTCATACTCCGGAAGGTCAGAGGATTACCTCTACCGTGATTTGTCATTCGGTATTGAGTGAGTATGAACCTTCTGAGCATATTGAAATTTACTGACCTCATTGCGTACTTCACCAGCATGGACTCCCGTGTGGCTATCCTTGGTGCCAACGGAGCAGGCAAATCGACTCTCCTTAATCTCATTACAGGTGCCCTACAACCATGTGAAGGAACTGTTTCAAAACACGCTGCATTGAAATTGGCGAAGTATTCTCAACACTCTGCCGACCAACTTCCGTACGACAAATCGCCAATAGAGCACTTCCAATCACTCTTTCACGACAAATATCCTGACAAGGACGCCCATGTATTTCTCATTTCTTTCTAGCGATGATCGTGATGCCAATGCCCCTTTACCATTGTAGGCTTGGCGGCAACAGCTTGGAAGGTTTGGACTCTCTGGTTCACATCAGACCTCTCCGATCAGACAGCTGTCGGACGGTCTGCGCAATCGGTGAGAAATAGATCATCGTGATTCAGATTAATCCGATGGCTAACGCACTATTATGTCGTAGTGTCGTGTTTGCGCAGCTTGCAATGGAGCATCCACACGTTCTTCTGCTGGGTAAGTGTCGGATGACCATGACATTAACAAATATTTATTCGTGATCGCGTCAGATGAGCCGACCAACCACTTGGATATGGCTTCTATAGACGCCCTTGCATTGGCTATCAAGGAGTTTGAAGGCGGCGTTGTGATCGTTTCCCACGACTTCCGTGAGTACCTGTCGTATATTCTCCGTCCTCGTGTTTCTGATCCATGTAAATCAGGTCTTATCTCTCAGGTAGCTGAAGAGCTATGGGAAGTAAAAGACAAGACGATCAACAATCTTACTCACGAAGATATCACAATCATCGATTATAAGAAAAACCTTGTCAAGCAGAGTAAGTGGCTACTACCTTCGACGGCTCCGTTAGAGCTCGATTAAACTTCTGGCTGTGTACCTGCAGGTGAGGCTGCCCTCGAGAAAGCGAAGCTCATCAGCAAGACTACTCAGAAGGGCAAAACCTAAACGGGGAATGTTCCTCAGCGCTCGGTGTATGTATCACCTATTCAGTAGACCTGCGCGTGTTGTGCTACACACCCGTGCCTTGTGTAGCCCCACCCATTCCGCGATTTCACATATGTAGCGTCTTGGTCCAAATTATACACTCGTGGGATGAGAAGCCAATGACTTGACTTGCTGACTAATAGCAACGCCCTTTACACGAGGCACCCCCCGGTGTTGTCGACGACCAATATTTGTGATGGTGATCGTTTGAATTATGTTCCAGGCTGCTGATGCGCATCGCCGGTGAGAGTAAACAATATCAAGACATCTATGAATTTGAAATAGCCGCGACTCGGTGGATGCGGCGCATAAGACAGGAGGGAATTTCAAGAACCCTAACTCCTATAATCTCAATCTGATCCTTCGGAGCATGCTAAGAGTAGCTTGGGAGGGGGGTCTTGTTGATCATACACACAAAATAAAAATTGTCGACCGCAGTCCTTCCTCCAAAATTAGAATGATGGCAGTTTACAGGCCGCTGAGCGTCGCCTAAAGACAGAGGATAGCCCAGATTCGTTCCGATGGGGAAAACTTGTGCGTTGTTCTTCGGATCTTCCACGCGCGTCCCCAAAGCTGCAAAAGATGAGTCCATCCCCCAGAATTGGTACATACAGCACACGTCGACAAACTTGGCACCAAAGGTTGTCCGGAAATTGGGCACTTGCAGGATCATCATGATCTTATCCCGGCGGCTCTCTCGAGAAGGATACGCTATAACGGTACGTACCAACGGATGCATTTGTGCACAATGCGGTCCTGCAGGGGAGATGACCACCTCGAATCGGACTTGCATTGTGTGCAGTGTTATTTCATATCTCAGGGCTAAACAGTGAGCACCGTTCGCGCACGAGGTGGGATAAACTTTACAAACGACGGATGTGCCTGAGTGGCCCCCAATGAAAGAGTTGCTGGCCCAGATTCGATGTTGAGGACTGCATGGTACATGGTCCACCGTCGCGTCATAGCGGCGCCCGAGAGATATCCAACGGTAACCCCGAGCGCACTGGCACCACTATGGCGGCCATGGGGAAGAAATTTTACTCAGTCGTCCATAGTGTTATCATAACGACTGATGCCAGTACTTTCGACGGGAGAATCATATCTCTTGACTTCTTCCTAAATATTGGCAAGCGTTGTGCGCATTTAAGTGGACCGGCTAAACCAAGGAAGCCGAGCGCTCAGCGCTGCGGCGGCCTTGCTGAAGACTTAGATACTTTTGTCGCGATTTGGACGGACATAATCGTCCAATGGGGAGCCCGAGGAGTTCTATTCGTTCCAGTGCATCGGCACCTTATGCAAGACTATGCCAGTCACGTAGACGTGGTCTTTTCTGCAACGTCACATCTGCTGCGCATTGAAGTGATGATTGGTTGCAATGAAAAGTTGAAACTACTCACCTTGTGAAATGTTCGAGGTTGAAGCGGCAGAGATGGATATAGACGTCTGAAAGGCCATCTGGACATAAGTACCTTAGCACCTTGATCAGTGTTACCGTCCATGTTTCCAAACTCCACATCAGAACTACGAAGTGTATTAATTTCTTACCGAATTCGCGCTTATATAATAGGAAGAGAACTACCATTGAGTATCATTTCTATCATAGGAAGGGTATGCTTATTGGTACGAAGCCAAATATAAAGGCCATCTGATTACTCATGAAGTGACAACCTTTTAATATCATAATTACAAGTCAACGGGCACTCGAAGAGAGACGATGTTGAAGCGAACCATGGTACAAGCAACACTTGGTAGAGAATTTTACTCTACAATTACGCCTGGTGAGTACCATAATGTGGCTGTGGTTGATACTCTGCAGGCAAAGTTTGTGGTTGTCCTTGGGGAGTGAACGAACCTGGGTAAGCGCCATAGGTAGGTTGCTGGGGAGCAGGGACACTGCCTGCCGGCGGAGAATAGGATTGTTGAGGGTATGGTTGACCAGGCAGAGGTGCCTGCTGTGGGTAGTAGGGTTGGGGGGCTGCTGGGGGGTAAGCTCCGGGAGAAGGGGCTGGGGCTGGGGCTCCCGGGTATTGAGCATATTGTGGCGCAAACTGTTGTGGATATTGAGCCTGATTCATGGGTACGGCAGGGGTAATAACGCCGCTGCTGGCGGCCTCCCGCACGGAGAGGGTCCAAATGCTTCTTCCGCGGATGGCACAGATGATGGCGTACAAAAACAACACATCATAGTAAATAAACACTGAGGAAGTATTTTCAACTGATTGACATTGACATCCTCATGAAAACTTACCTGCGAAGAAATTGAGGAAGGCAAAGGCTTCCATCGCAGTGATCTCGTAGCAAACAGCTAGGACAATGTAAACAACGCTTTCTGATGAAGTGGAGTTACTCACAAGCGCCGCTAAAACAGCCATAAGGGAAGAACCACGCCTTGGCTGCGACGGTAGTTCCAGCGGTTGCAACCCATAAAATCCAGAGGATGACTAATTTGGTCGACAGATCAGAGTTGCCATACGCGCGTGCATGCAGATTTTTAACACGCACAGAACCAGATGATCTCGAAAAGAACCGCAGAGGTAAATATCCGGCTTTTGGAGCGCCCCAATATAAGGCTGTCGAGGCAGACCGACGTCAGTAATTATCAAACATCCCTTTTCGGTTTTTGTGTAACTCACAACAAAGGGAGGGAAACGGCAGTTACGGCTGCTGTTGCCGTCCCGAATGGTGCGAACGCCAGATACGAATTTGAATATCCTTGGGTTAACCACAAGATGTGGGCGCAAATGCCAAGTACCCCCAAAGAGAGGAGGGCGGTGGATGCTTTGGAATATGTGAGTTGTAAAGCCCTACCACAACGGTACAGGACTCACAGAAAATGATAACACGCAACGAAGGAATGAGAGCCATTTTGTCCTGGAGGACAAACGGGAAGTTGGTTGCGAGTTGAGAGAAGTATAAAAGAGAATGTAAAAAAGTTTTTAGCGGCGATCAGAAGGTTTATGGTGACACTCTTCTCTGGCCTAAATACTGTCGTGCACTTACCCTCTTTGGCTGTTCTCGGACGGCTGTGTCACATGAAGCGAGCAGCTTGTCCACACCTGTCCAATCAGGGGACATCCTGATAGCAGGAAATACTTGGCATCACCAACCATGTATTTGACGTTGACATAAAGGAACCGCTCACTATAAACAACGATTTGCTGAAAGTCATCCCTTGACCAACGCCATAGCATGTGGGACCTGGGTACTTACAGTCGCTGAGGGTATAAAAGCACTGGCAGTTCCAGGCAAAAATTTCACCAGTTGGCAGCCGCAGGCCTATGAAGACCATTCTAATAGAATGATCGTTGCACACATTCGCTGTCATTGCTGGCGAACTGAGCGCTTACACAAACACATGTTTGCAACCGGCGATACCCGAACAACCAATTTCAAGCCACAATGGACCGGCGACAAGGCTGCAGAAAACATGAAAACTGGCGAGCTTCTTCACCACTCCTTGAACTCGGCCTTCCCTGACTCTATTCGTCCTACACTGATCTGTCACATCATGATTTCCTTCAAGTTTGGTGTCACGTCAATGTGATCTCCAAAAGTTAGAGCGCTCCACACTTTAAGATATCCCCATTTGGTTACAGCATCCTCAGGTCCTTTCTCTAACAGTCTCTAACCAGTCGCTGGACCTCAGGCCTCAGGACATAGGTGATTGCGACCTACCGCTCATCATGGGTCGCTCTGCATCGTCCCGAGTCACGTATGCAAAAAGTTCTCAAATGACCAAAGGAACTGAAAGCCATCCCATATTCAGCTCCTCATCCTTTTATATCTCCCGTACTGACTCGTCGTCCTTCTCTTCTATTGTCCTTGATGATGATATGATTATCGGTTCTTCTCACAGTCGATCCCTGCTGCCTCTGTGGACTGCATGGCACCGGTACCGATATGCAAGCTGTACCTGATGGGGTCCCCTTCTCTTCTGTACCACAGGTTTAGTCCCCGCAACCTACCCAGAAAGGGACATACGGTGTTCGCTCGTATGACGGACTTTAGCCATACGCCAGACCCTATCCATGGAAGTGGAAGGAGCAGGGTCGGCGAGCGGGGAACGGCACTTAGTTTCCCTTTCCAAATCCCAACATACTGTACTGCTCTCAACCCTGAGTGGCTTCTCGAAATGCGCACGTGTTCGTGCCCCTTGTTATCCTTGTTGCACGTGGAACTAGAAAGAAGGCTTCGTGCATCGATCGCAACCGCAAGCCCGGCATCAATGTATCAACCTCGAGCACAAGTTGGGTCTTCGAGTTCGGTGGCTGTCTCTTCTCGCAAGCAATATGCTTCCCCAGGACGAGGACCATTACTGCCTCCAGGTTCGAATGTGGCTTTGACGACTGGATTCTCCAACCACAATCACAAAGTGCATCCGCATACGATACTTCTTATCGTGATATATCAGCACCCCTTGTAAGGACATGAGAGGGCCAACAATGAATGGTCATCAATTTCCAAAGCGCTGAGCTAGATTTCCCCCACGACAACACATCGCTGATTCTCGAATGCTTATACGTATTCCCGGTACCCAAAGAACGGCCTTGTTTTGTTCTCCCCAACAAGGCCGAGTGGTTCCTTGTTCAGTCTCAGATTGTCCCAACTGCCACCGTGCTGTGCCCGACAATCGGTATGGATGTACATACTGTGTCTACGTTGCCCTATATGCTAGGGCACTTTGAACTTTGAACAAATTCGACGCGACATGTCCAGTCGTAGTATACCTTCACTTCCTCATCCACAAACACACTCGGATCACACCATGCGCACAGCCTGCCCCTGTTGATCCCTACCACCCCTGCGAACACAAAGTAGTGGCCTTCCCTAGCCTTCCCCGGCCCCGCCGATCCCGCCAACGTGTCATCTCGACGGCCTTGCTTGACTCATTGTAACGTAGTCATCACATCATACACCGATTAGGAAAGTGTCACCCCCCTCCAGTGCTGTAATCCCGCGTGAGAAAGTATAAACTTATCGTACCAGAGGCATCGCGACACTTTCGTGAAAGGCATTGAACCTTGGTAAAAGCGTTCGGGAGGCGGTGCACCCATCTTTTAGGGAAAACCTTGTTATGTACGTCCTACTTTACGATAAACCCAAGTTAGCGGAGGAGTGGATCACGATCCTAGGCTAGCGCAGACACGCCAAACCCACGCGGTCGGATGGTTCGCCACCACAAAAGTGAAACCAAGTTAAAAGCGCTACGCGAAAGGCGGGCGGGAGCAACGGAGGACAGTTCATCTTGCGAATTACAGCCAATGCATGAAATAGGCCGAGGAAGGGATTAAAGATACAAAAAATCAATATAAAATTTAAATGAGTGGGGGAGGAAAAAATATACAGACAACTGGGCAACAGCCAACAGAGATCAAGGGGGGCTGCCAAGCGAGGCCAGAGGCGATTTCGACGACTCCCGTCCCATTCCTCCCCTACTAGAACAGAGTTTGACAAACCAGGGCGGTAGTACGCCACCTCGCCCACGCTCCCCTCATCAGAGGAAGTAATCTGCAAGAGGCTTTTTTGCTGGTATTGACCGTACATCCTATTGGCGAGAAAATAACACTGTCCATTAGCATACACTGCACCGACAAAGAAGTGAGCCTAAATACAGATACGATAATGGAGTAAACTATTTAGATGGGTTTGGCCTAGCCAACCCGAGCCGACAATGATCTGGTGCGGGATTAAGACCGCGCGCCGCATATCGCCGATTGGAAAAACGAGAGAAAGAATAGGAAGAATAATGGGGTCGATGATATCTGGAACTTACCGAAGGTGCATGCGAAAATACCTTGTACTCCTGGCCGAGGTGCTCGTCTAGTTCAAGTATCGACGCCACGTTTCCGCAGCTAGTAAGCGGTAAGAGGGCCGGCCGAAAGGTGTATCCGGAACCGTGTTCGTAAATCGTCATTACCGTCATCCGCATGGGTTGGAGCATATTAAAAAATGAGTATGCTTAACTTCAAAGACGGGAGCTTGCCAGGCGAGAACACAGGGCCAACCAAAACTCACCGATAACAGTAATTCGGGGCACTCCACACGGTCACGATCGTCCCATCAAACATGAGTTTGTAGCCCTCCATTGCAAGCTGATGCGCCCGCGCAATGAGGTCGATCGAGTTGCGATGGGCAAAGGCTTTGGTGATGTCCGCGCCGAATAAGAATCCGGCGCCCCGCGGAGATACTCCCCATCCCGATATTTCTGTTGACCTTCCTTTAGTATATATTCATGTGCGTGTGGGAAGAGAAAGGAGCGATGGCGGTAAGGAGTTCTATGCGACATCGTCTCGCTTGGTGGGGTCTGTTGGGTTGGGTGAGGAGAACTCACCATCTGGGTCTGACCATAGCAAGTCACACATCGGGCCATCGTGCGGGACCTCCTGTTTTCGATCAATAGCTCGAATCTAGAACGAGACGACTAATTAGTGCTTCCGGTCGATGTCAATACTGCGAGCCTCATCGCCATCGCCAGCGAAATGTCCTCATCCCGGCATCACCTCACCAAAGCCCACCGACCCACTCACCTGATCAATTTCTTGTAAATTCGGGCTTAAACCCCCATGCACACAAAACACCCTCCCATCTACGATCGCTGCAAGGGCGAGGTAATCAAATACCTCACAACACCACCTCCACACGTTGGTGCTTCCATACTTGCGTATACATTCGTCGTAGAACCCGTACACTTGCGTGATCTGTCGTGACTCGTGGTTCCCACGAATAAGCGTGATCCGGTCGGGATATCGGACTTTGAGAGCGAGCAGGAGAAGGAAGGTTTCGACGCTGTAGAAACCGCGGTCGACAAAATCGCCTAAAGTGGGGTGCACGTCAGCGCAGGTGGTCGTGTGACCCAATGAAATGAAGGGGAGGGCGAACGCACAACCGATTGGACCGACTTACCCATGAAGAGGTAGTTTGTTTCCGGACAAAACCCGCCAACTTTAAAGAGCTCCATGAGGTCGTAAAACTGGCCGTGTATATCACCACATATCTGCATGCGCGCGCACGATGGCACAAGGAAAGGCAATTAGGCGTTTAAACCGAGACCGACAGCGAGAAGGATATGAATAGGGATGATAGGCAAATATAGAAAACACCTACCGTGACAGGCGAGTCCACGACTTGGACGTTGGCCTCCTCGATCAGTATCTCGCGTACTTTGAAGCAGAGCCGTTTCACCTGTTCCTCGGAAATGGGCTCACATCGTGTGAGCTGGTCAATTTGCCTGCGGCGCCGGTCACCGTGTTTTGCAATCAGCATGTTGTTGTTGTTTTTTTTGGGGGGGATTCGCCATTTAGATTTTGGTGTCGATTTGAATTGAATTGACCATCGTTCGCCCGTATTAGAGATTAGAAAGAATACCGGAGTTTAGTATTCGTACCCGCATCAGAAAGGGTAAAGATTGTCGTTAAGGATGGTGTTCAGACGCATACGTGGACGTCCGAACATCGGGGATAGAACAAATATCGAACAAGGCGTCCACAGAGGCCGTTGACCGTATCAACGTCGACGCCATAAGCATCCCGTATGCGGTGCAGCAACACACAAGGTGTCCAGGAGACCGCGGAAGTCGAACACGGAGTCGCATCGCCAACAGCAAGCGTCACACGCCATAGCATACCCATCATTTCCCCCGGCGGCCGCCAGTCCGACCAGGTCGGTGTGGTGGGTGTAGTTTCGGTATTGGTTATGCGCATCGGTTGTTTGCGTTTTTTTTAGCGGTGCAAAAGAATGGCGACGCCACCCCGCGGTATGAAAGTCGTGACACAGACGCGGGCAGAATTTTTCAATCGAGGTGGATGCAGATGCGAGGGCGTCGGGGGACATGAAATTTGGATCACATATGCGTATGAATCGCGGGAAAAAAAGAGGAGATGAAGCATGCGGAAGCCAGACGTTTAGAGATGACGAGAAGGGAAAGAAAAAAAGGAACGTCAGTTAGCGAAAATGCTCAGTGACTTGGAGTAAGAGGACGTACCTATCGAGATCACTCTCGCCCATGACTCTCTTTTACGTTTAAGCTTTCACCCGTCTAGTACCGTATCAGTTGCTGCTCTTTCCCTTCCGCTCTAAACGGCGGGTCTAAGTGGATCTGGATGGTCAAAATGCAGTGACCGACAGTCGCGTGCGTTGATGCTGATGTTGATTGTGAATCCGATGATGGCTTAACCTGGCCGCCTTGGTTCTCAGTATCGTCGTCTGTGCTTCGCGAAGCCTTGAAAGAACTTTCCTTATTTTACCGTAGAGCCTGGAGATCCGATAATTGAAAGCGACAAGTCGAAGCGCATATATCAAAAGTGCGGGGCGACACACACAACATACACAAACGTCAATTCCTAGGGAAAGACGGCATACATTCATTCAATCTTTCACTATATGGACATGATACAAAGTTCAGCTCATTTTTCTTTCCTGTTGCCTCAATTGGTGTCCTATTTAATAGACATGAGCGAAGCGCTGAATCACCTGCTGTAATTTTACTTCCACACACAGCATATGGTATATGCTAATAAACTTCTAGTACAGATACAGTCATATGCATGTTCTTATCAGCATGGCATTAACGATAACATTCATAGCACCCCCCCCTCGAGGCCCATGTCACCTCTATCAAGCACGTATCGACCCCACCCTCCTTCCATCCTTGACTTTCTTCTTTTTTTTTTCCACAGCATGCACTAATAGAGTTACACAGCCGCTCTCTTTTGTGAAAAGGTATAGTGATCCATGGAACCGTTATCCATATATTACAAAGTTCCCAACTTCCACTGCTCCAAGGCACGGCACGCGAAAAGCCTCACACACAAAGTCGTACACACAGCATACGTACTACATATGTACAACCCAACCCAGGTTTCTTTTTGCAAATGGATACATAGATCAGTGCTTCTTTTTTGCAACGTTGCATTGGCACAGGACCGTTTGGACCGAGTTCTTTTCCGACTTTACGCTCCATGACCGGCCGCGGTCCAGGTACTACGTACACACGCCCCCCCCAGCTCCATGTCACGCGTGAGGGTGTATAGCATTGAAGATAACTTTGATTCAAAGTCTAAAAAATCGATGGGAAGCAGTGCCATGTCCGACCCTCCAGACACTGCCTGCCGTGCATCATATACATAGTAGTACGTTGCTTCGAATTCCAAACTCCACGGGAACTTGTGCCACGGTGATAGATGATCGCGGGTGCAATTAATAGTAGCGCTCCACCATACCTACTACACACCTTTTTTTTTTCGAGTTACGACATTGATTGTCGCGGACACACTGGCACCGGACAGTGACTATAATCGAGCCTCCATGGCAGTCGGATGCTCACACAACACGAAACGGAGACAAAGCGCGATTTTTCTATGAACAATACTGTACAGTATCAGGTTTACTATAGGGTATGGTGTAGGATTGCGAGATGGGAGAAAGCAAAGTGCAACTTGGGGTGGATGTATAGAGGAGACAGCTAGAGGGAGAACAAAGAGAAGGCTGAACTTCGAGGCCGTGGGGGGGGGGGGTGGGGGAGATGGTTTTAATGATACAGACAACAGTCCATGACAACAGAGAGACAGAGAGATAAGCAACCCCTCCAAGTGTGTGCCGTGTTTATAGCCAGGGGATATAGCGAGACTTGGCGGGGATGCGGGGGAGAACAAGAGCGAAAGTATGCTACAGGTGGGTCTGGCGTCTTCGAGATAGCCAGCAGCTCCCACTCTGCGATGATAACAACGGGTAAAAAAAAAGAAAAGAAAGAGATAAGAAGGGAAAACCGAACACGAAAGTAAAACATCTAGAGAGTAACAGGACCTATGACCTGCCCCTGAGAAGGCCATCCGATTTCCACCCCTGGCCCACTGAAAGCGGTGGTGCATGGTACGAATACCCACCGATAGGAGAATGAGCGTGTGAATGATGATGATGATGAAGGGCAAACACCGAGCCCCCCAAAGTTGTCGACCCACCACTGGGAAGACTCGGAACTTGGACATGTGCTAGACGGCCCATATCGCCTCTTACCACGCGCTCATCTTGGATCGGGGCCAAGATCGGTGGAGGCGAATCGTACCTGGGCAAACTGTGTTGTGGGATGGCCATACCAGGATTGGTGTGGGGGTGGTGAGAGTGATGGCTGTACGCAGCTGCTGAGCCGGGAACGCCCATATGCGCAGATGAACCTGACATGTAGCCATTTGACAGGCCTGGGTGCTCGTCCAAGGATGGATAAGATGTCCCTGTGGTGTCGTGACCCCCGTCATCGCGGTATGTCGAATAGTTTGGAGTAGAAGGCTCGGATGCCTGGGAGTGGGGGGAGACGGAGACAGAATGGGAAGAGTCCGGCGAGGGCGAACTGTAGTTGGCTGGATATGATTGGGGGTGGGACAAGTGAGAAATGGAGAGACGGGATGAGAGTGACGACACATGTGTCGAGGAAGGTGGGGGGTGGTCGTGGATGTTGTCCATAGACGACTGGTGGAGAGCAGACTGTAAACGGGATGCAGAAGGCTTCTCATCATACGACGAGTACTGGTATGAGTGGTCCTGTATAGCAGCTGTGGCACTGGAGGGGTGATAGCTGTAACCCGAGGAGTGGGAAGGCTCAGTGTAGCTGGGTGGACTGTCATGGAAGTGTGGTTGTATCGGGGAATGTTGTGGTGGGGCGTGTCCGTTTAGCATGGGCTGAGAATGTTGGGATAGGGTAGGGTAAGCGTTTTCATGGGGAGTAGGGGATCGGCTGTTGGACTGAAGGGAGTCCGAGTACATGGAGAACGCTGGGACAAGCGGAGGAGGCGAGTCTGGGGGAGGGGGGATGGCGTGTTCGAGTGGCGGAGGGGTGTTGTCGTTTGAGGAGCGGTCTGAGACGGCGAGGAGGCCGGCTGAACGGCTGCTGCGGGAAGTGGCACCGACGGCACGGGCGATCACCGCGCGTGTTGCAGAGCTTGAGCTCCGTCTCGATCCCGGGGAGAGGTGGATGCGGTAACTGGACGGACACATGGCTCAGCAAGGGAACAGGGGGTGGCAAGGGTAACAAAGGCGGAGGCGCGCGCGCGCGAATGCGAATGAATAGGGGGAATACTCACTGCTGCTGGAGGTTGTCCTGTCTGGAGCACCGTGTTTCGCATCCAGGAAAGGGGCACTTGTGGTTGCGCTCACCGGTGTGTACGCGGAGATGGCGCGCAAGGTGACCACTGGTTGTGAAACCACGGTCGCATGTCTGGCAGACATGTTTTTTCTTGGCGGCGGACTGGGATGAGTTTGGTGGCGAGGGATGGGGAAGCGACCCTGGAGCAGTCGGGGACTGGGGCGAGGAGCTGCTGTCGGAATGGTGGCGGGGCATTTCGAGGAGGGAGTTGAGGGATGCGAGCCTTTGACTGGAGGCTTATTTGAATGCAAAGCGAGTCGAGAAATGTCAAATGGCAGTGAGACGGCAGCAAAAAATAATATACGTAATACCCAGCGGGAGAAAAAAAATAAACCGTATTCCCAATCAAGGCAAAGAGGGGGGGTCTTACGAACTCAATAGATTCGTTTCGATCGTCCAATTCCAGTATAGGGCAAAGTTTTGGCTTTCCCGATTCCTGGATCTGTGCACTCGGCAGTTGCCGGCCACCTCCGCACATTTGTCGGCACGGATGCTTTTGGCCGTCCGAAATCGGATGGGCCCCCAATCCAACGACTACAGAGCAGAGTCCATTCAGGTGGTAGTCACTGGTAGTAGTATTCTCTGACAGCGCTGCCAAAGTTGACAGCTCAGTTCACCAACGGCCGACCTCCGTCGCGTCCACGGACCTCCTGGATCGACAAAAGGGCCCCTTCGCTCTCGTAGCAAGCAATCTGGGCGGTCTGAAGGAACTCTTCCCACCGCTCAATTTGCCACTAGGCCAGGCACCTCTGCGACCTCCTTTTTCGGGACCGCACGGTGCTCAGAACCAGACACAAACAAACACAGAACAACCACTGGCCTATCATAAGTATGCATCAGATCTCTGACTTCTGATCGGGGGCCCGCCACCAAACCGCCCGCCGCAGCAAAATATCTTTCTTCTACTTTGCTTCCTCTCCCCATGGATACACGCCTATACTTCTACCGCCCCAACTGGCCTCTCCCTCCCCGGAATTACTAGTCCGCCGCGGCCCCCCTCCTTCTTCCGGCCTCCCCTGCCCACCCCCTTCTGCGTCACGTACTCGCACTTATCGCCACCCCGCCGTCATAAACATCTTGTCACCGGCGCAGATCGCCGTCATCAGTGTGTGCTTCCATGTCACTCCGCCATCGTCGCTGCATCCAAGAAAAAAAAAATTCATCAAGTACCTCTCACTCACAAAGCTGACATAACCATCTCGCCTGTCTGAGTGGCAAATTCAGTTAGTGCCAGTCGTCGTGATGCATCAAACGAAACTCTCCCACAGCCCGACAGCTGTTCACACACGTACACCTCCCCCTCTCGATCAACCAATCCTACCATATCAATGTAATAGCGATCATATGTGCACAAGCCCTCCGCGCTTGAACTTTATCACTTCCTGGCCATCCTCCGATTGCTATCACTTACACCAACTACACGGTCTCATGGGTGCTGGTGCGATCGTCGTCGTGTCGTCGTCGTGCTCTTCTTGCTGCCCAGTCTAGACCCGGCCTACCGCGTGCACCACCCCCCCACATTCATTTCTTCCTCCGTCCTCGCCCCCTCCTGCCAGCTGAATCGAAATACATACTTGCCACGATTAGCCTAGTCTGCTGCACTCGCCACACGCCCAACAACACCCCCCACCGGTGCCACCGGCGCGAACAGATCGTCTGATATGTAATGATAAAGTAGAAAGAGGAAGGAAATGAACAAGGACACGGATGACGATCATGTATGTATCGATGCCCCCGTTGAAGGCAATTCGCGTGTCCGCGTCTGATCGAACAGGGGGCATGAAAATGACACGCTTGCACCCCCATTCCCGTTCTTTCTTAAAATCGCCATGATAATAGTCCCACCTCTCCTCCTTCTCTACCCACACGTCCAGATCTGCGTCATGGGATATATGAGGACATGCACAGGATGGCCACACCTACCTCCATAACGCACGCAGTGACTCCAGTCTTGGCAATTGGCGTGGGCACCGATGCGGTGTCGGTATCTATCTGGTATATCGTCTATCCTATTTTCTGCTGCTCCCATTTTCACTCACGTAGTGCGTCGCCACGCCAATCTCCAATACATTTTCCAAGATAGTGCGCACAACTGCGCACCACTCTCCAGTTCTTCGGCCCTCTCTTAACTTTCTTGGTATGTGGCAGAAGCTGTACGAGAGAGGGTACGTGAACTGAGCTTAGTAGCTCGTCTAGTGCTATATTATACGAGAGTGCATGGATGATGAGTCGCATGATAGATTGCGAACTCGTCAACAAGTTTGTGAGTCCGCGAGGGGGTTCGCAATTGCCTGCTTCGTCTGTGGTTCTTTCTTACTTGCGCGACAATTATCTTTGGGAAAGAAGGTCAAGTCACAACGACATACTCTTCAATGGACAAAGTTGATCCAGCTTACGACTTCTGGTACGTACATACACTTGGACACTGGATCCATCAGAACAACCCTGAGAAAGTCAAACTACCGTTAGCTTAGGATCAAAGTCCCAGGGGCACGATCAGCACTCAGTGCTTACGGCATGCGCTCGGTTCACAAAAAAGTCTTCTTCGTCGTGGAGGGCTAGCCTTCGAGGCTCGACGAGCAGCCATTTCTTTGCCTGGATTTCTTCGGCTTTGGTGGCGTTAGCCTCGAAGTCAGGCGGGGTACATACTATGCTAATCAGCCGCGCACCTGTCACTGTCAGCTAATTCTGTGTTCGCGTTGCTCGCAACCGCTTGGGTGCGACGGTACGATAAGGTGCGTGTCCGACAACGTGTGTGCCTTGAAATTTACTTTGGAAATGCACTGACGAATCGGCCGGTACTGTCCCGAACACCAGAGCCTCAAGCTTGACATGCCGAGCACTTAGATACGACCAGTTAGTTACTTCAAACCGGCTCTTGCGTTGGTTACTGAACTTAAAGTGAGTACTCTTGAAATGGTATTCATAGCACACGTGTTCGTCGCCTGCTTGGATGCCTAGCCCTATTCTCATTGAAGGCTCGTCCAGCAAACGCCGATGCGCACGGAAGCCGGAGAATGACTCCAGATCAGTGTACGTATCAAGGATACACCTAAGGAGTTTGCGTCCCGATGCGCCACGAGGACAAGAGGACACTAAACTAACTTTGCTGTAAGCTATTCGTCGTGTGAGTGTGATGTGCACCTAAACTACTTTATATCGGAAAGAAGCCACGATGGGTGGTGCCACAGGGTGCTGCGTGGTAAGCACGTGTGCAGGTGAGGGTCGTATGCGTACCTTGGAACTATCCCTGCATCCCCTCCCCGGATGCCGGTTCCAGATCCGCCTATGCCATGGGCCATGCACTACCGGCAATGTTGGCAGTGGCTCCACTCCACCAACTGCTTGGGATACAATATGCCTTTGTACGTCCACTTTTCCGCGCTAAGTGATCAAGGTCGTCCTTCGAAGCTGCGATCATATCAATGAAGAGGTCCCCTGTGCCCACGATCTGATTTGAATCTTCGGGGTATTCCTTTCCTTTTGAAAATAAAAATAAAAAGTGATCATCGCATCAGATTCGTGTCTGAATTTGACTAGGTTCAGATGCAGTCCGTGTCCCACCTGGCCCATCACGGCCCATCGTCGTCGCATCATAAAGATCACGCCGATCCGACTCTTCCGGCCTCACTATGACCTGATCAACGTTCCAACAATCAGTCTGGCAAATCTGTTGATCATGTGAACATGCATAGCACAACTGATGGGTGGCGTCTTAGTGATACAGCCGGATTCATACTTGTGGGTGCCGAACAAAGAATGGGCGAACATATGTGTATGTAAACCGGTATATGAATGTTCCATTACAGATCCACTTTGACTGGCGATTTCGATAATGATAAATTGATGGTCTTGCGGCTGATTCTGCCACAAATAATGAATGGAGGAGAAAAAGGGAAAGGAGCGGACAAAAAGAACGGGGTGGAGATTGTTGGGTACAGTAATAATCTCCGCAAGGTTTACCACCGACTGACCGTCGTCGAATGGAATAGGCGTCGGTAGAAGGTTTGATTAACATACATACAGACTTATCTTTGGACCTACGTGATAAATCTGTATGCATTTTGTTATTGTGCTGGCAGCTGGCAGCAGTTGTATGAACTGCCCACATGTCTGACAAGTGTCTCGGAACTTGAGTACATACATAATTGTAATTTGTCCCGACTTACCTATTGTTACAGCAGTAACGCCATGCATTGAATTTCAGGTACTACGTCTGGACCATCGCGGGATTCTTCTTTTCCCAAGGCTAAACTTTGCGCCCTTTGACGATACAATAGAGTTTCGTTCTAGAGGCTGTGGCAGAATTACAATGCACACTGATTAGTTACACACACATACAAACCTTGTGCGTGTACATACATAGACGAGACGGAGGATTACTTACACCGGAATTGAATTGGTAAGAAAAAAGCGCTGAGGTCAGGTTTGGTGTGATTAGTACAGCGTGGGTAATCCCAGATTTCGAATTGAGCTTTTTAGCTCTGGCTTGTCACGGCATTGCTCACGGGACCGTTGGCCACCGCCGTGGCCGTACGCTTCGTTAAGGGGAAAAGGAGACTCGGCTTGAAAAGTGTATTGTCAAGCAACTTGTCAAAAGTGGCGTCAATGATGCAGGAAGGGGTCACTGACCCCTCCCAATTCATTGCATCGTTGCTAGCCTGACCGCTCTATATTTGCTTGGGCTCGTCCAACTTTTCTACTAGTTCAACGTTCAATGTCCACGTTTAGGGCTTATGTAATCTTATAATGCGTACGTGGCTTCTAACGTCAGGTTCAGGGACGAACAGTCATCCTCTTGGACTGAGTGATCGGATGTGAGACATTTTGACTGCCGCTCCTGGTACTGCATTTAAGTATCCTCTAGGTGCAAGAGCTCGGTGTGCATGCCAATCTGAAGTTGCTGACCTATCGTCGTCAAAACGGCCATAACAAAACAAACCAGCCATCGGCATTACTTACTAGTCTCCACTGATCATGATGCGAATAATGTCCTCCAATCAGAGGCCTTGGTGATAAGATGGAAGTATATATGAGGATAAGTCGTAGAGTTGTCGACATGCGCCTGTCAAAACTTGGCAGTCCTCGTGACTTGTTGTCGTCTTGTCAAATTTAGCCAATATGAACCTCTTATATGTTTCGGTCTCGCCACTCGACATCAACTTGTCGTAGAGATAACGGTGCGTATCTTTAGTCTACCCCGTTAAGTGCATCCAAGGCACTGGCACCTTCAAGTCCGATATTAGGTCCCCCTATAATAACTCTAGTCAAGGCCCAAGACCGTCCTAGCACTCTAAACGTGGGCAAAGGGAGATGCCGAGGACTCTGAACGTTTTATGAGGTCTCACTGATTGCCACACATGAATGGTGTAGTTGTCCCAGCGTCCAGGTATCGGCCCTCGAGAAAAGATCGGGGGAAAGCCAAGCGCTGCGGATTGCTTGTCACCTGTTGAACTTTCTCTTCAGCGATTCTGTTGTGCAAGACATATATATCTATGTCGAACCAGACAGCTGGCGCAGTGGCAGACACGTCCGATGAACATACAAGCGCCGTTGTCGTGACGCCCAACTTCCATAGCATCGGGGGGACCGTATCCATGTCCACCTACTAGGGCTCTTCGGATGCGTTCAATCAAGGCCATGGATCAGAAGCTTCCATGTTTCCTCATTGATATCTGAAATGCAAGCAAGTAGTCTAGGCAAATTTTGTCCGTATACACTGCATGCAGCTGCTTTACTCATCACTGCAAATAGCTTCCGAGTATCTGGCGCAGGCCTCACGCCGAGTTGCACCAGGCACTTGACATTGAAAGTTGTGGCGCTCCTACGCGGCGCGTTGCGAAGAAGTTTGATAGGTGAGTCTATAGCATCCATATTTTTTTACGAATCGGATGTTATTGTAGTAAGCTGTGGGGAAAATAGGAAAGGTATCGGGAAGGATGCCCTTGGGTTGTGTCAGCCATACTGTGGCTTCCACTGCTCGATCAGGTTTGACTACCATCACCGCTGCCTTGGCAAGGTAGACAGGCACGATGGAAACATATATATTATCATCTCATATGTATGCCGCGACAGGCCGACGTCGAACGTTTGAACGTTCGTGGAGGCTTTCTGTTAGGAACACGGAAACCAAAGTCCACCCCGGCATGGAAGATTTCGCACAGCTACATGCTGCACCATGACATGAAAGTACATACTAACACCGCACTCAGTTATCGAGACGCGTTCCGCTCCGAACACATGGGACGCCTGACGCCCCGAAGATCCGAAATGCAAATAATGACCAATGAAATGAAAACACAGGAGCACTATCCCTTCTCTGTAGACATGAAGTGCGTTTTTTCTCCCCCCAAGCTGTCATCCTCTATGTACGTGGCTACGTGCTTCATTGACGGCTGACGCTATCCACACATGACGCGATTTTTATCGCACCATCGTGGAGGATGTATTGGCATTCATGAACGTTGCTCTAGCAATCCACCAAATTTGGCGCCAACTTGAAAATCACAGTCCGGCGACGACTTTCCGCACATAACCTGTGCTTCCATCACTGCGGTGCAGGATGAACAAAGATCAAGTGAGTCTGTGACGCATGCACGTGTGGTGCCGTTGGCCTCGTGGAGGGTACGAAGCTTCATTCCAGGCAGTTTCCGGTTAATGATGGAAGATACTTGTTGTCGGCCTTGTCTTTGATGTTATGGTGTGTTCAGTTCGCCTCCTCTTGCGGAAATGTTCTCCCTCGGTACATCGGCCCTTCTTGGGCGTGTGATTCAAATACTTTTACACAGATCATTTACTATGGTGTCTGCGAGGTCACGGATTCTTCGCCATCAGATACAAGTACTATGCATCTATGCACCGGTTTCTGTTCGGTGCCGGACGAGGGTTTTGGACTGCTGTGGGGAGACAACAGGTACGTGCGTGGCGATGATAAGAAACATTGTCTAACGCCCGCTCACGAAGTTCGCCAGTTACGGTTAGCTACGCACTGCAAGCGTGAGTTTTTGGCAGCCCGAACTTTAATCCTGTGCCTCCTGACTGATCTTTTGGGTAATGCATTAACACCCCCCTTCGCACTAAACGCGTCGCACCTGGGAAGGTGGGGATAAACTAGCCAGTAGAACTCGTTCGAGCGGCGCACGTATCATCATCCTCCGCCGCTTTCCAAGCGCCTGTTTGACTCGATCCATAAAATAAGTTTGCCTAATGAAGTAAGTTTACAATGTATACCGCAGTTTCCCGTCGGAGGGGCCTGGGAGAGGCTGCTGCAGCATGGTTAAGCGCTCAGCATTCAGATTGCAAACGCTATCTGTATGCTATGTACAGCACCCTTCGAGTAAGTGACGATGATGATGATGGATCGTCGTTATGCACGCGAAACAGTCACGAAGCTCGACCCTGCAGGGCCCTGTCACTGGTCCAGTTTGCGCACTTTGATTACGCGTCGGCGCCGGTTGATGGATGTCAGATCCCGATGCCAGACCCATTGTAGGGATTGAGTAACAGCTTCGGTCGACGCACAATCATATGGAGCATCCTCAGCCGACAATACTTACGATCATTGTATACACTTACAAAGGGTCTAGGTCGTTTGCTATGTAATGCATCCCCCCAACTTGAAAGATAGGTCGGAATCAATTCTGCAACTGAATTAACCCTGTAGTCAGTAAAGTTCATCATTTCGTCGATGCAGCAAAGCGAGATATGCATTGAATCGGTACATGGATAAGATGAAGTTTACAGGAGGATGATACCCGAGCACGGGCATCCGGGCGGACGTGTGCTGGCACAATGCCGTTCAGCCGACGGACGAATAGGTAGCGCTGTGGGATTATGGCATAGCCATCTGAGCTACCCATGGCCATGGGTGCTTCTCATACACTTCCGAATTTTCATGGGGGACACGCCAAGGGTAATAGCGACATGGCTCAGAACAAGCCAGATGTTGGTGCGTGGGCTTCATAGATCAGTATATTGTATGTATTGGCAGCAGCCGAGAACAGGCTGTCGCATGGATTAAGTTAGTTGTCAGTCGTTAGATCGACAGGCGGGGGAAAGGGGGGTTATCTGGACATTCCTGTCTGCGAGAAACTGAATTCAATCCTTTCATGGCAAACGGCAATTTGGGAAATTGGATACGTTGTACTTTTCACGGACGATAGGTCTCATGGTCACCATCGATCCAAGAATTCGATCAGCGCAAGCCACTCTATTCAGTTCCAAGTTAGAATATCGGCGGGGCACGCAGCCAGCTGGCAACACTCGAGGCATCAAACGATTTCTGTTGACGTGTCACTGTAAGTGGCAGGTTCCTGTGAAATGAAACAGAGACGAATGACTGACGTTGGCAATTCCAGAAGGGAGCAATAGCCGTAAGTTTAATAGTTTGATGACCAGCCGTGAGGCCCAGCTTTGAGGCATGATAGTTGTCTGCAAGTACTGACCAAAGTATTGTATACTTGCAGCATCGATGACCCTCAGAGTACCATATGGCACTGTTCATAAAGCATACATTTCAGAACAGGTTACAAGGGAAACTCGGAATGAGCACAGTATAACGGAAGGGAGATGGAGGGGGGTCAGAGATTATGGTATCATTGTATCAGCTCCCAATCGGCTTCACCACCCGAAAGCCGTTGGTCCAAGCGTGCGGGCTTCATGTTTTGCATTACAATGCCCAGTCTCGACCCCATCCTCCAGACCTACCACATACAATCCAACCCACTCACGATCTCGCTACAGCATAACAACATGAAGATAGGCCGTTTCTAGAACAGACGGACAGGTTTGCCCATCGTGCTCTTGATATGAAGTGACTTGACGTTTTGCCAGTTCTTCTTGAGAAGGGAGACCAAGAAGTTAATACCTGAGAAATGTGAGACCATGATGGAGAGATGAGAGAGGGAAAACACCAACTTAACATGACATTGGCCAGAACTTGGTCATCTGTCATTTGAACGTGTCCAACTGCGACACCCAAGCAGAGAACCTTCTTAAGCTGGAACTTGATTGTCGAACGGACTTCGATGAGCTTGTTGGTGAGATCCTCGGAGTGGGAAACTGGCGTGGGGAATTTGCCGGCTAACGTGGTTGGTTGTGAATAACGCCGATAAGCTACAAGGGTCGTGGATTACCTTTTGAGAGACCGGGACCGAGGAGACGAGGGATCTGTTTGATAAGAGTTTCAGAGGACAAGAAGGCATCATATTTCTTGGCGAGCTTCTTGACGAGCTTCTTGTTTTTGTTGAGCCTTGCCAAGGTGTTACAGGCAATCAGAGGAATATTTACAGGGACCTACTTCTTCAAGTCATCAACGGACATATACTCAAGGTCGATTGCCTTGGCACGGTCGATGTCAGCAGCATCGGCGAGAATGCAGATGGACATGCGGGGACGAGGCACGTTGGGAAGTCTATCGAGTGTTAAATGGTCAACGGGGGTGCTACCACCGATGCTAAGTTTTTGCTCACTTAACGGTTCCCGAAAAACGCTTGTCTCTCTGGGGATCATAGTTTTTGAGGCCAATCTGGAGTTCAATTGTCTCCACAAAGTTGCGCTTCTTCTCGCCATTGGCCTCGGCGAGAATTTCCTTTACAGAGCTCCGCACGCTTGACACTGAAAGCTTTCCGCTGAAAGTGTGTCAGCGACAAGATACACCGGCGTGGACTGAGCCTCATACCTCATGCTTTTGTTGTTGAAAGTCTTGATGACACGAAAAATAAGGTTCAGAGTGGCGACTAAAAGATATACAGCGTGACATGAATAATCTATGTCACACACGCTCCTTGTCACGTGATACCCTGTCACAAATGCAACGTCACCTAGTCGTGCTTACCTGAGAGCCTCAAGCTTCGTCAAGGCGTGGTCGAGCTGATGCTCCCCGACTTGTTATCAGCTGTGATATCTCTTGTTCATAACACTAACCTGTATCCTTGCACTTAGTGTATTATCTACACAGTGGTACTTCTAAAGGTAGGCCACTTCCCCCATTCTCTGGAGCGCTCATCGGCAGCTGGCTCTCGCAGAGTAATATGTCCCAGCCATGGCCCACTCCTGAAGGGCATAATCCCCCGCCACAGTAAGCCCCATTTACCCCCAAAGCCCTGTTACCGACTTCAGGATCGATCTCTTTTAGTTCCGTTACTCCCGAATCCGAACTTGGCACTCTGTCACCGCGCACAGCGCTTCTCTCGCCTTTGAATGAAGGCATCGAACTACCTAGGCAATATACCCGTGGTCCAAGTCAAAAGTTTCGCAGGCAGCGCGAGCGCGCCCATTCTGCACTGTCACCTCGTGACCTCCTCCGTTTACTTATCAACGAGGAATATGAGAACCGACAATCTCGAAAGGTACTCTACACAGTATTTGACCGACTTGAACAGGAAAGCCGGCGAGCGCTTGATGTAGAGCGGCGGATCGAGGAGACGGTGGCTCGTGCTAAGTCGATCAACGAAGCGCGGATTGCCGCACAACAAGACGCTGCGTGTGCGCAGGAGGAGCTGCGGTTGTACAAGCTGCAGTTAGAAAATGCGCAAAGCGAAATTTCGCGTGCGCAAGGCATCGTAAGAGCCATCGAGGCTCAGCGTGACGACGCCGAGGCCGTTGCTGCAGCCGCACGCTCCAAAGCACGAAGACTAAACGAGGAGAGGCTCATCGAGCTCGCGCGAGAGGAGGGCCGAAGACTGGGCTTTGAGGAAGGTATCCGTCGTGGTCGTCGCATGGGCTATCGAGAAGGTCATGCTATCGGTATCGACAATGTACGTGAAGAAATGAGCGGTATCGCTGCCAGTACGGTCGATAGATTGTTGGCAGCCCGTGACGACCTCGAAGAGGAAAGTGAACCACGTGAGCCGCCGCCCCCTGTCGCGGCTCCTCCTGAGGTTCATAGACCACAGACTCCCAGCTTGGAACAGCGTGGTGGGCACACACGTGGTCACCGTAGTTCAGATTCGGACAGCCAGGGCACTCTGCGACGCATGCCTGCACCAATCGCGGTCTCAGCTGTACCTGTACTACCGCCTGGCATTACTACATCGTTCGCATCAACTACTAGTCACCCGTCACGTCCCGCCTCCGCGTACGGCCGTCCAATGTCTGCTCGAAATGGTGCGCCAACTGCAAATCATGCCGAGATCCACGTCCTACCAGATGGATATATACCCACTGCGGACGCTCATTCTAACATTAATCTTCCACCTCCTCACGAACTGCATCGAATACCGTCGCCATCTCCGTCACAACGGACGCTAGGGCCACCATCAGAACATGAGGGCATCAAGACGCGGGATTTTGCTTATGAGCCATTTCGACCTCCAACACATCGTCGCTCTTCCACTGATTCAATAGCCTCGACCCGGTTGTCTGCCTCGACGATATCCCAACTCGGGGACCTTGTAGGATTACCGAACACTGGCCAGCGGCGGCGCGAACGCGACCGTGATCGTCTGCAAGGCTTGAGCGTCATCCATGAGGATGCAAGTATGCGCTCAGAGCGATCAGCAGAATATCCGCCCATGGCTGGGCCGTCTCAGAGCGGGGTTCATCGCAGGGGTTCAGACAGTGACGCGACTTTACGCCGACAAGAGAGTCAGCGGAGTCGAAGGTCAAATCAACAACTCGCAGACCAGCTTCGCTACTCTGACCCCGCCGAGGTTGAAGAGTGGAGACGCCAAGGGTCTATTGGCCAGGTACGTGAAGCTTCCCAGTTCAGTGAGTAGGTCACGGTTACGGTTTTTGATTGTCGATGTGTGGTTGTTTGTGCAGGTGCGGTCCCAAGCCTCCAGCAGTACACTTCATGGGTACCAGCCATCACAAATAACAACACCGGCCCCGCTTCTGCCTTCCCCTGATCCCCATGGACGGGGTCAGTCAGCATCTCGACCCCACTCTCAGGGGCGCCACGACAGATCCCACTACAGTTCAGATAGCTCTGTGCCCGAGATAAATGTCGAGCCCCCAGTAAGAACACATTCTCTTATATTTCGTATCCTCCCTTTTTTGAGCCATTGCTTTTATTGGTGTGGGGTGACATGGCTGACTTTACCTTGTTCGTTTTTGGTTCCTCGCGGTACAAAATGAAATACTTTGCTATTCTTGGCAAATAGTCTGGTCCCCCTTCTGATGCGCCGTCGCGCGGAACGATCACTGGTGGTGCTGCTCCTGGACTCCTAAGTCCGGATCATGCCAATATGCCGCTCCCCATTCCCCCTCCTACGGGACCTACACACAGGTCATCATCACCAGTTCCCTTGGTACCGACAGTCCCAAATTCACCAGTCTTCTCCAACCCGGGCTTGATACCAGGGTACGGACAGGGTCGGAATTTTAATGTTTTGCACGATGGACAGTTTCCCATTGGGTATGCTCCACCGAGCATAAGTGCGGGCAGCGCTCCCTCAGGAGGCGCACAGGATCCGGTGGTTCCTTCGAATCTGCACCCAGGTTCCCAGCGCTACTCGTCGTTCTATGCGCCTCAACAGTCGCAGCCTCATCCTGTCGCCGAACGTGAATGGGAAAGAGACATGGATAGGAATAGAGACAGGAGGAGCCAGCATGGCGAACGCCAGAAAGAGAGGTCCTCACGTGGGCGGAAGACGAGTCTTACATATCCAACATCGCCAACACCCGCTGGCCTGATGTACCCCGCGCCGCCGATCTCTCGCGATCCCACTTTACGACCTTCAAGTCCCTCGCAGTCAACGCTGGACGAGCGCCGCCGCAGCGCAGCGGGTATGACACCTGCAATGCGTGCGCAAACGCCAGTGGATCTCGCTTCCTCTACCCAGCGGTACAGTATTCCTCCCGAAGCTGTTGGTACTGCAGGGTCGGCGAGTACGCGGTACAACATCCCGGCTGAAGTGCCGGGTGTTGCCGGGTCTAACCCACGATACGGTGTGCCGGGACGCACATCGACGGCGTCGTCGCATGGGTCGAATCCGCGGTACAGTGTGCCTGGACGTACTTCGTCCCAGGGCTCGCAATCACGAGGTGGTGGTGGGTACGTTCGGTACGATCCGCAGGACAATGATCCGGCATGGTTGTCGAGTCGTGAATCGCTCGATGCTGTTACGGACGCGAATACGGCTGCGAACGCGGGGCCGGGGCGGGGAAGGATGCACCCTGGGTCTCCGGCTCATGACTATGACAGGTTGCGTTGAACAGGAGAGTGTATTTGCGACATTTGCGCGTTGTGACTTTTTTTGCGCAGTATATTATTTAGTTTGTGTGCATATGATTTATGATTTGGTTACATACATACATCTATGCAGAGAACGACAGGATAGAGAAACTAAATGATGAAGCAATGAAGGAATGGAAGAAAGCAGGATGAGACACCCGAGTGGCGGATAGTCAATGAGTTCATAATCTCTTATTTCACGTTGGTTTGTAATGCACCTGTGAATGTACACGTAGTTGCTGAGCACTGTCATTCAACCCCAGTGAAAACTGTGTCGGATTTGCTGAGACGTGAGCGGGTATGATCGGTTTTGCGAATATTTCGTCTGTCAAAATCGGATGGGAAATGATTTCGACGATCAGAGGCAATCTCCCTACTCTCGTATTGAGTCGCATTCCCACGCAGCCGACGCGCCGCTCCTCTGAAGGTTCTCACGCCTCCCCTGAGCCTACTTGCTTCTCTCAGCCGTTGTTCTCCTCTCTTCCCCCCTCATCTCCTTTACTTTCGCAGGTATTTCCTACTCGGGCCTGCAGGCGAGCTCGCTACGCTGGGATCGCGAACGGATTAGCCACCTTCCAAGAAGATTTCCAAGCACCGCAAACAAAGTATGTGCACGGATTTACCCGCAGTGCTAAGCCAATTCGCTGACTTATTTGCAGTGGCCACACGTCCCACAGCGCCACGCCACGCTCGTGCCGCCACCCAGTTCCATTACGCAGTAAGTGTAACTTCTTTAAAGGGACAAACTGACCGGCTTTTGATACAGGGTGATGCCGCCATGGGGCCTGACTTGGAGGACTCCACACATGAAAGCCTCGAATCCATTCTCGACCAGAAGATCAAATTTTGGGAAGATGACTTGAACATATCCGACCTTCTCAGCTCTGCAAATGAAGAGAATTGGATGCCCAGGGAGATACCATCGGAGTACGATAAGTTGGCCTTGGCCGGACTGCGGGAGCTAGGGATATACGATGAGAACACCAAGCACTGGGCTCTCGGCAAGCTGAAGGGTGACGAGGCTTCGACTACGTACGCTACGGAGCTAGAGTTGGCTTGGTCTAGGGTCTTCAATCAGGTATGTTCTCAGTTCTCAATTTGCGCTGCAAAAACCAATAACGAGTGCTTAGATTGTACGTGCTATCACCAACCGGGGGGCTTCACGCACATGGGTACAACACGGAAATAGCTTGATTGACGGACGCCGAAAGCCTGACGTCGTCCTCTTGCCATCCCATTTCAATACTACGTCTGAGATTCCCACCGCCTGGACCGACATCCTCCTTACTTGCGAAGTCAAATACAAGGATACCGGACAACTCCTTAAGCTTGCAGAGCACCAGCTCCAAGACCACGCTTATTTTATTCTCTCCTCCCAGATCGATCGCGAGTTGGTGATGGGATTCACCTTATGCGGAGCATTTCTCCGCCTGTATCTATTCTCTCGCAACGGTCAATTTAAATCGGCACCCATCGACGTCCATTCCCAGCCAACGCTTCTCGTCAAGCTGATTGCAATGTCAACTTATGGGGATCCTAGTTGGCTAGGCTACGACCCTGCTTACAACAAGAGTTTGAGTAAGGTGCAAGTTCGCTTCCAAGGGAAGTGGTATTGCGTTCTTGCGGTACTCTTTCACTCAAAAGGTTTGAAAGGCCGAGGAACGCGAGTAATGCTGGTTCAAGGGATCGACGAAGAAGATTACATGCCTTTCGTCCTGAAAGACACCTATCATAACCCTGACTGGGCAACTGATGGTGAGATACACCAGCTGCTGGAAGACCCGGACCGCTTCGGATTTGAGAGAGAGGATCCATCACTGGCACCCGACGGAGGGAGGGCCGGCATACCCGTCTTTATTGCTGAAGAGACCACACCCCTGGCGCTTTTGGAATCATGGGCGCGAGTCCTATGCCCCAGCTCCTCGTCCAAGGAACCCAAAAAGCACCTTCGGATTGCCTTCCAGACATGTTCAGTGGGAATCGCCTGGTTCTCGTGTGTGAGAGAATTCCTTGACGCCTTTATTGGTGCGATGGAAGGTGAGATCAAATCTTTTTATGACTTGCTTCAGAGATCTAATATATTCATGTAAGCGCACGATTTCAGTTACTTTGATAAAGGGGTGCTGCACTGTGATATCAGTGACACGAATGTTTGGATGGATTTATCATCTCAGATACCTCAGGGATCTCGCCCGATTGGACGTCAAGCATGGGTGCAAGCACTCGCAGAAGCAGCTGTGCCAGCCAAACCGACAGACGCACCGGAGGACTGGTATCCAAGACGTCAGGGGATGTTAGGGGATTGGGGTTTCGGACAGGATCAGAAGTGCGAACCTTCACAGAAAATTCGCTATCTTACGGTGAGTTAATTCACGCATGTTCTTGGGCTATTTTGTTGAAGCCTTTTACAGGGCACGTTTCCGTTCCAGGCGATCGAGATACTCGAAGCCCAAACCATGGCAGCAGAGGACATCCCCTTGCACCGTATCCATCATGACCTAGAGGGCTGCTTCTGGGTCTTTTGGATCTGCTGTATCAATCTCATCGGTCCCTACAACCAGCGTGCGCCTGCTGCGACAGACCCCCCCGACCCCACTTCCACCAACGAAAAATCCCCCCGACTTGATTTCTTTCCACATTGGGCACGTGGTCCTTGCAATATGAAGTCTGATGTTGTGGCGTTCTCGAAGCAAGAGCTAGGGAGAGGGCTGGCTAAACACATCAGTGACTACTTTGGGAAGCACCGTAGTCTTCGGGAGGGATTAGTCAAGATGCGCGACTTGTTTTGTCGTAGCGAACGTCCACCGGACGTCAAGCACGGACAACTGGTGGACATATTGCGTACCATGCGTGCAGGGATCAATCCTGCAGAGGATCCTTTCCCTTCTCCCGACGTCGTGCAGGCGGGACGCGATCGCTACATGCGTTACATGGCCCGTGGAGGAGTGGATCCCCCTGTGCTAGCTTCTTATAGCTCAACACGCACCAGAAACCCCTCCAACAAGCGCAAGTCCCAGAATGGAAGTTCTGCTGGCCCCAGTCGGAAGAAGCAGCTCGAAAGCCTGCATTGATGGATGAGCTTGCTGGTGAGGATACATATGTCAATTGGATTTTTTTTTATAAATTACTATCACACACTTATCTCTGTTCCCGACGGCAAACACCTTGTTCCAAACAGTTGCCCAAACAAATGCAAAGATGAATGACTGGTGGCACTAGATCGCCAAATGCAGAAACAATTATAATGGAATGGGTTTGTAAGTACATAATGGTTGCGGCTTAGAGTAATTGCACAATTTGCTTGTCAGTGTCTAATGGGCCTTACGCCATTGAGAGAAGGGAAGGTAGAGAAGAGCAACAGCGAAGGTGACATGGTGAGGAGGTGGTGGAAGATGGTAGTGAAGGTCTCCACAAGTGGCAGGAGGGAGGTGCAGGGGCCCAGGAGGGATACAGGGAAACACAACCTGCTGGTTTGGCCTTCAGCTGAGAGACCAGGCTGCAGAGATGAGTGATGGGAAAGGTGAGACACAATGGGGAACGAAGGTGAGGAAAGTGTCAGGGAATGGCAGTGAAAGTTTCCACAAGCTGCAAGAAAGAACGGGGATGCAGCAACCTACTACTATGGGAGGGAGGGATACAACAACCTGCTGGTTTGGCATTCGGAGCCAAAAGACCAGGTCACAAAACCTAGTGCCTAACCACCTGCAGACGCCTTGTCAAGGTGTCACAATGCAGCAATCAATATTTAGGACTAGGAAAAATGTAGTGAAATATGTGAAGAGAAAACTTTAAGATTCTGATAAGATTTTGGGAAGGACAGGATTTGAAATATTGTCAACAGTTTACACATCAGCAAAAATGCTAAGTTTACACCATCATATGTGTTGAAGCAATACCTATGTACGTAGAGGAACTGCTACTCCAACTCACCTGTTGGGTGGAGTGCACAACCTGAGATGGTAGCAGTAGCTGGTCAAGAGCTGTTATATTATATAAGCGATGAATGCTGTTTATATACAACAAATAGTGTGACACGTTGTCACGCACCAAACAGGTTTGGTACAGTGAACATGGAAGATAACGTCAATATCAAACGATCCTGAGCACGACGGAGCCTCATCGTAGCCATCTATCGCACAAGAAGACTATCCTGATGCAAGAGATGACTGCCAACGCTGACAGTCATCACTCGCACAAGAACCGCCAAGAAGCAGAAGAAACTGAAGGAATAACGTCCAGTATGGTATGAGAAAGGAATGCAATCTACTGCAGTCCAACTCCCATACCAGAACGAGCAAAGAAGCTGAAGAATTGATGGAGAAACAAAGGAAAGAAGAGAAGAAACGACGTTAGCGCTCAAATGTCATTTTTAGGCGCCCAGTGCCGGCATTCCGATATTTTGAATAGCTCCACCGTTTCCAAAGCTATCAGGCATGTGACTATACCATCAGAGAGCCTGGAGCGTGGTCTATCTGCCTGTCAAGTTCCGACGTGGATCTGTTTATTTCCCACGGAGATATTCCCCCTGCAATCCAGACGTTCGTCTCATCAGTCACTATGGAGTCTGTATTTTCTCTGGATCATTTCTCCGCTATTGCTGCAGATCTCCACTATGTCCTGCTCTTAGGACAGCCTCTCCCAGAGTTCCCGTGCA
>Ga0307518_10000090_pt1 | contig 62713 bp, 80 predicted proteins | sample 25_EM_MG_FD_203889 | JGI IMG/M metagenome (GOLD analysis project Ga0307518, IMG submission 203889) | Populus trichocarpa ectomycorrhiza microbial communities from riparian zone in the Pacific Northwest, United States - 25_EM | ecosystem: Host-associated > Plants > Roots > Unclassified | place...
GTATTTGTTGAAGTCGCGAGTTGTGTAATTCCAAATCGGGAACAACCTCATTGTGGGCTCATGGGACTTCCATTCATCACAGACTATAGCTTTATAACTGATAACTGTACTTGCTACACAATATACTACTAGCATTAGCTAAATATGAGTTACCAGCAAGGAGAGAACTGGCTGGTCTGCATTGAAACAGCTGGAGCCGGCGTTGAGAGAGCTGGGGCATGCGATGATGCCAGTGTTCAATGGCTGGGCATCGCGACTGGCTGATGGGTGTACTGCTGGTGCTAGGGTGGTGCTGGTGCAGACAACTGGGAGGTGGTGGCGCTGGCGTTGACGTTGAGATGGCTGGGTGTAGTGGAGACACCTGGCACTGGCGCTGGTGTAGAGACGGCCGGGGTTGGTGCTGGGGTTGGCATGGGCATTGAGATGGCTAGGAATAGTGCTGGTGTTGAGACAGCTGGGAGACAGCTGGATAGTGCTGACATTGCGACAGCGGGCGGTGAGAGATCACGGTGCAAGACAGCATTAGCATTGGGAGCTGGGGATAGCGATGGTGTTGCAACGGATGCGACTGGCATTGGTATCGAAACGGTTGGTTCTGGTGCCATCTGCACTGAGGGTGATCGCAGTCAACATCACAAACATTGGGGGAGAGTTGCGCTGGTTGTCATTGTTGTCATCGACGATGGTATGAGTGCTTGCTCATCGTCGACGCCAGGATTAAGGGTCACTGTTCTCGCCCTTTTCAGCGAAACTGGGGCTGGGTGTTCTGGGTGTTGGTGTCAAAATGGCTGAGATGGACAGCTTGTTGGTGCTGCGATGGTTGGCGTCCAGACTCCAGACGGCTGGTGATCGCACTGAAACGGCTGGCATTGAGACAAGAAATAGACAATTGAGCACTCACGAAGAACGCATCCACGGCTGGGTGAAGTGGCCAAGGCTTCCGGTATAGTACTTTGTGAGGCCTTGAGGTCAACGCAGAGGCTGTTCCCGATTTGGAATTACACAACTTGCGACTTGAACAAATACACGCAATCTCATTATACTTGGTAACAGCTGTAAAATGTAGCCAAATAATGCCGTTAGATCATGTGTCTACAATTACCAAAATGAGCTAGGAAGAGCGCATGCTGTGCTGCAGTGCCTCCCCACCCACCACGCTTCAAGCGCCCAACTTCTCGCCATCGAATCTCACCATCGATTCATCATCCTGCGTACGACCGTCAACGACAGTAATGACCACCGATTCCGTTCGACTAACTGGTGATGCGTGGCTCAAGGGGTACTAGTTCACGAGGATTCACACAGGTGCAGCGCTACCAGTATGGATGATTCGACACCGTAGCAGTACATCCAAGCCATACAAGCACGCGCCGATGTTTGGCTACATTTCATATCTAAACAAAGTGTCCACGTGAACAATAGCAAACAGGGTATAGTGCGCGCCATTGTTTGGCTCCATTCCAAGACTAAAGGAAAGCGCTTGTGTGAGCGTTGGTCGATTCTGGTCTATCGATATGAAACTTGCTGTAAGGACTAGTTGTACTACAACATTCGGCTCGGGTTTTTGCGACACGACTGCACTTTTGGGTTGAGATTGACCTTGCCAAGCAAGATCGAGTAATTCGCTGTTTACATAAGCGCCTGTGACGATTTGTTTGCGGCCGGCTTATTGCTGATATGGTGTGAATCACACTGTTTGAATTTCAGCCAATATCGACCTACTATCGGAGGACATGGATCCCCACAGCAGCCCGCGCATTCATTGATGGAATCTGATCCTCACTTACGCCATTTTCTCGTGGTCCGTGTGCCCGCACTCAGATGGAGTATGGATAACTATACGGGTCCGTAGAATCATTAAAGTACTTGACATCAATCGTCCACAAGGCAAATGGTCCTTGCTATGTACTCGTAGAAAAGGATTAATCGAGTCCGAAATCAAACATCGCTGGAATTAGCCCCTAAACACGCGAATCATAATGAAGCCGAACCAGAGCCATAAAATCACTTACCCTCTACATCCCGCAAACGCTGGGATCAACCTCAGTCGCAACTGCAGTAACAGTTCCCTTCTCTACTGCAATGCCTCCCGTCAGGGCGTCCATCGCCTCTTGGGACAGGTTGAAGGACCAAGCCCCATCGACAGCAGTGACATTGACTGTGTTATTTGTGGTTTCACTCGTGTAGGAAAGTTGCCAGCAGGAACCGCAGGATGGCGAGTTCCAGGTGAGTCCCGGCATGCCCCCTACGAATGGGAAGGTAGGGAGGTCCCCCAGTGTCTCGAATCCCTTGGTCTGAAGCCCGTAGTCTCCGTTGGAGCATGCTGTCATGGAGAGAGGGGTGTCGGGGTTGTCGTAGATGGTGCTGTAGGTGACATCCACAGGCCCGTCCAATGCAAGAGCATGGAGGGCAAAGGTGGCGAGGGCGACAAAGACAGTGGTGGATTTCATAGTTGCGCAGAAGAGGCAAGTGTGGATGTAGTGATGAAGGGTGTGCGGTTCTGGAGAATCGGCCTTGTCTTTACCAATGCTTTATACCCTACTGAATGCACCGCCAAGATCATCGGGGTTGAACGGAGCAGTGACGCCAACTGCGGATTTCAAAGTCGGTGCGATCATCTACGATGAGTAGGCTCGAGACGGCCAGGGGAGGTCGTCATTGGCTGTGCACGAAGGCTCGGCTGCACCAAAACCAAGCCATTTCATCCTAGGTATATCTCCATGATTGGTGAGCAGTGTCATGGACAGGGGTCGCAGGCAAGAGCATTTGCCTGGCACGTTGTCGCGAGCCAGGCGCTCAGATCACCACGACCCAGATGTGACAGCTCTCATCAAACCAAGCAAGTCATCCCAGGAAATATGTAGTGGTATTGATGGGTTCCGTGTTCTCTGCAATGGCGCTCCTAATTCCAGCCAAGACGAAACTACCGTCATCGCCATAATATTCATGCTTCCCCTTTGGCTGCTAAGAAGCATGCCTTGGCTCTTTCCTCGAACGCCACCTTGGCTCCAGCGTCATCACCTCTTACCCATTTCTGCATAGCATCTCCCTGTAAACCGCGCCCGAATGAAAAGGACAATGGTGGCAAGCGGGAAAGACACAGGGGCGAGCCAACAGGTGGACGATTCACGACAGCATTCACCGCATTGAGGTACTCGACAGAGTCAGAATCAGAGAGCCCCCCTTTTCGAGATTGATGTGAAATGCTAGTGCAGTGAATTAAGGCTATGCTTACCGGACAAGAAAACGATGCCAGCGACGGAAACAGGGGTGGAGCGTGCTAGGACAGTTGCTGTAGCTAGGCCAATAGCCTCAACGGGGGTATTTGCCCGGGATGGATGCTTAAGACCCGGCTGAGGGAAAGACGGTGTAATCAGGGAACCTGGTATATGCATAGTACATCTCGGCCAACAGACTCCAAGTGGGCACATACCCTCAAGCAGGACACCATATGCAGCGCAGCGTGCATAAATCATGCTGATAATCTTCACATGGACATCAACACTCCTCTGCAGGTCCGCATCTTCTGCAAAGTCGACATCTGGTTCGACTATTGGAACCAGACCTGCTTGTTGACTGATAGCAGCGAAGCGAGCCAGGCTCTCGGCCTGTACTTCTAGTGCGGTATGTGTGGGAAGCGTTGAAGAATTACAAAGGATAGAAGCCCGCCATTTACTGAAGCGTGCCCCGACTTGTGCGGCAGCCCTAAGACGCGGTAATAGGTGATCAAGACCTTGGGTCGCGGGCTCGATGGGGGAGATAGGAAGAGGGTGCGCATCTGTGTCTGCGCGTACGCCAGGGATTATTCCACGGTTAGACAAGACGGGGCCTAACTGGAAGTCCAAAAGCGTCTCGTGGTAAAGGATAACACCAGAGATATACTCTGAGCCGAAGGAGTAATTAGCAGCCACAATTTGAGAACAGTGAGAAAACCCAACTGGCGGGAAGGGACTCGTAAAGGCATTGTCTGAAGCGTCTTCTCCGTTCCCGCTTCTCAGCGTCGGTATATAGTTTACCAACGATACCCTGGGCAGCCCCGAGCCTTGTCTCGATGCCATCGATGGTTTCGTCCGTAGCATAGATGCCCTTTCCGCGGGGGTTCACCAGGGCCTGTGCAGTCTCTATCAGGGACTTTGCGACAGCTGGAGAATGATGAGGGTAAAGATAAGCATTAGCATCCGTGTCTGATCCAGTATCGGCAGGGACGGTAGCCGTGAATGTGTAGCCTGGAGTGCCTTTCGTATTCAAGGACATGGCGTGGACTGGGGGCGAGCTTGCGATTCCGGTGCTTTTGAAAGCACGACGGGGGTCAAGTGAGGAAGAACGTGCACAACAGATTGGCACTCATTGGAGACTTTGTTCCGTGATATCACTCCACAGAGCTCCAAGGAGGGCAAACTCGGTATAGACCCTTTTGTCTCGCCACATCAGAATGTTTATGCTTGGGCTTTCACGAACGACCGGGCCGCGCAGGTTATCAGCAGCAGGCGCACGATTATATTCCTCCACGAAACAAGACAGGCGAAAAAGCCCCTTCTCTAGGGTGGAGGTCGAAGATGACACGGCGCGGGATTTCAGACCACCATGGGTGTACAGGGCGTCGGGTTTCTTGATATATACCACGATACCCAGTGAGTCCTATCTGACGCTCGCCCGGATCTGGATCCTGCTCATGTATGGCTCCTAGTCGCTGTCTTCTATTGTGTCCTCTTCGTTGATTATGGCGAGCGAGAGCACGTCTTTTCACCGGTAAGTCGAACTCTTGTCAATATGAACACCACCAATCCTGTCTTTAGATACGGAGATGGGCACAGGGATACAAGGATTCGCTCTTCTCCTTGTCGCCGGAGGAGGCCGCCCTCGTTCGACGACAAAATGCGCCCAGAGATGAGACCGGTCAGACCAAGGCATCATAACGTACTGCGCTCGATAGCTAGAATACAGTATTAGACAGAGTAATAGTATTGGAGTTCGTGAGTTGAAGGGTGTGTTGGTGTGGTGTGGCTGGGACCGTAAACCTTAGGCGAAAAACTGTGCAGCTCAACCCGGGATGATGCAGACGACGAGCGGCCCTCCTCTCGCATATCCACCTATTCAGAGCGCATATCAACCACTCACTGGTACGCACTCAACGTGTATGTCTAACGCATAAAATGAAGGCGTCCCTCTAGAATCTGAAATCTATGCGATCAAGAAACAGTACTTGGGCCTGCTGCCTCCTCCACAAGTCATAGATATTTGCTTGACCTTCGAAGCCCATGCCCCGCTCCATGTGAAGAGTTCCATATGGCCATATGATATTCGAGCCGAAATCGCTGACATACTGGCCAAGGAAGCCCAGGAACCTAAGGCGCAGACATCAGACGTTGAACAGCCAGCGACAGAGGAAACGTCCAAGGAAAAAACACCGCAGCCTAATGCCAATACATCGGGACCTTCTTCACCGACTCCCACCGCAGCTGTGGGACCCAGCGTGGCGTCAGCTTCGCAGTCTTCCGTCACTCAGTCTCCCGTCCAACCTCCTCTACCTTCGGCGGTCCACTATCCTCACCAGCCATACTATCACCCTTCTTATCCTCATACATCATATTACACCCCACATACTACCTATGGATATCCGCATGCCTATCCTCCGTACCCTCCACCAGCTCCCGTACCATATCCCTCCAATCAACCTGCTCAATCATCCCCATTCACGGCTCCCCCAATAGCACACGCGCCGCACCCCCCTCCTGATCAGCGTCCCCCACTACCCCCGCCACCACCACCTCTCAATGCTGTCGATGACCTTCCTAGCTACGAGGAGATGATCGTGGAGGCTTTAATTGACTGTGGCGACCCGGAAGGTTGCGCACCAAAAGCGTTGTTCAGTTGGATGGCCATGCATTATCCCCTCCAAACCAACTTTCGACCTTCAGCAAGTCAGGCACTACAAAAAGCCTTCAAAAGAGGCCGACTAGAAAAAGGAAACAACGGCAAATACAGGCTCAACGATAACTGGGAGGGAGGTAGTGTGCGTTTGATGTATAGACACCCGATTAGCGCATGTACTAACATAACAATGGACAGACCTCAAGACGGACAACTCGTCGACCTCAAACGCTCTCACAGGCGACGACCCCTGGGTCCCAAGCAACCCCGTCTGCATCATCACCATTTACACACGTGCCACTTATTCCACATGTATCGCAGATGCGACCCCCGCCCCCTGGGCAACCCCCAGGATACCCTGGCTACCCTTATGGCTATTACTACCAGGGCACTTCGTCCGTACCTGGTGCTGCTCCATCTAATACAGGGCAACAGGTCCCGTCAGCTCAGAAACAAATATCTGAACAATCAGACCACGAAACAGGGGAAGGGAGCGACGCTTGGGAAGCTGCGCAAAGCATCTTGAAAGCCATCAATTTTGGTCAGTTACTTCGCATGCCGGAAGAGGAAACGGCGGATGGTACAGGAACAGCCTCGACGTCAGCAGAGCGCCAATTGTTGCCATCTAATGAAACGAATGACAGTCAGGCCGCTCCGGCCAAAGATGACTGCGCAGCGACAGCGTCAGTATCGCAGGTCCAGCTCAATGGTGAGGAGAGAGCAGCGCTACAAGCTCAGCTCGCGCTATTGGCTGCTCAGCTGGCAGAGTTGGCAGAGGTTAGCGAGGACGAGCTCTCTCAGGACCTGAACGGGATCCAGGGCGAGGATGCGACAGTTTCCGCGGGTATGCTGGAGGGTACCAGATCAAGGGGGGATACTGACGATGAAAATGACAGCATGGATGTGGTAGAAATTCCAATATTATCACTTGCGGCTTGATCCATGCAGCCTGATCTCCCACAGAGTGGTATACAGCTAAGTCATTACTGGACCGTATCTTTGTTGAATTAGCCTTCCAATCGCCGCCTCGTAGGTTCCCTTTCCTTTCGTGAACGTTTGAGGTGCTTGTGAACGATCAGAGATCTTGTACTTCATCGGATTAATCAGGTCTGAATGGAGTTATCAGGCCTGTTGATAGTCTCAGGATGGCCTTCTCCAGGTCACCTATACGAACGTGGTTGGTTAATGTGTGCATCCAGTTTACCAAAGTGTGTCCAATGAGGCACGGTGCGATTCGTCCAGGTAGGTGACACAACCACACGCACGGGTTTGATGCTTGATCACTTCTCGCTTCGGCTCATTCTCCGTATACGATTGAATCTTGGCATGAGGCAACATTACACTTGTATGATTGCTCCCATCCAAAGTTCCTGGCTTCTCACGGAATTTCCTCGGTAACCTTGCTAACCCCTTGCATTTAGCAAGTATCATATGCTTGAGAATCCTCGATTCGATAGGGGAAAACATTTTATCAAGGATGGCGACGCACTTGTGTAAAACAAGTTGAGGCATACCGGTAGGTGATCTTGGAACTGTCGTCGTCTGTTTTGTACGTATATTGATCCACACCCTCGTGCTGCACTCATGCATTGATTATATCAATTCTAGCCAATACGTGATTGTTGACTCTTGTGTGTTAACGGGAAAGCTACCCATCGCATTTTCGGATATTCCGCGTTCCCCGACCTCACATTTTTCATTTATCGTGCATCGGCTGGCGATACAGGTGGTGGTCGACTCAGCTTCTGCCGTTTCTTTCTGCCTATTGTAAATTTTGATGGTTACTCCACTTCTTGTTCTGTGGTAATTCCCATGCAGACATCCCTGCCGTGCAGGACCATTTTTCCTGTTGTCGTATTTATTGGCACTGGTTGATGAGTAAGTAATTCATGACATGGTCACATTCGTGGCATGGCTGAGGACAGCCCCTTCACCTGCATTCTTGATCTCGTAGGGGGAATTACATTATCCTCATTATTGTCGTTGCGCGCCCTGGTGTGTCCAGACGGGCAACTCGAGTAAAATGCACCAAGGGTTTTTCATACTTTCCCCCTGAACAGAACTTATCCGATGCGGAGAATCAAGGCTGACCACAACGCAGGTTAGACAATAAAGCCACCCTAGTAGTTATTACCATGAAGTTTCGAAGCGCGCCCGGTCCTTGAGGAACAATTGGTGCACATTCTTATCCACATTGTAATGCCGATACGACCCCTTGCTCACCCGCATCGTGTTGGATTTGGGTATTTTATTGTTGTAGAAACAGAAGGAATGAGTCTCCAGACCTCTCCCACACGGTCGGTGTTCTGCATTATTACCAGCTTCTCCATTTTCTTCTGGATCTAGCCCTATAGTTGCATCACTGCACATGCAACGCGGATTCAGACACGTATGTTTAACCCGCCCAATTCCGTTTAGCAGCACTTGGCGGATCGCCTCTATGGCTTACTGAGATAACGGTTTCAATAAAAGCACCCACAAATGTCCCAGCGACTGATATGGCGTTCTGCAGTGTCCTTAAATATATTAGCGTTCATGACAAGCGTCATGATGAAAGCAGACCTGCGTAGGAAACCGATGGCTACGCATCATGATGTGGCTGACCAACTATACCTGGTTCTTCGGCGCAGCAGGAGACCGGTAATACAAAGTGGTATTGATCTGGAATGCCTATACTACAGTCCAGTGCCTTATAAAGATATAAATTGTTGGCAAATCTGGCTTACCACTGTGTATGAAGAATTGTTGGTTTTGATTTTGCGTAAGGATGGCAGTTTCCATTACTCAATATTCCAACACGAGCCGTTAGATGTTGATGCGAAGTTCGAACAACAGCGAATGCAAAAAAGGAACCGGGGTTATACCGGATGCTCGTCCAAGTGTCACGAACTAATACAAACACAAACCGATCTGATAGATGATCACCGATATCGTTATCGGTCAGTAAATCATACTTGACCGCTCATGCTCAAGTCACGCATAGTTGGATCGCAGATACACAGGAGCATCAGGCAGGGCATAGGAAAATGAGCGGGTGGGACAACATACATTTGACGCAGTAAAGAATGGGTAATCACACGATGTTGCTAGAAGACGAGCCATTTCCATCGTACAAATGCACATACACCGAAGAAACAAACCTAATTGATCTTGAGCAGCTCAACTTCAAACTTAAGCGTGGCGTTTGCAGGAATGACGGGAGGAAAACCCCTTGAGCCGTATGCCTGCAATGCAAATGTTCGCCATATATGACGAATCCTCATTCAGGCAAACGGTACTCACATAATCTGACGTCGCGGTCAGAATGGCCTTCTCACCGAGCGACAACTGAGGGACGCCTAATTCAGACAGAGGTTACTAAACATCGTCGCATGCGAACAACGATTTACCTTCGTCCCAGCCTCTGATCACCTTCCCAACGCCAATTTCGGTTTTAAAGGGATCATTGCTAGCATGATAGTCCATCAGTGGTCATTGCGGCGGGTACTAGGCACCCGATTACGCACCGATCTCGACTCGAGTCAAACTTCTGTCCATTTAGGAGAGTCCCCACATAATGTATGAGTACCGTATCTGGGAAGATATAAGCGCGATCTCGGTAAGAGACAAGTTGTGTGATGGAGTACATACCCCCTTTCTTGGGGAAGGTCTTGCCATCGCCGGGGCTGAGCCGTTCGATTGTTACACCCTGTATTGCATGACGTTCCCATCGGTCAGCAGTGCAAGGAGGATAAACTTCGGGCGGTTCACCATTTTACACGATGATGAACACAAAGTGCAGATAGGCGGTTGGTGGTGGCTTGCATCCTATATAATGGTGGCGGAGTGCGGATCAAGATCCGAATCTGGATATCTGACCCCATCTTGTCTCATCTCTTCAACAACTTGGGATTGAGATGACGATCCTCTTCTCAGATACATCAATATTACAGACTTACTATCAGGCTCAGCCCAACCAATGGCCTAACTGCTCGAAGCAAGCGTATCGCCGATCAATTTCATCGCGGGTCGTCGTCATCGTTGAAATCATTAACGGAAAGTTGCTGGTGTTCATTGTCCTGTATTGACAATCGATACATCGATGAGCCCAGGATTCCTTGTGCGTTTCCGTAGAAAACTGTGCCGTGCACTGATTATCGGTGCAAAGCTATCACCCTAGCAATGCCTAGCGAAGATGAAATCACTGCTTCAAGTGAAAGAAGAATAGGAACCCCGTTTTCCCTTCATGTGTCAGTTTATATTATTTCCTCCTATACAATGCAACGAGGCGTACGCTACGGCATCCGATATCCGAAATCTGATGGGAAAAAGCTGATATGTACTGGCGAGCCTGTCACTGGGTGCATACTGATTGAACTGGTCGATGAGTCGTTTCATGGCACGTACGTCAGAGTCAAACCTAACTGATGGCTGGACGATTACGACGCATATACAAAGATCTCGTCTCCGTGGATCAGTGACTGAGAACCAAAAGGAGAGTCCTCGGAGAAGATTCTCATCCTGCGCGATTCTTAAAAACCCTCTGTCTGGCGATTAAAATAGCCCATATAGCCTGAATTTGGAACACTCTCAGCCATTGCTTCTGTGGATTAAGGATGTTTGGAAGACACCAACCAAAACGGAGGAACTTTCGACATGTTTCACTTCGTATGGGGTGCGCCTTCCAAGATCAGACAGGGACATCTTTCGGATGTTGTAGGGACGCGGTCAGGACAGGATACTACGCAAAAAGTAAAATCCTTCACGCCGCTTCACTGATGAATTCACGTGTGGTATGTTGGCAATAGATGGTCGGAATTGGACCCCTATTACTCAAAAGATAGATTCTTTGATGCAACGCCGTGATAAGGGAAAAATATTTCGTATCTCTCTAGGTCGTTAGTGGACGTAGATTGACTGGATATGGGACTGGACATCGCAAGATGTGTACTTTGCAGCACAGAGATACACAACTCCTCACAAGTGTGGTAGACAGACGTGTCCTCGAAAGTATCTTGGCAGTGGTCCGTGGACGAATCTCCTGTCGATGAGATCAGAATCTGTATTTTCAGTGCCATTTCATAGTTGCAATGCTTACAGTCCAACCAATCGTCATGAGCGAGTAAACCACGGATACAATCAATTCCTGGCAGTGGCAAAATGGAAAACCACGATGTTACTCCGTGTACCATAGCCATTGTAGCACCAGGTAGGTGCGTCCTTGTACGAAAATCGACATGGTGGATGCAAAGATGGCTCCTGTAGCAATGAACAAAATCTAGAAAAAAATCCATCATATTCTCGGTTATCAGTCGTACCCAACAATGAGTACATCGTGCCAATCCGATATCTGTGATTCGTGTCAAAAGGGAGTACCTGCTAGTGATGCCGTTTCAGACACTCCATGTGTTACAGATATGAATGCTGGAGATATATTTTACCACACGTAAAATTAGGACCGAATAGAGCGCACCAATGATTATGGCTGGACTGTGCACAGGGACAGGGCGCACCTTCTCCATGGATCACCGTGAACCAAAGCTTGTGTCCTCGGAGAGGTACCTTATCGTACGACAAACTCTTGAACTGTATCTACGATCTGCAAGTAATTGATTGCGAGGATCCCCATTGGTCCCACCCGGAAACTGTAGATAACTTCTCCATCGAAAAAGCCTATCATGCAATTTTGGAAATTGAGGACCGCTACTTCCTTGCGGATGCAGCCAAATCTGCCACCACCCTAGGCATTATTGTCAGTCATCCTGCGATAAATAAGATACAAGCATAGAACAATTAGAGGTTTCAGTGAATTCTTCGCTCCTCTGGTGACATGCCGGACTTGACCTATGTTCATAAATAAATAATGTTATGTAATAAGGTAGCTATGTGTTAGCAAATACCTCCGTCAGTTATTCCCGTTCCACACGGACTTGCCCAATTTTTGTCTGCTCGCACCCCGTCGTGTTCTGTATGTATATCAACACAAAGCCTTCTTTTTGGCGCTAACTTTCCGGCAGGCAGTACCTCCGTTGCGCGCCACGCCTTTGTCACAACTTGCTGTCTAGTCTATCCATGGACACGCCAGCAAAGCTGAGACCGAAGTTCAACCGCGCTGATTTCGATGTCCCTGCAATGTTGCGTTCGGAAACAGTTCGCTTGCCAAGCAAGAGGTCCTAGGCAATTAGATGAGTCCGAGGCTCCCCAATACCATGACTTTATTGGATTGTCTAATGTGTTACCCCTGTATACTAGATATCGGAAGAATTGCAAAGCATATACTGCATGGCCCGCGTCCTTGCTTGAATGGTGTAACAGAACTCCCTTTAGACCATTAGCTATCACGGAGGCCAAGAAACTACCCGTCCTTCCATAGCAGGACTACCGCTATCTCGGACGGAGGTGGACTTCTACACATGTTTCTTTCGCAATCTGCACAAGCAATACGCTCTAGCTGCACTTGATCGAGCGCGATGATCTTATTGGCTGCCGAGAGTCCAAGCAAGGCCTTACAGCATAGATTTTCCAAACGGAGGTTGCCAGGCAAAGCAGTCTCCTTCAGTAGTTTTGCAGACAAGTTCGACACACACCTTGCTGGCCGGACATTTGATGTTGGTACATCCACCGCAGATGATCTGACACGTTTTTCAGGACTGGCCCAATGGAGTGGCCAGATCCGTGGTATACGCTCCTGCATCTAATTGGGGCAATTTCACCCCACCCATTGTCATTACCAAAGCCATGAGCGCTCGGGCCTGTTCTTGTCCTTGGGACAATGACGAAAGATAGACATGATTCCATAACACTTATGGCGACGTACAGGAGTCCCCCGCATTGACACAGCTGCCACATCACATACAGTAAGGTGCGCACTCTAACCAACACATAGGGCAGTCAGAATGTCAATGCAAGGGGCATGCCTGCTGTCACCTGTGTTACATAACGGAAATGAAATTCTGTTCTCGCAATTGGCCAAGCAAGTTACTTTTTTCAGGTTCCGCGATTTTTTTTATCCTGTTTTATTTCTCCGCCCCTTTCCTTATTTTGCAAAGCATGATTCTTGATTGGATGCTCTACAGGGATACGTTAACTCGGCATCCTGGGAACGGACGCCGAAAGTACGCCGAAGAGCCAAAATAGTTTCCCCGGAATTGACGCGTGTGCTGGCCCCACACTCAATTGAATGCATGTAGTAATGAGGTGCGCAGAGATGACGGACGTAATCCTTGCTGCATTCGCGACGTCGATCAGATATATGCAGGTGCGTGCGGTTGTTCATGTACGAAATGGGATGGCGTCCTAATATTGTCATGCGTGTATGTAGTACGTACGGGCAATGCACACGGGGCGATGCTGGACAGCAGGAATTAGTGCGGTAGTAGCTAGTCATGATCGCCCACTTAGTACAATACTCGCAGGCGAGTAGGATCGTACGCATTGAAGTACGCCAACGCAACTCCGGTCATGACACCTCCATTCACGTGATTCAAGGCATATTCGAACAGGGACAATGATTGTGAGTAGTTCAGTGTGCCAGCAAAGCTGTTACTCCCCTGATGGGCCCCAGACAGGGGCATTGAGTGACAATGTCGAGAGTCCCTGATGCTGACGGTGAACATTGACCACCTCACATCACCAGTCATAGCTGCAGATGCGGCGGGGCTACCAGCAGCGATGGCGCGATCACCTTTTGACATAGTCTCGACAGGTGTCCATATACCTGTCGCCTGTTCAGAATCGTTGAATGGGTGCACACCTGCCAAAAATAGACAAGTGGAGAAAGGTGGCAGGCATGCGCCACGCTGGTGGGGACATACAACCACTTTCGTCTCGGAACTCAGACATGGCGGTCTGGGACATTTGGACTACCCTGGAAGAGGTGTTGATGCAAAGTGTTGTTATGCCACTGGTTACTAATGCGATGGCACGCGTCACATGTATCTGGTCTCATAGCTTGGCCTGTAGCAATGCCAACAGCGACCTGAAATACTTCCGACGCACAGGGATCCCGCATACAGCTCAGTCATACTTGGCACTGCTTCCAGGGAACAGGACTAACAGAAATAAGACACGTCATACATTAACAGCATTTTAGTAGGATTAGGGTCGATGACCTACTACCCCTGGCTTGCCCAGCGTCTTGAAACCACCCAGAAACGGGATGAACAGTCCATGTGCTGCTCCACAAGTGAACGTTCTTCAGAGCCGCAGTCAACTCGGACTGTCGGTCGAACGCAATAATATTATATTATACGCTCATCTTGTTCTCATGCTCAGCAGGTGGATCTGATGTTTCTGATCAGTTCGCGCTATGCCCCATGGGGTCGAGCCCGCTATTCGGACGCATCACCTGATTCGAAGCGAATAATGCAGTGCACCCCATGGGCTACCTACCTAGGTTCGCCCAGTGGTTGGGGGTGTACATACATGCATTGGTACTCGAACAGACCAGGTCTGACCAGGACAAGACCAGATTAGCATTGCCACGCGTACCTCGGCGTCCAACGTTAAATGAGATGCGCAGCTGTATATAAATGATGCACAAAGTGGGGAGACTCGGCCTGCACGCTGCACATGCCACGGCCGGTTACCAGCCCAACTGCATGTGTCGGTGCTGTGTAGAATAAAGCAAGTAGGCCAGAATCCAGATACAACATACCAGAAACGGGGTGCGTTTGGGGCACCAGTTTAATTAATTGGAGAATGAAGGTGCCCGGCGCCCCTTGGGGCTGGCGTTGCGGACTGGGAGCTGACACTATTGGTAGTGGCGAAACAGCGTGGACCCTGTTGGTAATAGTGTTGCCGCAAGGCTGTGGGGGCGTACACTTTCCACTCAAAATAGTGGAGTCCCATGTTCCGTTGGGTGTTCAAAATTGGGCTGCAGTTCTTGTTGAAGAAGGCGAGTACCTGCATTCCGGTGGTTGTGGCACGAGAAGAGACCATCATCGGGGCAATCCAGATTCCTCATAGCATGGCCAATTAACTTAGCTGTTGGTTATGGAATTCGGCTGGGGGGTGGTATGCGATCGGGCGCTGGGCGTTGATCGGGTGTGGGTCGAGCGAATCGATGGTCAAGGCCTGAGGCCGCGGCCCAGCGAGAAAGAGTACGAGGCCAGGGGCGTCGACCTAGAACCTACTTACATTGCCGGATGTGTAGCGGCCGGGCGTGTATGGCACGAACCAATAGCGGGCGGACCTGGTGTGTCCATTCGAGGATTGAGGGAATGGCGCGGACGCCGCACTAGTTAGCAAGTACCTTTTTTCAATACCCCCGGTTCACCTAACACAAGGGAGCCAATTACGATTATCGTACGACGATGAGCTTCTAAGTAGCGCGCTCATTAGATCCTGGCGAGATCACCGGCACGTGTACATACCGGCACATATTTCATAGATATCGTCCATCGATAGCTAGTGGAAAATGACCTTGAATACGGCAGCTAAGGACTTCGCCATTACTAGCAAAGGTGAATTTGTCTCAATTCTGACGTGCCTCTTGCGAGCGAGAATGTGTAACGTGGAAGCTCAAATGCCTCGTTGCGTTCATTCGTCCATCAGAAACGTCTCAGTTACATTTATTACTTGGAACGACGTACCGTCATTCGTGTACGTGTCTGGGGGAACACGCTATACCTTCGCAAGAAGGCATTACTGAATTTACAAACGAGACACGCACACGACAAGTCAGACCTGTCAGGGACGGCACTTGTCAATCAGCCGTGTCCCACAAACGTTCATCTCTTCGTTGTCGGCTCGCCAATTGAGCTGCTCATCCTCAGCCACAGTGGTGCAGAATGTTTCCACAGAATGTCATTGAAAATGGTACAGTGCTACCTACAACAAACCGATGTGCGTAATGCGATAGCGAGGAAGGCAAGGTCATTGCATCAAATATGAATGTCATAAAGAAACGCTCAGTGAAACGTCACCAAAAAAAAATGATGATAGCACAACCTCATTAAACCCGTCATCGAGTACGCCCTCTCAAAACCAACCCGAACAGGCCGCGATGCCAATGACCCACAAGAACGGGGAGACCATTAGTCCAGGCGGTAAGATAATCCGTAAGGTAAAATGAGCAGATAAGGGTACAGCATGAAACAGAACCGAGAAAAAAGAATGGGAAAAGGACGCCAGAAACTATAGTGTACAAATCCTTATGGCACAATCATTATGAAACTTTTGGGAGGAGGCACCCGGGGGGCGCGATGCTGGCGAGAGATAAGATGCGATACCGGAGGTGGAGATGCGACGCGATTAGGCGGAGACGAGGTCGATAAGATGCATAATTATCGTAATGGCGTGAGTGCATGTGTAGACGTGCTGAAAGCGCAAAGGAAATGCTGTGATAAATCGTTGGTATGTATGTCGTGCAGGCAGTGCGCGTGATGTTTCCGGACCGCCGTCCAACCGCAGAAGAGAAACGTAGGGGGTATCATGGAGCCCGACAGGACTGTCGCATCGTTCACGTTCGTCGTTCGCAACTGGTCTCCTTGTCTGGGAAGAGGAAGAGCCGCTTGAGTGGCTGGACGATTTCGACTTCGACTTCAACCTCTTTGAGCTCGCCGTCGACGAGGCGCGACTCCATGCGCTTCTCCTTTTTCGGACGAGGCATCATCACAGGATAGGTCCTGACATTTTCGTACGACCACGAGCGAACTAGAGGTCAGGTCAGGTCAGGAATAGGAATGTACAAGGCGATGCAAAACATACCTGACACAGGTGGTCGCGAGTGGTCGCGAGCCGAGTCGGAGCTACTGCGCTGATCGCTCGACATGCTGTCCTCGCTGAGCTCACTGGTGTCTCTGCTGAGTGGACTGCACAGACTTGCAGAGGAAACACTCTGACTCGACGAGCTGTGTGCTCGCAATGTGACCTTGGGAACGAGCAAGCGACCCTCTGCACTGGCCTTGATGACCGGGTTCTCCCTGCGGCGGCGAGTGGTGGAGGTAGACGAGGGGGCAACCGGAGCTATTGACGAGCTGGAATGGGAAGTGGATGATGGGAAGAGGGTGGTACGCGATTCTGAGCGGCGGGTAAAGGGAAGGTAGTATTTCGCATAGAGCTCGTCTTGGTACGACTGGCTAGATCGAGGGATCGAATGGTTAGAGCATTGGGTGGCAGGCAAGGAGCTAGGCGACCCAGGGGACCCGTTGGTCAAAGTCCACTGCACACCTCGATGAGATGAAGCAGCGAAAGAGGGCTTTTGCTCTGTGCCTACGGTGGTGATGGAACTGGGGCGAGGCGAAAAGTTGTAGACAGATTGGCGCCAAGCATGGCTACCATCGGTCCAGCCAGGGATGGGCTTGGATGGCTCGGCGTTGAACGAGGAGCCTTGTTTGTTCGATGTTCTGTTGCAAAGGGTAGCCTCGATTTTCTTGGAGACCATCATGATGCCACCCTGATATTCATTGAAGCGATGATCCGGTTCTGGTGCCTTGGCATTACCGTCGATGGGTAGGATGGGACCTGGGGGAGGGAGGGGAGGGAAGTCGTAAATGGCAGCGAGGGTGGCCATGCTTGGCGAGACTGGGCCAGAATCGGATGAGGACGAGCGGGATTCAAGAGAGGAGCCGGAGCCACAGCCCGATTCGTCTTCTGACTCGAATAACACTTGGCCATCAAATGAATTATGAGGGACGGGAGGGAGGGGTGGGGATGCGCGATTTGGGTTAAAGTCGATGGAGTAGGCACCGTCGAGTCTGTTGAGGTCGCGCATTCGACAGTCGTCTGAGCAGTACAAGGGGATGGGGCCCTGGTCGATGACGGTGCGTAGTTTGGTGGGTACAGGCTGTCGAGGCTGCTGTTGGGGTGGGGAGGTGGGGATCTTTGACTCCATGCGTTTGGGGGCCGGGTTGGTTCTGACGCGCCCGCCGGTCCCTTGTAGGAGACCGCCGCCCCTCGCACGCCCGGCAGTAGACTTTGTGCGTGTCTTATCATTGGAGTGGTCTTTTGACACTGTGTTGGGGGTAAGAGGTGTAGGGAGTGGGGACACAAAGGGACTCACCAGAGGGTGGGGGAGAAGGGGGAGGCTGCTGCTGCTGCTGTGGCACGGCGACGGTGTACCTCTTGGGCATTATCTGCCTGTCGCAGACGGGACACCAGGCTTCGTCGTAGTGGATGTCCATGGTTGGGGAGGGAACAAGAGGAGAGGACTTATAAAGCGGGGCTGAATCAAGAATGGAATCGGGTGAGACAAAGACACAAGAATGGAACTGTGGAGAGACTCACAATAGCGAGCCACTGTGGCGGTGTGTGTCACCGACGGCGAGGACGACGAGGACGACGAGGGATGCGACGACGGACGGGGCGACGGTGGGGAAAGAAAAAAAGCAGGGAGAACCACACGAAAACGCCGTCCTTAATAAACAAATGGGTTTCGTGCCGCACTGTGCTGTTGCCTTTCTGGGGTAGATCGTGCCGTATCTGCCGCGACGGCCATATATGGCAATCTGCCTCGGGTCCACGGCAATCGCCAGCCTGTCGATGAGATCTAAGCGGCTTACGTCCCCATCGCGATATCCAGTAGAAAAATTATTTATTATTTATTGCCCCCACACACTCCGTGCAGCCAATCACATCCGCCCCGATTCGCTGGCCCACCCATCCAAACGCTCGAGGCTCGTCTTCCTCCGACTGTCGCTCTTGCCACATGTACCCATCCATCTTGCAACGTCTATGCCTTATCGGAAGGCCTTCTAGTTCTTCCATCGAGATGTACGCGCGGTGTTCATGATTAGTCAGCGCTCTCCAGACGCGCCTTATGTCGGCCGAGCCCCGTCCAATCAGCGTGGTCCAATCCCTGCATGTTCCGATGTGTTTCTCCCCCGTTCAGCCCCATCTTCCGGCCCCCGGTACAGTCCTCGCTCGTCTCACCTGCGATCCCCATTGGCAGGCGTCTTTCCTTATCATGTTTCCACCCTTCGCCGACTTCCGTTCGGTGCTCGGCTTTCAAACCGAGACCACCCACCCAATCTCGAACGCACTTTCACGAGACAGTTCTCCATTCGATTGCATGGTCTTCTGTCCCGCCCACTGCATGTGAATGTTCCCCGCTCATATTCCCACCACCGCCCTCGGACCTCTCCCAGTATGTAGCGTATGCACATGGTACACTTCCTACGATTCGCTGTGTCTTCATATCGGCGTTCATCGATGTGCCCATGGGACTCCGTTATAGAGGGCATGTGCCTGAACTTGCATCCAATTACCGGTCATCAGCATCACCCATCTTTCCCATGTGATTGCTTTCGTGCTGTTCCCCCGTGGGGGCGGGTTTAGTTTCCTCCTCCGCAGCATGCCATCCTACTCGGTATTTCATTTATCACCTTCCGCGCCCAATCATTGCTTTGATCCGTGCACGGTGGAACGAACTACACACAGCATTTGCATATGAAACTCAGCCCGTGGCGTGCAGCGACACGGCATGTATGTATCCCTTCGCGCACGGTTTCAGGCCTCTGCAACGGCCAATCATGCTTATGAGATGGCTGTTCCACAGGTGCGTGGATTTACTTCTCACTGCATGCTTCACGTTTGGCCCGGAGCTTAGGGGGTGGCCGTGATGCCCGTCGTTCAAGTCATCGGCGAGGGTGTACTGTAGCCATCCAACGCACGAGCACCGACCTGATACACGAGGCTGAATGGATCCTCAGCTCTTAACTCCTTGGGTTTCTGGCTGTCAGAACTGGCGCGATCCGAAATCAATATTATTGCGCACTGCTCGCTTCAGTTTTATCGCATACGTGATGCGATGCCGGATATGACTGTTATCTCGACACGGAACACATTTAGCAGTGGTAGATGCGCTTTACATTGCCATTTCTGCTTCTTCGCCTCGCGATCAAACGATCCCCTGTTGTCGACGAGGTAATACACGGGCGGAGATCAACAACTTGGGTCAATGACGCCACCTCCATGCACTCCTCCAGAAGCTTCGAAACTGCTACACAGAACATCAATTCGTCATGCAGAGCGTCCGAACAAGAGTGGAATCCCAGCGAGCTGTTTGCTCTGATCCATGGTTCTGGTAACTCCGCATACCGATACTCTGGGCTACTACTTGTCTATCTAAATCGTTCAGACTCCCGCGTAGTGGGTTAGATCAGTGTCACTCCGCCGCAGACAGACACGGTGAATATTGGACACGATCAATCAAAGGGTGCTGGTGTGTTGCCGATTAGACCTATGAGGGTAAGTACATAGAGCCACACCAACCCCATCTCCACATCACCCGCGTCATTGCGGCCTTTGCTAACCTCCTTTACCCTCTGCGGCTTTAAGAATGTCCAACATTAGCATACTATCCACTCAACTAACCTTAGCTCCGCCGATCCTGGCGTTCTCGGTTGCAGAACTCCACGCCGGTATCCATGTATCAACGTTCCTTGCCCGCACACAGGGCGGAGTGGCTCTACGCCGAGCGTGGAGTGAATATGGGCTCGATACCAGGAACACCGACTGGGTAAGTCACCACCCATGGTCTCTGACAAGACCTGGCACCAGGGGGCCTATAACCGTTTGATGGTACAGGCCCAATGCGATGCTGTTCCCGAGCCATGGCGTTGGACTGTTGTCTTCAAACTTGTTTTACATGACCACTATCGCCGGTACTTGTGCAAGCGGCTGGGAGCACGGCTTGAAACGTTCTCTGTGATCAGCGCTCATGTCCCCTACGTATTTATGACGCCTGTCGGGTCCCCCAAAATGTATAAAGTGTTTGCTTCCACCGACCACGTAGGCCTAGTACACGATCGTTCATTTAATGGTCACTGACATTCTGACCACCTGCTCTTTGTGGTGTTTTATTAACTTGTTAATTAAATTACGAACTGGTGCATAGCATTGGTGGGGAACATAATGCTGGAAAGTATCGTAAAAATTGTTCTTTCTGGCCCATTTCATGTCTCGGCAGGTTCTTGTTAAGGAACCAACAGTCTGTCCTGCTTGGACGAACCTTTGTAGAGAATGTGATTGGCTCCTTGTGCCATTGGGACAAACGGGGGACGAAACCATTCCGATCGTGTATTGGCATTCTATTGGTCATTCTTTTGTGGACTCAGAATGCTCAGGTGCCATGTGCATATGCGGCGGCCAGCCAAATCCCCATGCAATGCATTGTCTCTACATTGTTCTGCATTATGCATTCGGAGTTGCTCAGAACAGGGTCTTGGCAGGTCCACAGCAGCCAGTCAAGGTGGAATGAACACCATCTATCATGCCAAAGTTTGAAAGAGAAGCCCATCTCGAGGCTGTCAATCACACCATACTTGCTCCATAATGAAATGCACAAACGTTGAACAAACATGGATAGGTTTGGGCATTCGAGACTCGACAGGTCGGACCGTCATATGTATACATAAAGAAAATTCCTGGCGGTGGCGCTCAAGGGCTTCAAAGGTTGATATTTCACGGCAGCCGCAATATGTCCGTCGCCTTGTCGACGGTGGTGGGCAGCTCTACCTCAACTCTAACCCTCGTGCAAGGAATGGATGTAAGGGTCTGTGTATGGCAGTGTGGGGTAGTTCTTTGTGGCCCTGAAATTGAGAGGTCGGATTCTGGGCGCATGCATCCATTTTAATCGTTACAACTCAGCTTCTGAGAATCGTATATATTCCTTGAGAAGGGACGCGTAGAATGCATATGTAGTAGCCCTTCAGGGACTGAAGTTCACCATAGTCTGAGTTGACGTGGATGCGATGTATAGTGTGTCGTTACATGGTTGTCGCGATGCAATCCAGTTGCGACGACTCGACGCTCAAATAGTAGCTGTGCTAGAACCTTTCGGCATACTCCGGAAAGGAGTGTTGGGGAGAGTAGGCCAACGACTATCTTCATCTACGAAGAGAGTCTGGCTTCTAGCTTAGGGAGACTAAGAGTAGGCGTAATTACGAAGGTAACAGAAGGGTCGAGGGTATCTTCTGCGTGTAGTCGACGTCGACTTCCAAGATAGTATGTAAAGAAGTCTCTCGCATTTGCCCACTGTCACCGAATCTCCTTCAGGTCTCTTCGGAGATACCTCCATTGCGCCAGTATTGCAAGAATTTAAATTTAATGTTAGATTCGACTATAGTGCACGGGAACTGATAGGCCCAAGGTCCTTTCTTGCGCTTGTACGGATTGGAAGTGTGTACATATCAGTCTCTCAGAACAATTACTTAAACTTTTAGACTTTTGAACAGATGCTCCCCTATCACATGATAAGAAATCGCCTAGCTCTCATCCACCACTTTACCCATCGTAGAGGCCAAGCCTGCAAGCACGTCCCGATACACAAAGACGCTTATGGCCCAGAGTCCGACGTGGCAGAGGTGAACCCGCACTCGGTGTGGAAATGGTTGGGCTCTAAATTTCGTGCTTCACACCAGCAGTGCGGCATCGAAGAACCTCCCTCGTGATATCCGGGCATTTCTGATCGGCTACCAGGGCACAAAGACTTCAGGTGCCTGTGAGGAGACAGGGTTCAATGACAACCTCAAGTTTTACCAGAATCGATTACGGTGCCGACCCGACGGCTTATTGGTGGACGAGGCCCTTGCACAGTGAGTTAAAGCCGATATAGGCGAAAAAATAGCTACATTTCTCACTGGTGTCACCTCCCATTCGGCTCTAACAGATGGAAAAGCGATTACGACGAGCTCGAGTTCAACCATGGTTACATACAGTGGTTGTGAGCTGTCACCCTGCTGATCATGGTGTATCCCCCCAATCAACAGAACATTGATGTCAGGTTCCCCATCCAAGAAGATGGCATGAATTTCCTTGCACAGAAACTTACGCCACACGAAATATCTGCCATGAAAGCTGATGCACAGGTCATGCATCGGATCATCAAATCCTATACGATGATGCTAGAATTTTATGGCATGCGATTGCAATCAGAAGAGACTGGCCTCCTCGGACGTGCACTGCCGCTCGAGAACTGCAGTTCCCGCTACAGGAACCTTCTACGTAAGTGATACCATCTTGAGGCAGGCGTGTGAGGTGACAAGTTGTCATTTGTGGACAATCTGGTGCTACTCGGATCGGGGACTATAACTATAGGTGCCCCCCATAATAATCTGAGAATTACACGCATTCTCAAATGTTTATCTGAACTGGGCCTTGAACGCTTCAATGCTGGTCTTGTCTTGCATGTCCTCAATGAACAGAGCGAAAACGCAGAGCTCAAGTCGCCGTTTATACGAGACAGCATGGATAGATGGTGGGCAAATTGCATTCGAGATGACTATGAAAGGGAATGGATCGGGCGTACAATCAGCAATGTCAGGATTGGTCAACTGGGTTTCACGAGACAGATGTACGAAAAGGCATTGGAGGGTAGAAGGCTGGCTGGGAAATTCTCTAATGAAGTATTGGGCACAAATGCGTACAATCCAGTTTAGGCTGTTTAAATAGAAGGAAGGAAGGAAGGAAGCTGACTGTACGTTTGTATCTAGTACTCGGAAGGAACATCACTGGTTTCGAGAAAAGAAAGGCAGTAAGGGTGCCAATGTCAAGTGTCTCTGTAACGCTCGCGTATCAGTGATGGTCTGTGTCTGTACAATAAGTGAGCACGTATGGCAAAAGAACAGATACAGGTTGAAGCGTGCCAGTCCGGGCTCGATAAAAAATACATAAAAGGAACTCGAGATAATCTATCGGGAGATATTGAAATCGAACGTAAGTCGCGAGTATGGATTAAGTTCAGCGGGCACCAAAGAACTGCAAATTCTATTGCAGCACAGGTTTCCATTTCCTTATCACTGCAGAGCTTGGAGCTTTGAAAAGAGCACGTCCGACCTTTTCTCCGCATACTTTGGACTGACTGACAGTAAGAGGTCTTCGATGGTCTCAAAAATTTGACCATTGCTAAGCTTCAATAAGGGTCGTATGAGCAATCATAGCGCGAGTAGAACATGGCTTATACTCACATGGTAGCCACGAGAGGTCAACGTGACCGAAGCACAGGGGCCCTCGAGTATCGTGACTGAAGCTGTTGCTTCGTGAGGATTGACTGCTGTGGCAACCTCGTAACGAGCGATGCCGAACGTCTGCTCGGACAAGGCGCGACGCAACTCGTTGTAGTAAAAACCAGAAGACGAAGACATTGTATCAGGGGAGCTGGGACTCCATCGTCGAGATGAAACCCGGTTAAATATCTTGCACGCCCAGCTACGGCAAAACATATTTAGGGGCAAGGTTAAGGTATTGAGATGTCCGGACCGGTCCAAAGTGAATTGAGACGAAGCGCGTTAGAAGACACGCATGGTGAGGGGCCTAAATTGACCCTGCGTAGGATGAAGGGTGGGCAGAGAATCGATGGGAGGTGCCTAATGGCAGACCTCGGAGCTGTGGAATGTAAAATGAACAAGCGGGCCCGGCGGTTGCCGCAGTGAACAGAATATATCATTCCCAGTGTCATTGATATTGACAAACGCTCAGTGCATCAGAAGTCAAATACGACGCCGCGCTGGATCTGCGGGCACTGCACTAGTGTTGAAATGTGAAGGAGTTGTTGGTCGTGAAGTGCTAAGGATGAGCGTGGCGTGTGACGTACTAAAAGTGAGCTTCTATTAAGCTTTTAAGCCAGTCACCCAACTTGAGTAAGAATCAAGCAGGAGGGTCATCGAAATACGCTGGCGCCCCAACGATGGGAGACTTGTTCCATCCAAGAGAGAACACGAGATAAGCCTCACTCTGCACGACTCCACTACCAATTTCCCCGAAGAGCCGTTGTAAATGCTATCAAAGTTTACCGATAAGGGGCCGTTTAAACACATGAGCCAGCTATAAAAATTATAATAATAATAAAAGTTGGGGAAGAACCGGTGAAATGGCCACTACTGCATGTACGAGTCGAGCTCCAGATGTGGTCAACGTCAGTAGGGTTGCGCTGAGGTGGAAATGAGAAGTGATGAATTATTGTTTATGCGGGCTCGAGATCATGATTTTTCATGGAATGCCGAGGACCGCCGCTACGGGCTTTACCTTTCCTGGGTTTGAGGGCACAAAGAATAATCATAATCGACTTGCCATCGGGCCCCGTCGAAAGTTGAGGTTGCCTGACAAGAATAGGGGTGGAACTATTTCCATTTGCGAAGAAAATACCAGTTGGTACCGTGCCAATCCTGAGTTCTGGTCGACAGCGAAATTTGGTGTGCGAGCCTTTTCTCAGCTCGTTTGCACTGTAATCACTACAGTTGCAAGAAGTTGTTAGCATGCCACAGGCTGCGAACGGAGTCTGTCCACTGTTTCACTTGTTCAACTTGGATATAAAGCGACAAAGTTACCGTGGACTTGTCGATGCCGTACATATGTTGGTCCTCTCAATGTACTCGAGCTTGGTCTGACGTTGCATCAACGTTGATACCCTGCACTGTCTCAGTGATAGGACATCACCAGGATCGTCTGATATGAGAGGATGATGCGCCTACCACGGGAGACGCTGTGCAGAAAACTATACCACGACCTTCGGAGCCACAGGGCACACATGTATACTTACAAACAGAAGAACCATAAACACATTGTACCTTGACGAACACACAAATGTCCTTCCAAGGCAGTGGATGAGTCAGTCATTGAATCGCGCACCGGTTGGGCCGAAGTTGCATCATGAGGATGGGGATATTCTTGCCGTTAAGTATGAACAGGGATGGCTTCGAGCTGAGTACTACCCATGATATCGCATCCCTATCGTTTCTCGGTAAGCTATCAGTGCATCTTTTACATACGAGATCAGAGTAAATGGAAATTACTTTTCGTGACGGGGATAACCTAGAAAACTGAATCGTAAATACGCACGTCATAAGATAGCTAAGAATGCTACTAGTGCTACAAGTGGGACTCGATCAGATCTTAGTAAGTTGACACCGTCCGGCATGGAATGTTGCTGTCGAAAAAGGCCTAGTAGGACGAGGCGGAAGGTAATCGGAAAAAGAAATTCACTGTTTGACATCACAGTTGTATCTCAGTAGGACATTCTCGACCTACCATGTCTCGACTCGGCCCGACAGTGATTTTTCGGCGTCCATGCGACTTGAAGTGAGCTCTCCCAACGTATGGCGCATCTAAGGCACTGTTGAGCATTCACCTTGTCGGGCAGGGTGGAACACCAAGGCGGTTCGTCTCCACTGCCAGGGACACACGGTGATGTTTTTCTTCTCAGGTGTTTTGGCTTCATATACATATCATGGAGTGATGCTTCGAGCTTCAAGTCCGAATTGGACCAGTTTGCTTTGGTTACCTAATTCAGATGTCAAACGAGTGACCTCAACTGCCTCCACAGTTCATACCAGCAACAGCATCCACTTGTTGTATCTAAGTTCAACATGGATGTAGTGAAAGCGGTTGAAACTTACATCACGAAGCTGGTGTCTACCCCATCCGCCATGAAGGTGCTCCTGCTCGACGCGCATACAGTACGGGAGATCCCCATCACACCTGCACATAATGGGACTGACACAATTGGGCCTTTTAGACCCCAATCGTGTCGCTTGCCGCAACCCAATCCACCTTGCTCTCCCATCAGGTTTATTTGACGGATCGCGTTGACAACGCTCAGCGGAGCAGGATGCCTCACATGAAATGCGTATGCTTCTTACAGCCAACTGCCGAAAGCATCGATGCAGTGTCCGAAGAGCTTCGAGAGCCAAAATATGGCGAATACTATCTCTGTCAGTGCGTGGCGTTGTTACGGTGATCGCTTCAAGTGCTTATGGCTCGTGATATCTCACAGATTTTAGCAATGTTCTCTCGAAATCAACCATCGAGCGCCTTGCGGAAGCTGACGAGTTTGAAGTAGTAAGAGAAGTACAGGTATCCCACCGTCCGTCCTTTGCTGTACGGATATCTGAATATCAATATCAGGAATATTTTGCGGATTTTGCACCCCTGTTACCATGTCTATTTTCCATCAACCACGCGCCCACTCGGGACCGGCCTCTTTATGGCTCATCTCCCAATGCATGGGATAACGGCGCTCTAGAACGTTCAGTGCAAGGAATTCTTGCTGTCCTTTTGAGCTTGAAGAAAAAACCCGTTATCAGGTATGAGAAGATGAGTGGCATGGCCAAGAAACTGGCCAACGAAGTTCAGGTAAAAGATCCTGCCAACTCAATGAATGGGTCACGTTGACAATTGCTGATAGCACCGGATACAATCAGAAGCAACCCTGTTTGATTTTCGGTTGACAGTCGTATCACCCCTATTGATCATTCTAGACCGGAGAAATGATCCCGTCACACCCCTGTTGACTCAATGGACTTACCAAGCTATGGTGCATGAACTCCTCGGTATCCAGAATGGCCGGGTAAACCTTAACATGGTTCCTGGTATACAACCTGAGCTCTCTGTACGTATTTTTTTCTTGTTCTTTTTACTCGTTCACGTGAATGGAACTTAATTGATATCACAGGAAATTACCCTGACGACATCCACTGATCCATTTTTTCAAGCACACCATCTTGCGACATTCGGCGACCTTGGAACTTCACTCAAGAATTATGTCCAGTCTTACCAATCGCGCTCGCTCGCCCAATCTCCATCAGCCATCAATTCAATATCTGACATGAAACGATTTGTGGAGGAATATCCCGAGTTCAGGAAACTGGGTGGCAACGTTAGTAAACACGTGAATTTGGTGGACGAGCTTAGTAGGTTGGTCGAAAGAGATCATCTACTCGAGATAGGAGAGATAGAGCAAGGCCTGGCAACGAGTTCTGGATGTGATTTCAAGGTCGGCCTATTTCATAGTCTTTAAAGCTGCTGGTATGAATTCACACAGACGGTACAATCTCTCGTCACTAACAACGCCGTTTCACCGTGGAGCAAGCTGCGCATTGTCATTTTGTTTGCCTTGCGCTATCAAAAGACTCAAACGGGTAACATTGCTTCATTGATTAATCTTCTGCTGGTCAATGGGGTTTCGAAAGAGGAAGCAAGGGTCTGTCAACTCTGGCTTCGTCGCCATTGAGTTCTGACTATCTTTACATTTCTCCAGCTCGTTTATGTGTTTTTGAATATTGCTGGCTCAGATCAGCGACAAGACGATCTATTCTCTACAGAGTCTCTTCTGGCAAAAGGCAAGTCAGCGTTGAAAGGATTAAAGGTATGCTTCCTCGACGACGTAGCTGCTATGGCTAACTGAGACAACGATAGGGTGTCGAGAACGTGTACACGCAGCATACACCTCACTTGTCACAGACATTGGATAATCTTCTCAAAGGCAGACTCAAAGAGTCGAGTTATCCATTTCTCGAGGGTGGGGGGTCAAATCTAAGTTTGCAACGGTGGGTCATTTTGATTGCATGGACGTTCTGCACTTCAACCACCGTCTTTTAGGCCCCAAGATGTCATTATTTTTATGATTGGCGGGGCGACATACGAGGAAGCGAGGACTGTGGCACTACTAAATCAGGAGGCAAATATTACGGGAACCCAAATACTACTCGGAGGCACTTGTGTCCACAATTCTTCGAGGTGCATTCCTATAACTTTGCCAAAGTGTGTGTTGCCCTAACATCTGATCAGCTACGTTGAGATGATCAGAGCTGCTGCGCAGAATTTTCCCTCTTCTGTGTACGAGCCTCCGCCGGAATCGGTGTCCACAGCACCATCCCTCAACCTTAATTTGGGTGGTGTTAACGTTAGTTTGGGTGGGCCCGCAGGAACAGGCGTTTATAGGACTAGCTCGGATAATATGGGTGTGCAAGCTGAGGGGATCAAGGACGGGGTCCGCAGCCTGTTTGATAGGGTCAAGCAGGGCGTCGATAAGATAGGGCTCTCGTAGGAAGTCGTTTTCTAATGAGGGGTGTCCTCTGCACTCTTAGTTTTATCCGCTTTGATGCGTCGCTGTGTATGATCGCCTCGTCTTTTTTTTTTTACACAAGTGTAGGTAGTTCGACACAACTTGAGAGTTGCTGACTTGCCATTGGACGACGAAACGGTCTTGCAATGATCAAATGATCGGTGGCAGTGTCGAGAGTGGACACGTCGTTCGTCACGTGTTTGCGATGACACCGCTCTGAGTTTGCTCATTGCTCCGAGCTCAAGGCGACAACAACTGGACTTGGGTTTCTTGCATACTTTCTCTGGCCATTGCTTGTCTGGACCTAGAACTGTGAGATATGCCCAAGGGATTTCTAACGGGTCTGAAGGGCATTGATGCCTTTGGAAAGGTATGTGTTCTTCGGACGCATGGTGGAGGGACAAGCCACGTATTCACGCATTGTACAGACGACAGAGGACGTCAAGGTAAAAACGCGCACAGGCGCATTCCGTAAGTTCACACTTCTTCTGGGACTTCCTCATATCGTGATGTGCTCTAGTCACACTCATTTCCGCATGTATCATACTTGCGTTCACAACCATCGAGTTTTTCGATTACCGACGAGTGGGAGTCGACACTTCCATTGTGGTGGACAGAAGCCGAGGCCAAAAACTGAGCGTACGGCTTAACGTTACGTTCCCACACGTCCCCTGTTACCGTGAGCCATCTTCCTAAGGCTGGGATCCAGTTTCTTGACAACTTGACATTTTGTGGACTAGTGTTGAGTCTTGATGTCATGGACATCTCTGGGGAGCAGCAGCGGGATATCTCTCACAACATATTGAAGAAGCGGCTTACGAACAATGGTGCCGACGTTCCGGGACAACGCAGCGGCGACCTTGGGAATGAAATCGACAAACTGGCAGAGCAACGAGGACCAGACTACTGCGGGTCATGCTTTGGTGGTATAGAACCTGCAAGCGGATGCTGCAACAGCTGTGAAGATGTCCGACAAGCGTACGCCAATAAAGGATGGTCTTTTGGGAACCCAGACGATATTGAACAAGTCAGTTATTAATTGCAACACTAGAATGATCGACTCAGTCAGAATTCCGTGCAGTGCGTCCAAGAGGGATGGACAGATAAGCTTAAGGAACAGGCGGATGAAGGCTGCAACGTCTCAGGTCGTATCCGCGTGAACAAAGTCGTCGGCAGCATCCAGCTCACTCCAGGAAAGTCATACCAGTCCGGCAATCGATTCTTCTATGATATGGTGCCATATCTCAAAGATGATGGTAACCCCCATGACTTCACCCATTTCATTCATGAATTTTATTTCATGGCGGACGACGAGTATAACCCGAAGAAAGCCACTATATCCAAGGATATGAAGAAGCGCATGGATATTGCTGAAAATCCATTGGATGGCTATGTTGGCAAGGTTTGCAGTCGCCGCTGAATTTCTTGCTCTCGTGCTAATGTGCTCTCCCTAGACGGATAAGGCGCAATACATGTTCCAATACTTCCTCAAGGTTGTCTCCACTCAATTCAGGACTCTGAATGGGAAGTCTGTCAGTATAGGTTATTACTTGTACTTCTTGCCACCAGTGCTTATGCTACACAGATAAATTCCCATCAATATAGCGTTACCCACTTTGAGCGGGATTTGGGCGAAAGCGGGAACGAGAATAAACAGGGTGTTTTTACACAGCATGGCACCATTGGCATACCGGGTATGCAGGCTCTGATCCTTACTTGCGTACAATTAACCGGTGTCTAGGTGCCTTCTTCAATTTCGAGATATCCCCTATTCTCATCATGCACTCTGAAACAAGGCAATCATTTGCACATTTTCTCACTTCGTAAGTGCCTGTTGTAATTCGATGTTCATCGTCTCATCGGTGCCCTAGGACGTGTGCTATCGTGGGAGGTGTTTTGACAGTAGCAGCTCTATTAGACGGTATATTGTTCGCAACGGGACGGAAGTTTAAGATGGCTGGCGGCGGCAACGGCTCTGCAAAGCTCATGTAAATACATGCTTGTATCACCTCCATATTACTGTAACTACGCGTTTTTTGGTTGTACTGTAGAGGTACGGTCACGTGCACACCAAAAGCACGGTACCGGGGCGTCTACAGTGATCGCTTCAACATATTCATGTGGTTGCCCAAGGTTGCTCTCGGCCTTCTTGGGCTATTTGCTCAGCAGCCATTCGTTCCCTCCTCAACACCACTGGCGCATCCCAAAGAAACCATGGACTCAAACCCGAATGCTACGTTTGCATTGAGATCGGGTTCCGGTGTCTTCTCTCCCCAGGACATGCTTTCTTTACCGAGACCTGGGGATCCCCTGGCTAATGCAGCTGGTGATTTGGCCCTGGTTCCCATCAGTCAGTTTTCCTTCGATGATCGTGAGTGAGTCCCCTCTCCCGTGCGGATGCTATTTGCACTCTGACCTCGAGAACAGGACCCACAAGTCACTTGCTGTCGTACCTTTGGAGGTCGGATCACAGGAATACCGTATCCCACTACCAAATGGTGGTGATGCATTCTGGCTTGATTCGCGTACCATTGCACTTGTTGTAGAGGCGGAGGAAGACAAGAAACAAGAGCTTCATGCTTTGCCAGTCACATACGAGAAGGGGTTCGTCAGCACGGGTGAACCTGTTTTGGTTGGAACTTTCCCCGTTACTACCGCGGCAGATTTTCGCTATTCGGCTCGTGCTGGCGCCCTTGTCTTCTCTGCGTACGTCTATGCAGACGATGATTTGGCGGCGGTAAAGGAGAATGACGAGGCCTACGAGAACCGAGGCGACACTGCTCTCGTATATGACCAAACTTTCCAACGTCACTGGGATACGTGGGTTGGCCCCAAGCACAAGTCGCTTTTCACTGTCAAGTTGCACAAAGGTCATGGGAAATACGTCTTGGGCGACAATTTTGTTAATACCCTCAAGGGTACTGGTTTGGTATGGCATGTCTATTGCTAGTTAATACTTCCTAACAGTTATAGAGTTCGCCAGTTGAACCCTTTGGGGGAACAGATGATTTCGACATCTCAGATAATCAAATCATCTTGACTGCAAAGGATCCCAAGCTTCCCAAGGCATGGCACACAAAGCAAAATGAATGTTCTTGCTATAGCTTCTCTGTTCTCTGCTGACTGTCCCACAGATTTATCTGGTCGACTTCGATGGATCGAACTTGGTGGAGCTCACTTCTGGTATCCATGGTGCCACACATGCCCCTGCTTTCAATCGCCAAGGGACCAAGGTGGCCTGGCTTCAACTTGATGAAGATGGGCATGAATCAGACAGGTTGGACCTTATTCAGCCAAAAAGATTAGTTGGCTAATTGCTCGGTGGAGGCACAAGATCGTTATTCATGACCTTGTCAAGCACGTCAGCTTCACAGTTACCCAAGATTGGGATCGTTCTCCCAGTGTATTAGCAGTACGTCTTCCTTTTTGAGATTAACTCATGCATTGAATTTGCCACAGTTTTCGGAAAGCGGAAATTTCCTTTATTTTGCTGCGGAAGATATCGCTCGGGTTAAAGTCTTTGCCCTTCCTGTTCCTCCAACCCCAAGCCAAAGTACCACCAATCCGAGGTTCACAGGCCCTTATCAGACTCCTGTTGCCCTAACCTCCACTCATGCTGTTTCTGGCCTTCAAGTCCTGCCCAATGATCGCCTCTGTTTTGCAGTTTCCTCGCTTACTTCACCCAATGAGATATATACTCTCAGCAAGCTTCATAGAGTAGAAGCGGATATCATGAATCAAGTTACGGACATCCACCGCGGTGAACTCGCTCAGATCACCAAGATCTCGACAGATCTGTTGCAGGATAAATTTATGCATCCTGGAGAAGAGTTTTGGTTCGAAGGAATGGCTCAACAAATCCATGGATGGATCCTCACCCCTCCTGGTTACAAGCCTACTGACGTGAAAAAATGGCCCATATTATTGCTTATTCATGGAGGTTCATCATCTTCCATTGTCCCCAATCATCATGTATCATTCAATCTTGACATATTTAGGTCCGGAGTCTTGCTGGCAAGATTCCTGGTCGGCGCGTTGGAACCCGAATGGTAATTTCTGCTCTTGGCTTATTTAGAAGCCGCCTCATGGTCATGGGATAGTGTTTGCCAATCAAGGCTACTTCGTGGTGGCGATGAATCCAACAGGGTCCACTTCTTTTGGCCAGAGTATGGTTCCCCACAATGCATGTTGAAAGTCTTGGCACTGAATCCACTATCTGTCAGATCTCACTGAAGGTATTAAAGAGGACTGGGGAGGAAAACCATTTGTAGATCTCCGCAAAGGTTGGCAATATATCCTCGATAACTACCCTCAAGTAAGCTATTCAAGCCAGTCTTAAGGTCATGCGATTGATAGCCTGTACTTTCATTAGGTCGACCCAGAGCGTGCGGGCGCGGCAGGTGCTAGTTGGGGTGGTTATGCTATCAAGTGTGTATTTATTGACTGAAGGGGCCAGGATTCTGACCATGACATATAAGTTGGATCCAAGGAAACCCCGAGTTTGGTTTCAACTTCAAGGCACTCTTCTGCCACGATGGTGTACGCATCTCAACCCCTTATGACGCTGACGTCTTTAAACGCATCTTACAGGTTTTCGATACCACTTACAATGGCTATGCTACTGATGAACTTTTCTTTGTGAGTTGGTGTTCCACGAATACCTTTAAGGTTATTTACCATTGTCCAGTTCAACCACGAATGGGGAGGACGCCCATGGGAGCCGAAATCCTTTGAGCTGTCTCGGAAGTGCGTACACCTTCCCCTGTAAACGGTCTATGGGGCGTTGATATGATGACTCTTGTTACTACAGATACAGCCCCGCATACACCGTCAACAAGTGGTCAACGCCGCAACTCATCGTTCATGGAAGCAAAGATTATCGCCTTCCCGAAGGTGATGGTATTGGAGTGTTCCATGCTTTACAGCAGTAAGCATCTCTACACCTTTGCTACTCAATAAAATTGACGGTTTGTCTTAGACTTGGTATTCCTAGTCGGCTTGTCATCTTCCCTGATGAAAACCACTGGGTTCTTAAACCCGGTAACAAGTGTGTTTTCCCTTTTTGTAATGCACCGTCAAGTCCTTATTCGGTCGGCCCCTGTTCTAGCTTGAAGTGGCACTATGAAGTGTTTAGATGGTTTGACCAGTTCATTGGCGAGAAACACGAGGCCTAAAAGCATAGGTCGGAAATCAGAATAATTGCTAAATGATTGTATACACTTGGCGTATGAAGTGTTTGCATGGGAATCCGCGAATTACATAGGTATCAAGCAGAGTTGAGAGACCAGCCCCAGGTCATTCCCATCATCGTGATTTCGTTGACTGAGTGGCACCTGGAGGTCGATTTTTCCGTTCCGTTGTGGAAGAAACTAGCTTGCGCTTCCTTGTCCCCGTTGGCTGACTAGGTTTCTTCGTCGAAGGTGGCTTTCGTACATGTTTTATACCGTAGACTGCCTTGGGGTTGTCCTAGGAACGAAGTTAGCCAATACAAGGGTGAAACACAAGAACCCACCTCAGCACCCATCATCAACTCGTCATCATCATCAGATATAGCATCCGAGATGTCGTCATTATGCTCGGATGCTTCGCTCCCAAAGCCTTCACTGGCACCTGTGGAGTCTGAATCGTCTACCTCCACATAGGGGCGTTTTACAGCTGCCTTGCGCTTGATGCGTGTGGCCGCTTGGTTTGGCTTTGCGGACTGCGTTGGCGCAGATGCAGGCTTTGAGGACGAGATAGATGGGGGGAATGTAGATGCAGATGGCACCACGCCCAATTCTGGAGCTCCACGATCCACACTTTCCTCCTTGACGGGGACCTCGACTACAGCCTGAACACGCCTGAGGAGGACCTGGCGGCTGCCAGGCACTGATCCCGCACCTGTTGTCCCGCGAGAGGAAGGTGTCTGAAGGGCGTTCAAACATGTGCTTGTCTGGCCATCGGATGTCGAGATTGCTGACGACAATGCGAGAAAAAACGACGCACGGAAAGTTGCTCCGAGACGAGTTCGTCGACTCGTTGGGCGAGCTTTGTTCGTTCCTGATCGACGCGAAGAAATTGCTCTTTCCAACTGATTGCTTCTAGTCTGGATGTTTCTTCGAGACGGAGGCACTGTTCTTTCCATTGCGTTGCTTCTCGACGTAGTTGGGCGATGGTCTCCAAATGATGCTTGATCTAGAAAAATGAATATGCTCGGATGGACGCGTGCACGAAGAACGAAAGACTGTACAGTCAACTCGGCCTGATCTGCCTGTCACACGTTCAATGAGTGGATACAGGGAGATGTGCGACGTGAACGCGCACCGCGGCCTTCCACACACTGGCCTCCTGCTTCCAAGCTTGCTCCTCAAGTCTGCAGGCGTGAAGTGCTTTGATAGCCTCGTCCCGGTCTCGACGGGCCTCGCGCGTGTCTGCGGCAGTTTGGGTGATATCCTTACGTGCTTGATCCTGTGCAGTGGTAATCTAACACAAACGATACTCTGTTACACGACACAGCAGCCCAGTAATTTGGTTCGAACATGCGTACTGCAAGGGTCGCTGCTTTGTTGAAGGCTGCCAACGCGTCTGTGAGGATTGCTGACGGCGACGGACTCATGGTGCAGAAAGGCGCGTCTCGGCAAACACCGACCTCGCCCCTGTCACTCCCCCCACCAGCAAGACATGATGCGCATATCGTCCCTCAGTGCTGATACCATGGACCATATCCTCACGTCACTGACCGATTTTAAAAGCCTGGCTTCAGTGTTGCTGGCTTCGAAGTTTGTGTACACGGTTTATTCCACCCGTCCAACGTCCATCAAACGTGCAGTTGCTTACAACGTTGTCGGTCCAGCCTTACCTCAAGCACTGCGATTCGTTAGGTGCGACAGACAGGAGATGAAGCAGCTACCTGCTGCAGAGTTGCCGGGCGAAGACGAGCTCGAGAAGAATCCCTGTCTGTCATCCGACGATATTAGAGGTCTAGTCAAGATTGCTGAACAGGCCCAAGAGCTCGAAGACATATTCAGCTGGAGGTGCACAATGCACATCGCTTATATTCCTCATTATCCGTATGGCTAATACTTCATCTCCAGAGAGAAAGATCATGCTTTCCGAACGAGTCGCCTTTCTGCTTTGGAGTCATACCGCTTTCAACGTGCTTTATTCAGAATATGCTTGGCTGCATCTGTCTACAATTTATCGTCCCTCCTCGAAGAGGTTATGGACGGCGACCCAGAGGTTGAATATCTTGGTGACGAGAACCTTGAATTACGACGGGAATTATTTGACACTTTTTCTACCCCCGACGTAAAGGAGATCAGCAGGCTGGGAGCTTTCCTCCAGCACCTCGCTACCTGGAGTGCCAATGCCTATTCCAACCCTGGTGGGTAAACAATAATTCGAGCTGTCCACACCCTAACCCTTTTCTGATAGATTATGCTGACATCTTTTTGTCGAATCAGCCACTATTAGATACTATATTGGGTATTTACAGGGGCACTCCTCCCTCGGCTTTTAGTCCCTTGGACTCGGATGACCTTCCAGATATCTTCGCGGGTTTCCTTTCTTCTCCTCTGGACTATATCCTGTCAATACGCACAAAGTCTAGCAACACTGGGGAAGCGGTGTTACTCACTGGCACACCAGAAACCAACCTCGAATGTCAGTTGCACATTTTTGCCTTCACATCCTCTAGTGATTGTGCTTAGGTGATCAATGCCGTTGCAGTCTTTCTACGAGGAATCGCCTATGGGGTCCAACGGGTAGGACCTTCTGCAAACAAGTCATTGACCTCTCCTCAAAGATCCACAGACTGGGAATATCTCCGAGGCTATTTGACCCCCTTACGGATGTGCACACTCTTGAAGGGTCAACTTCCGAGTAATCTTAGCGAGACCACAACTTTCCGTGCTGTATGGACGCAGCATCGATACGAGGTGTTGATAAGCGAGGTTTTTGATTGCATAACAGCGGAGTATGATGATTGGAAAAGGGAGAATTTATTGTGCTTGTGCTGTCTTTGCCAATTCCTCCACGACCATCTTCACATATGGTACATGCAACGGAACCAGAATTGTACGTCTCCAATGCTCACCAATTCACTATCAAGTCATAGATGATTTCTTCATACAGCTGGCATAGTTGGTATGATAACTAAAGAAAATTGCTGGTATGGCTATAACTGTCGTACCCAGGCACATAGTTATGCGCACTCCTCTAAACTGAATGTATGGCTTTTGTCGACCGTTCATGTGTTAATCTCTGACTGATATGTTTCAGCATTGGTGTGAACCGACTAGTGGTGATCCAGCACCAAGTTTTCACCTTCAGGTGCCTGCAGAGACGGATTTCTGAGTTTTATCACGCAAAGCTGTGGTGGTATGCAGCCATGTTCATGAGTTTAATCTTGTTCAAAATCATGATTAAGAGGACACTATAAATGCAGACCAAGCTAGATATAGGCAATAGGTACTTGAGTCTAGGGATAGTTGCTTTGTGGAAATGGAAATTTATATTTGCGTGTCATCAATTCAGGTTCCTGCATTTGGTATTTGGTATTCTTACATAAGGGACCATCCAAGTCCACACCCACGCAACACCGCTTGCTAACCTGCATTCATTGAACGTTTCTCTGCTGTCTCAACATGGGTACGTTTCTGGTCAACGTTCAATGCTAATGGCTCACTTGCGGTTGTTGTCATTCCAGGTATCCCCAAAGTACGTCCGTTTCACTTACTGTGTCTTCTTGACGCTGAATTCACTTCTGCAGTTCTTCCGATATATTTCGTGAGTATCTGGCCCGCTGTAGCCAAGAACGGTGCCTTGACAACTTCTGTAGTGAGCGCTACCCTTTGACGTCCCAATTAATTCAGGAGAACAAGATCCCAGAGTTCGGTATGTGAAGGGGTATTGGGAGAACGGCAGGTCACATTGACACTTCGCTTACAGACAATCTCTACCTCGACTTCAATGGAATCATTCACAACTGTGAGCCATTTGGACTTCTGTTAAAACTGTTCTTTACATCTCTCCTAGGTTCGCATCCGAATGACGAGGATGCACATTTCCGAATGTCTGAAGAGCAGATATTCACATCTATTTTTTCATATGTGGACTTATTATTTGGAAAGATAAAGCCAAGGAAGCTTTTTTTCATGGCGGTCGATGGTGTGGCTCCGCGTGCGAAGATGAACCAGCAGCGTAGTCGCCGCTTCCGCACAGCCAAGGAAGCGAGGGAAGTTCGCGAGAAAGCAGAGGCGAAAGGGGAGAAACTTCCGAGTGAGAAGGCGTTTGATAGCAACTGCATCACGCCAGGTGGGTGTATCAGCGAAGGTCGCATTGTATCTGACTCACGCCGTTTTAGGGACTGAATTCATGACAAAACTGTCTGAACAGTTGAGGTACTTCATAAATAAGAAGATTACCGAAGATGCAGATTGGAGAGAGGTACAGGTTGTTCTGTCGGGCCACGAAGTACCAGGAGAAGGAGAGCACAAGATTATGGAGTACATTCGACTGTCGCGTGCACAGCCGGACTACAACCCGAATATCCGACACTGTTTATATGGTCTCGATGCTGACCTTATTATGCTTGGCCTTCTCAGTCACGATCCACATTTCTGCCTTCTTCGCGAGGAGGTGAAGTTTGGCCCAGCGGCAAAGAAGAAGCATGGCACGTGCGTCTTTTCTCCTCTGTGGGATGCGGTTCAGTGAGATGATATCCCCGTCGCAGCTTGGAGTCGCAAACCTTCTACTTACTTCATCTTTCTTTAATGCGCGAATACCTCAATCTCGAATTCCGTGATGTGGCGCCTGTGCTACCGTTCGACTATAATTTAGAACGCATTATAGACGACTTCGTTCTTCTGGCTGTGTTCGTCGGCAATGACTTCCTTCCCAACCTTCCGGACCTACATATCCATGAGAATGCCTTGGAACGATTGTTTGAAGTTTACAAGAACGTCCTCCCATCACTTGGTGAGACGTTGCAGAACATGTCGACGACCTTTCTAACTGTCTTACATAGACGGTTATTTGAACGAGAGTGGTACGATCAGTATGAAGCGCTTGCAGCGCATAATGGATGAGATGACACTTTGGGAGCGAGAAGTGTTCGAAAAGAAGTATGCTGATTTGAATTGGTTCAAAAGCAAGCAAAGTAAACATGTCAAGAACATGGAAGCAGCGAAAAAGCGGTCGCAGCTTGGTTCGTATTCTTACAACCTTTTCTCTGTTTTTCGTTTAACTCGCTCGAACCACCCTAGTGCTAACGATGGCCCAGCGGGATATATTTAATGCAGTGAAGGCGTTCATCCTCAATAACCGAGAGAAGCGTTCTGCTACTCCGTTAGCTATGCTTAACACGGTCCCCGCGCGAGACCGCAAATTCATTACCACGCTCGGTGAAGATCTCCACCTCTCGGTGTCTTGGGATGAATATGACGAGGATGATCAAAATCTTATCACCTTGCGACTACCGGGCGGATCGCAGCAAGTGCCATCTGACCTCGAAAATGGGGAGGCCGCCGTTGAAGAAGAGGGTGGCGAAGGAGGAGAATGGGAAGATGTTCCTGACCAGGAGGATGATGATGAGGAGGCTCGTTGCGCTATCGACCGAGTGCTAAAGAAGTACGAGAAAGCCAAGGTCATGGATGATGACGAAGGCGGAGGGTTTGACGCCCGTTATGAAGAATCAATAAAGGAGAAAATGGCAGAGTGGAAGCGGAATTACTACAAGGTGTGTGGTGCAAGATATGTGCATATGTTTCTTGTCATAATGAAAGGATCCAGGAGAAACTCATGTTATATGATAACCCTGACGAGATGCAAACACTGGTATATCGGTATGTGGAGGGTCTTCAATGGGTGATGCACTATTACTACGGTGGAGTCGCGTCGTGGGGTTGGTTCTACAACTACCATTATGCGCCTCGAATTTCTGGTGAACCGTCCTTGTACTTCTTTTCCTTATCGTTTCTGATGTATCTCCCGATGTAGATCTACAGGGCCTGGAGCACATGACATTCAATTTCGACCTTGGCCGCCCTTTCCGACCATTTGAACAGTTGATGGGAGTCCTTCCAGCTGCCAGCAGGGACCTCATTCCTCAGGCGTACCGGGTTGGTTTTGCGTTATCTTTGCACGTGCACATGAGCTCATGTTATGCATAAGGACCTCATGTATGATCCAAATTCACCCATATTGAACTTCTACCCTGTGGAGTTCCAGCAGGATCTCAACGGGAAGAAGCAAGAATGGGAAGCAATCGTCAAGATCCCATTCATTGATGAAAAGCGTTTACTCAAAGCGATGTCATGTACTACTTTCATATTCTTTACTATTACTGGAGCTTACAGTCTTTTAGCTTGTGAGCATCGATTGACCGATGAAGAGCGTCGCAGAAACCAGTTTGGGACAAGCACAATGTTCGTTTTCAAACCAGGCGAGCCTACAGTCTACCCGTCATCGCTTCCCCATTTCTTCCCTCCGATATATCGCTGTACTTGCGCCATGGAACCATTTGACCTTCCTACTCTGGATGGCTTGCATTTTGTCCCAGGTCTCCGTGATGGTGTTGTCCTTGGAGCAGAAGCTGTAGCGGGTTTCCCATCCCTCGAGACATTACCGCACACCGGGCAGCTCGGCTACCACCAGGTGAATGTTCACGGAGCAGATACTCGCAACAAGTCGATTGTAATACACATCGAGAATCCGCACGAGGACCGCAAAGTTGAAGATATTGCGAAAGAGATGGTCGGTAAACGGACATTCATAGGGTGGCCCTTCCTACGGGAAGGCCTTGTTGTCGCCGTGTCGGACTCGCTGTCCAAGTTCGAGCTAATCGAGGTAGTACCGGGCAGTCCTCCACGGATGGTTGGGAACCAGCATGCGCAGCAGGCTCTGGGTCACTGGAAGACTAAGGCCAATCGAATCGAACATTTGTATTCAAAGAAATATGGTGTCATTACAGGGGATGTTTCTGTCCTGGTGCATGTCAGACCTTTGAAAGGTATATTCTTTTTCCATCAGGCGATCGCCTCTCTTTACCATGACTTTCCAGGTTTGAAGCGCCTTGAAACCGGTGCCTTTAAGAAGGAATACGAAGGGCCGGAGAACGAAATCGAGCAGGCGGTTCAAATGGTGATATCGCAGGTAGCCTCAGAGGACCCACGGTTCCTGGAAAAAGACCCAGTGCCGCTGGCAGAAGAATTTCCTGAAGGATGCAAAATCTTCTTTTTGGGTGAACATGCTTATGGTGTTGCTGCTCAAGTGACAAATACGACAGAGACCACGCTGTCCGTGACTTTGGCGGTGCGTATTGACAATGGCGTTTGCGTGGTTTAAATTCTCATAGACAGCAGTTCTTCCCGTCGGACAAGCAAGAGAACAACAAATTCAAAGCCATTGTGGAGAACCGTGCCTCCCATCACTATTATCCATCCTACAAAGCGGCAAGTATGCTCAATATTTCCGGCAGAGCACTTGCCAAGGTCACCTCGAGCTTCATGGTCTTGACTTCGGATTCCTCGAAGCACAACTTGGGATTGAGTCTCAAATTCGAGGCCAAAAGCTTGAAGGTCATCGACTACTCTCGCAAGAATAACCGCCACTGGGAGTTTAGCGAGAAAGCCATTGACCTCATCAAGGAATACAAGGTATGTGTTCCTGTAGAAAGGCTTCGAGCAATGTCTAATATCACGAAGGTTAGATTCCCAGAGGTATTCCAGATTCTGGACGACGATGGGGATGGTCAGTGCGATGCTATCCGAAACTACAATCGTACTAAAACTGATACAGACATGGCACAAGCATATGATATCTTCGACGGGAAGGCTGATGAACGCGTAAGGGAGGTTAAGGCATGGCTTAAGTCCAAGGGAGTCCGCGACTTTGAACCAGTTTCACTATTCTCCGACCAACTTACCAAGGAAACCGTTAGCGACATAGAGGCACTCGCCGATGACATCAATAAAAACCGTTTATCCTCCGGAATCAAGAAAGCCATTGTCAAGGGAATTCCGCGACACGCGGTTCTCAAACCTTCTCATGCCATCTACCGCTTGCAAAACCAGCACTTCATGCTCGGTGACAGGGTTACCATGGTCCAAGACTCCGGGGGTGTACCACTGGCTGCCAAGGGTGTCGTGATCGGAATCAATGCGAAAACGATGGACGTCGCTTGGGATATTCCGTTTATGTCGGGGGTGACACTGGGTGACAGGTATGTTTTTGTTTGGTGATTGGAACGCTTCGATAGATTTGAGACGTCTCAGATGCTCCCAGTACCGCGGATCTACGGTTCCATTCACTTCCTGCTTGAATTTGACTAATCCTCAATTTGTCGCCTCTACGCACCCAAAGTCGGGCCCGCCACCCCGACCCTCGGTGCCATTCCGGCCCCGCCCAGGTCCATATCCAACTATTCGGCCTCAACCAGATCAGATCAGCGCTTCTGGTTTCCGACCCGCACCTCAAAGGTGAGTGCTCCTGGATGCACCCACTTTGTCTCTAAATCTCAAAAATAGACAATCATGCGTCATGATCATGACGAATCCCAACAGAGGTCGGAATGCACTAGTAGATGGCCGTGGTCAGCCCTATAGCCATCGTACTGCCCATGATCATCGTGGACCACACGGGACTCATTCAAACAGCAATGGATACCAATGGCCGTCCCACGGCCACCGGCCTCCATCCGCACACTCTCCCCCGTCTGCGGGACCTGTGCCTGGTCATGTATCCAAGCACCCCGTGGACAAACCAGCTTTTCCAAACCAACCCCTTGGTCATCTTCCCATGCGTGGTACGTCCCATGGACGTGGCTTCGCTCACCTTTATTCACCAAGGGGGTATTTTGGTGCTCGAGGGAGGGGTTCAGCACTACCAATTGACCGGGGACATAGTCGAGGCACGTTCAGAGGTCGTGGTCGCGGAGCATATGCCACTCCACTTGAGTCGTCAATGTAAAGTATTCTGTGAGACATTTCTCGTTTGTATGTCAGTATGTGATTTGTAGCTGCAATAGGGGAGGGGGGGCATCTCGAAGTTTACTATCTTGTGGAACACCTGTCATTGACGTTTTTGCTGCGCCTGTTTGACTGCCCAGGTGTTACGGGCCGAGTATGTAATAACACGACCTCTGTTGGGCGGTATGCCCGATCTGATAGAGCCGTGACATTGACACCTTGATACACAGTCGGACCCCTCATAGGAATGACTATCTTTCTCTATGAAGAGAGTCTGGCTTAGCGAACATAACATGTCAGTCTAATGTGACAAGTCCAATAATGATATGTGTGATCTGAATGTGTTTCAATGTGTCCAAAATGTGTCTGACAGAAAACATAGCAGGTTGCAGTCTAATGTATCAAGCCCAAAAACATAATAATGCGAGAGCATTCAATGAAAGCACTCCAATGCAATTTGAGTGGATGTGACAGCATCCTCCACCCAGAAGCTGTTCTTGTATCCACGAGGTTTCTTAGCAGTGCTGCCTTTTTTTCTTGGGTTTGGAAAGGGCCAAGAGGGTGGTTTTTATGCTGTCAGTATAGCTAACCATGGAATGGTACATCCATCACTGCTGTTCTCTTTGCTTCTTTTCCTGATAAAACAATCCAAGCTGTTTTACAGCCTGGCCAAATGTACCACAAACCACAACACTATTCTGTATCCAAAGGGATAGTTTGCTCTGGATGTTTTTTGAGGTGTAGCGATGATCAATAAGAACAAGAGAGGCCCAATCTGAACAATGGCGAATGGCTCTTCCTAAAAGGCAATTTCTATCAATACCAGCTTGCAGGTGCACAAGTGGGGACAAACCAATGGTTTGATTGACTGCATTCATACACATGTTTTCATACAACTCAAAACCTGCATCTCTCCTTCCCGGTGGCCTCTTGTTGCCTATATTTTCCTGCATTTGGTTTGCATAATGCATTTGTTCTTGTAGTTCGGGTGAATTCTTATTCGCAAACGGAAGGCCAATGACCACAACCGCTCGAGCAAGGTCATCCGAAAAATTCAGACCCTCCGAAAGCTTGGCACCCACAACTGCAAATAGAACAGCCCCTTGTTTTTTGTTGGAGGTCTGGACAGACTATAATAACAGTGAGTTGCAAACTTCTTAGTCCACGGAAGCAGCCCAGACCCACACTACGCTGTATTGCTTCAGCATAGTCTCTAAGTGTCGACTCGACTGTATTGCTCTCCATTGGTTCCCAAAACACCTGCGGCTAATCAGATACAATATACAACTTTTCACGGCAGACGGTACCTACTTTCTTTTTCATCCCAACCTTTTCCAATAGGTGAGCAGCTCCCCAGACTTTTCGTGCCGTATCCAACGAGGTATACGACGGAAAGAATACAATCATCCCTCGAGGAACCACGCTACAGAGATTGAGAATAATTTGTCCCAACTCCTTTAGTGCTTGAACGTCGCTCTGTTGTGCATGCTTAAACACCAGATGCAACCCAGAGGGACCCTTGGTCATTATCAACGTCTGAATGTTCGACCGAGGAACAACGTGACCACAGGTAAAAGTAGTCATTCTCTCCGATGTTAAAGAAGGAAATAAGCGGAGAACGACATCTGACATCTTGCCCAGAGGATGAGTATGACAACCACGGTACTCACAGCGAACTTACTGGAGACATCGTACCCCCTGCAAGAATGACGGACCGTGCTGAGTCAACAACTTCCTGGAAGGTTGTTGATGGATTGAGGAGAAGGTATTTCATCTCGATTTCGAGTTTCTCGTTGTTATCCATTCTCGAGAATATGATGCGACCATCTATAGCACTCAATGAATACGCGATCCCGAATCATTTATGTATCGGATCACCTTCTCTTGCACCGGTAAGACCCAGCATGAATCCCTCTACCAATTGAAGTGGCAGGCGTGTCTTTGACGCGAAGTCTGATACAGTTGATTTTCAAATGAGATCAAACGCAAGGTCAGACGGCCACGCCTACCTTGTTGTCCGTCCACCAATGCCACCTCGGCATATCCTGAAATTTTCCGGGCAATCTGGAACACAATCATAACACGATCAGGAACATGGATGAAGTACAAGTACCCTGCTCTTCTTGAGGTAGGCCCCGACCTCCAGCAAGTTAATTCCGTCGACCTTCTGGCCCAGTCTTTGCACGTAATCAGGTATGCTCATTACTTCCGATCCCCTCTCCTTTTGGCCCTGTTGTCTTGTTCTCCAGTCTTCTGCCACTTTTGACATCGCATCGAGATAAGAGATGAGCCGCCTGAGTTGAAGGCCGTGTACCACACTGAGGCGAGTACGGAATTTGTGGTAATAGGCTTCTACCTGCCGTAACGATGCGGACAAGATGGTTGATGTCATCCTGACACTTGACAAGGAAAGTAACGTGGGTATCAGATCTGCGCCGAAGTCAACTACTTCAATCAGCGTATAGGCCACATAGGGACGTACTGTGAGCCTCGTCGATAATCACTATTTGGTTGGTCAAGTCGATACCAAGCGCCTCTCGAGCCGACTTTTGGAGGAGCAAATTATAAGGCAACGTGACAAACTAGACAGATGTAATCAACATAAGTTCTAAAAACACGATGCTTGTGTTACCTCGGCCTGTGGAATTGCTTTGCGGGAACCATAGTAAGGACAGGTATCGGCATTTTGACCCGCGATTGCCAGATCTTCGATGTCTTTCGGAGAAGCCTACCCCAAGTTGATCAGGTAAATGTCGTATAGCCATATGCCACCCACCAATATCTGATCCCGAAAGTCCAGCATCCTAATGCCCTCCTCAGGCGAAGGCAAATAAGGACATCGTTTTCCAACCTTGCCTGCAAAACACATCTCCGCAAGTATCACCGACAAGTTCCGGGAAGCTCACCTTCCTGTAGTTCACGGCACTTCTCATCCAGGTCTCCACGTTTCGATCGAATGTCCTGGTTTATGCACAGCTGCTTGCGGGAACCTAATGACACTGTTCGCCATTGCCGCTGCTCCGGTGCTAGCCCATCTCCCTCCTCCAGGAAATCTTCGTGCTTCCTGCGACGAAGTGTCGCGGGCCCATCTGGACGACTCACTGGAGCCAAGGTACGGTATTGTATGGGAAGGAACTTCAGTTTCCGCAACTCCGGGAGGACTTGTGTGAGCTGGGAGTGCGTCCGTGATGCGTAGTAGACCTTTGTGCACATCGGTTCTTCGCCCTCAGACCAAGAATGCTGCCCGCAGCTTTTCTCCACCCTGGCTTTCATGATCGAGGGTGGCACATGACCATTGGACACGCAGACACTCACTTTGCCATCAATGCACGAACTGCCGGGGATATATTGTCTTGGTCGTCTGTCACATCAGGATCATCGGGAAGAAATGAATCTTCGATGTCCCCCACGTCACAAGATACAGTGGCAGCCAGGCGCTGTCCCCATATTGTGAGTTAACCCCGGATGACTGAAAGAGACTGGTACACACCTGGCGTTTCGCCACGCGTGCGCGTCCCATCGCCCATAGTTTTTCCTCGGCCTTCCTTGCACGCATCAATCTTTCCTCGTACTCGTGATCTTGAGCTTCGAGTTTCCTCTGGTGTATCTGCATGGCCTGTGTGGCCACCCATGCTGGTTCTGTGACGCCGCATCACCAAAAGCAGCGCACCACGATCAGCCAGGTAGCGTTTAGTTCACTTGGCGCAGGATGGCACATGCACATGAAAAATGCCACCTCACCGTCACTGCGACCAGAAGCGTCCTGCGGCGATATCTTGCCTTTTCGTGCACGCTGCTGTTCATCTGCCAACCACGTCAAACTGGCACACAGTAGACTGAGCGTTTTTCCCTGGTGCGAGATGAATCACAGAAAAAGCCTTGCGCAGCACCCTCGCTCACCGTTCCTGTTGGACTCTCCACGATGGAGACATGCTTTTGCTCAATGGACGAATACACGTGTCTCATGAGGTCCGTCTGTATCGAGTAGGGTGGATCGTACGGGAAGACAGGAAACCGATCTGGGGTAGGCAGGACGAGGCTGTCGTGTGCTGCCATGTTGGCCGTGGTCACAAAGAAAGCCGCAACGCGTATTTTGATTGCGGAACTGCCACTCGGCTAGATAACGCGTTGACAGCACATCAGACCAAGCAAGCAGACGGGACGCTCGTACATTGTCCCCACGAGGAAAGTACTATCATCGTGCGAGTGTAAAGAAACAGCTATTTCAGAGAGAGAGAGTATGCTAAACGTGTCGACGACACAACGAGAAATATATCAAGTGGTAATAGAAAATAGACGGTACAGCGGAGACAGTCGTAAAGTGGCCATCTTCGTTCGCAAACAGCTTACAGTCGAGGTGCAATAGTGTTTAAACACTACACCACCGTGCACCCTGGTTGCCCGCCCGGGATCCAACCGAGGACAACCGGAGTATCCCCACCGCATCGCATCATATCAGGCTTTGCGATACGTCTCCAACCAATTGGCGGCTGCGTTGTATTCGTTTTTAACGCGAGAGAGTAAGGGCTTGATCTTCGCCAGCGCATCCTCCGCAGACAGCTTTGCTTCCTTGGAGGTGGGATCCGTCTGATTACCTAGATGCTGTATCTCCTCGCAGGTGTGCTCAACCTGGGCGACACCAATAGAGGCCGACGAGCCCTTGAGGAAATGCCCCAATGAAGAGAGTTCCTTCAGATCCTTCTTAGCGCTGTCGAGGTGACCGGTAAGGCTAGACGGTTTGCATTACAACAGCCAAAGAACGCACAAAGACTCGTCCATTTTCGTGAAGGTCGCCTTGGCTTGTGTGAAGTACTCCTGCACCATGCTGGACAAGAAGCTATGGTCGTCCTCATCCAGCTCCAATATCTGGCCGAATGCATTCATGTTGATAATGGGCTAGGGGAGAAAGAAAGATCAGAGTCTGTTCGACATGACAGAGTTTCGGGTGGCAAGGTCGGTTGCACGAAGCTACTTGCCTTGTCCGCCACGGGCTCTGATGATGGTGGGGTCGCCAATGGCTTTGGGCTCACAGAGCTCTTCTCGTCTGCGGGACGAGATCTGGCATCAAGCTTCTTCGGGGGCGGGACCTTGTTGGACGGCGAAGGGGGAGGACGCTTGGAAATGTCGTCATGATGGCTGCAAGGAGCCGGACGTGTGCGCATTGCTGTCGGCTCAGCCAGACGGGAGGACATGGAATGAGAGTCGTTCGCAGGGGGAGTCAATACGAATGGCCAGAATATAGTTAACACGGGTCGGAGCAGGACGTCAGACGCCAACAGCCAGCCAGATATGATGGGATGACCCAAATCACAGATATTATATATTTGTCTACATCGGACAACACCGTGGCTGCCCTGCGTCCGATTTTGCAAATACCTGCACCGTATACTCCCCAAGTCAATCTTTTTATCTACCCTGCTTGCCAATGCTGCGCTCGCGCTACACGACACCCTTCGATCGCAGACCTGCGATGTCCTCCATGGTATACCCTAGTTCCTGCAACACCTAACGATCACGCCCTTCAGCTTCCTGGAGTCGAAAGTGGGGCCCCTGACATACCGTGCTCGTGTGTTGGGAGAGCCAAGGAGGTGGCCTCCGTACCGGCATCCGCCTGCCATTATATGTCACAGGCGGAGCAACCATCCACACCTTTCCTGCACGTGGGTGCTGGTTTCACGACTCACTCAGAACAGCACACGTTGCGCGCAGGGAAGACGTACATCGACCTCCACCGTGCAAGACCGAGCAACTGCCTGGGGATGGGCGAATGTCTGATCGATGTTGTTGATCGGTCCAAATGGCACTCTGCGCACACGTCCTCGTCATCCATTCCGATATCTCAAACGTAACGAAAGACGAACCCAACTCCAGTAAATCGGTCTATCCAGTGGCTCCTATCGTGTCGTTTGAGCGCTGTGGAAATGATATCGATCAGCTCACTGCGATTCGCTACCCGTGCCGTATTCGTCGAGAAACGTGGGTCGTCGGCAAGCTCAGGCTTCTGCAATATAGTGCCAACGAGAAGCTTGAACTGCAGCTCAACACATCAACGGCCATTCACTTGGCATTAGTGCGGTAATAAAATGTACCTGCTTGTCGTTGCCTGCACCAATCATCAGAAAGCCATCTTTGCACGGGAAAACTTGATATGGTACTATTGAGGGATGTGCAGTGCCATGGCGAGAGGCTTCATTTCCGGCTATGAGGTAATTGGACGCAATGTTGGCGAGTCCAGCCAGCTGGACAACTATCAGTATTTATTAACTATGTGAAGAGGATCCGGAGGGGGTGCATAAATAAGACCAACCTGGGTTTCAAATAGATTACAATCTACCCATACGCCATGTCCGGTTTGGCTCACGGAGCGCAGGGCGGCCATAATGGCACCGTGGGCGTAGAGCCCTGTCATAATGTCTGTGACCGCAACGCCCACTTTGCACGGTAGACCATCAGATTCGCCGGTGCTGCGAGGGATGTGATCGAATGACACGCGAGGACACGGAACAGCATACTAACATGTGCATCAGACCAGCCTCAGCCTCAATTACGACGTCGTAGCCTGGGGCCTGTCGATAAGGCCCGGTCTGCCCGTAACCTGCGGGGACCAGTAAGATGAGGGTGAAGGCGGAGAGAAAGAGCATCGCACCAGTGATCGACGCATACACAAGGCGCGGGTTGATCCTTTTGCAGTCCTCCCAGCCCAAACCCATGGAAGCGAGCTTGCCGGGGACGAAGTTTTCTACGAGTACATGGGAGGACTGTACGAGCCTGTGCAGGATTTCGAGTCCTTCCTGGTGCTTGAAATTGACGGTCACGGATCTTTTGTTCCTGTTCACGGCCAAGAAGTAGGCAGATTCGGGCGGGAGATGGGATGCTTCTTCGGGGGCATCCTTGGGCAGTGGGGCAGAGGGCGGACTCCAAGAGCCTCCGTTTTCGATATGTAAGCCACAAAGCACGTCACGATGGCCCACTCACGAGTGTCATCTCCTTTCGATGTCTCCTCTACTTTGATGACATCGGCGCCCAGGTCGGCCAGTAGCATGGTGCATGTTGGGCCAGCTAATACGCGCGTGAGATCAAGCACCCTAATGTCAGACAAGGGCGGCGAAATCCCAGTCGCAGCGACGGAGAGCGTCCTTGCTCCGCGAATGAGTGCGCGCTGTGAGCAGCGAATGAGCATTTGTGTGGTACTTACAGTTGGCTGCGGTGCCGAGCGACAGCGTGACAGGGTGTCGGGAGTCTGCCATGTGATTGACGTGGGTCGTCCTTCTGGCACCTGCCTTTCACTCCCCCCCGTAATGCCTCCACGCCTCTGACTGACCCACTCAGACTTACAATAAAATAAAATATAAACACCACTGTAAACGCCCTTGCAATGGGTTTCTTTACTCCCAGGAAACCCGAGGAAACAAGCTTTCTTGACCACGACAGGTCCGTGGTTCAAGTCATTCGTTCGCGATTGGTCAGTGCAAACTGCCCTTGTTTCTCCATGCGTCTGTACTCACCTGCACCTCATTGCGCGCAGTACGGTAAGTACAGAGGCAAGCATCGCAATACCCCCACGTCCCAATCTTCCCGCAAGTCCGCGTCCCGCCGGAGCAGCGAGAGAGACTCCCAGCGCAGTCGTTCTCCTCGTTCACCACTGCGCCCACAAGACCCTACTCTCCGCCAAATGCCCCGTGCCCACACAGATGTCATAACGTCCGTTTTTTTATTCCCCACTGCCCGCCTTCACCCTGAGATCCATAAACACAGCTCAACACTTGCTCAACGGTTAAATGAATTGGCGATCGCCAACTCCGAGGGCCTGCTGAGGTAAGTCATCCACCCCTCCTCCGCACACCATTTGACATAACTGCTATCGCTGCACAAGACCTTCACTGACCCAAATTGTCTAGCGACGACGAGTATCGTCTTCTTCGTCAGAATATTTTCGAACGCCTCGCTAGTGGTAGCTCTGTTCCCACAGAGAGTCCAGTGATTGCACTCGGCTCTCTCGGCCAGAAGTGTATGCCTAATCCATTCATGTCTCATATGACTTCGTGCTCACGGTCATTCATTTCGGGACGCTAGATTCCCAGGCATATCCAGACACTGCGTCACAGTTCCATGTAAAGACAGCGCGCACACCCTCTGTTCGTTCCAAGGCATCCGTGTCCTCCGTAGTGTCCAACTTCATTCGGCGCAGCACGCGCCGGATAAGTGGCGTCTCAAAGGAAGGCACTTTTAGTGAGACATCGAGCATCCTCTCTATGGGTTCGGCGCCACATTTATTTAAGCGCCGTGTTCCTCGGGACCTACAGCGTGAAACCCCATCTTCTCAGGGACCACAAATACTTCTTAATAATAGTGTGAGCCCATCACCATCTAGGGAAAGCGAGTCGCGATATCACCGGTCCCTTGGGAGCGCGTCCTATCAGTCCATCTCACGGAGTACACGGCACTTCCGTACACCTCCATCGTCGTTCCGAAGCCATATCCTTGAACCAAAACAATCTCCTTCAATTCTCACCAGCGACTCGTTGCAGGACGACGAGGTGAAGTCGTCTCGAGATATTCGTAGTGAGATTGAAGCGATGGAATCGGAGGCCCTGCGTGTCCTCGACGCTTTTAGTGGACTGGAGCTCAGTGTGCTGACCCGGGGTCAGCATAGACCCGGTCATGCGCCACCGCGTCCACCATCCTCGGCCACACGGAGAAATGCAGACTATAATGATTCTTTTCTTGCCACTGGAACGAGCACCTCCGGACGGGGCACCCCTTACCACACCTCCGATGTAGATGGCTCGTCCCTCAGATCATCGACATCTTTCGGAACCAGCGTTTCACAACCGCGCTCGCATCGCCCTAACCCGTCGCTCAAGACGGGTGGACCGCTCTTGCCGCCCGCAGTCGCTAATCGCAAGCGGTCTACATCATCGTTGTCATCCCGAGCCTGGATACCATCTGCGGCATCACCTACGCTGATGCCCTCTCAGCTGCGCGACTTTGGAAGCGTGTCGAGCGTCAACCTTGTGAGGTCTTTGGCTCCGACCTCTGTCACTTCGATGGACGAAGACTCTGAGTTGTCTGCTCTTGAAGCAGAGTTGGTCGACATTCGGCGGCGGCGGCAAGAGGTGACTGCTCGGTACCAGGACCGCTTGGAATACCTTCGGGCCCAGCTGAAGGGGGCAGAGTTAAGGGAGAAGCTTCTGAGAAAGTGAGTTTGCGAGGACATGTTTGTATATTATACTACCTGCCGTATCATTCTCTACACCCACATCATTACTTCACATATGTCCTAGGTTATCTTCTACGTTGGGATTACTGTTTCTTCGATACATACTTAGCTGAGGTCCGAAAATGACACCTGGGGTGTATCAATTCTAGGTAAGATAATTGTTCAGTGTTAGATCTTGTGCTATATGTACTCGCTGTAGTAATAGCATCATCCATGATGTCCATCTTCCAGTCTCCTCACTTCGAGCTCGTGTGCTTCGAGTGTGAAGCAACTTACTAGTGAATGAGGTGAGGAAAAGCCATAGTGCTAAATCGTGTGGTGTGCTTTCTCAATCCTTCTGTTGTCTTCTGGAAACCAGAGGAAAGTATGCTAATCAAAATGGAGGCGATGTTGTGCTCTTGTGCGGTGATAACCCTGTCACAAACATCATTCGAATACACCATCTCCTAACAACAGAAGACAGATTGACAGCGCACACAGACATGTAGTTGTACATTTCAAACACAAACACGCGATCTTCATTTCCTCCTATTATGGATTTAAGCCTTGGTGAACCAGAACTGCTGCCAAGGGAGGGCGGCATTCAACTGGTCGAGATAGAGCTGGAGAAAGAGGTATGAAGCAAAGCACCCTAATGATCATAAAGAGCTTTTACCTGGCGATGAGGTGACGGGGAACCTTGAGGATCAGTCCAAGCACGATCAGTGCCTTTCAGCTGAACGCTATTGGGGGGCCACGTCAGATACAATCAAGCAGCAGACGTCAAGGGCTCACGTGTATACTTGTCCCCATTGCTTGATTACCCACTGCTGATGGTAGTGGCCAATACCGACTTCCCCGTGGTCATCCTGAGCGAAGCTGGAGCCGAAGGTAATCTCGTAGGTGCAGTTCGGCGATGTACCATTCTTCTTGATGTGGAAACGCTGGTGATACAGGCTCGCTTCGTCACAAGATCAGTTAAAACATGACTGGAAAGACCTACTGTTTTAACACCATTGACCACAACAGCAGAGTGGAAGACACCGACGTATTGGCGCTCTCTGGTCAAGATATAGTAATCGCCAGTAGCGAGTGGACAGGGGGCGGCCATGATGAAAACAATGGGGAAATGTTGACTCTGGGGAATCCTTAAAACTGGCTCACTCTTTTATCTTCTGAGCGGGCGTTTCGATAAGAGCCGCTTCATCAGGCCATCAGTACATCATGAGAACATGAAACTACCTTGGCATTGTTCGCTTCCTATTGGAACGCCTGGATTTCTTATGTTCCTGCTGGGCTGCCTCTCGGCGATGAATCGTGCTTTACGCCCAACTGGAATTAGAAATTCTGGATTTAATCGAACTTTCTATTCGCATTATGGCGTGACACCTAGGGCACCTCAAAACCTTCAATGAACCGTCTTTAATAGCAAAGGGAGAATGATGTACATACATGGACCTGGGGTAAATGGACTATGACTAGATATTAGCACGAGCACTTAAAATCACGGGGATTGACACTGTCCGCGCCATTGTGAACATTCCACCCCACATGAGGGCTTGATGCGTCTGCAGGTTGCTGTGCCGGCGTTGGCTTAACACTCTTGAGCTGGAGCGCCAATCAGTGGATGTTTAGCTCGCATAGCTTTGATGAGGCACACCGGAACTTACCATACTAGCATTCTCGCGGTTGTCGTTATAACCTGCCTGAAAGTCCAGGTTCAGTACCCAATACACAACGAAGGCGATACAGAGGTTCTTACGATACACGATTGAGGACGTTTTCCTGGGCACGTGTATAACTGCATCGACATGACTCAAAGACTTCTAAGAGTAGTATTACAGCTCCAAGTCTATCTTGCCGCGGTGCATTTGACGGTCATTTGGCAGCGTCTGATCGTCACCATGCGCTCAGTCACTCACTATCGCAGTCTCCATTCACAACATATTTTCCGTCCCAGAATGTCCAGACCAACCTGTGACAGCATCTTGTACACTGGATAATATTGGAAAGCATATTGGTTCTTGGGGGACCAACCCACCTAATCTGTGTCCAGTCTCTGCTACTTGCAAGGTCTCGTCCGGCGGGGTAACTGGATTGTTAACGATAACCTGACAGTCCAGGCTGGCGTGTTGAGGGTTTTGGGCCTTGGCTGGTTGTGATCGTCAGGAGACGGAAAGATCAACGTCAACGAGGCATGAAAGTTGGGCCCTCCAAATCGAGTCGTTCAGTTGTAAGTTGCAGTTCTTTGTCCCCCGTGTCGAGTCGTGACTCGTACTATAGTAGTGGAGTATGTGCTTTGTCGTAGCGTAGTCGGCATGATCATGATCATTAATGAAGTGGCCAAAGAGCGGCCATCTTACGTAACTGATGGCTGTGTCACTTCAGTGATGTCTCGCGATTCCAGTGGTGTATGTACAACCCTGATGAAGGTCATCACTACTTACCATCACCCATCTTCCGTATTAGACTCAATCAAATGCATACTCTCAGGAGAAGCCGACACGGAATTCCTCGTTGTGGCCAAACTCAACAGAGTAGACTTCTACTCAATACATCCAGAGGGACTGCGATATGAGAATGGCATCGAAATATGGGGTCGTGTAAGGGCAGTGAGGTCTATTCAACTGCGGGTACGTGATACAGCCGTTCAAAGTTTCTTTGGATATCGATTGTCGCCGTTGCAGCACCGTGCTATAAGTGTGCTTGTATTGACAGATCACCCCGAGCCAGATCTAGTATTCCTCTCTTTCACCCTGTCCAGGTCTGGCGCATCAGATCTCACTGTCAAAAAGCGACTCTCACTTTTTCAACGGAATGCTCGACCTGCAGAGTTCTTCCATGATGTCATCATCAACTACTCCGGAAGATTCGCTGTTGTGAGCGTTTACACGGCAAGACTGCTCATCGTCCTCCTAGATGACAAGGGTCAGTACGAAGGAGACGTGGACACTTCGTGCGTGTGCTCTCCTTCATCATCAGCCTGGTCTAACCGTGTTGCACACTGGTAGGACCACTGAACTCAACCTGCTTGGCCTCGCTTTCGTTGGTGTGAATACCCTCGCACTACTCCATATCGACTTTCAGCAACGCATTCAGCTTCTTGCGCGTGATATAAACGTTGATGAAATCCAACTTTCTCCAGTGACATCATCTATCTTGCCTCCTGTCAGCCTTCCGCAACAGTGGTTTCCAGTCGAGGATCATCCTCCGCGTCTTGTCTTTGTATCCGCAGACCAAGGAATGGACCGCGATTTCACCGGTGGTGTCTTGGTGGTAGGAGGACGCAAGATCCTATTCTATGACCTTGCTTTAGGAGAAGCGGCCGAGCGAAACCTCAGCAGAGCGCGTCGCATAGAACAGAAGAAGCGCAGCGCAGATGCAGAAGGAGCGAATAAAGCAAAACAAAAGGAAAATGAACGAGAATGGAGAAAACGAAAGGCCCGGGCAGTTGTAAACTGGCCATGGTCCGAAGTCACAGCGTGTGTACCAAGTAACCATCCTTGTCTGTATCTCTCAATAACTGTGGCAGAACATGCACGCTCGACGAATCAAAGCATAAGTTCCTTATCGGAGACAAGTTTGGGAGGTTGGCAATGTTGCATGTAGACACAACAGGAGTACCATCGTTGACACTTGTCGCCCTCGGAGAGGTACATCCACAGCCTACTTTCTGTCATCATTATATCTCACGAACTCCGCGACAGGCTTCTTCGCCAACTACTCTGACCTACCTCACTAGTCAGGTCGTCTACCTTGGATCCCACTTTGGCGACTCCCAACTCCTGCGGATAAGTCCGACCGCTGTGTCCAACCTCAACTCGCCCACGCTCCCGGTACCTCCATCAATACGAACCATCCGGCCCAAAGAACTCGGTGTGGCTGGGAAACGGCGCGCAGACGACGTCGCCGAGGGCCTCGTCGTCAACGGTATCGGTAGCTACTTGGAGCAGTTGGAGAGTTTCAACAACCTCGCACCGATCGTGGATGCCGTGATGGTTGATATTGACAGCACAGGCCAAGTAGGTGGCCTCTCTGCAGACATGTCCTGAGAATGACCTCTGTATCACAGAAGGAGATCGTCACATGTTCAGGAGGGCGGAATACGGGCTCTCTCAAAGTTGTAAGGCGCGGGGCAGATTTTAAGGAGGCAGCCATCGTGCATGGAGTACCCAAAGCGAGCAAAGTATGGACATTGTCCAAGAGATATAATGATCCGTGGGTTTTGGTGGTGGTTCTCTCTACCGTCTGCTGATCGATCTGTCACAAACCAGGGAACACACCCACCTTATCGTGTCTACCCTCGAGAGGACGCATGTATTATGTCTCGACGAGGACAAGGGTGCCATGATATCCAGTGCACAAGACAACCCAACTGGCTTCGAAACTTCAACTCGCACACTGGTAGCCGCCAACATCATGCGACGCAATAGGGTAGCTGGATCTTCAACTTACGAGGATCCATCCCTGGTAATTCAGGTTGTTCCGCTGGGGCTTCTGCTCCTAGAATATGATATAGGCTCAGGGGAGTTTACGCGCAAAGGAGGTCTTTGGACACTGGACAAGTTCGCAGACCCTAATTGTCCCCATCTCCAGCAATCTTTTCTGGGGCAGGAAATTGTAGCTGCTGATGTCAACGCATCCCAAGTTGTCATTGCACTGAGTTATCGATGTGTGTTACAGATCTGCGTCGATGGAGAGGGGTTCGTAAAACAGCGGAGTCGGCAGTTTACAGACGAAGTTTCGGCAGTATCATGTGTCCCACTAGATCCCTCGAAGGCGTTTACGAACCAATTCGCCGTGTCGTTTTGGAAATCGAATCATGTCCAGATCGTTAGGCTGGCTCGGGATGCCAATCTTTCTGATTTGTGTCGCTCGCCAGACCTGCCTACGGGACCCCGCTCCCTGCTGCTGCACACCTTTGTCTCGAACGAGGGCGAAAAGCAAAAACATCCACATCTGCTGGTAGGCATGATGGATGGTTCGGTCGTCTCGTTTGTATACAAGGACAACGCGCTAGTGGACATGAAAACGATCTCCATCGGCACCTTGCCAGTGTCGTTACATCCAGTTGTGATTGAGGGACGGAACGCAGTAGTGGCGTGTGGCAGCCGGATTTCTGTATTGTGTTGGGAGAAGGAGAGGCTTGTGGCCTCGCCGCTGATGATCAAGGTCAGTGCATCCGTTCACCGTCCAAAGCTTGGTGGTCAAATACCTGTTGATAGGACGTGGCTGCTACCGCGTACTTGAATACCAAGGCTTATCCTGCGTCCATGGTCCTTGCTGGTCCAGAATCCCTCGTAATCGGGGCAGTAACACGATTTGAAAAGGTCCACGTTCGCTCGGTGAGCCGACATGTCTGCGGTTGACATCTTCTAATGAATGCAGGTTCCTCTTGGGTATGATGCCCCTCGATGTATCGTCCACTGTCCATCTTGGAAAGCTTTCGCTGTTGCGTGTTTGCGGATAGCTCCCGCACAGGTTGCCCAAATTGAGGTATTCAGCTCTTCGGTGCAGCTATTCAACGAGACCTCGTTCGAGAGTGCGCCATCCCCCACGCATTCGCCCATCGTCACTAATTCTTCGCACAGAACTCGCGCAACTCACCGTTAAGAATGGCGAGGAGGTGACTGCTCTCCATTCATGCAGTGTTACACTCGGCGGTGTACCTGTCTTCTTTGTCTGTGCCGGAATCACGGTGTGTGATCCTCAAGAACGTGAGCCCTCCCAAGGACGGGTGGTTTTGTTGCAGACTACGGTAGCTGGCAACCCTGCATCCCAAACATTGACAGCTGTGGCAGCTGCTGAAGTCAAAGGGTGTGTATATGCGTTGACCTCTGTAGGTGGTATCATCGTCGCAGCCGTCAACAGTTCTGTACGCGTCAATTGTACTTGCCGTCAGTCGAGTGGTTACTCATTATCTAGCTAGCTTGTCCTTTTCAGCATGGAAGGCGCGGAAGGGAGTGCATCCTTGCGTCAAGTGACTGTTTGGAATCACAATTATCTGATTTCTACGCTTGTATCGAGCGGCGATCAGTTACTCGTGGGGGACGCTCTTACATCTGTTTCACTGCTCAAGGTAACTGGTTTTGAGGTGGAGCTCATTGCGAAGGACTACGGTTCACTGTGGCCCACCTGTGCCCAGATGCTAGACGAGAAGAGTCTAATAGGAGCGAATGTGAGTCGTGTATCTGTCTCATCCTGCGTTGTGGGCTAACAAAGGTGAATCCAGAGTGACTACAATATGTTTGCGTTCCGTCTCCAGCAGACGGAACTACAGAAGATATTGGAGCGAGAGGGGCATTATTTCCTCGGCGATATCGTCAACAAATTTATTCCCGGTGAGTATGCAGAGATCCATGAGTCTCGAGGCCAATCACACGGGTAAAAGGCACATTAGGATCATACGAAGTGTCTGCGGATGCTCCCATCGAGGCCAAACAATTGTTCTTTACGCCCACCGGCCAAATTGGCGTCGTCATCAATATGAGCGATGAACTCTCCTTACACATGACTGCCTTACAGAGGAACTTGTCAAGTTACTACGAACACAAGGAGGGAGTCAGCCATTCTAGGTATCTAGATCCGTCCACGATATACATAGTACCACGGCTGAGACACCTATGTTCAGGTTCCGAGCTCCGAAGAACAACTGGGGACGAAGCGACTCAGAGGCGACCTCTTTTGGATTCCTTGACGGCGACTTCCTCGAACGGTTCTTGCTCTTCATAGACGACCGACAGGCGCTCCATCAAATAATGCAAGGACAGAGCGAGCCTGAGAGATTGACGATTTCCGTCCAACGCATCCAAAGAGTGTTAGAAAGGCTGCAGAGCATGCATTGACACTGTAGTGGTATCAGAATATGTAACTTGTATCACAAAAATGGATCTGTGCTAGATACTCTTGGATCATCATGTGTGAGGAGGTCGAGAATGAAATTCTGGCTAATGCCATATGGGAATAAGTCATCGAGCATGAAGAGAAGCCCAGGCGTTGGTGATAATAGATGTAAGAGGGACTTCCCAGTGCAGCGTATCTTCTTGGTCGTCGGAGAGGCGCGGCGCAAAGTAGAATCCTGACACAAGGACGAGGTAGCTTTCCGCCAGAGACTATAAGTATAGAGGAATGGGTCCCTGACGAGGACATACCTGAGGATGAGAATGCTCCCGCGGTGGTAATTGCTCTTGGCTTCGATGTATGTGTATGTCATCAGGAATACAGATAGAATGACGACGACGACGTCCCATCGAGGGAAGACAAGGCTGGGTGTCGTGTCAGTATCACGTGAAGACGATAGGGGGTGAAACATACGTGAACGAATAAGCAATCTCTCCCATTTTTTCTGGAGCGTACCACGCAGAAAAGGCAACCATAGCTGGTATTTGAAGAAGGCATACTTGCAGCGCATATGCTGAACCAATTTCCATACTACATCATCGCGTCAAAAGCGAATGAGAAGTGACAGTCATCTGAATTCGTACCTCAGTGCAATGTTGGAGTTTAGGGCGAATGAAATGGCATTCATGAACTCGGTCGTGTTAGGAACGAGCGCGAAAAGCGTGACGCCCAAGAATTTCTCCTCGATACCAGAGCCTTGCAATACGACGTCGACCACATCGACAAGAAGTTCTGCCAACAAATTAAGCACTGTGGAGAAACAACGCTTACTAGAGTACCCACCAGCGATTAAGGCATAGAGTGCAGTGCAGCCCAGCAGGACGGCGGCACTGGTAGTCCTACTCCACTCCGGCGCTTCGTGCCCTCCGTGTGTAGCCACCCCATCAACTTCAGGCCCACAACCTAGCTTGACCTTTGCAGGTGATTGTGCCTGCACAGCTTGCTGATGTCTCAACGCGCTGACCGTCGCGATTGCCACGGCACGTGTAAAGTCGTCAGTCGACATGTTCTCTGGAAATTGCGTGGGATGAAGGTGTGAGTTCTTTAGGGCCAAGTCGACACTCTCGATAATGGGTGTGTAGTTCTGAGTCATGGGTTGTTGTGGTGCAGCAATCGACACCCGCCTTTGAGAGGGTGAAGCAGGCAAGAGTGGGGGTCGCGAAGAGCCTGGTAGGGGCTCCACGGGTCTGGGTGCTGGAGTTTGATCGCGGGACTCGACTTCGTATTCGGCATAGGGGTTGTTGCTGCGCTTGTATCGAGGCTCACGAGAGGAGGAGTGTGAAGTAGATTGTAAACTGCGCAGGTAGGTGGCAAGTCGGTTGCTACTTGGAATGTCTACTAAGGGATTAAGAAGTGGTTGGGGGTTTTGCCAGATTTGAGAAGCGTGTGTACGGAGGGAGAACCAAAGGCCCACAAGATATGACTGAGGGGTGATTGTAAATGCACTAGACAACCTACGACAAAAGACAACTCACAAAGAGTAGAACAACAGCACAACAGTACATCAAATTCTTTACCGTGGATTGATAGAAGGGATCGTCGACGGGATCGGGGTGTTGATAAGAACAGCGATCGCACCTCCACTCGGGCAAGCCTCTTCTTCTCCCAGGGCAGCCAGTACAAACCAGTTGGAACTAGAATGCATGTGAGCAAACGGTCTGGAGCATTGGCATGTTCAAAACTCACATTACCATAAATCTGATAGAACAACGTCGGGGTAAGGGTGCCGATGAACGCCATGATCAACATCATACTCGTGACGCCCGCGCTCTTTGCGTTGAACCTTTGCTCTTTCTTCTTGAAAGCACCGGCACACATGCTGATGCCGGGCATGAGAAGGACACCAGCCAACAAGCTACCCACAATCGAGCCCTCCACGAGATGTCCTTTGCCCTGGGTCAAAGCGATGCAGTATAGTATGACTTCGATGACAGAACCAAAGGTCGCATTGATGACGGCGCCCATGCCGATAGACGACTGAGCGGAGATGGAGGCGACTGCCATTCCGATGAAGTACGAGAGGGGGATCACGCTTGCCAAGCTCATGAGAAAGATGGCCGCACGAGAAGCGATCAGTGCCACTATAGCGGGGACGTGCTTGCCTGCAGCCTCGCTGTGCTCGACGAGAGGGAGGAGGACGAATCCGTCGAATATGACGAAGAACACGAGGGGAAGGAGATTAACGAATATAATGTTGACACCGCCGACAGTGTACTTGAAATACCGCCATCCGACGGCGTGGTAGACGCACAGAAGCACAGTCGAGTTTGCCGTGCCCGTGGTGGAGGGTGCAGCCTGGCCCTGAGATAGGCGTGGGTGTTTGACGGAGAATTCGACAGGGGGTTCGACAGAAGGGGAAGCGGTGCCAGTGGGCTGGGCTGTCGGGGGTCCTGGTGCTGTGACAACGACAGCAGGGGGCGGGGCACAGAAACGTAAGCGAGTGGGATTTGCAAAGATGTATTGGATGAGTGCCCAGATGAATTTAGCCATGGGGATAGTGATGATGAGTGCCCAACAGGCGATGCAGGTGAGGAGCATTAGGGGTGCGATGATGAGGCTGAATGTTATCCAGAAAGCAGCGCGTCCTATCCAGTCATCGGACACCTTCTGATAGCCATCGGGTGAAGGAACTGGGGAGGGGGTTGCGCCGTAGGACTTGGATGGCAAAAGCATGGCGCAATGGTCAACGGTGGGTAGCAAGGATGTGTTTTCACCAATAGGTTGGAGGAACTCGTCAATACGCGCAGGTGACGGCCCACGGTGCGCAGTGGCCGGTGTGATGGTGGGTGTCCTGGATAAAGATGTGTCGTGAGCAGCACTGGTGCCATCGCTGTCGTCTGCTACTCGATTCTCTTCGTTACCGTAATCCTCCCGGTCTCCTTCGACGTATTTACCAAATGGCCAGCCAAGGTACCAGCCAAGGCCGAATATAAGAGTAGCGTATCGCCTGCCGCCGAGTGGTAGCATGCAGAGAATGAGAGCGACAGCAAAGCAAGTGAGAGCGAGCCACCACCCAAAGCACATGATCCAGAAGATATTTCCGGGGGAGAGATGGCGTTCAGCATGCGCAGATGGTATAGAATGGAGGGCAGCATCCGCGTTGCGTGTGATGGATCTGGACTTCTTGTACAGAGCAGGTTTCCATATGGGAAGACCGAAGGGATGTTCGACGTTGATGAGAGACTGACGATCCTTGACGGTAATGGGATCGTCATCGTCCCGCATAGTTTCGTTTCCGTCGCTCTCAGGACTCTCGTTTTCGTCGGGAGAGTCGTTGGTGATAGACTTTGCGCGTGGACGACGAGCGGGCAATACATCCTCGCGGGCCCCCTGGATATCATCGACGTCCTCGTCTTCTTCACTAAGCATGCCTGTTTCCCAAAGGGTCCTTCCTGGAGCGGCTGCATGTGAAATGCTGCTTTGGCTAGTGCTCCTTGCTCTGCGCTTGGATGAGCTAGCGGACATGGTCCTGGATGGATGGTAGGGCCCGGACGGCGGCTGTCTCGGAGACGCTTGGGACTGAGGAGGATAGTAGGATGTGCCTTGGTGATGGTGGATGGGTGCGTCGCTGGCTGCAGACCAACTTTGCGAGCTATGACTGCGACTGCGGTGGAGGAACGGCGGTGTCGTTGTCGTCGGCCTCGATGACTGGTTGATGGTGTCGTCGTCACCGTGGAAGCCACCACTGCCTGACTTCCTGTTCGTGTTCATAAATTTGGCCTGACCCAGTCAGTCGGAACAGTCACAGATATCTTTGCGAGAGCTTCCGTGTCTGACACGGCCCCTTTCGGTGCGACTTTGCAAACACGCACATATTTGCAAACAAACAACTGCACATCCAGTAGCGGCGCCAATCCCCGACTCCATGCAAATAATTTTGAATCATAACATATTTTATAAGATAGAATTAACTGGATAGAATTTGTTTAGGTTTACTACTATCTATACTCTCATTATTAAACACTTGTTCTTTCAAACAGTGTTGACCTACTTGTCAAGTACTACCCAACCTATTTAGTGAACTGCAGGGGTATG
>Ga0307518_10000091_pt1 | contig 62525 bp, 76 predicted proteins | sample 25_EM_MG_FD_203889 | JGI IMG/M metagenome (GOLD analysis project Ga0307518, IMG submission 203889) | Populus trichocarpa ectomycorrhiza microbial communities from riparian zone in the Pacific Northwest, United States - 25_EM | ecosystem: Host-associated > Plants > Roots > Unclassified | place...
ACAAAGAAGCCTCCCCGCCTTCACCCAGTTTTTCAGACCATCCTTGCGTCGGGTCGCTGCCAGCTCACACGCTTCGGCCGACTCCCCTCGTAGGTGGTAGATGGTAGTTCACCTAAACAGCCCCGGAAGGGCGGTGGTCGGGGTAGCGGTTAAGCCCTGACGAGAGCTTTCGCAGGCTCGAAACCGCACGCCCAAACCTGCCCCTTTACCTGTCCCTGTGTGTACTGTACGCGGCCCCGATCTTAGGAGAGGGGCGTCCGACGGACACGACAAACAGATTTGATCGCCCGGGATACCACACAGACTATACACTACCCCCCTTCGGGGGGTAGTCTGGGCACCCTTGTGCAGCCTGTATGAACTGGCCGTGCAGAGCACCGCCTTCAGCCGGTAGATCGCGGAGCTCGCGAAGCCTATCTGCAGTAGCGCTTTCTCTCCGCGCCACGCTGGTGCGCGGGGAAGATGCGTTACTCGAAATATATTAGACTCGAAAGCAGCAGGAAAGACTGTGCGCCACGATACCAGGGTACTCGTTGGGTTTTCCAACGTATGCCCATGCTGTGGCTCGAACGACGGCCATTCTTGCTGATAGTATGTCGGATGCTGAGATATAAAATCCAATTTTATTTTGGATTATGCAGGCCGTGACACCATCCATGGGAGCCCAATGCCGCCGATCCAGCGACACATTCAACTTGTCATGATGAAGCGGGCAAGTGGGTCATATTTCTTATTTTGTACAGAGTCGTGTCGTTGTAAACTGTGGGTGCTTGCATGGTACACACAAGGGCCTCAGAAATGCGCCCAACAAATCCCGCGCAGTATTTGCAAATTCAATAGTGGGGCCACATTTTCTCTGGTAGGCGCCGCCTGCCATTAAATTGTTTGGAACAGTCGGTATGAAACCCTTTCCTCCAGCCCGAGGCCAACCGATAACACCTAAGTAACGCTGCTCAAGTCAAACACCTTCATCCCCTCCTCCCGCACGGCAATGCCATTTTCGGTGACGATTGCGGTGATGAGCTCTGCAGGAGTGACATCGAAACTCGGGTTGTACACATTGTCTATTTCAGTGCATAGACCAGGAGGCGTGATCATAACTTGGGCCTGTTCGTATCGCCCGTCGGTATCGGTCCGAAGTGGGTAGAGTGCGCCCCGGACCAGGCAGGCTTCAATGACTGGTCGCTGTTCGATTGGGATTCTAGGATTGAAATGAGGCAGATCGTTACCGAGAGTGTGGGAAGTAAGATGGAAAAACGAAGGGAATCAAGTGACTCACTCAGACCCATCCGCAATATCGAGGTCGATAGTACTTATTGGGGCAACGACAATGAATGGGATGCTATGGCGTGCTGCTAGGACGGCAGCATTGTACGTCCCGATCTAGTTTGTTTAGACATTAATGATGGCGAATGTGCATTTGCATACGAAGGGTGGTCCGGAAAAAAATTGCCAAGAATCACATCACAACATGTGGTAGATGCGATGTGATCGGACCATCCGGACCATCCGGACCATCTGGAACATGAAGCATGAACATGAGATATCCACGATACCTTGTTGGCGGTGTCTCCATTCCTAGCAATTCTATCAGCCCCGACAGCTAACGAGTAAAACAATGCCCAGGTAAGCACAAGGCAAAAGGATCAAGAAAGGAAGATGCACGTACCCACCGCATGGATCTTGTGGTGCTGGAAAAGAGATCCGACCATGGTGTCACAGATCATCGTCGAAGGGATCCTTAATGTCTGCAGTTCTAGTGCGGTCAATCTGCCACACGGCGACCACGAAAAACACGAGGGGGGTAAGAAGACAGAAAAGAAAATTAGGGTTAGGAATACGTTGCGAAGCCGAGGGATTACTGTATTCACCGAGATCCTTGATGATACGGTGTAGTTTGGGTAAAGTAAGCCCGGCCAAGTCGCTGGATGTCAGCGAGGTACGTGATGAGACCCAGAGCTGTTCCGTATCCCTGGGTGAAGAATCAAAAAGTTTTCAGCGTTCTATTCACGCAAAGAAAAAAGGGTCGCGGGGATCATGAGGAAGAACCGGGAGTGAAACGTCCCACATACTGAAGTAGCGAGTGAGCCCGTGTTGCACACGGTGAGGACATTGAGGGTTTCGGCAGCCGACAGCGCGTGGAACGCCACAAGCCAGCTACCGCCATACGTAGCCATCTTCATGTTACGAGAATAATCTTCATCAGAGACTAGTCTAGCCTCTGCAACGAGGTCTCGAGCGATAGCGATGGTATCTTTTCCTGCATCCTTGGACGATTGGAACTTGCGAGCGATGCGGCGTGTTGCTGCACCAAGGTTGACGGCCGTCGGCCGTGCGGTGTAAAGATAATCTAGAATGGGCGTGACGTGCGCCTGGAGAGCTTCGGGAGAGGAGAGGAAGGGCGGGGTAGGGGATGTTTCGAGAGCTTTCGACAGGTTGGCTGCGAAAGTCAGCGCCGCGAGCGATGCAATGGCAGGTGCACCTCGGATCTGCCAGAAAGATGTCAACAAGGAGAGATGCTCTTGGAAACATGGTAAATTTACCTTCATGGTCTTGATAGCATCGTGGGCTTCCTCGATCGTGTTTATCTCAATGTATTCTGTACAGTGGGGGAGCAAGAGCTGGTTCACTATTTCGATCTTGTCTCTCTCTGTCTTGATAGAAGTGAGCATCCTGCAGCGAGCAGGGCCCTCCGCGCCCTGGACTGTCTCGGACGATGAGCTGGCCATTTATCGAAATCTGATAACCACGTGGCGATTAAGGCAACCCAAAAAGAGCATATGCTGTAGTAAGTCGCAGAATCACATGCTAGCGCCTGCTATTATAACGACAATGATGCTGCTGCCCCGGAGCTCTCCTGGCAGCAGACTGCAAGTACCGTCATGATAGACCACTTACTTGGCCGCCCGAGCCTGTCTTGGAAACGCACACAAGTGAGTCGCTTCGTCGCCCGCCGTCACCTGCTCATCGGCTGTGGCATGGCACACAGGTGTTCCTCGTCATCCTCTTCTGGATATGGAGGCTCACCGTAGGTAACCCTGGAGGGCCACGTGTGCTTTGGATACACAGATTCAACAAGAGACTCCGTGGGTTGCCCAGCCCTGAACCCCGCTTCACCCTAACCCAAGTGATCCCGCAGAACGGTTCTCCCCATGGCAGATTATCGTAAGCACTCTTACGGCTGTATACGCAGCTAGAAACCTGGACAAGATCTTCGGACTCGGTGGTGAGTCTAGACCTTCTTGGTACGTGTGGACGAGGTGTGCTGATGTCATGCGTCAGCTCCCGAGCCCTTGGCACGCCTCGTAAGTGTCCGAATCACTCCCTTCATCTCTTACCATACATGCTAATGCACGGCCTGTGCAGTACTCACATTCATACTACCGCATGACATGGATCGCTACAGGCCTGGATGCCGGTTTTGCGACTGCAATGTCCATCAAACCGAAATGGCTGAGGGACATTTGCTCCATTTTGTTCTCGATATACTACATCATTTATGCCAACGAGGCAGACGAAAAGGTGTGTGCAATTCTGTGCAATGAACCATGCTGCTGACCCATGGCGTAAATAATAAAAAACACCACCAGCTTCGCAGGTTTAGGGCAGTTCCGACTGTGGAAATGTTCCGCACGACATGGGAGAAGACATCTAATCCATATGTAGGCACATTCTGTGCCGGCTGGCAAAATGTACTGACAAGAACTCCATTCCAAAGCTCCGCCTGCTATCGAACGGCTCCAAGGTAGCATTCCACAGAAGGATACTCTTGCCTAGACCCTTGTCTTCGATGTATGACCGCCCGATCACAGTTCACGTTTACTTTGCGGGGCCTGTGATGGAGCTGCACAACTGCACGGACCTGATAATTGACTTTCCCGGTGGGGGGTTCGTGGCGATGACACCGGAACATCACGAAGAACGACTGCGGACATGGGCACTCAGAACCGGCAAACCCGTCCTAGCAGTTGACTACGGCAAGGCGCCTGAGTGTGATTACCTTTTTCTTCTGCTGTGCCATGCACAGCAAAGCTAAACTTAAAATTTACTTTTTTGTCATTCCCAGATCCGTACCCATTTGCGATGGACGAATGTTTCGACCTGTATAGGCTTCTGGCGGAGTCAAATGGACGGTGTATTGGAATGTCTGGGAAGCAGTTTAATATGGTCCTGTCCGGTGATTCAGCGTGAGTGCAATGCATTTTCACGGTTTCCGCGCGATTGATCGCGTTTTGACATGGAAAAGGGGTGCAACACTTGTCGTAGGCGTAATGGTCAAGATCCTTCAACATAATCAATTGATCCCCCCATCCTCCGCGGCTAAGCTTTGTCTACCCGTAGCCCTCGTGCTCAACTATGCAGCGCTCGATTTCAATTTCACCTCGTGGATGTCCCCTGACAATTTACGTGTGCTTCGTTCCGAGCAGTCCACGGGGAACCTGCCAGGCCTGCGCGAGCTTGCGTCCCAGAAGGACCATCTACAGCACGTGAGCCCGCTCAGTATGGTTGGGGGTAAGCGCGGCAGTGGTTCATTTGGAAAACGCCGAGGATTGAGGCGTGGCAAGAGCTGGAAGGACGCGCTAATGGACCTGGCGGGGAATGCGACCTCTCCAATGTCAGCGACGGGTGCAAATGAGGAAATGGAGGATGCACTGTTACTGAAAGCGTCCGCTGAAAAGGATAGATTAGCTACTGCAACGGCAATGAAGCGCAAGTCGAGCGTGAAGTCATTCGAGGTTCGGACGCATGGCTCATACGATGAGGGCGGTTTCTGGGCGGACGAGGAGAGTGACGGAAGTGATGTCGTGAGGGAGGAAGATCGGCCGCTAGAGGAGCGTGTTCGGTATGTGTACAGGGAGTGTCCATCGCCGGCCAAAGAGACGACGAAGAGCCCTCTTCCCCCTTCACCCCACCAGCACTTGCACGCCTGTCTGGAGAGTCAGCAGAAGGAGCTTTCAGAGGCTGTCCAGAAAGCAAATATTAAGGCGGTGACACTTGTTACTGGGGGGGACAGGCCAGAGCGACAGGGGAAGGGGAAGGAACGCGAGCCGATTGGGACGAGATTGACCATGACCAGTCGAACGGGATACTTCCAAGACAGAATTGTTTCTCCGAGTATGGTGAGTATTATACGTTTTCTACTGTCAGGTGCCAATTTCTCTACCAACAACTTGCAGATGCGTGCCATGGCGATCCTCTACATTGGACCACACCGCAACCCCGATTTTGCGACGGATTACCTCCTTTCTCCGATCTTGACGCCCTCTTCGCTTCTCGCGCAATTTCCTCCGGTGCTGATGCAGTGTGGGGAAAAGGACCCGTTTGTAGATGATACGGTCATCTTCGCGGGGCGGGTAAGGGAAGCAAAGAGAGCAAGGAAAACGGAGTTGGACGAGATGCTTAGTTGTGGCGGCTCCGCAAGTTCTAAATTCGGAGAAGACCTGCGAATGAGCCACGTCCAGCCTGGGGATTTCCACGAAGAGATGCTGGCAGAACGGGAAAGACTAGCACGAGAGTCAGAGGATGACTGGGTGCAGATGGTGCTGTTCAAGGACTGGAGTCACGGATACCTGCAGATGATGGCATTGATGAAGGAGGCACGGGCAGTGGTGGATGATCTGTCGGATTGGATCGAAGATGCGTTTGTGAGGTATGGAGGGCGGACAAGTCGTGAAGAGGCACAAGGACTCGTGAATGGGACTACTCTAGTCCATGGTGCGACAACAGAGGGAGCAGGCCCAGCGAAGAAGAAAGCGGAGGAGCAACCACGTACACGGTCGCAATCTCATTTGCCCACTACTGCGACTGGGATCCCCTCTCCCTCTGAGATGGCACGTTCGGTGAGCAGTGGACCCAATCGGAGTTCTAGTACGAGTTGTCCGAGCCCATTCGCGTCCGAGGGTGAGACGGATGACTCTGGGATTACGTTTGTTGCGCGCAAGTGGTTGGGTACGAGCAGTGCTGGGTGTAGTGGGAGGGGCTCGAGGAGGGGCTCGGAACGGTCAAGGACGCCGATGAGCGAGCCAGGGGAGGTGGGCACTCCCCGGGGTGGGAATGGGGGGCAACGGATTTCGGAAGGGGAGCTGATGCGACGGAGAAGGCTATTGGATGCACACATCTTCGATGCCGGGATAGACTAGGAAATTTTGATCCGGTGCTAGGAATGGGAGGTGGAGTGCAGGGGGAGGGGAACGGAGACGGGCACGGAGACGGAGACGGGGGCGAAAGAAGCCGAGGCCGGGAAGCTAAAGGGAGGTGGCTGTTCCGCTGACACAGCATGTATGAGGGCGAGATGACAAATTGAGGCGGTGCTGCGGCGCTGCAGGCTAAATTGAGTCGCACAGCCACGCTACCACATAAAACGAGCGTCTGTTCCTAGTGAGCGCCTGAATAACAAGGCAAACATTTCTTCTGATCAATAAAAGGCCCATCCATGGACCCCCAGAGCGATCACACCACACGCTGGAACCACCAGCAGCCCATGTCCCAGCACCCCTCGTTCCCCCCCGGCTCAGGCCCAAACGATCCCACCGAACAACATGCCCACTTTCCTCCAGGTCATGCCTACAGAAGGAGCCACAGCAACTCCCCCTTCCGACACACGTCCCATCCCTCCCCATACCCCATACCCGCCGCCCACCCACCACCACCACCACCGTCCGCACCGTCTGCGCCACCCGCACCCGCACCAGCATCTCCGCACGATCTCAAGCAAGAACCGTTCTACGCTCCAACTGCCGCAGAGCTCTATTCCCAGGCAATCGCCTCCTCCTCTGCGCCACTCGCAGATCCCCAGGGCCATTTTGCAAACGGTGTCACCCGTCTCCCTCCTATCCTCCAGGTGGAAAAGAAGCAGGTCACCACCTCCGCTACACAGGCTGCCAGCGCTTCGAGGAGAAGGAACGAGGCCCATTTCATCTGCCCCGTCCCAGGCTGTGGGAGCACGTTCACGCGTCGGTTTAACCTCAGAGGTAAGTGCGACTGTGAATATCCTTCAGTCGGCCCGTCTTTCCATCATATTCCTCGTTTTCCATTCCACTCGTCCTGTCTTGTTGCACATCTCCACATCTCTATCTAATACACGACTAACCACCCATTTTGGTCGTCTAGGTCATCTTCGATCACACACAGAAGAACGACCATATGTATGCGAGTATCCCGATTGCAAAAAGGGATTCGCAAGACAGCACGATTGCAAGTGAGTCTCCTGTCCGTTCCTTTACTGTCACCCGTTGCTTCTGCATTCCCACACGGGTGCTGTGCTGTGGGCCCACTGCCACCTCCGATGCTCTATCACCTCGTTTTAATTCATATATCTAGTTATACGCGTTTGTCCCATTCATTGGCTCTGTCAATCCCCGTCATGTGTACTGCATCCTTTTTTCTTTGCCGTCTTCTTTTGCGTGTGGCAGATATACTCATTTAATTTTCCCTTTCCCCTATCCACCCATCGCGTGTGCACATGCAATGCATTCACATGCTCCGATATGCACGCGTACGTACAGACGGCACCAAGCGCTACATGCGAACAGGTCGCAGGCGAACGTGTGCCAAGGGTGTAGGAAGACGTTTAGTCGGCTAGACGCTCTCAACGTAAGTCGCCCATTTTGGGGTCGGTCCATATGCTGACTGGCTTGGGAATCCTTGCTCCTTGTTGGATTTTCGTTCGGTCTTGGCACGTGTCTATTATTGGCGTCATGGGAACGGCTCTGCAGCGACATCGTAAGTCTCTGTCCTTTAGCATTCGCTTTTGGCACACTGACCATGTGTTGTATTCCTAGTCCGTTCAGAAGGCGGTGCCGAATGTCGGCAAGCTGTAGAAGCGATGCAGCAAGCTCAAGCTGCACAACAAGAGGTGCATGCCCAAGCTGTTCAGGTTGCGCAGCAGGTCGTGCAAGCTGCCCAAGCTGCCCAAGCACAATCCCAATCTGGACAAGTCCCGCAGTTGGCACCACTTGAACCCCAGAAACCGCAAGTAAAACCGCCGCTGCCTCAGGGCTCGCCGCAGAGCCCGAGTGGAGGGGTGTCAGCTCCAACGACCTTGACTAATTCATGATTGTGGAGTCTATACTTGGGTGTGAGATGACTTGTACTGTAGGATGTATATACTCATGAGTACAGAGGGACCTTCCTTAGACCGCTATGACACTTCTTCCCGCTTTCCAACTTGCTTTGTTGTAGGAAAAAAACACATGATTCATGCATCTTCCCATTTAGGCAGTGAGTCGAGTTCTGAAACCGTCGTGTCGAAGAACCATGTCGCTCCCAATGTTGGTCAATGGAGGCTCGGAGTGTGGGCCAACCAACCCTCTCCAAGGACTTGCGAAGCAGTTTGACCAGGACCGCGGTCCGCAACAGGTTCGGGATATCTAGTTCTTCCCCGGTCGTGTGTTGAGTCTCTGCTTTATGTATAGGACAGGGCGAGGCAGGCTCAGGAGGTATGTATGAACTGTACATTGCGTGATCCCTAGACTGACATTCGTGTCCATCGTACGCTGTACGTCCACGATACTGAACCGACAAGACATTCCGAACCACACAATTACCCACTCCAGAGCTTCAGCATGACGCAGCACGATTCTTTGCTCCAGCTGCTGATAAGCAGGGGGTGATGGCGAATACAACAAAGCAGCAGCATTTTCAACATGTCTTTGACATGGCCGGACTGCACGAAACGTTATCCCAGCTGGCCCCCCCTGGACCTAACACATCCGTGCAATCGCCGCTTGCAGGCTTCGCGGGTGCTGGGTGGGCAAGTGATTTCATTCTGAATTATTCCCAGCACCAACATGCACAGAGGAAAGGGCAGCTGCTGGGGACACCCTCAACTGCGACTGTCAGGGAGGATGTTCAGAGTCCCATTTCTGCGGGTGCGGCACCACGGGCAGCTCCGTATACGCATCAAATGAGTTCAATGGGAATGCCCATGACTACTATGGCCACTCCGATGCTGGGACAGGTCCATGGTCAGATGCATAGGCCGGCGATACAAAGCGATCGTGGGTCATATCGTATTGCATTTATTAGATGGTGTCTTAATGCATGGAATGTAGATACGCTATGGGATAAAGAATTCCAATCTCAAGAACACCTTTTGCACACCTCTACACTCACACCCGTAGCTTCTGTAAAAGAAGAGAACGTCCACGAACTTCAGCGGTCATCCGCATCCCCAACAGATGAGATGGCCCGGCTTGCTGCCCAAGTGATTGAAGCAGTGGAGCACGAGCAGAATCCAAAATTCAAGGAAAGCGCGTTTATGGGTTTGATGCTCCAGCTGCGTGACGGTGACGTCGTTTTGGACCAGAATGGCTTCGTAGCAAGCGATTCTACTTCCACCACCGTCCCCATCAACCATCTTCCTCTCTCCACCTCTATTGACGTGAAAGGCAAGGGAAAGGCGCGGGACATCAATGTATCAGGCACTACACTGACAGCAGGGGGTATCACCTCCCCTTCGTCGTCGTCCACGCAAGAGCGGGAGCAGGACGCGGACGAGGCTTATTTCAAGCAGGAGAACGCCGAGTACAAAGCTTGGTGGGAGGCATACCATGCGGGACCGTCTACCACTTCTACTATTACGGAACTCTCGACCGCTACCGCGGAGTTGTCTGCCATGTCCCCTTTGCAGCGGAAGCGAAGGGAGATAGGACAGTGGTACGAGATGCAGAACGCATGGGATGAATTCGAGGCAACAACGACTGGCGTTCGGCCCGTTGTGGAGTATAAGTTCCAAAAAGAGAACCTGTATTTGAAGGAAGGGGCAGAAATGGGAGGAACGAGGAATCATACCATGCATACGGGGGCCGTAGATAGGACATACGAGGTAAGTGGTTTGCGCTATCTCGCTCTCCCTCCACTTGAAGGTCGGGAGAAGCTAAAGGTAGATGGTTGCTAACACTCCTCGAAATGATACTCAGAACATACTCGAGCTCGAAGCAGCAGTCCAACAAGATCCCTACAATGCAAACGCGTGGTATGAGCTTGGCGTCCGACAGCAGTCGAGCGAACGGGAGAGCAAAGCCATACAGGCTCTGCGTCGATGTCTTGCCATCGATCCGTCTTACCTTCCGGCATGGCTCGCACTTGGGGTATCGTGCACGAATGAAAGCAACCGGACGGGCACGTACAATGCAGTGCGAGAGTGGGTAACGAGGCATCCTGATCCGAGATACAGAAAGATTGTGAAGGAGAGGGCAGGTGGGGCGTTGGAGAGCGGTGAACCGAAGAAGTTAGTGGAAATATTGATCGAAATGGCGAGAGCCTCGGGCGAGGTGCAGCAGGTGGATGCGGATGTCCAGATCGTGTTGGCTGTGCTGTTGAATGCGATGGAGGTAGGTCGTTCTTCGATGCTCGTGCATATTGACCAAAACATCCTCAGGATTATCCAAGGGCCTTGGATTGCTTCCTCACAGCACTGGCCATCCGTCCTGATGTAGGTCTTCACCTGTGTTTACGTGTTCTGATTATGAATGATGCTTTCTCCCACAGGATTGGCTCTTGTATAACCGAGCTGGAGCGACGATGGCAAATAACGGCCGTGCTGAGGAGGCTCTGGCGTATTATTACCGTGCGTTAGAGTTGAATCCTGGGTATATCCGGGGGCGGTATGTCTTGCTGTACGTTTCAAGGAAGCATTTTAATGATGCGCAACGTGCTGCAGATACAATCTTGGCATATCCTGTGTTAATCTACATGTACGTACCTGCGACACCCTGTATTGTAAACTTACTGACTATTATTGGTCCATGCAGCGTTACGAAGAAGCAGCCACACACATTCTCGACGCTCTGGTCCTTCAAGATAGCGAAGGTGGCGATACTGTGAATGGGATAGTGGAAGGGTCTGCCAATAGGCGGGGTGTAACGTCGTCTGCACTATGGGACACCTTGAGAACGGCATGTCTGAACCTGGCGAGAGCGGATCTGGCCTCAATGTGTGACCGTCGGGATCTGGATGGTGGGTGCCATTCCTCGCATACGCATCGTCTGATAGATCTGATTGCCTGATGTTACACAGGATTTAGGAGCATTTTCAACGGTGAGATATCACTGCAACAAAATGCAAGGATAATGTAGGGATTCTGGTAGGAATGGAGAGGGACTGCTGGGGGCTCTGGGACCCTGGCCAGCAGGGCATTCGTACACTGGGGGAGCGGTGGGGCACGGGGGCCCACGCTTGCTAGGACTACGATAGTTTAGTGCGACAAAGTCTAGGACTCTCATGCCGGAATAATACACATAAGATTTAGGATGGTGAAATGGTGGAAATCACATCACAATCTCGACGATATACTTTTCACATAAATCTGTTGACCCAGGCTGACGGATTCTTGACAATTAATTACTCCCCATTGCATGTCACGCTACAAGCGAAAGAGTCAGATAAGAGACATGGACGTAGTACAAAGAATGCATACAAGATGAGGAACTTTGCCCAGGCGGAATGCCCAGCCTTTTGTTCCTCTCCTCCTTGTCGCGTTCCCTCGCCTTTGTCCTCTCAGACACCATGTTGAGGAAAGCGGCCGCCTGTGGATCCTCATCGCTGAACTGGTGTTCGGCGAACTTCTTCATCCGAAAGAGGGTCCTTTGTTTTTGCTCGAACTGAGCTTTTTGCTGGGCAACAAGCTCACGGATCTCTTGGACGTCTGAATCATTCATTGGAATCATGGTTGGGGAACGGCGAAGCATGGCTGTGAGTCGCAAATTTGTTTGGTGCAACAAAAGACGTCCATCGACGGCTGTTTGGTCACAACACAGCGCCGCGCGCAGTACTCAAGTGCCCAACGTCACCGCAGTTGGTACAACTCAGCACAATACCAATCCATCCAATCCAACCTCGAACCAAGTAGCTAGCCATGGAAGCCGTCATGCGTGTCACCGACGCTGTCAAGAGGCTCAGAGTAAGTAGACTCAGACTGGGCTGCTCTTGGATGCCCCATGTTAACTCACGGCTGAACATCCGTTTTTTTTATATAGGAGACACGTCTTAGTGCCCTCCGCTCTCCCACTGAGTTCTTCGACTTTCACCGTATCTCCAGGCCTGGGGATGTGAACCAGGCTGTTTCAGTGAGTTGCTCCAGCACACATACTATGGGCTCCACGATGACTGACAGCGACCTCACAGCGCATATCGTACAACACCCGGTATTTCTCTGCAAACTATATGCTCATCATAGCCATTCTCGGGGTATATGCCATGTTAGTACCACATTATAATACACTCCTGTCATCCTTCCACCGTTGTGAGATAGTTCGTCCGTGCTAATGATATCCTTTCCAGCCTCACAAGCCCTCTTCTCCTGTTCTCCCTCGCTTTCCTTACTGGAGGATTCGCTGCTATCAACAAGTTCGGTTAGTTCTCACGCAAAAATTACTAGCGTCACATATTCTGACTGGATAATTTTTCTTTGTTTTGCTTCCGTCAGCTCCTGATCCGGTCCAGGTTGGTGACCACGTCATAACCCAAAAGTCCCTGTATACTGCTCTCTTTGTGATCGGCCTTCCGTTATTGTGGTTGTCGTCTCCTTTCATGACCTTCTTCTGGCTCGTCGGCGCGTCATCCTGTCTCATTCTTGGACACGCCAGTTTGATCGAGCCGGGTATTGAGAGCGAGTATGCAAATATCCAGGACACCGTGTAATGAACGAGACGTCACGATTCCCGCATGCCGTCGTATTATTATCCAAAGTACCCTTCGTCGAATTGAGGCCGTTGACAGGGATCACGGACATTACCTTCCTCCGATTTACTCGCTCAATTCTGTGGATATAGCGGTTTCACAATCTCCTGTTTCGTTTATGGACCCATTACATTTTCAATTGATTGCTACCCTCGATATGACGAATAATGGCCACTGCTCTGCTTTACTAGACCCTACGAATACTATGTCTCTTCGCCTTTCGAATGATCCCATCAAGGATCTCAATTCGCTGTATGATCAATCGTTGCACTCATATTGTTGTTGCGATCATCGCGTCGCCGAGTGGCAACACAATGGGACTTTTCTTCGTCATAGTCCAAGTATGCCGTGGTTAGTAGTAACCGTTTCTAGGCAATATAATAGTCTCGACTCCGAGGGCTGAACACCTTTTCTCCTCTAAATAGTGTGTACATGCATCCATACATCTAGGGTGCAGATTCTATTCTATTCCCAATACCAGCATGTCCACTTCCCGAGCCCGTGCAGACGCAGTCACCGATCGACGTCGACCAAGCGTTTACGCGCCAAGGGCAGGCACCCACCAAGCATAAGGTACCAACAGCACCATTGAATGTGACGAGTCAAAGCGTTATGGTCGACAGCAACGCCCAGTAACCGTCTCTAGGCAAGACAAAAAATGGTAAAAAAACAAACGGTCAGCCCGCAAGTAGCAATGGTAATGGAACATGGATTCTAATAGAATGAGGTTTCTTTTAAACCAATAACCGAGATAACCGGTTTTCGCTATTAAAAACAGGGTCTTTGCAATGTCCCATGCATGTGAGCGGAAGAAAAATAGGAGTGACCGAAAATATGCGATCTAAACGCTAGCACATAAGTTGTTGTATAGCACTGGAGGAATACATAAAGTTAAGCCACGATTTTTTAAGGGCTGAAGATATAAACAAGGAGAGAAGGCTGGTGCCACAGCACTGGCTATAATAGTGGCAGCCACTGACCTTTGTGTCCGCCAAGCCGCCACCAAGTGTAGCTAGTTAGTGGATCCGAAGCAGCAAGGGGAGCATTCGCGCACCTATGACGATGCTGGGCAAGTCAAATATGTCGCGTCGTATAGAGAAGCAAAACGTGGCCGGTATCGGTGCACCAGAGGGTTTCAGAAGAACACAATGTGAATAGACGGACTTGGTGGTGTTCTCGAATGCATGGGTAGCAAAGTTTTCCCAATATTCAACAACTGATTGGTTCTCGAAGAGCTGGTGACAGGGTAATGTGAGATGCGGTGGGTATAGACGAAGTTGAGATGAAGATCGTTGTTACCTCATAAATATATTTCCTCTTCCCGACCAATTCATCGATTGGCCATTCTGTCAGCATGCAGAACTCAGGCGCCACCAGGCAGATCTCCCCAGTTCGCCGCCATACCACAGTCGGAGTGCCGCTATATGAAATGAGCTTCTCGAGTTCCTACGGCAGATTTAGATGTTGTAAAAGGATACAACGTTGACCATGGTAACTCACTAGCAATGAGCGCTGGAAGCACTTCTCCACAAATACTTCATCCGCTTCCGTCAACGGCATTTGCAATGCAATGAGTGACGGGCGGTAAATGGCAAGTGCTCGTACAATGCGGAGGATGTCATTTTTCTCAAAGCTGCCATCCAAAAACCCAAAACATCCAAAGGATGCCAAGACACAATATTAGGATTTGACCACAGGGGCCACTCACGCGCGAGGTCTCGACGCGAGAATGTACGCACCGACTCGGAAGATGCTTCATAAGGAAGTGGTAGCCTTCCGTGTAATCATATGGAGCTGTTACATTGAGAGGCTGGTGACGTTTAGTTTTGTAAGGGGGCTAGAGAGCGAGCAAGTATACGAACAGAATGATGATCAGAACCACTCGGATGTATTGAATTCACTGGTGATGGCGATGGATGCGACGATGACACGATCGATTGAGAGCCAGTCTCTTGTACCATGACCGCAGGCGACGGATTTCTACCATCGCGGGTATACCGCGAGGGAACGTGTTGCATCGAACCCGTGACTTGGCCTGTTTGTATCTGGTCGTATGGATGTGTATACTGCAAGTCTGTTGAACCCTGCGTGGGAGAATAGGACATGAATGTGGGAGACGACCGAGAAGGAGGGAGAGCTGTTTCAGATGGAGGAATAGCAAGTTGTACTTGGTCCCCAAAACCTGGGCCGTATGAGTTGGCTGACCTGCTTTGGATGTATTGAGGCTGGGTGTGTAACGGTTCAGGGGACCAGGCTGAACTCTGGAGAGCGGAAGGGATAGGCGGTTGTGAGGGTGACGGTGCACTAGCCGAGTCTGGTGGACTTGGATTGCCCAATATTGCTGATAGGATAGAATACTCCAAGTTTGCGGCTTCAGAGCCAAATGCAAAATTAGGGTCGAAACTGAGGTTGAATAGGGGGTCGGCGGTGGCTGGGAACGGGTCCGCTGGTGCAGTTAGCATGACGAAGAATGGGGAGATAAAAGGAAGAATTTACGTGGTGGTAAAGGTACAGGGATGGGCTCTTGCTTTTCCTTAGGCGCTGACTGTCTTTTCTTTAGTTGCTCTATACACGTGATCAGGAGTAGTGCAGGGAAGGATGCTACTGATGAAATACCAAGTTCGTCATCATCGAGCAAATACTTGGCTTTCTTGCGATGTCCTTCGACGCAACAGTTTGCCATTCCGCGCTTAATACATCGCTGGCAAGGGCGCGCTAGATCAGGCGCCTGTGAGATGGATGGAGAGGCGGCTATAAGTTATCTATGTACTTACAGTCGTCGCAAGTGAGATGAGCTTTCTGACAATGTGCACAGGCACGGTTAGCTTTCTTTTTTTTGGGGCCATCTCTGTTCTTTCGGGGTGGTTGTGAGGAAGAATCCCCGCTCTCGTCTGGAGTAGGAGCGCGCCTTCGTTTTCCGGTTGCGCAAGCTCTGCGCTTTGATGGCGTGGGTTCGGCCAGCTGGTCCTGGGACATCTGGGCTGGGTTCACGTATGCAGTGGCGGCGGGCATTGCTGACGATGAGGAGTCGACAAAGGAGGTGTCTGGACGAGTAAGGATAAGCGGTGGGCTGGTTAGGGAGAGTGTCATGGGTACATGCACAAGTTCGACCTTAAGCGTCGTTTGCTGGCCACGAGGGAGGAGGCCGCACAGATATACTACGTGGATAAGGCGATTGACGAGCTAGCAGACCAGTGGGACAGGCAAAGGACATCGGCCGCAAACCATTTACATCATTGAGCCATTGCTATGATTGTTTTATTTTATTTATTTATTTATTTTATGGGGTTGCCAGGTCAGGCGAAATGATGGGGCGCATGTGCAGCGTTCGTGCACCATCCACGGCCGAATACCCGCGACGATGAAATTCCTGATGGTGAACTTATGAGGCATATATATCATAGGAAAGACGTACTCGCCGCCACGTATCAAGCTACCGACGGTGAAAACATATACAAAACATTCCCCATGATTGCCCTGATAGGCAGGTGCTCATCATGCTCGCCGATCTCATTGCCAGACTTGCCACCGGCCTGGGTCGCCAGAGTGCGAGGCTCGAGCTCAGATGGATGAGGGAAGCTCTGACGCCGTCCGACCCTCCCACGACACTCGTGGCTATGCTCGAGCGAAGGTTACGAGGTGAACCACTCCAGTACATCTTGGGTAAGTTGTCGCAACCAAGGTTTCATCCTGACGCATCATGACTACTCCAGGCACCACGCCATTCGGACCGCTGAGCCTCCTCTCCCGGCCACCTACCCTAATACCCCGCCCAGAGACTGAGCACTGGGCTCTTCGTCTCGCTAGCATCGTCTCTCCCTCCAGCACTCGTCCGCTCTCGGTATTGGATCTCTGCACAGGTTCAGGCTGCATACCACTCCTGTTATGTCATCTCTGGCCATCAGGCAGCGCTCGCGCATTTGGCGTGGACGTTTCAGAGGATGCAATCAAGCTAGCCACCGATAATGCGGCACGATGTCACATCGCCACAGCCCGCGGTGACCATGTTGACAATTCCCGCAATGTGTTCACGCCCGTTCTGGGTGATCTCTGCGATCCGGATCTTCTCAATTCCTTACCAGCACCTTTTGACCTTGTCACGTCCAATCCCCCATACATACCAAGGAAGCAGTATGACCAGCTCTCGCCCTCTGTCAAAGATTACGAAGACCCACGTGCATTGCTTGGCGATCTGCCGGGCTTGCCAGTCGAGGATGGTCTATCCTTTTACCATTTAATTGCTCGCTTCTTGGCCCAGAAAGGCGTTCTCCGCAACCGAGCTATCGTCGCTTTAGAAGTCGGTGATGGACAAGCACAGGCAGTCGAAACCATCCTGCACAGGTTTGCCGGTCTAAGAAATACAGAGACATGGACGGACCCATGGGGGAAGCAGCGTGTGGTCCTTGCACGTGCATGAAACGGATTCTGACATGGGTTTGATAATATAACTAATTGGACCTGCCCCGCATTCCATCTGGGCATTTTATGTATGCTGTCTTTCTCCATGTTATCGCGACTGCCTCGTGTTTCTAATACATCCATCAAAAATAGGAACATCTTGTCTCGAGTCCTTTTTTGATTCGTACACTGCCTGGAAGGACTCGTGAACGATGTCGTTAATTGGATCGAACGAGAACGCCAAGAAAGCTTGTTCTAATGGTATGTGACGATGATGTCGTGATACAGCTAGTTTTGTGCAATCTAATACCAAATACCTGGATGATCCCTCCAAGGTCTTGGTGATTCGATTGTGATGCCAGTCCTAGATCTCCCCGTTTTCCCAAGCCTCAAGCAGACATGCCATTTGTGTCTGAAGTGTTGCCATTGTCACCTCGGGATCGACGAAGATATTCGCGCTGCGCAATGTCCGTAGCGCCTCATTGACCCACTTCTGGCTGTTCCACGTAGGATTATGTCTGGCTACTGGGACATGCCAGAGCGTCGCTTCTAGAACTCCCAGGTGTTGTGGCGCAACGAATCCAATCGTATGGTCCCCCCTCCAGCAGTGCGTATTCCTCGGTGGCTTGTTGCGTTCGATGACCACTGTGAAAGTGTCGATGTTTCCAAGAACATGGTAGTAGTTCCCATTCGAGCCACAAGTACGGACAAAGATGACCCAATGGAGGGGGAAGGGTTGACCAGAGGTGTGTTGTCCACGCCAGAACTGGATGACCTCAATCGGGAAACACCCAGCTGGGACTTGCACTGGCGTGAGGACCATGGCGTAAGGCATCAGAGCTGATCAAGTCACAAGAAAGTGCACGTATCAGTTGGTATTCCTCAGTGAAGAAGAGTCACTTACAAGGCATTTTGAAAGGCAAGGGAAAGGTGCTACTGAGCTGTATCGACTCACCTTTATAATATCTTCAAATTAGCATGGCTTGAGGTTCGAACGGTAATCCATCACTGATACGCGTCCACCACAGAAACATTCATTCGATTAATTCTCGCTTTGGAAAGAACCGAGGGACAATAGGCGATGGTGATCGTACCGAACCTGCCACAATAGTAGGCCGTTTTGAGCACTCCTGGGGTTATTCAAGCGGTGATGATTCTGAGGATTGGGTGGACGAACACAATGGAAGGCGCTCTGTTCCATGAGCAGTGAACTCCTCGTTATAGCTTCTCAAACTTATGTAAGCTTCTCAGAGGACGAGTGCCTATACATAGAGGTTACACGCGCGTCGTTGTCTCCCCAGTCAAGGGATCATGGACTAGCCTATCTACAAGGCTCGCGCACTACGTTCTCCACGCTCTCGTGCATCACTTCATGTGGACAGTCTCATGTCGCACACCACCAGTGACCCCGACAATAGCACCAGGTCACTGATCTGGACTCACCGATACGTAGAGGGCCCTTTCTCGGCAACGACGGGAATGATGGCTACCAGAAAGCCTCCGCGGGTATGCACGGACAGACTCCACCTCCGAAGACCGTGGGAACTGCTGCCAATACAAATACGCTTCCTTGAGATAGGATATCATCGCAGTCGATCTTCAACAGAACTCAATTCCAACTCACGTTTTGCCCAGCCTCGCCAAGGAAGCTGGCCCATCACCAGTGATAATATCGATAACAGCCAGCTGCTGTCATGACTTATCAGAGCATTCCGCTGGAACAGTTCTCTGATGTATTTGAATCAATCACTGGTGAACTTCCTGTCCGTTCTGTATGTCCGATGTGGTCCTAACAACCGACGACAATGTAGAGTTATCGAGCGCTGCCTTGGAGGGCAAGGTAATCAAGGTATCGGACGAGTTCTTTGCCGCAGCACACCATCTACTGCTTGTCGAAGTGAGTGTTTGATGATTTCGCACATATAGAACTTACATTAGCTACTTAGCCTTCGCCCAGCCTCGCAGGGAAATATGGACCGAACGGTGCATTGTACAGTGGCTGGGAGTCACGGAGACACAATCCCACCAATGATTGGTGCGTCTGGCACAGTGATCCTAGTTATTCCGAAAGTTTAACAACCAATCCAAAGGTGCATAATTAAACTGGGCACTGTTGGTGTCATCGTTGGGTTTGATATTGATACCTCCAACTTCAATGGTCGGTCAATGTCCAATCACCGACATTCTTCATTTGATGGGTATAACTAGGCAACGAAGCACCCGAGGCCTCAGTGGACGCGCTTCTCTCGACGGAAGATAATGAAAGCAATTTAGAAGATGCGCAAGTATGACCGTTCGCTCCTTCAACAATATCCCGGTGATTTATCGAGCCTCTCAGTGGACAGAGATTCTTCCGAAGGTACCCCTCGGACCATCGTCCAGGCATCTATACTTAATCCCCGAGACCGCTCGCTACAACTACGTCAGGTTGAATATGTATCCCGATGGGGGCATCGTGAGTGCAGTATCACCCTTCGCGAATATCTCAGAATCCATGCCATACACAGGCCAGATTCCGTGCATATGGTCATATTTTCCCTGTCCAACCAGCCGATGATACCGAGTCATTTGACCTCGCTCACGTGTTTGCGGGAGGACGTGTTGTGTTCACCTCTGACCAGCATTATGGTGTAGGGTCAAATTTGATCCTTCCTGGACGGGGTAACTACTCAACCAAGTAGCCAATAAGCCTGAAGTTCACTTTGCATCACAGGCAAGGACATGAGCGACGGATGGGAAACTAAACGCAGCAGGCAACAAGGTCATAAAGACTGGGCCATCGTGAAGCTGTAGGTATTTTGCCGCATCCCTTACTTGGTTTGAGTCAGTATGTTTTTCAGTGGTGCTCCTGGAAGGTTACAAACCACCGAAATAGATACCGCTAATTTCAAGGGCAATTTCCCAGAAAGCTGCGAGATGCACGCACTCAACTCTTTGGACGATGTCCCAGATAGCGACAGCCCCGATTGGGTTATGATTCTGCCGTGGGTGAAACTTGGTCCACATCGCAGACATTTCTTCCAGTTGGAGACGAAGGAAGGCGCCGTGTTCACACATGTGAAGATGACGATATACCCTGACGGGGGTGTGAAACGACTAAGAATCATTGGAACCAGAGGGGAAAGCAACGCAAGAACAGGTGTGATACCTTTAGAAGGTGTCGCAGAGAGCAACTACATCTCACCAGTAGTGGGCAAGCAAGGTTTCAAGGGAAAGACCATACCCGTGCTTCCTCTAACCCCCGAGGCATTTGCTCCATTTGGCCGGGTCATTCAAGGTTACAGCGATCATGCAGCAGTTCCTCCTGGAACGAAGATTACGCCAGCAAATGGAGGGACGGCTAGTAAATTCCATAAACTCGCCTTAATCAATTCCTCGTACCCAGACGGCTCTGGTGCTACTGCAGGGCTTTCAGTTTTCCGCTGCAATCCTATTGAAGTTGTGGATGGGGTCGTTGAGCTCAAGGCCCTCGAGCGGCACCCGTATACGAGCCAAGCTTTCATCCCAATGGGGGCTGCGGGGTGCCTCGGTGATGAGGCTCTTCCCGACCCGGGAAGCAGATACTTGGTCGTCGTAGCTCACAATGGCGGCAGCAACGACAAGCCCGACTTGTCAACCCTGCGGGCATTCATTGCTTCCGCGGCACAAGGAATAATGTACAACACGGCTGTATGGCGTGAGTACCACTGTGCTCTGGTAAACACAAATAAGCCTGACAGAGTACCAATGCAAACAGACCAACCGATGACTGTGCTTTACAAGGTATGTAGTAGTAGAGCCAATCTGGAAACTATTTACCCAATATTTATGTCCAGGCCATGGATTTAACCTGCATAGAAACGCAAATCGGGAACGGAGACAAGGCAGATTGCGAGGTATTGAACTTGGATGGCACAGACGGTTTTCCGCAACTCGTGCTGTAGAACTTTGTACTCGTTGAAAGGAGACGAATTCTTGTAGCTTGTATAGCATTCGGAGTTTGAATATCTGTTGCCGAAAGTCCTCACAGCCGCCGTTGCTCTGCACCATCGTCGGTAATTGCTCCTTTGAGTCTCTCCTGTCCATTCGTCATGATGGAGTCAAGGAAGAGACCACTCACAGACGACGATGAAGTCTCTCAGGTCAAAAAACGTGTCTTCACAGGTGTCAATGGAAGTCCAGAGGTCAACGGTGTGAGAGCAGATTCAGCAGAGCCCTCAGAGAATGACCAGCTTGAGGTGGGAGAAAACAGTCACTGTGATGGTATGTGGGTAGTCATCCTCTGGTTTTAGCTCTTTCGCAAAGATGCCATCTTCCGGAGAATGAAACACTATTCGAGGGAGAATGAGAGGAGTCAGGCACGCATCGCACAGTTAGAGCAGAGGAAAAGTTCTTGCGAGGCAGGTTTAGTCGCTATCGCGGCGTGTTGGCAGCAGGTAGGCAGTTCGACATGGTAGACTTAGTGTTCGGCCGTGAAACCCTTGACCAGCTGGTAGAAACGATCCAGGCCCTCACCTCTCAAGATGGCGTCTCTGCCACGAATGTGGATACTAAAGGTGAGGTTATAGATCTTACCAGAGTGGCACATCGTTTCAAGCTGTTCCGTAGACTTTTTCGATCTGTCGCAACATGTCTCCTCTGACTTCGTCTTGAAGACTGCCCTTGAACAGAATATGCACGCAACACAGAAGCTCGTGACAAGCTTTTTGAAGTCGCGCCCAGCTGCAGCCGATGACGCATTTCAGCGCTTTCAGAAGACCGAGACTGAGGTAGGTCATACGTCTGACTTTGACGGCTTACACTTAGACCCTCAGTGTACGGCTCTGCGTTCGGAAGTGGTCATCGTGCGAAAAAGGCTTGAAGAAGCCGAGGCCGATATTCGTAAATACCACGAACAACTGGCTGTTTCGGAAATGCGGATAGATCGTCTTCAAAGTAACGTGGTTGCTGCTATACAAGCAAAGTCATCGCCGAAGGAAGATGTCATGGAAGAAGATCAGAAACCAATAGAAGAAAGTAATAGTCCGGATTGCTCCGGCGCATCACCGGCAAGTAGCTTCTCGACTTAGACCCATCTAGCTACTGACTTCACGCTCAGCCGCCTGCAGTGAATGGCCATGAACACGCATCACCGAGAGAGGAAGAGCTTCTTGAGCAGCTGAAACAAAAAGATGCTTGTATAGCTGAATTGGAAAGCGAGGTAACCAATTTAACGGAGGAAGTGACCACCCTAAAAATTGAGGTCTGTGAACAGCTTCATCTACTGGATGCGTTAGACACCTTCGCTGACACTGTTGGCTTTCAAGGTGAAGGCGCCAACCGTTGAGATGATCAGTGAGACGCCACATTATAAGCTGCTGCTAGATCATGCTTCTCAACTGGCACACACGGTTTGCGAAAATGCAAAGGAGATCACTCAGCTGAATGAAACAATCGACAGGCTTCGCTCTTCGCGCAAGGAGTTTGAGGATGAGACGATAGTGCGTGTTTGAGATAGGTGTCTGACTCTGTTCTCATGTGACATAGACTGCAGCACAACAAGCACAACAAGAGCTGAAGACTCTGCTGTCGAAACGTGAGGCTGATAATCTCCGAGTCAGGGAACTACGAGACCAGTACGGTGCTGAGTTGACCGAGCGCAAGGCGAAGGACACTGTGAAGCTCCAATCCGTGCAGGAACTCAAGGCGCTCGCTGAATCACGTTGCGAACGGATAGCCCAGCTGCAGTCCGAGGTCGCACGACATAAGGCGAAGCTCGCTGCGCGATCTGGCGAAGAGGATCTCATGAGATATTTCTTCGAAGGCAAGGTAGACGACATCGAGTATGTGTGTAACTTGAAGCAAAAGCTCGAGTAAGTCCGTGACTCAACGTATGGTTCTCTTCTGACAGCCCATTGTACCCCCTAGTGAGGCAATAATGAAATGCACTACTTTGGAGCAATCCTTGTCTACGCTGCAGCAAGAACACCCCGACGTTGCACAGCACATCGCTGGTGAAGCATCTGCACGTGACGAGCTTGCACGGGTGTCTAAAGATCTTGCACGATATCACGCCATTTATGGGGAAGTTGCAGATGCATCCTCATTATCACAGCAATTAGAAGCGAAGGACGCAGAGTTACGGAGGCTGCATTTACTAGCAGAACAGCAAACGCAGGCAGAATCGTCCCTCTTTGCTGAGGTCGACAGGCTTTCTTCTTCATGGGAGAATCTCGAGCAACAAGTAAAGAAGAAAGTTTTTGATCTCTCTGGTTTCGAGGATAAGTTGCAAAGAGCCTTGCATGAGGTATGTGTACAAGCAATTAATTTCATTTGCAGTTCTCAGTATAGGCACAGAAAGCAAAGGCAGAGAATAAGTACTTCGCGGCTATGCGCGAGAAGGAAATGGGTGATTCGGAAAGGAAGGCTATGGTGCGCCAGCTCGAGAAACAGGGAAAGGCAGTGGAACGCGCGTTGGAGGTGGAGAAGCACCTGAGTGCCCAAGTGGTATGTCGTCGCGGACAGATTGTTGCCGCGGATGGTGACTCCTGTTGCAATCCAGGGCGAACTTGAGAAATTGAATGTCATCCTGCGAAGAGCCATTGACACTTCTGACAAGCGGATTCAAGCTTTAGAAGTCGACGTTCATGGATTAACGATGGCATCGGAAGCTGACAAGAAGCGCGTTGTCGAGGTATGTGCCTCTGTCTGTGTGTCCAATTTGTGTGTCACATTCCACGCAGGCTCGAAATTATGCTTGCGAGAGCAATCAAGCACAGCGTAAACTTGAGACTCGCGCCAGAGCTGCTGAGGAAGAGGTGGCGAAGGTAAAGAGGGAAGTAGAAAAGAAGACGAAGAAGATAGCTGCTAATGCTACTCCTGCAAGTGCTCGAGAGGAAGCGCTGAGCCAAGAGATTGAGGGACTTTGGGTGGGTCAACTGATTACCCCCAATGAGTAAACAGCTTAGCTTTCGCTTTAACAGAAAATTATGAAGTGCAGTACATGCAAGCAGGGCATGCGCGAGGTCATACTCACCAAATGCATGCACAGTGCGTAGCATTTCTTTATTGTCGCTTCTGGAAATGCTGAGTGACTTCTCAGCGTTCTGCAAAAACTGTGTAGATACCCGAATAACTACTCGCCAACGTCGATGTCCAAATTGCAACCTCGCCTTCGCCCAAAGCGATGTACAGCCTGTATATTTCCAATAACTAGGCATTTGTCACATTCTCATCAGCTCCCCGCTCTTTTTTGGTACACTTTCGACCAGCTTTAATTGCCTGGTGCTCTTTAGCCTACAAGCCTATGATCTGGAGTTGCATGGGATCTTAATTTCATTCCCTGGATTTATTGAATGATTGGGATTAGATCCATAGTTAGACCGTCTACGCATACTTGAACCATCTAACACGCCGCTTGTACACTTATGTCGTTTTTATACTTGTTTATTTTGCGCCGCTTGGCAACCAGCTTAAGCTTCGTCGATCGGCGTGCAGCAGGAAGCATTTACGCCTGCCGCAAGAATAATGATACCAGATTATAGTTGCAGGCAGTCCCACTCATTACATAATATCTCAACTATGCAGTAGAACATCATAGCTCATGATCGAGATTTTTGTCTTGAGGAATCCGCGTTCGTCTAAGACAACGGGCAGTCAGACTGAATCAGTGTTGGCAAGGTCAATTTGACCTCCAGTCAATAATGGTCAATTCAATCAGGAGTCAAACGTCAGTGACAAGTCTTTGACTGGTCACTAACCGGTCACTAGTCTTGTTGCCATTTGTTTTACACACTGACTGTGGAGCACGAGTCTGCCTAATTTGGGTGCTTATCATATCACATTTGTCCATTTTCAGTAATCACCAATATTTCCTAATTCGTTTGTTGACTACGAGTCAATAGCCCCGACCAGTTTGCTATTGACTAGCCCATTTTATTTACCTTATAGGTCAGACGGGTTTGACCGTAGTCTATGACAACACTGGACTGAATGCCATCTTCGGGAGAATCTAATACCAATAGTAATACGCTGCTCTCACTCAGTGTAATAACGGCATCGTGAGCCTGCATGACGTACACGTACAAAGCTGCAGCTGCAGTACTTGAACTATTGCTCGAGTACAGATGTCGTTTGGAGTATATCATTGTATATGCATAATATATGTGGGTGTAGTTGCGTAGGTAATCTGGAAGGGGTAGCGAAACAGACTGACCGCATAACACTGACAATTGCAAGCTAACGCTTGACCCAAGCGTACTGCATGCACAATGAGTAAAGCACGGGATGGTGTGGAATAGGGATGACTTACCCGTTTCCTTGCCTTTGCTAAACCGGTCTTTTTCCGCTCCACCATACGGGGATCTCTCCTCATCAATTTGGCTATCAGAGAAAATTGATTAGTGGTAACCACAGATTAAATGTCGACTATGCTTTACCTTTCTTGAGGATAGGTTCCAGCTCGGGTATGTGAGCGACACAACCCTTGGCTACTGCAAGGGAGATAGCACCACTCTGGCCTGACACGCCACCACCGCGGACAAGAGCAAATACATTAAACGCGCCAAGCTGTCCCGTGAGTTTGAGCGGGCGAAGGACGCGTTCACGGTCAGCTGGAAGGGGAAAGTAAGTCGAGATTGGGACAGAGTTAATGAGAACTGTAGAAGTCGGCGGTGGGGGAACACTGGCAGTGGACAAAGCTAGAATCGAGGTGCCCTTCGTTGTTGATTCGATTGAGCTGTCTTTGGGTTTCTGCACCTCAATCATCCACACTCTAGCTGCACTCGTTTTTCTTCGTCCGACAGTATAACTGCGGCCATACTCGTCGAGAGGGCCTTTCCTCTTGACCTCACGCGCTCGTATGCGCGTGTCGCGTGCTTGAATGCCTTTTGTACTCTCGAAACCACCAGTGATTTCGGTGAGAGCGGTCTCTAGATCGGAAACCCCTGAAACACGGGCAATACGCTCGCATTGCTCGAGCTCCTTCAGGAGGGAAACTACACGCTTGTACATACGGGCAGTAAGGGGTGCCTCGAGGATGAGTCCCATTTCGGACTTGTTTGCCCAGGCAGGCTGCGCGGGGGGAAGAGCGCCCAAAGCAAATGGAGGAAGGGGGAGAAGATGTTGGGCACGAAGAGCTCGACGTGCGAGGGAGAGTGCTGCTTGCAGTTGGACAAGACTGTCATAATATAGTGGCCGGGTTGTGTAAAAGGCGGGCGACGGTGGTGGGGGAAGGGCTCGTTCGGAGGAAGGCCAACGAGAACGGTCACCATCGCCCTCGTCATCGATCTCCTCGCTGTTCAAGGACTCGCTATTGATGGATCCAAGGGAAGCGGGGGGGACGAAGCGAGAGTTGGGGAATGGTACAGTTGTTGTGGTAGACAGCGACCTTGACACAGAGAGCGAAGGGCGTAGGATGCGTGTGGTCTTTGTTGCGAGTATGCTGAATCCCCTCAAACTAGTGGCCATCTCGTGTCGCCGTTGTGGCCGTTGGCGAAGACAAGACTGTCACTACTAATAAATTTCCGGGAGAGTCACGTGGTCGAGTGTATATGTAGTTGGAAACCGACTCGTCGCTGTCTGCAATGATGAGCTCGACTGAACACAACTTTTCGGGTGCCCTCGCAACATGGAAAGGTGTGACACACATCCTTGTCTTGCTCGCTGCTCACAGCGTTTGCGCTACCCAGCTATCAGCCTCCATGAACTCCAGAAAACGCTCGACGCTCAGGGCATCGAAGTCGTGGAGAACCAAAAGGAGAATGTGTTGAGCAGGAAATCTCTTTCAGAGCGGACAAAGGGTCAGTGTTCTATTCTGCTCGGGCACCAGCACTGCTCGTTGATGGCAACACCCGCTCTACGGCCTTGAAGACTGTTCATTTACATTCATGGTTTGCAGAATTCAAGAAGATTCCTGATGAAGAGAAAGCCAACTCTTTCAAGGGGCTCCTTAAAGGTGGATCTAGAATTCCATCACGCGCTCTTCCAGTTCTAATGCATGCATCTTCACCCTGTCTGGCCTCTCACTCGTACTCATCCTTGATTTCGTGCCTCTTTTTAACCCCGCAGCTTACCAGCAAGAGATCGATGCCCTCACGAGACGTTCGAAGGTGGCTGAGTCGGCATTCCTCAACGTGTACAAGGTTCTTGCGGAGGCTCCAGATCCATACCCACTGTTGGAGGCTGCTGTGGTGTGTCGCGTTGGCATCTTCCTGGGAAAGACATTTTTATGTGTACTTTTTCGTGAAGGAACAAGCAATTGCCAGCGCTGAAAATGCCTCGTTGAATGTGGAAGTGGCCACTCTCAAGGCTGATATGTCTCGCCTTCGGTCCGAAAATGCGGATCTTCGTAGAGACAACAATACGTTGGAGACAGCGAAGCGAAGAATAGAAGTTCTGGAAGCAAAAGTCAGATGCACTGTTTCTATACCATAAGTTATTGTTTACCGTGCACCCGGCAGATGGATGACCTCATCCTCGAGAAAGTCTCCCAGAAAGAGAATGAACTTAACGCGACATACGACGAGAGGATGAGAAATTATGAAGAACGGTGAGTATTCGCTTTGGCAATCCAGTTGCATTTTCTCGCTACCCCTGTTCCCAGTCAACTGAGTTACTTTACCTTACAGCGAACAAGATCTCGTCCGTCAAATTTCCCTCTATAAGTCCCAGTTACGTGACCTCCGACTCTCGAATGAGACGAACCAGGCTAGACTATTGGATGCTAGTTCCAAGGCTGGTGCGTCAACGACAGTGTCCCTCGCATTGGGATCTTCCTTTACCTGTCTCGTCTTACGGTTGCCTATCTGGTCCAGACCAAGACCTCGTCTCAAGACTCACTGAAGCCGACATGGTTCTTGCGGACCTGGAGCGCGCTAATAGCAGAGTTGCAGTGGTTGAGGGTCGCAATGTCTGTTCATTCATTCTCCTATCACAACGAAATAACTGATTGTACCTTATTTCTTCTCCGCACAGGAAGCTTTGCGAGCAGAGATCGAGGCATTGCGTGCAGAAAGCGAAAGCAGTGCAATGTATGGACTTCAATCATGCCTGGTCATGTGATTCACCATGTTACTGCTATGTTAGGGTGTCCTCCCTTCAAGACACAGTATCGACCCTTGAATCGGTCAATACTGGCCTCACTGCTCATCTTGCCTCAACCCAATGCCAGCTTGCTACCGCACAAGCGCGACTTTCTCACCGGGAGGGAGAACTAGCACGTCGGGAAGAACGGGAGCGAGACCAACTCGTCGAGGAGGTGACGACATTACGCAAGAAGCTTGCGGCATACGCTGACTACGACGAGGTTAAGCGCGAACTCGGGATCATGAAGGTCCGTCACACATCTTAACTAGGGAAAACACTACCCACAGTCTTACGTTCCATAGTACGTCGAGTTCGGCGGCCTCGATGATGCCGATGCCGATGCCGATGACTGGTCCTCCCAAGAATCCGAGGGTGGGATCAACCTTCCTGACCCAAATGCAGACAAAGCAAATTCACAACCGGGCAAGAGCCTTGAAATGCTCCTGGCAACCAAGAATAAACGAATGTTGGAGGAACTGACACGCTTCAGGGTGCGTGGTGTCTGAATGCATTTTTTTCGTGCTTACATTAGTGGGTTTTTGTAGATTCTACACTCTGCCTTAGAGGAATCCGTTAAAACCACCCAGACGGAACTCGAGACCACGCGATTGGAGCTATCCAAACAAAAGGAGCTAAACGAAAGGCTGGAAACCGACCTTCTCGCGCTTGACAAGCGTTCTGTTCCCTCTCACAGTGTAGGCGGGAACTTTGATGACCCACTCGTCGGACTAGACCTTGATATTGGTATGGATAAGGAAAAGGATTCCGGAAAGAAATCTGAGTCTTCGACTGCACAGTCGACTCCGATTCCTTTCACATCTGTCGCAGATACGAGCATCTTACCCATCGTGACCAGTCAGAGGGACAGGTTCAGGCAACGGAATGCCGAGCTTGAGGAGGTCTGTTCATCCTTACTGGCCATACATCTTGGCTGATTGTACCCCTTGTTTACTTCACCAACAGGAACTTCGCAAGCAATTCCATACCATTTCTGAGCTCCGGTCAGAGATTAAGTCTCTCCGGTCTGACAACTTGAAGCTGTATGAGAAAGTCCGCTATATGCAGAGTTATCGCGAACAAGCGTCTGTTTCGCAGCTCGACCCATTGCCTGGCACGTCTACCGATGTACATAGTGGCAGTAGCCGGAGTGGCGACGATTTTAACAAATGGAGGAAACGTTACGAGGAGGCGATGAATCCGTTCGAGGCATTTCGCGGGCGAGTGAGTGCTTATTGCTCTTCTCCGATATAATGAACCTAGATGTGCACTTCTAGGAGGCGACAAGGGCATACGAAGCCCTTAACATTGTCGAACGAGGTGTACTAGTGCTCACTCGCACAATACTCGGTAACCGCCGTGCCAGGACCGCATTTATTTGCTACGCTACCGTGTTGCATTTGCTCGTCATGTTTACGGTGTATGAGTGCGCTATGTCGTCAGACTCCCATCTTCAGGTACAACCACCACCATACTAATTATGGCTGGCATTACCACAGTACTTTCTCTATTAGACTACATTAGGATATGATAAGTGCATGAAACCATGTGGTTCGCATACATGCCAAGTAAGTACCAGAGATGCAACCTATCAAATTCAACCGAACATCAGGTCAAGTCAAGTAACGTACGCTACTTTGGAGGAGCCTTTGCAAAGTTCCTTGCACGGTAAAATGCCAAGGCATGCTCGACTGCGTCAAGAACGGGTTTCATGGCCTAATGTGTCACAGTTTGGTATAACCAAGCGTGCATACCAAAAGGACGTACCACCTCAACAATCACACCGTTCACACCCTCGGCCTGCGCAGCCCGTGCCAGCGCATCGACCTTTTCACGTGTTCCGGAGAGGTAGCTGACCATCTTGGCCGTTTTGGCATTACGTTGGGCAAGTGACTGGGTAAAGGTGCCAGGACTATCCATGGGCGGATATGTGGCGCTCCAAAACTGCCGGAGAAATTCGTTTGCAGCGGTCTGACATGTCGTCAGCTGACGGAAAAGCGCTGGTGGGAGGTCACCTGGATCAAATTCAGCCCCAAGTTTAGTCCAAGAGAAAAGGTGGCGTTACTTTGTCCCGATTCCGTGTTCAATCTCGCGGTCACGTTTTGTGTCATAGTCGTCACAGCCAACTCACCAACCTTGCCCTCTATGTGAAGCTGGTTACATGAATATGAACTAACGTACGCCAAAATACACCGTTGGACGCACCTTGGAGAATTCATTCCAACCGTCTATACTATTCCGTAACTCGGCGAAAGCGGTAGATACATCGACGCGCTTGCCAGGGATCTGCTCTGCTGCCTTGCTGTGCATGAGTTGACCTTCAAAGTAACGCTGACGATCTTGCATTTCAAGAAGGATTCCGGCAGACGACTCGGAATCACGGAGGTCTTCTAGCTCGATTTGAGACAAGATCGACTACAATGTTCAAGAATGTAGCGTCGGACAAGCCATAGAGGACAGGAAATAGCCACCTGGTCATCACCATCAGCTCGCCGTCGCTTCGATGGTGGGTTGTCTCCCCTTCCATCAAGAGGATGAGCGAGCTCAGCATGTTGTACGAATGATAAACCCACAAAGCTGAGTTGAGCAACCGCTCCGAATGATCATTGAACTTGCGGATGAGTGGAAGAGCACCACGCTGACGACCTGCTTGCATTGTAACATCCTTTTCATTTCCTGTCTGTCATACGAGCGAGTGAGTCTCAGCGACAGGCCACATAATGAGACGCACTTCCGCATGGTCCTCAAACGTAGCCCCAAGATTAATGTACAAATCTGCCACTTCCTTCCTGGGGCGTTTTGGTTCTAATCCTGTTTGACAAAAACATGGACCGTGCCATTGAATGTAAGTGAAAAAATTCAAGGCCGAAATGTGGGCACAGAAGATGGAAGTAAAAAGGTACCAAAAACCAACCATCATCATCCTTCTCCAGATATTTGTCGAAAATTGGATCGTCCTTCACGACATGCTGGGTTGCTGAGGACCGTATTGACGCCCGATGAGCATTGAAGAGTTTTGACTGAAAATAGCGCTTCCAGAATTCTGCTTCTGAGAGCTAATGTTCATTTTTATTTATTCAAACTCTGCCATACAACGAGAAAAGGACTAGAGACGAACCTTGCTAGGAACATTTTCATTATATGCCTTGGCTACAACTGGATACTCGTCAAAGATATCGTGCACCAGTTGCGGGGTGATCACAATTTTCACTTCTCCACCATCAACGGTCTGAGGCCGTGGATCTACAAGCTGTCCGGGTCGTCCACGCTTCTGTGCCTCAGCTGCTGCTTCCGCAAGTAATAAATGCTTTGGGGATCCGCATTAGCATGTGTAAGACCAGACGCGTTCATGATGATGCAACAAGACGGTATGCTGGAGAATGAAGGAAATGACATACCTCTCTACCTTCCCAAAACTCAGCCTCAGTAATCTGACCGGTCATAACGAGATCTCTGTGTAATGCTAATAGTTCTGGATTCGACATGAGCACTTTCTTCCTCAGTCTGAAATCGCTAGCTGCGTCTGTGCCAGTTATTGTAGGTGATCTTCCATCGCTCACTACAGACGTCGCTCTGGAAATAGAAGCCCTGGACGGTGCGGCTGTGGCGGGCGTGCCAGGTTTTGAAGGAGCGAGAGATGCACTAGCAGGCAAGGCGAGTTTGGGTGTTGCTGCAGCCGACACTATTGGAACAGTACTGGACCCGCTGCGATTTCGACTTATGATATTCGTCAGCTCTGACTTGAACTTGTCCCTTTCTGAGAGAGCGACAGGCTGGGGTTCCGATATGAAGGTAAAATTGTGGCCTGCATCGTCATTGACGAGACCGAGCTTGAGGCGAACCTGCGCTGCGCCGTCCTTGCTACAGAAGAGAGCTGCTCACGAAGGACCAGTTAGCAACTTGGGGCAGGTTGCAGGTTGCAGGGTCTTACATGCAGCGTCGGAATGAGGAATTTTGACAGACGGCGCACTTTTTCCGTCTTGGGTCCATTGAAGATGTATGTCCGTAAGCTCTAGGGTGCCGAGTTGCTTTTTGTACGAAACCTTCGCGGTGCAGACGATGGTTGGCATTCGAGTCTCGGTGACAAGACTTGCTGTATCGCTTAGGTAATTTCGGTGCACGTTTGATGTTGTCAACTTCAACTAAGTCTCTTTAGTGTTGCCGCCGAACCGGAGTGAGTTCGAATCTTCGAGTTCGGTAAAAATTAACCACGAGAAACTAAAACGAATATTATTGGGTTACTAGCACGACAATATTGCTAATCAGGTCAGCATTTAGAGCTCAACGTTAACAGCCGCCTTCGTTTGTCCTCAGTTCGGAAAAACGAAGTCGGAACGAACTTTTGACCGGTCGGCCACAACGAGTTGAAACTTGGCAACTTATCAAACGTGCACCGAAATTACCTAAGCGATACAGCAAGTCTTATACTATGACTCTGATTCGACATGTAGTCACTACTCCCGTTCCTATTCCCGACCACCAGCACCTACGGTACCCATGGCTCCGAGACAGCTGATCGTATTCGACTTTGACTGGTATCCTCCCAGCCATGGATATCCCTACTCTGTTCACTAATCTGACTCCCCAGGTCCATGACGGATCAGGATACTGACCGCTGGATTTTCGAAGTTCACGCTCCTGACATCCGCAGAAAAATGAAGAATCTTGAAGATAAAGTCCAGTGGACAGACCTAGTGTGAGCCATCATCACTTCGCTCTCATCACAGGTGTTCATATCTTGGTGCTTGTTGCTAAGAGCCCAGTCTTTGGAGGAGCTCCACGGTCGTGGAAAGACCCGGGATGACATCGAAAATGCCCTTAGAATCATGCCTTTCGTATGTCCCGAGTTTTTGTAACGCTTGACTCGATGTAATGAAATTACAGCACCCCGCCATGGTCAGAGCCGTCACCGACTTGAAGGCATCCGCGAACACCACATTCCTTTGCCTTTCGAATTCCAACTCAGTATTTATATCCACTATCCTCCATGTACATGGTTCTTCTTCCTTTGCGACGTCCTTGATTTTGATTTTTCGATCCCCAGGCAAAGGGTCTCGAGAACCTCTTCGAGGAAATTATTACTAATCCTGCTTCTTTTGAACCCTCTGGTCTCCTTAAGCTTCGTAGGCGAGTTGACCCTACGGGCCCGCAACACCAATGCAAGGTCGGATGTAGCCCCAACATGTGCAAAGGTTCATACTTGCATTATCGTCGCTCACGAAGTCAAGACTAAAAGCTATCTTGTTATCTCAGGGGATGAACTCGAGGCCTTTCTAGCTCGTCACCTGCCTGAGTATGATCGCATCATCTATGTAGGGGATGGGGAAAATGACTTCTGTCCTATTCTTCGTATGCGGAGGTGGGTGTTGTTCCCTCTCATTTATATCCAGGCAGCCGACGCATTCCATTGACTCTTGACTACGATAGCCAGGACATGGTACTTTGTCGCCGTCTGCGTGGCCTGGGGCATCGGATAGCGCAAGAAGGGGAGAAAAAGGGACTCAAGTGCCAAGTGAAGTACTGGGCTGGTGCCTGGGAAGTGGAAGAGATTTTTGCACAGTTATCTACACAGAAGGAATTTTTTAGACCCCTGTTCAACCAGGGACAGTCGAGGGAAGAGGAAGGTCTTAGATTGTGATTTATTTAGACTTATACTTATGTATACCGTCCAGCCCTCTTAAGAAACAACGTAACTGACAGGCATGAGTCTGCAAGCTATCGGAGAGTTGTTGCATTGCGACAGTTCTGCGAAGAGGCAGTGTTAACACATAAAGATGCTGTGTAAATGGGTTGAATTGCAAGACCAGACAAGAAAGGAAAACTGGAGATGGATTTGGCGGGGACACAATGTGAGAAAGACATTTGTAGCAAACAGTAGTGGTGTTGTGACGTAGACAGCGATCGGAATCCGTAGGCTAAGGGTAGAACGTAAGTGGTGGTAAGCCACCCCAGAGGAATAGGACAATCGGACAATCATCGTGACCAGATGTCCATCCCACTCAATCTTCGCGCTTCCTTCGTACCCATCTGTCCTTGGGACGGTCCGCCATCACTTGCATTTGAAAATGGGTTCCGTTGCTGAACCTGTTGGCCTGCAGCTGAGCTCTGCACGGCGCTCGCGACTCCCGGCCCATAAAATGAGGGCAGCTGATGGTTTGCTTGTGGAGCCTGCCTTGTCGATGAACTGCCTGCCGCTGTACCCCCTGCCGTGCCCCCCACTGGATACGACTGGTACTGCTCGGGTTGCATGGGTACGTATAACGACCCTATGTCCGTCCGTCCTCCCAGTCCATCGAAAGTAGGATTAGAAGCTGGCTGCGATGCGTAAGCAGGCTGGTACCGTCCACCAGTCCCCGCGGCACCGGCATACACCTGCGTTGGGCTTGTTACCATCGCTGCCGCGTTGTACGTTCCAGAACTAGTCACCGTTGCTGCGCTCGGCTCAGCCCGTGCCGCTGATCGTACATTCGACATGACAGCGTCGCGCCGACTTTCGTCATCCACCACAATCGTTGGTTGATGTGGTTGGTATGACTGCGAAAGCTTGGACGGTTGCGCTGCACCATATCGAGCACCAGCACCAGCACCAGCATGCCATGCACCACTAGTGGCTGCCAATTCCGCTTGTTGCTGTAAGTACTCCAACTGTGGATACGGTGCCTGAGCAGGTGGCTTGCCCGCCTGACGGCGTTCCCACTCCCTCATTGCGTCGTCGCGATTGAGTACGGGTGTCAGCGCATTTCGTCCCCCCGCGAGTACGTCCTGGTTCATATGCTGGAGACGTGCAAGTGCAGGGGGAATCGCGTCATGATTGATTGTATTAGCACGCGCACGAGCGTGAGCACCAGAGAAGTAGGACGACGGAGGAGCATTCGGATGCAACATCCCAGGAACACCAAGCCCCCCTCCTTGCGAATATCCAGAGGCAGACCCCAGTGCAAGCTGGGTATTCGTGGGCTGTGATGCCGAGTACTGGTGTTGATGATGTCCAAGGGTCGTTGGCTGCTGTTGCTGCTGTTGCGGAGGTGGAGGTTGCGGTCCGTACGTTGCGCTGCCAGCCCCATCCTGTCCCGTAGTGTATGTAGTCAGCGACGTTGCAGATCCTTGTTGCGCAGCTTGCTGTTGCTGCGGGGCGACATATGGATTGCGGTAAATGTTATTGGCTGCTTGTGCCTGAGCCGTGTAAGCTTGGTGCTGCGCGAGATGCTGGTTGTACGATGCTGCGTCCTGGAATGCCCGTGTGCCCTTGGGCTGGGAAGGTACAAGGCCACCGTATGGTCGCTTCGGATCAGGTCCTGTCCCCGAGTTCGAAGATGTCATATGACCGCTTGGCTGTGACTTAGTGTGAGTTTCGGATAGAAAAGACACGTCCACGGTATGGTGTATTTCACGACATGGAGCGGAAGGGTCTCATCGGACTTACCGACCACGGTTTAGTGTACTTTTCACCGGTAATGAACGGGTGCATTCGGGCTTGCTGAGGGGACCATCGTTCAATTGGGTTTAGGTTGAGTAAACCCTGGCAGAAATCGATAAAGGAGGCGCGGTTATTGAGTTCTAGATGAAGGCATGAACATCCACGTCAATCGAATCAGGGGCCAAAAAAGGATAACGTGAACGTGGATGACGTGTAAGGAAACCAAACTAGACTGGCACACCCAGTAGAAAACGCGCCGTACCTTTCTCGACTTCGTGCCCTTGTCGCGACTTGAAATTTGGCATTGGAGCAGTGTTGACGATCTCCGGGAGCGTTGTCGCCTTGAAGTATTGCTTCCCAGGTTGTTCGTTGGTGTTGTGCTCGCGCGAATACTGCTCGATACTTTTGAGCCGGTATTTCTTCTGTCCATAAGCATCTAGGTAGGAATCAAAGAATTGCTTGGTTTGCTTTCCCATGTCCAGCATATAAGTCGGAGGCATCCTAAAATTTGTTAAATCAGCTTTATGCACTTGATGAACGGCTGCACAGGGTTCCGCGCCAGTAAAACTTACCCTAACATTTCCACAATTCGCGTAATTTGGTTGTATTCGCTGGTTCCGGGAAAGAGTGGTAGCCCTAAAAACAGCTCGACAGCAATGCACCCCAAGGACCACATATCAATCGATGACGTGTATGGAATACCCAGAATGACTTCCGGAGAACGATAGAAGCGGGACTGGATATACGTGTATACCGTCTGTCGTTCGTGGCACGCGGAACCAAAGTCGATCACCTTGATTTGCGGGGACTGGAGGCTACAAAACGATGATGCAGGTATATTACAGTCAATGTGGGCCTTAAGAAGTTGGGCTGGAACTTACGACTTGAGGAGTATGTTTTCTGGTTTAAGATCACAATGGATCAGACGCGCTTCTTTAAGCACCGTCAGCGCGTCCAACAGCTGTGCCGTGAACACCTTCACGAGCTGTGTGCTCAAGCCTTGAAATTGATTTTGTTTGATGAGTTCATAAAGGTTGGAAGAAAGAAGCTCGAAGACAAGGCAAAGATGATTTCGGTGAATGAACGAGTCAAGTAATCGTAGGATGTGATGTTCATCCAGTGGATCGCATTGATTGTTCAGCTGGCGGCTGTTAGATAGCGGCTCAAAAGGAAATGACACGGGCCAGACGAACCAGCTCCAATATGGTCACCTCCATCATACTCTGGTTGAAATAGGCTGGCTTATTCTTCACAACCTTGACTGCCACGATGTCATTGGTCTTCATATTTTGGCATTTCACCACCTGACCAAACGTTCCTTGACCGAGAATGTCCAGAATGAGGTAACGACTGTTGCGAAGTTTGTCATCATGCTTCGTTTTTTGATCACGGCGGGGATCTCCACTTACTTGTGGCCGTCGTCACTTCCTAACCAATCATTGACATAGAGGATATAGTCATAATCCTCATTGTCGTAGCCATCATTGTGTACAGGCTTGCTCGGCTTCGTCAGGACTCGCCGGGGATTGTGCGTTGATTCATATCGAAACTGGGGATTGCAAATATGGTATGTTTCAACTATGTGCGTGGTGAGTTGCCGTAAAGGCTGGATTCGGGGTTGATCAGCTGTCGAGCACGACACCGAATAAAAGAGGAAGAACACACCGATAACACCAACCCATTCGCGTCTACCCTTCTGCCCAAGGGTTGGTTGTTTACATAAGGTCTGAGATCACGGCTATCGCGAACTCTCCTGAAGCCAGAGGCGCGGCGACGGTGCTGCGGCGCATCGACAGCCATGGCCTGGTCTTGCGAGTAAAACTGGTTTGCAGGACTTTGCGGGTGGGCAAAGGAGAGGGGGGTGTTCGGGGTTGAAGTAGAACTTTTGATGGGCACTTGGTTAGCAGAAAGATGGGACTGATTTTGGTGCGATGCGGGTTGGGGGCTAGAGGATTCCATAGCGTACCCAGCATATGCGGCCTGTGCAGCGGTTTGAGGCGAGAAGGGTGTCGAAATCGGGGGGGTAGACTCCTGTTTGACATGCGAATGGCTGCGCGAGTGTGACGAGTAACCTGTAGAAGACGAGCTACCACGGTGGATGTCGGAAGAAGATGAACCGTATAGATACGCTGAGGCGGATGTCGGAGAATATTGTGCCTGCTGTTGATATGGATCCAACAGGGTGTTTCCTGTCCGCATCGGTGATCGACCAGAGCGGGGGGTAGGATCCAGTTGCGTTTGAGTGCGCTTCGGGGCTGTCCCACCCGAGCCATTGTAATACATTTCCGAGTACGGCTCAGCGGTGGTAGCGGGGGAAGTGTTGTTACTGGGTGTGCAGGAGGAATGAACCGGAAGGGACTGGTGGAGGCCGGTGCTTGTTGGATACAGGGAATATGCGGATGGGGTTTGTGGCACGGCCATGGGCCTCGAGCTGGGGACTTGGTTGTCGACGTTGAAAGCACCTTCCAAATCGTCTGGTTGATGGTGTCGACGGGCCCTTGCTGTGCTGCTGATGGATGCGTTCGCACCGAGAGACGCGCTTCTCGACAGCTGGTTGAGCGCACCCGAAAGATACGAGGTGGTCGATACGGATGGTGGGTTGTCCTGATCGAGCAGGTGGGTCATGCGAAGTTGTCTGGAAGAGCCAGGAGAATGATGAAGAGCATGCAATCGTTGAGAGTTGGTCGCGCCTGGCGGCGGTGGGGGCGGCGGCGGTGGTGCGGCGCCTGGATACAAGAAGGGAGCTCTGGCGGCGGCCTGCGCAGCCTGCGCCGACGAGGATAAAGGTTCGATCTGGGCTTGAGTTTGCCAGCGGGGAAGGTCGAAATCGTCGTTTGAGTTGGTCATGTAGGCCAGTTCGGGTTCCGACATGCTCTGGATGGTGCTAGCAGTGACTCAAGCCAAACCCACTAGCCAGTCTCACAATCCCCGTGCCCTACACGCGGTGGACGTCGTCGACAAGGAAGACGACGACGGGTGAAGAAATAAAGGGTCTCCCTTGGCTGTACTAGTACAGTACTTGCAAGGTGCACAGCGCCAAGTGGCGAGTTTGTTTTGAGGGGTTAAGGGTCGGCAATCGATCTTGCAACTGCAACTTGCCAAGGACGATCATGATATTCTAATACATGGCCGCCATGCGAGGCCCAGTCATCATTGTATTCAATACCACGGGCATGTCCCCTAACCCAACAAGTATCGTGCCTGTAACCAGAGCGTGCAAGGCATTGGTTGAGAGGCGCATCAGCTGCATTGCGGTATCGACAATTCTGACTCCCTGAGCACTCCAATGATCCTTTTTTCTGAATCCAGCAAGAGGCGAGATCCATGCGGCGAGGAAAGGTATACTGGGGGTATGTCAACCGACAAGAATATTTGCTTGCGAAACTTGGTTGCTGCGCCATTTCGTCCACCGAATAGATCAGCACGATAATCTGTTCCAGTTCAGTCTGATGTACTTACCTAGTCGCTGTCCCATCGACAGCGCAACATCAGAGCCAGTGGACCGAAACAAGGACGTCGCTGGTCCTGGAACCTGTAGCGATTGCTGATCAGCGATGGGTGAGTGTTATGGCACAAGGCACTTGACTTGCCCTGGATCCAGGCGACGATGGCATCGCACATGCCCAGTCTTTACACAACGACCCCGAATGGGCCGCATTCTCCACACGTTCGGGTGGTTCTTCAGTGGCCCCCAGCCAAATCATGTACGAGTCCATCAGGCTCATGACTTGGAGAGCCAGGGCTGGCAGGTCACGATCCGACGGTGAAATGTATATCGTTCTCGTCTTGATTGGTGGCATTATGCGTGCAGCTGCCTTGTCTGAGTACCGTCAGCGTCGACTTGGATGAAATGAAATTACAGCTCAGGCCTAAGGGGTTATCAAAAGGAGTCATGTTGGTCACGTGGTCCGGCCAATTTCTGTCCCCCAACATCCAAGCTACTGTCAGTGCCATCATGTCCAGTCAGCCATCACCAAGAGTTCAGAGAACGAGTCCAGTTGGCCCTGATGGAGTTGTGCTTTGCAATCATGGAGAACCAGCACTCATACGGACCAGTCGTACCGCTGTCAACCCAAATCGGTACGTCGCTGAACTTAGGGTATACCACAGCACTCAAACCTTTGTTACAGCGATTTCTGGGCCTGTGGCCGTCAATTTGCGGACCCTACTCGATGCAAGGACTTTTTCTGTACGCCATTCTAATACGGCTTTGTTTGCCCCTATCCATATTTCTCCTTAGTGTGGGCAGATGACCCCATCGTTACGATGGCGAACCAGGCTTTAAACACTTCCAAGCAACAACGTACCGAACATAGAAGTCAAAACTCAGCACCAGAAACACCAGGGCGATCCAAGAGGTTGGAGGACATCGAACGTGGCTTACAGGAAAGGCACCCAAATCAACCTCCTAGTCAATCCTCCAACGGGTCCCCTACTTCAGGTATCCAGCGGTCATTAGCACCTCGACCCCCCGTTCCATCATTACAGACTCGATCTCCTTCAGTCGACTGGGAGGAAGAGCTGCCACCTACCACCCCAACGCATCCACGTTATAGCTTCCTTGGTCTGTATAGCCCTTCTGCGGCTTCCCCAGCCACTCCCCAAAAGCGTCGTCGACAACTGGAGCCCGATGATTCTGAAAACTCCATCTTGCTAACTCCACCGGACACCATCCACCGCCCTGGACCTGCAGCAAGCACCAGCATCAGCCAAAGACCACACCCTATCACTCCAACAAAAAATAAAGGCAAGGGTCGGGCATTTGATAGTGTGTCGAGCCATACTTCCCAAAACGAGGTTGGTGCTTTATCCTCTGAGCCGTCAAGTGGGAACAGTGTTTAGTCGCCTTTTCCTTCGTTGTCCAGGAAAATCCATTTACTATCCAGGGTTCAGCTATGCCCAAAGCCGATGGGCAACCGTCGCTGCATATGGCTGGATCTGTTCCACAGTTGTTTTACAGTCCCGACTCCTCGCCCGGCTCTGATGCAGCCCCGACACTTGCCGAACAGATTGCAGCACTTGTCATTCAAGCGAAACAACAAATAGAAAACCTGCAAATGACAATGGAACAGTTGGAGCAGTTGGGAGCCATGGATTACATAATGAGAATTGAAAGGCAGAAGAACGCCTTGAGCGTTAGCAATGATGCCAAGAAGAAGCGCATAGCAGAATTAGTTGCTGAGGTGGCGGCGTTGAGAAACCAAGTTAACCGGCAAGTGCCAATCCACTGTTCCAGCAGCCTGTAGTTTGACTTGCACTGCAATGCAGGCTGGCAAAGTAACGATGGAAAAGACAGACCGAAGAAAATCTAGTGCTATGCCATTTATTTTACTGAAACTGCAATCTGAGTCAGGTCTCTCATCGATTGCAACACATACTGTACTGTAATGTTCTTAGCAATGCCCGAAAGAATTACTTTGCATGAACTAGTAGTGACTCCTTTTTTGTGACATTCTGCCGTAATCAAGGCCAGAGTAGTAATTAATCCCTGGCACGATGCTGCCACCTTCCGATTAGGTGCCACAACGTTATTTTTTGTCAATCCACTTATTCAGATATGCCAATCTAACGTATTGTAAGTGGCTTTGCCTTGCCTATGTACATACTGTCATCTTAAACTATTGGATATGATGGTATGGATGAACCTGGAAATATCCCTAATTATCCAAGACATTTTGAAAAGAAGCGAGCCATTGGTTCGGGAACTACTAGGATGCATCAATGAACGTGGACGTGAAGAAACCACATGTATTGTCTATCATTCGTACATACGCATGAAGCACTTGTTTCGTTAATCTAACCCTGCAAGAAGACCTGGCAAATTCCATGTTACATCCCTCCCTGCAGGGAGGAATTGCGAATGGCAATCAATGCAAAAGCGCGTTGGTAAGGCTTAGTGGAACCTTAATAAACCCTTGTTGCGACTGGAGATCCATTCGTATTTATGGAATAAGTACACGCGCGAGGCAGCTTTTAGTTTGACCTGTTAGTTTAGGGAAGGTTGAGGAAGACGCTCCATCCCTCGTGCCTTCCAGTTTTCCCAGTCCTGGAATGTTTACAACATTCACAGAGACGACAGGTTTTAAAAAATACTTGCGTCTTACTGGGGGGGGGGCAACTCCCATATGTCGTATCACTGGTTCTCAACTGAGAAAACCATGCAAGTCACGATTCTAGTATCGTGACACCGGTTAACGTGATCAACGGGACGTTGATCTGAGCGTCGACGCGTTTCCGAGGAAACTGAATTTATGGGCGTTTTAACTAAGGGATTGTTCTGTTCCGCGGAAACCCATCGCTTGCTGGAAGACGGAAAGTTCCTTTCGAGATCCTGGCCGCTACATAGCAGCAGACCGTCAGTTCGTCCCGCATTCCGAGTGAGAGATGAAAAGAGTGGAGATAGATGGGGAACGATCTACGCGTGGAATGACGAAAGCTTGGACAGGGAAGCAAATGGGCACGAGGCAATACCCTATTTCACAAAACGTGGATCAAATAGAGGTGAATATAGTAGTATTGACTTCCAATCCATACCTATGCTTCTGGTGTCACAAGGTAGGGGCGACCGATTAGTGAGTCCTGTGTACGCCGACCAGGATTCCACCCACGTTCATCGAGTCGAGGATTTCGGACACATGATACGTTTGAATTTTGAACAGAGCCAAGTTAAACCAGAACACGGATGCACAACTTTGTCCGTTGCCAAAGTGACTCGTGTCAGGCATTTGCAGGGATCATCATTGATTGTTGCACCAGGACTCCACCAAAGGGACGCGTAATGCGCAGCATGGCCAACGCTCAGGCTGGGCGTTCATGGGTGCCAAAGATCTCTAAACTCAGCCGCCACAGGAAAGAAAAGTTTGGAACGTCACAGCTCCTGTAGTACGGCAGCTGGAGGGCCTCCCCGTAAGTAGGCTTGGCCAGAGCATGTTTTCCCACTTTATTTGTGTCCCCCCTTTTAGAGATAAGTTGTTCCAGAAAATGAGTTAACTTTGTGTGGCTGGGAGGGGACTCCAACCACGACCAAGTAATAGACCTGACGGGTATCGCCGTCCGATCCATTGGAGTAACAGCGTGCGTCCTGCACGACCACTCAACCATCGCGTGACGCGAATAGAAGGGGAGCATTTTCTTCAAAGAATAGGATACGATCAATTTAATACGCAGTCGATCAGCACACCAGCTTACCATGTTGTTGGATAGATCGGCTACATACACAACTCTAGAGGGAGGGGTCATGACGCCCAAATGTCTGGAGCACATGACACCTACGTCAGCTATATGCTGTACATCTCTGCGGAAATATACAGAATTGTCCCTGGGAGAAGCACGAATTGGCAATATATGTACAGCTGTAGGTTCAATGGGTTTTAGTTTCTTCAACACAATTTGGATAGCTTCAAAGCACTGGATTGGGTGGCGACGTGCATCAAGAAGACGGGTGTGTCAGAGCGTCCAATTGGCATGTGATACCATACATACCATCTCACCGAATTACGCAGCAAACCACGGATTGGTCTATCAAATGACACTCCTGACCAAGCAACCCGTGCGCGAGCTCTCTGGACACTGCTTGCACCGTATCAAGGGTATCGTTCCACGGGTTATAACCCCTGGTTACCGTTGAGCGTTCTGGTGGGTACTACGGCTGCAGTGCGAGCATGAAAATTGTGTTGTTTAAACCTGTAACCCCCATACCCAAGGCACAAAACATCATCCATGCATCGCATGATATCACCTGCAGGCGCTTCCCTTCTTTGTGGGTGAACGTTTCAGCGGCCGATGTCTTCATGAAGACTTTGAAAGAATTAGAACCTTTACTATCTGGACAATGAGATACTTCCGACTTGGCAAGTTATACTTGCCATTGGATTCGTCAGTGATCGAATCCTGCTGGATGTCCGACTGTTCTTTGGAAGTGATGAAGGAAAGATGGTCTTAAACGGGTGACAAAAATGACGAAATCATATGGAACCTGACAAGCATCTACGAAGTACGAAATGGTAGACGTATGAATGTTCAGGTTGGTTGTGAGTATATATAAACAAAAGTGCGTTACACATGATGGTTCAGAGTGTAAAGAGGGATTGGATGCCATGCGTGTGTTTGGAGTGTCGTTCGACAGCCAGAACAACGGTCGTGAATCCATGGAGGTATGTTGGGTATCCTAGCAAAACAATCTGCGCCACCATAGGACGAACCTCGTCCACCAGTCTCCTTTGTAGTCCTCACTGCGCCGTTTGGAACTAACCCACATCGTGCCTGTGCCAAACCTTATCTCCTTGCCTTCTCCTCTCTCCTCTCCGCCTTCCTCAATATCGGTAATGCGAGGGTCCTTGGACACCGGAAAACGTGGAAGTGTTCGTCGGGTGATGAAGGAAGGAAAGACCGTCAGTAAAGACAGATACTCTGGATTAGAGAGGTCTGGGGCTGTCCAAACTCGCAAGTGGCCCTCTGAGTCTTCCATGCCAAACTCAGAACGGAGGGGTGGTAGGGGCATCCGCTCTTCCTCCTCCTCTTCGGCTTGGACAGGCGAGGTAAAATCTTCGACATTGCCCCCTGCCGAGGGTACGGTTGCACCGGATGACTGGGTCGACGCAGAATGCGACAGTGGAGGCATATCCAGAAATGGATCACTTGGCGCCCGTGCCCGCTTCGATTGTGCGGTCACGGCGATCGGCGTTGCCTGTGCCTCGCTACTAGACAGTAAAGGCTGGGACCGACAGCGTGAATGTGCGGCAGAGGGTTGCTGTGACCCGCATCCATTGTTAATACTTGCTAGAGGGACGTCCTCGAATGCAAGAACCTACGAAAACAGCGCACTCGTAAACGTGCTTGAAACTTGGAGAAGCGAAAACCGTACCCCCTTGAGTACGTCAATGGCATCAAGCATGAAATCTTTGCCACTGGTCGAAAAAAAGGCATTAGACGTGATGTTCTTGAATAGGGAGAAAAAAGGGGGCCCCTTGAAAGGAAGGGGGGGACACATACGCTGCCTCTTTGAACACGGCGTCATCAAATTGCCACCGAATGCGACATGGCCCTGCACCCCCCAGAGTCTCAGGCAGTACCTGTAAACGCATGATCGCCCAAAGGGACTCAAAAAAGGGTTTTGTTCCTGGCATGCCCATGGTACACCAAGTCCTGAGGAATCTATCCAAGCGCTCGAATCGCTCCTTCTTAGCCATGGGACTGTTCGGATTGGCTCGCGAATGGGGCATTAGGGAGCCACCTGGATGGGTCGCGGTTAAATGTGCCTGGAATTCGGCGTGTCGTCGTGCATTTACGCTGGCATGATATGCTGACCGAACAGAGGCTTGCAGTCGCGAATATGGTGCGCGTTGAGAAGGCGGGAGATTAGCCAGAGTTTGGGTCATCTGACGTCCTGAGGCGTCGTCCTGGTCAAAGTACCTGAGAAAACACAAACATTAATGAGGTGAAAGCGGTACAAGGAAGGGAATAGGATGTGTCTACCATGCGCGACAGTGTTCAGCAAACTTTTCGAGATCGTTTTGCGATACACCGAGTGGTGTTGCGGACCGATTTCGGGCGGAGGGTGGGGGAGTGGGGCCAGGGCGAGCGCTCCTGCGACCTCTGGATCTACCAGAGGCAAAAGTGGGGGATGTGGGGGACGTGAATCCTGATTTTCTGGGACTCGTGGGTGGCGACATGGCGGACGTGACGGAAGGAAGGTCATAAAGGAGTGTTTGAGTCGTGCTGGACACCGAGGTTGACCTGGGCAGGCGGAGTGGTGGCGGTGGGGGACGTGGCCGAGGAGTTTCGAGCCGGTAAGCTGATCCTGACATTTGTGTTCTGAATCCAGCTCGAACGCGATGTTCAGTTTAAGACAAGGCCCCCCTCCAAGGCGCTAGGAGTAGAGTGACTGCCGAAGCCGGAGTGCAATTCGGCAAGTCAAATATTCACAAGGATGCTGTGATGAACACAGCAGGCGACGAGGAGGACCAGGGCGGCCCAGCGGGTGAGGTGAGATTTGATGGTGATGGTCTGAAGCCGAGCTGGTAACAACCGCCTGCCACGACTACCGCTTTCGGTAGACCTCCACGCCACGCCACACTTGAAATCTCTAGCAGGCTGAAAGAGCCTCGGTGTCGTCTGGCTGTGGGACCAACGCACCGTTCGCGCGTGTGGTCTTGTCACTCGTATGTGATATCCAAACTGCACGTCTGATCGTAGGAGATCTTTGTCTCGATGCCGTCGGTTTCCGACGACCGATTGGTGCGTGGTGGCGTACATAACTGAGTCCCTCGCGGTCCGAGGTAGAGCCGCCTTTGCGAGGAGCTCCTTCCTGAAGGAGGCTTATGTATCGGGGGAGGGGTGGTGCCATAAGACTTCATTTTGCAGCGTGATTAGATTTCCTGCAGGGTATCTAATCGGAGACCCTCGGTGGGCCAAGGAAAGACCCGTCGAGGGGGGGTTACATATCTATTGTGCTTCCGTGCGGCAAGCGGGACGGAGCCCGGCGAGGGGCAGAGAAGGTGGTCGGTTGGGGGTGCTCGCGCTTGACTGGACTTGTCAAAAAGGTACCAGAACTCCGACCATTTCCAGCCTGACAAGCCCTCAGGGCAGACACTCAATGCGCAAGATTGTATTTCCCCTCCACTGCGGCAAGTCCCGGGGGCAAGCGCATCGACGCAGCCAGGGGGGGTCTGATCAGAGTCAAGCACTTAAATTCTCGCTGGACATCCCCTCTCCTCCTCGTACGGACCCGTTCCATCAACGCTTCCCATTTTGGATCTGACAGCGGCAAGTACCGACGACGGTCGATCAGAGTTTAGTTTTGAGCAGATTCGAGTGCAGGGCCACCACCATTACTAGGCGGCGCCTATCCTTGCTTTGCCATCCTCCCCTCTCCATACCTCTCCATGAATTTCGTCCCCCCAGCCTCGTACCACGCGGATCTCGATCACACCTTCACCCCCCTCCAATCAGTCGATTCTCCTTCCTCTTCCCATCACCACATCTCCCAGTCGATCCCTCATCACTCCGACACAATGGACGCTCCCGACCACCCCTCATACGATATCTTCCCCCCAAATGGCAGCTCCTTTACCTCCTCCCGATACCGTACCAACTCCTCCTCCTCCTCCTCCCTCGCTCCCCCATACACCATCCCCCCCGACCCCGTATACCCCCCCTCCTTCTCTGACTCCCTCCCTCAGTTCCCCCACCCGAACAACCCCTCATATGATATCATGTCTAGCGTCCCCTCCTCGTACAGCGGCAGCTCTGGAAAAGTATCCCCCCTCACCCCCGCTGACCCCATGACTGTCATTCAGCAGGTGCCCGCATTCCCCATCAATACCCACCCCAAGGAGTTCTCCAATGGCCACTACCCTGATCTTCTGCCAGAGCGCAGGATACCCAACCTCGGCGGCCCAGGCTACCAATCCGACTTGGACGATTACGGTATGAACAGCAGTACCAACTTTTCCGCCATGCAGTCTTTCCAGGACCGCGTGCCACGCTTTCACCCCGACTCCCGTTTCCCGCACCCGTCCCTCCCTCCAAATCCCATCTCCCAACATGTTGGTCACAATCCCGACATGTTCCGCCCAGGCGTTGCACCACAAGCTACCCATTCTTTTCGACCCGACCCTGGTCTACCAAATTACGACGAAATCCCCCACTATTTGGGCCCGAATCCCCATTCGGATATATCTCTGATCCCACATATCAGTAGTAGCTTCCCCGGAATTAGAGCTGCGCCTTCCATGGGCTCTTCAAATGACCTCCAAACCTTCATTCGGTAAGCACATTCTTCATTCAAGTCGGATTATACCTCCGCCCTCTGGTTGAGCCTCAACGTTGATGCGGCGCACCGAACTAGTCCCTACCTAGACCAATACGTGCGCACCCCAAACCGTCTCGCATTCGGCGAACGAACCGTCATCGTCATGTCAAGCAAGGTCGCCCAAAAGTCTTACGGCACTGAAAAGCGCTTCTTGTGTCCCCCGCCCACCGCGATCATGATCGGCAATTCCTGGTGGACAGATGTCGTCCGCCGCAACGAAGAGCCGAAGCTCTGTCCCCCACGTGTTACCATCTCAATCTCCGGGGAGCCCATGCCGCAGGAGGGCACCATCGAGTGGACCACCGCCTCGGGAAAGATTTTTGACGTCAATGATGCACCTACGGGGACAACATACATTGGTCGGTGTGTTGGCAAGCAACTCTTCATTTCAGACGTGGACGAAAAAAAGAAGAAGGTCGAGGCCCTCGTCAAAATTACTGCCCCCACATCTGATGATGAACCCGAACGCATCATTGGCACGTTTCCCTCGCGACCCATAAAGGTGATCTCCAAACCAAGCAAAAAGAGACAAAGTGCAAAAAACTTGGAGCGTACGTTATTTTATTTATGTATTTCACATCTGTTGACGCCATCACTCAGTGTGCATCAACCATGGGTCGACGGTCTCCCTTTTCCACAGGTTGCGTTCGCAGACCGTATCGACCAAGTATCTCTGCGTATCTGGTTCTGGATCGTCGTTCAAGGGTTCTGACGGTGCTCCGCTTCTTGGAATCGATCTCCGCTCACGGTCGACCACGCCCTCGTTCATCGCTCGCACAGCGAGCTGGGATCCATTCATCATGTACATTGTAGACGTGACCAGGCCTGCAGGAGGGATCGATGTCCCGCCCCCTCCACCACCACAGGCGGACTACCCATCCCCTCCACCCAATGCGATACCCTTCACGAACAATGGCTCCCAGATTCCCATATACTACAACCAGACTGTTGTGTTACAATGCCTCGTGTCTGGTGTTGTTTCACCCGTCCTGATCATCCGCAAGGTGGACCACCAGACCACGGTAGTAGGTGGTGGTCTGCAGGAGGGCGCCAAGGGCGTGGCAGACCACTACTGTACCCCTGGCGAAGTCTGCGGCGACCCTGTTTCACAGTTGCACAAGGTTGCGTTCGAAGTATACGACTCCTCCAAAGGGGGACCAGAACCTGGAACGCCTGGTGTGACCGGTGCCTTCTTGTCATGTATGGGCGAGAAGGTGAACACGTATCGACCCGTCGAAGGACGGCACTGGAATGTGTCTCCGCCGGGTGGATCCACGTCCCCGATGCTCCCCAGCTCACCGGTGGTGTCGACCCCTGTGTCCATATCGGGCAGCGGGGATTACTTTGGGCAAGGCAACGGTGGTGCTATGAGCGAGCCTGCTTCTCCGTCGTCGTCCAACGATTTTTCGAATGACGGGGGGAAGGTGAAGAAGGGGAAACGGTCCACGTCGAGTGCTGGGGGGATATCGAAGAACCCTGTCTCCAAGGGCAGACGGCGACCCACGTCGGCGGGCTCTACGCCCTCGGGCCGGCGAGGATCCTCGAGCGAGACTGGAGCTTCGTCAGGCGCGTTGTGGCAAGTTGACATCGGCGAGACGAGTGTGTGGACAATCGTTGGCACAGGTGAGATCGGTTCTCACATATTTGTTGGGTCTAAACCTGGCGATTTGTATAGACCAAGTGCGCTACAACTTTTATGTACCGCCGGTTCTGTTCGACAACCAGAATGCTCAAACGGGGTCGTTCCCCATCCCTTCCAAACCTGTGACGCCGTTCCCCGCTGTCGTAAAATACCTCCCGCCAGACCGTGCTGCGGAAGCACCGAAAACAAATTGTTCGCAGTCCCGGGGAGTCCTCTCCAAGCCCAACCCGCACCTGTCCAAGATGCTGACGGTGTATGGCGAAAACTTCAACAAGGCAGACCCCATCCACCTCTTTTTCGGCGCGGAGCCCTCATCATTTGTAGACGTGAGGTGCACCGAGGTCCTTGGGTGTATGCCACCTGAAACCCCAGTCGTGAAGCGACGGCCGATGGTCATGGTTCGCTCTGATGGTGTCGTGTTTCCATCTAACATTATGTACCCATAGTTACCAAGGTATCGTCAAGGCCTGTCTCACACCTGTCCGACATCGTCGTCTGGGATTGATGATGCGACATTATATATATTTCTGGTGACCCACTTCATACCCCTTTCCCTCTCCCTCTGCATTGTCGCTTGTCCGCAGGTGCGCAGCATGGTTCTGGCGCCCCTGCGGCAAGACATAGACGCAGCCATACAAGTTGGTCGAGTTTCCTTTGCTATGCTCTCGTTCGTTGCTGCAGTCACAATCCTATCCTTTGCGATTATGTGTAGCTTGCATTGCTGTATTATGACTCCCCTCGTTCACTCTATTCCCAAATGGTGCCTTAGATATCGGGGGAGCGTGAAGTTAGAGCCGACGACAGCGGGCGGGTGCAATGCACAGGCACGCGCCGAACGGGACCGTGGGTCATGATGCCGTAACAATACGCCATTTGCGTGACACGTTGGCTCTCCTTCATCAATCAATCCCAGCAACCGCCGGACCAGAGTCAATCCAAATTAAAGGTAGTTCCTTGTCAAGTGTTCGTTCACCACGTTCCCTGATGACGCAGGCTGCTCCCTTAGCTTCGCTGCGGCGCGTTCTGACCGCACGGCACGGATTCTTAGGCCGAACTCGTCGGCCAACGTGGTGTTCTTGCATAGGTGTCCCGGTACAGCCGGTGGTCGAGCAGGCCTGTGATTTGACGTTCCCTCCCCCCCACGCCAATCATGTCGTCGATACCGATCCTTCAACGTATCTCCCCCTTCTCCTGGTCTGCTCTCCCGCGCCTGCTTTGGGAAACCTACACCGAGTACCTGTGGAACCACCAGCCTGGATCGTGGGTCGGAAGGACAGCCTCGACCTTCCGAGTCCTCGCGCTCGTCGTCGTTCTTCCGGTTGTTATACTGACACTCTTGGTACGTACGGCATTGCTTGGCCCTCCTCTTCTTACCTTTCTGATCCGTCGGACCTGTCCCCTTTCTACCTTGTTGTTTTCTTGCTGCGTGGACGCTCTCCACCCCCTTCGCCGGCTCCATACCGGTCGTTCCGATATTTCTATTGCCCATCCCTGATACACTTTGCCTCATCGGACCTATCCACAGGATGTAACTTCCTACGTGATTGCCCGCACACTTGGCATCGTTGACGATGTGAAAGCGTCCACAAGCGACGCCACCGGAGATGCCATCTCCATGTTTTCATCACCGCCTACTGCCATCCTCATGGAGGACTCACCTCTCGAGACGTCCACAGCGGAAATGGATGCCCACACCGATCCAAGTGCAGCGGATAGTGGGGCCAAGCACCAGCGGCACTCAGCATCACGCCGCGACCACGCACACGGAAACGAGGATGACCCACAGGGACAGGAGGTGCATACAATGCACAATGTCCACGAGGAACGGAGCATGGCCAGCCGATGGGCTGCGGACATCAAGCCACAAGCTTTCTTCGCGGGAGAGGAGGATCTGCAGCTGGCTGGTGTGGGCGTATTTTCCCCCGCGGCGTCCCAGACGCCGTCCCCTGTGATTCCGCGAATAAAATTGAACATGTCCGAGGGTGACACTTTCAACACGAAAGAGGCGATGGAGGAACGCGATGGCACCTCGCTCAGGAGGCGGCCTCGGCAATGAGGGCCTGGAAGCGATTTGAACTTATCCTGCGTTCTGAAGATTACAATCTACACAATACACACGGGTAACATGTACAGTTACAATAACAGGGGTAGCAGTGTGACCCTTTTTACGCGCCGTAACCTACATCAGACCTACATAACAAGAAGACAATGAGCCTACCACGTTGTCAATAGAAGCGCAGTTGATCACGGCTGAACACTGGTGGTTTCCAGATCAGATGTTCCGGGTGGATCCGTCTCCTGCGCTTGTTTCGGACCTTCTCGTGCTTCTCTAGGACTGCATCCGAAAGGCAAATAATATGTTGCCCCTTGTAATGCTTAAATAGTTGCAGCGTGGTGCAGCTGTCAAGGTGTGTGACGTGAGCCTACGTCAGGGGCGTAGACAAAATCAGACTCACGTATTCATAATGTCGGCGTGCGTAATGGATGTCCTCTGCGCGATATCGTCGATACTAATATCATCCGTTGTGTTAAGGAGCAGTTCCACAATAACCTCCGCCCAGTATGCTCTGTACCCGAGTAAGCCAAGATCACTGAGCGGTTTCTCGGGGCTTCCGAGCTTCCCTTCCTTCTTGCTAAGCTCATAGGAAAATTCGATGAGCAGCTTGCCGAAACCATGTCGTTGATACTGCGGCAACGTCAAGATACAGGCGACATTGTAATTTTCCGCAGATTCCTTCTCTTTGGAGAAATAGCCAATCATATGGCAGCCGTTAGAGTCAGTTTGGGTCTAGAAGGAAAAAAAAAAGGGGGGGGGGCCGATGGTAAGACAGTAGAGGGGAATGGAAAACCTTTACAGCACCTTACCATCACATAGTACAAAAAGGGAGTGACATCGTAATACAAGGTCTTACTAAATGTCAGATTAGAGATCGGTCACATTGCACAGAAATGACACCTACTGATCTAGAAAACATTTCGATAATAAACTGAGGTTCCTGCACCACGTCAACTGGCGCTTGCCATCCAGTTCAAACACAGAGATGTCCTCATATCGATAGATCTCGTTTCCAGGCGGGTGGAGTAATGTGCATTTGCTGCGGTGCCGAGAGAGCATGAAGGAGGACGGAAAGTATGACAGGCAAAACTCGCAAATGTATAGCACGGGTAGATGCGCGTATTCTTTGGGATAAGGGCTGAAGTACCATGCATCTACCTCATGCCTGCCAATTTGGAGACGGTTGAGATTCTTAACACGTGCGATTTCGGAAATCGACTGGGTCATCGACCCGGACGTTCGAAGCTTTTCAATTTCCTGCTCTTTGCTAAAGGTAGCGATGGACGGTGGGGGGTCTGTGGGGGAAGCCGTCAGGTCGAACGCTTCCCCCTCTATTATTTCGCCTTCGGCATCCACGTCCATCTCGCCCTCGGCATCAGGGTCGTCGTCCTCGGGCTCTTCTTCCTCTTCTTCCTCTTCTTGCTCCTCGTGAAAACCATTCCGCTTCAGTGACGGAGCAGGCGATGGCGAATGATACCCTAGTCCGATACTAGCCGCTGGAGTCGAGATGGGTGTCGGGGATGCAGCGGCTGCTGCGTTGCTGGTTGCTTTCTTCAGTAACGATTGTGTCCGTTGCAAATTGCTGGGCACCTTCTGTGTGCCAGGTCCGGATTTCTTCCCCGGTGGTGGCTTGGGGCGCGGCCATTCCAGATCTCTGCTCAGGACAAGTCGCGAGCCCGCGACCCACTCGTCCAAACGCTTATTGAACTGATCCCAGTGCACGAAGTACTCCCATCTGTCTTCGACCTTTGGAGAGTCGTGCTCCTCCTCTTTCACGTTGCTTCTTGTCGAACGGTAGGCATATGGATTTGTGGGTTTATCACGAATAGATAGGACCTCCGCTAGCCGTTCTTCTTGCCCCCCATCTGGGGTTGGTCTCCTGACGTAGAGTTTACACCCAACCGAGACTGTCTATGAGGTTGATGAGTCAGCAGGTTCAGCTGCGGCATGTGTGAAAAAAAAGAGCGCTAGCCCACCTGGATAGAGTACGTTCCTCCTGGGGTTATTGGGACTGGCTCTTGAGAACCTTCGTGACTGGGCTGCGTCGAGACCATATCTTATGGAGGTGGATTGGGGGAGGGTAGGAGTATATTTCGTGTTGAACTTGGGCGGTTGGATATTGACTTGGGCTGACTCAGCAACGTGGGGACATTTGAATTCTAGAATTTTCATTTATTCATACATACCATCGAAAGACATTCCTATGTAGCTCACTGGTGCGCTGTGAGCGTTATTCTCCTGGCCCCGTGCAAATACCTTGAAACCTGAACTGAAACTGGAATAGATTGACTGAAGATCTACCGCACTAGAGAACAGCTCAGATACAAATAAATGTAAATACCACGCCCCTCCAGTAAATTATGTAATATAACAACTCTCGTCTCAAGCTCAACGAGAAACTGATCATTTTTGTGCGTGTTCACGAATGCACGCGGAATGTGGTAGGTATCTTCCGCCTTCTTCCAAAGGTTTAACATAAGGTTTGTGGCATAGTGTCACCCACAGGAGGGATCCTTCGATGATGGGTCTAACTCGGCTAATAAAAAGATGACATAAGCACCCCTTTTTGCTCCGTGCTGCTAATCTGATCAAATACCAAAAAAATAGACACCTTATATTGAATATATCACTGATTTTTTGTTTCATGTCACACTTCAATGTGAGGGGCCTGGGGACAATGACGAGGCCAGCCAACACAATTGCAGGCGACGACGATGTGGAGCATGCAGCCAGTGCTGGCACTACCACCACAGATGACAGCAGCACAGCCAGGCAGCCAGGTGTTGAGGCCGACTCCAACAGCAAGTTGACGCCGAACGCGGATGGTGGATGGCGGATGCCATCGCAGGCGCACGCCGCAGCCACGGATACAATCATCTCTAACCTACGAGCAGTATATATTCAGACTAGCCTGCAACTTGAAGCCTGAAGTCCGAATCTCCTCGCCCTACTTCTTGTTAGTCTCCCTAAGCCAGACTCTCTTCGTAGATGAAGATAGTCGTTCCTCTAGACTTCTTGTGTGTCTAAGCTTGCCCAGCTATATTTCTCGCGCCCTCAGTCGTATCACTCATAAGTATCATATCCTGCACTCATTATCTTAGCACCAGGCAGCCAGGCCACAGCACTGCCTGTTCATATTTAGTTTACACCTTGCAGTTGCAATAGATTTATTTGTGTAGTTTACATATTGCCAATGTTGAAGTACATAGTAGGTGTAAGATGAGGGCTGTTGTCAGCATAGGCAGAGTGGTGAGGATGTTGTCTGTGCCCGAGTCTCGTCGGCATGCAGAGACGGCCCACTCGACGTATCCGAGTACACCAGCAGTGACGGGCCAGGTGCCTGAGCTCCCCATCCTCGCCAGGATGGTGGTGGACTGGCGCACACCGTCGAGAGTTGAAGTCTTGCGGCAGAGTGTGACAGGAGAGGTTAGCTTTGCCTCAGGCTGATGGGCCAGAGGTCACAACGATTATTAATCATTGTCACCGCCGACTACACCGCCTCTGCTTTAAGCTTACTCCGAGACCGGTGCTCTGCCGGTTTGCCCTCTGTACGGCATGCAGGGAATAGCCGAGTTAGACCCATCAAAGTATACCTCCACCCGCAGGGTTACGGCGCATGATGGTGATGGCCTCATCCACATGGCTCGAATGCATCAGAACTTCTGTTTCGAAAGGTTGCCGCAACCAGGGCTAGAAGATCCATCATTACCAGGCGAACAGGGAAGTGCACGACAGGTGTGATCTCAACACTAGGTATTGTCAACGTCCACTTTCAAACCATGGCATGTCCTCGAAGAGTCGTTCCAGATCCGAAGGTTGCTATGCAAGCTCGTTATCTGACGTCTTGAAGTCATTGTACATTTTTGGGAGCCTTCAGGTACGTACCTTTGATTCCCCGTATGTGTCGTTTCTTGACCTATCATAAGAGTCTTGCTTTACTAATGGTGGTCCCGCTGGTCCAACTGCAACCAATCAGCAAGTTTCGGAGTTTCCAGAAGCCATCGCGAACACAAGTTCTGGTTCTCGACTTTCAGCGACCACGCGGGCCAAGGTCATGCACCGTGCGCTGGTTGTGCGGTGCCTGCACGAACTAGCCGAGCGGGTGGGAGGTAAGACCCCTTTGTGTCTTGTGCGGTCCTATCAAACCTACAGATCAGAATTCTGGTTTGTTTTATCTTTCGTCGATTTCGTTGGGTTGTACTTCCCAAAGGCGGTCGAGCAAACAAGCAATCACATCCAGATTTGAGCGTCAAAGTATGGAACGTGCCTTCGCATCTGTCATGCTCCCTGTCTAGACCGATACGGCATCCTCTGGAAAAGTCTCAACGTCGCGGACTTTACGCAGTATTATGGTAGCTTGTCATGACCCGGCAGGATGTCCTGCAGACAAGAACCAAATACTATAGCCGCGATTGCAAACGAATTGGCCAAGGTCCTGGAGGGGTGACCGTTTCCCGGGCCCGACTAGCCAAGATTATCAGCTGCTGACGTTGTCACCGTCACTGCAGAGAATTTATATCGTGGCTCCGACCTGCCCTCCTTGGTATTTCAGTCACTATCTATCAAAGCGGGGACGGTCATGGCACCAACAGTTTGCCAAGGGACAGCTTATTGTCTATCAACTCCACAAAGAGGTTCCGTCTGCTTGCACTGCGTGCAAAATGCATGTAACCGCTTTAAATGTAAATCACTCCCCATTCCTTTATGGTCCCACAGTTACTCGGTTTTATTCATGTGGACAAACGTCGTGGTGAAATCAAATGTTATTGACGCCACGAATCGATCGATGAACGTCTACGCGCATTTCTCGAAGGAAGGACTGAGATCGCCTGGGTATATAACTGCGGCATCAATAGTGAGTTATTCGTTGTATTTTCCTACGGATGCAGCGCCTTTGACCCTTCTTGACTTCCACCGTGTCGCTGTCCCTAGTCCTCGTGTTCTAAATCCAGCCCCAGGGTTACCTGAATAGGACCACCGATAGTTTATGTAGCTGGGCGAAGGTGCAATGCTTGAGTGCTGCGACGTTTCGGTCTCTCTGTTCTTCCCGGAGCGTGTTAGAACGGCTAAATTTGGACCAGATTTGATCCCATAACCTTCACCGACAAGTAGGGATTTCTCAATCACTGATCTGCAATACGATTAGATTTGGTGTATTTCCAAACCTGTCCGTGGATTGGGCTGCATGCCTTCCAGGCGCGTCGTTTGGGAGCCAAGGTGACAGCCTAACCAACGTGAAAAAGGGGCGTAGAGCTTGGTTCCCGCCAGAATGAAATCCAAAATTCGCTGTAACGCCCCTTGTATTTAGCTTAGGCGGCGCAGTCCGCATCGACACTGGCTACGAGACTACCAGTTCAAGGCCCCCGGGGCCAGACACTTGATTATGTGGCCGGGTTTTTTGAGTTGACGTACAGGCGCTCTGACACTATAAGTTTAGCTGAGGGTCGGTGACACCAACCAGCCCAACTTCGTATTCTACACCGCCATGTATGGCGGATGTCACATTCATCAAGGCCAGGTGTAACCGTATCCTTGCACTGATGAGTCCAAATGCATTATTACTTGTATGGAAGCTGTGGACTGCTGCAGAAGATCCGGCGAACAAACTAGCAAACGTGTACATAGTAGCTTTTGTCCCGAGCGTGATAATGACATGTTGCGGGGTCGATGCGGTGTGCAGCATTTTCATTAACCACTGTAGAGCGTGGGCGTGCAGCCACGATCATAACAACTCGCGGATTCACACTTGAAACGTAATTCGTGAATCCTTCACATTCCTGAGTCATATGATAGGTTGACCTCATGAACACCAACGAAGGAGAGAAACTTGCCCTGGCGTGTTATCAGAGCTTATGTGGTGAGTGCCTGTCATCAGAGTGGGTGCATCAAATGTCCAATGAAGGCCGCCCAAAACCGGGTCGGAACATGGCATCAGAAGATGAGTGAGATTTAGCCTCTAGGAGAAAGGGGCTCGCCCCACAGCATTTGCTCATCATCTGTGGTGGTATGTACATCGATCCGCTCCCATCAAGCGTCCTGTGTCAGAGAATATCAGATATAAGTAAAATCGCCGTAGCCAAGGCCATGGGCGCTTTAGTGGAACAAAAGGGCTGCCACCCGGAAGGACGGCATGAGAATTAAGTCGTTTCTGTTCTTATCGTCCATTTTCTCTAAACGCGAAATGAGCTCCGACAGGTAATAAATGGCTGCCTGTATAACCAGTTTCTGTTGGCTGCGGAGGCATGGCCAAGTGGCGTGTATGTGGAATAATAGCGTGTCACTGCGGCTAGCGCTAGTAGGGCCGTAGGCGATGTGGAAACTTGGAAGAATAATAAGCACGTACCGCGCGGGTTGTACAGTTCTCCAGGGGGGATGAAACGTCACTACACTACGTCATCGAGTCGATGAGGTAGAATGAGAACCAAGCAGAAAAACTCCATCGGGCAGGAAAGGCGAGTCCGGGCTATGAACACTCATACTTGGGGAACGATCGCAGAGCCTGGAGTTCATGACATAGCAAGAGAGAAGACGCAATGAAAGCTGGCACAAACGAAGCAACCGATAGACAAGGATTAATGAATAGACTGCATAGCCTAATAGGCTGCCACTAAACGTGTTATCAGCGTGGTGTGACGCGTGACTACATCCGCGAACCTGTCACATGACCCGAGTATATATTTCTCGATTATCGTCAAGTTGTCCTCCAACGTCGAGTCTGATCCGATGCAGTCCTCGTCCGTGTCAGAACAGCAAAGTATCCAGCAGGACGCCCCCTCGTCTTCATTGCTGTCAACTTCTCCTTCTCAACGACCCTGCCCAACACCGCTCGCATCTCAAAGACCTGTATCTCGGTCCCCGCAGTCACATGGCGTCCCAAGAAACACGCTCAGCGGTATGCTCGCGAACAGACCAGGGAATGCCCCAATCCCCCCATCCTTGCAGGCTAAAATGACAGCAGTAAGTGCATCTTCGTCTCCACAATTTTGGCTACAATACTGCTCAGATGCTCAACCGCGGTGCTGCCGCGTCGGCTGGTTCTACCTCCTTCTCAATAGACTCTGCCGCTCAGGCACTTCAACGGACCCACCTCAACGACAGCGTTCATCCACTTGTACACCAGCCCCAGTCATTTCCTCCGCCATCCCCTTCGCCTCGTGGTCGTGGAGTACCTTCTTCCACTCCGGCTAGGCGGAACAGGCCTGGCTTTAGACTTTCTGACATTCATGGTGACGTAGGCGGAGGTGCCATTGCTGCTGGTCTTGGGGCAGGCAGACCCTCACTTGCCGAAGCCTCTCAAAGAACGTCCTCGACTTTTGATACCCCTTTTGCCAATTTTAACAAGATCGTGTTCGTCGTGCACTTTCTTTTATCAACCCGATCTAGATCTTGATTTCATATGCCAACAGTGACCCATCAGGACGGCTTAACTTTGCTGGCAAAGCAGTTTTACATGCAACCGGTGTCGACTTTTCGAACGGATCCTCATTTGCCATTAACATGCACCAACTCGACCTCCAACAAGAACTCGGCCGTGGGAACTACGGCACCGTTAAAAAAGTTCTTCACAAACCAACCAATGTCGAGATGGCCATGAAAGTGTGTTGTTTGTGTCAGATACGCTACGTTCGGTTACTGACCCTCTTATGCTGGGTGTCGTAGGAGATACGATTGGAACTGGACTCGACCAAACTTAACGGAATCCTCATGGAACTTGATATTCTTCATCGCGCGATAACTCCACATATCGTGGAGTTTTATGGCGCATTCTTCGTCGAGTCCTGCGTATACTATTGCATGGAGTACATGGACGGTGGTTCGCTGGCCTCTTTGTGCTGCTTCCCAAATGGGAATATCTCTCTCCCACCCAGTATATCGTCCACCCCTGGATCTGCCTGGACATCAAACCCAGTTCCAACGAACGATGAACAGCTGGCCCGCATAGCATCATCCATGACGCGTGGCCTTGCCTTTCTAAAGGACGAGCTTGGCGTCATGCATCGTGACGTCAAACCAACAAATGTCCTTGTCAACCACAAAGGGCAAGTCAAGCTATGCGACTTTGGCGTCAGTGGTCAATTGGAGAAAAGTATCGCGCGCACCAATGTCGGCTGTCAGAGCTACATGGCTGTGAGTATTGCGTTGTCATCACTCACTTATGTGCACTGATCGTCCGCAACTTACTCTCTATCGAACTTTACACTACTTAGCCTGAGCGGATTAAGGGTTCTTCATCGTTAAATAATGTCGATGACTCGTTCACTTCATACACTGTCAGCGCTGACATTTGGTCTCTGGGTCTCTCGATTGTAGAGATTGCGAGGGGAAAGTGAGTGCCCGCTCCTTGACTTGCCCATACAATATCTTGACCAAAGTCTTCCCTATCTTTCGGGAACGCTATAACACAGGTACCCCTACCCACCAGAAACATATGAAAATGTGTTCGCGCAACTTAGCGCCATTGTTGATGGCGAGGCCCCTGGTCTCCCTGATGATGATCAAGAAGGCCTTGAAGAGGGCTTGGATGGATTTGTCACCTCCGAAAAACGCGTCGTGAGACGTTGGTCTCCGGAGGCGCGTCATTGGGTAAGCCGATGTTTGGTGAAGAATGCGGAAGAGCGTGCGACCTACTCAGAGCTTCTCGTGAGTGCACTATGCCTCATGGCTGCTTCACGTTCGTTAATCCATGCATAGGCGCATCCGTGGATGAAGATGGATGCAGAAAGGGAGGTCGACATGGCTAGTTGGGTAGCGCACGCTATCGAGTGGCGAGATCGAGGGCGACGCAACAACCACAATGTGCGATATGAGTAAACGCGATGCATGGCAAATATTCCAGGAAACCCTTACAACATCCATCCTTCGTATCCGCTGTGCCGGATGACAGTTGCAGCTTTGTGGTGGCGGGTTTTGTGAGGTCGCCTTACATCTCTAGCGCCCACTTTACTTGCTTTACTACATGCTGTCATTTCATCCACATCACTCATATTAGGACACTCTGCCGCTAATACACATGCTGCAGAGAATGTTATGGCACATCCTTGATTCCCAACGATCCCGTCGCTCGCCTTACCAATTCGTTCATTCTTCCTGAGAGAGCAAGTCATAGTTACGTCCCCCACGATGTTTACCTTCACTCATACTCGTCCTTTCACCATACACTTCAGCGCTGGTCGTTTGATACCCCATCTATTCATGATCCAGTGGACTCTTGGACATACTGTAGCACTTTATCGCAATTTTCCTTACTTTGGCTTCGACGCGAGTCAATTAGTTGTTGATAGGGGTAGTAGATACGGTGTCATTAATAGTCATTCATTGCGGCTTGAGCGCTGAGAGAAACCCCACCATAGCGACTGAACTTGGGATTAAAGATCTTAGTCTCTGGAGGACCGGAATTCGGTAAGCACAAAGCTATATGGCATCGATTGAATGTTTGACTTGCAGGCTTCTTGCAAGTAGCTCGAAAATTGGTGGCGTGTAGCATGTTGAAGGGCGTATAGCTAAGCTCTTTGATTTCAGTGACTTTGATATTTTCTTTCACCAATGTCAACACTTCGAATGGGTTTATGCACAGTGCAGGTTTCGCAGCGCCGATCAGGATCACGTGTCCGGCGTTGTGTGTCCAAATGCGGCCTTCAGGCTTCAGCTTCCTGGCTCATAAAATGGTCTATCTGCCCCTGCCAGGCGTTATTTCGTCAAAGCAACTGCTATCATGGCGTCCATCGACAAGGCTAACGTCACCAAGGCTGTTGAGAAGATCCACCCGTCGCATCTTGCACGAACAAACAAGGATGTCATTGCCAGAGGACTCCAACAACTGGTTGACCACTCTCTTCCAGCGAAGGGGCACGAGGACGTCACCCAGGGCATCCTTGGCTCGGCCGACTCTCTCGCTCCGTGGTTGGGCAAACTCATTCCAGAACTCGAGGAGCTTGCCAACAAATACCACATAGGAAACTTCGTTGTTATCAGGGCAACGAACCAGCGCTTTTTCGAGAGCATGCCTATCTATGAACGGCTAGGCATGCATCTATTATTCTACGGCCCGGAGCAAGTCAAACTACTCGAAGGATGCAAGCCGATCCAAGATTTCCTTAAGGAACTGAGCCTTCGTCAAGGGGAGATCTATGACTCACCAGAGTCCGTGAGGAACATACCTTCCTTTATTGAGACGTACAACCTTCAGCTCGATGAACTACTCGAGCCAGATATTGACAAGTACAAGACCTTCAACCAATTCTTTCATCGTCGACTTAAGCCAGGCGTGCGCCCTGTCCAGAACGCGGACAACCCTAAAGGGTTCTGTTCTGTAGCAGACTGCCGCTTGGTCGTATATCAGACCATTGACCTGGCGGAGAAGTTTTGGATCAAGGGGAATGAATTCTCCATACCCACACTGTTAGATCTTGCCCCAAGCGACCCCCTTTGTCGGAGCTTGAGTGGGGGATCTCTGGCTATATTCCGTCTTGCTCCCCAAGACTATCATCGCTTTCACTCACCAGTGGATGGCACGCTGCTCGGTGAGCCCCGTGATATCGTTGGGCAGTATTACACTGGTGAACTTGTGATATAGTGTACACGTAAACAAACCTGGCTAACGAAGAGCTTTGTTATAGTGAACCCGCAAGCCGTCAACGAGGCCAAATTTGACGTTCTCACTAGAAATAAGCGATCGGTCTTACTTGTGGAACATGAGTTCTCGAAGAAGCCAATAGCTATCGTTGCTGTTGGTGCACTTATGGTTGGCGGCATCATTTGGACCTCAACGGTATGTGAGGATCCTCGATCCTACTGGGACATATTTAACTTCACCCTTCAGAAGCAGGTGAGACGCGGAGACGAACTTGGATACTTCGCGTACGGGGGAAGCACTGCAGTTGCTGTTTTTCCACCGGGAGTCATCAGGTTTGACGATGACTTGGTACAAAACTCGATGGGGGTGGGGCCCGCTGGGGTCGATGGGAGCATCGAAACCCTAATGAAGGTCGGCCACTCGCTCGGCGTGGTGCCAGACGAACGACAATCCTTTCATTTCATTCCTCAGAGCTGGTTGCAGCAGTGCCGTGCGCTTCTAGGTAGGCGGCGGGGTTAGAATAGAAACATGTTCATGACCTGTGCGAAATCTTTGTTGTTCGATCCTATCGATGAACATGTGTATGACTTGGATCCATTATTCTGCTACAAAACCTTTATGAAGGCCCGTGCGAGTTGAAGCCTATACGAAACGAATTGCTAAATACCATGCTCAATGATACAGATGGAGGTGATGGTAATGCAGTTGTCCAACATTTCGAAAATGGCTTACAGTGATCCGCGAAGTGGTTCATTTCCCCCTTCCGGTTGCACATACTGTGGCACAATTCGAGGGCGATAAGTAAAAGAGGATCGAGTCTTTGACACCATTCCATTGACGCTGCATTGTGGCAGTGGTCATGATAGCGCGTCCATGTGAACTCAGATCTGTGTGGAGCAACTTTGG
>Ga0307518_10000092_pt1 | contig 62209 bp, 34 predicted proteins | sample 25_EM_MG_FD_203889 | JGI IMG/M metagenome (GOLD analysis project Ga0307518, IMG submission 203889) | Populus trichocarpa ectomycorrhiza microbial communities from riparian zone in the Pacific Northwest, United States - 25_EM | ecosystem: Host-associated > Plants > Roots > Unclassified | place...
AAACATTTTATTTTCATAATATTTTGATATTTTGTTTAAGTTGAATTACTTTAAGTTAAAAACCTATTTAATCTTGACTATTTAGGAATATTTTAAAATTTGAAATTATATTTGTTTGGGATTGTGTTTGTATTGCATAATTTATAATTAATTTATCTTGAATTTGAATTATGTTTGTTGAATATATATATATATATATAAACAGTACAACTCCAAAAACGTTACGTCAAAACATTTTAAAACTAAAATATTTCATTCTAATTGAAAAAATAAAATACCTACTAAAATGAAATTGACAACCTTGATTGGATGATGCTCAGTGGATAACGTAATGGGTGGATTTCTTGACTCATTGATCAAAGAAGACCGGTGTGAAAAGTAAACAAGATAGTTAATTTGAGAAAATCAATGGAGATATCGATTTACTGAAACAATTAACTAGCTTGAGAAAACCAATGGCATGATGACACATGGGACGAAAACACTCTTAACAATTGAGATTCAAGAAAATCAATCCAAAAATGGAAGAACATAAAATCTATAAAACATTTTTGTTTTTAAAATGGTGCATTTTTTATCGCCTAAAATCCTTAATCCTTGTTAAAAAAAAAAAAACCCAATGAGACACAATGTACTTTTGTTTTTCGTTATAAATTATGTCACAGGAAAAAAATATATTCTAAAAATAAATACAAGATAAATAATAACATAAACAACCATATTATATATTATGAACGTGGATGGTAGTTCATTAGGCATTCCTAGTAAATCAGGTTCCAAAAAGTTTACAAGTTTGATTTTGATGATAAGTAAACCTGTTTTTCTAAGTTTCTAGAAAGAGGGACCAAATAATTCTTCTTCTTCTTCTTCTTCTTTTTCGCAAATGCATTACTCTAAATATGAACGATTTACATAAAATTCAATAAAAATACTTAATTTTGTTAGTTCATATGTCATGTACGTGTAAAGTATAAGCTTAGTTCTATTAGGAAAATAAATGAAAATGATCGACCGATTATCGATTTAGAGTATAAACAGAACCAAACCAATGGCATAATGACACATAATGACACTTAATATTTTTATTTAGTGAAACGTTAACTAGCTTGAGAAAACCAATGGCATAATGACACATGGGACCAAAAGCAAACTTAAAAATTGAAATTCAAGAAAATCATTCCAAAAATGGAAAAAACATGAAATCTATAAATTATTTTTTTATATAAAAAAGTGCATTGACCGCCTAAAATTTTAATCTTTGTTTTTTTTTTTAAAAAAAAACAAACGAGACACCATATCACTATAAAAAATTAAATTAAAATAACCGTTTTTTTCCTAAAAATAAATACAAGAAAAATAATAATGTAAACAACCATATTATGAATGTGGATCGTAATTGATTAGAAATCCTAGTAGATATAGTTCAAAAGCGTTTATAAGTCTTATTTGAATGAACACATTACTCTAAATAATACGAACAATTTATATAAAATTCAGTTAACATGTATTTGGTAATATAATGTAATAAAAAAAAAAGACTTCACGTGTATTTAATAATATAATACAAGTGTTCTTATACATAAATATTTTTAAAATGTTTTTTAATATTTTTATATTGAGATCATAAAAAATAAATAAATAATGTAATATTAACGCCATTTTAAATTACAAATACTCAAAACACATTACCAAATATAAGTCATTAAAAAAAAAAAAAAAAAGTCAACATAGGCAAACCATCAAAACTCAAAAGTTCAAAACGGTGCGTGGTCTCTTGAATTTTTGAATTTTCAGTCTCCCCTGCATCAAGTGATAAATTCAGTAGTACATGCACAAAGTCTCCATTGGCAAGAAGAAAGAACAATCTTCTTACCTTTCTTACATTTTATTATAAAAAAGCAGACAACTTGAAGCTTAAGCAAAAAAAGATTATTCCTTTCTTACATCATTAACTACTTAAACAAACAGTTCTTTGAAACACAAACACAAGAAACCATACTTGTTTTGTTTTTATGGATTTCCAAAAGAGGAGGGTTCTGTTTCTTGTCTTTATAGTTGGAACCATAGCTCTTAGCATCACAGGTACTTGTTTTTGTTATTTTGATGTGTAATTCTTTGTGGGTTTTTTCTATTTGATTCTATTTTACGTTAAAAGTCTGAATCTTTAAGGGTCAAGGAGATTTGTTTTTGGTTTTGATTGAGTTTTTGAATTATGGGTTGGTGGATCTTTGATAGGTTTTTGTTTTTTGTTCTGTGTGTGTGAGATTTGTGATCTTTTGTGTTGTAGGGATTCATTTCTAATCTGGGTTTGTTGATTACTTACTAAAGATCCAATCTCTGATTAAGGACTGGATGCTGATAGCACCCTGATTTAGTAATTTGATTGTATCAGTGTAAATGTACTGAAATTTTGATATTGGTGAAATTTGATTGGGATGGTGTAAATAAGTAGGTAAAATTTCCAGGCTTGATGGTCAAAATTTAGTGGTTTTTGTATTTTTTCAGTTAATTGGCTAAACTTGTGGGGTTTGGAGAGTGTTCACGGTGAAAATCGATTGCAAATTCTGAATTTTTGAGGCAATGTAGCTGATGTGAAATAGTCTAATTAAATGTTGAGATCACCCAGCTTGGTATAGTTTTAATGATTATCTCTTATGAGCATCTAGTAAGTACTGTTTTGTAGAAGTGGCTCTTATGTTTTAGGACAAAATCAGGAACAATCAGTTTGACCTTGCAAATGTATAAAATGCATATATGTGTTTCTTTAACAATGTCTGCATGTGTTTGTGTGTGCCTGCAAACAACTTTATCTTTGCATTGCACGTTCTAGGTGTTCATAGTAGCATAAACACAATATTCTCATCAAGTCAAGATTCTAACCAAATCCATTCTGTGCTTAGTTGTTGGATCTTTGAAAGTAGAGCAGAAGTTGGTTTCTTAAATTATCATCTGAATTTAACAAAATTGAATGTAAAATGTATTGGCTTGAAATTTTTTGCACGACATGGTATGCTTATGTGTGGTTCCATTTTATAGCTGAAAAATGTAGGCAACTGGTTGGGGATGATTATTCATCCCAGAGTGGGAAGTTTACAATCTTTAACTGCTTTGACATGGGATCTGGAACCCTAGCATGTGCGGTGAAAGAAGGTGTAAAACTTTATTTCTACAATATCAGATCTTCTCACGTTGAGAGAGCGAGAAATCTTGCAATTGAGCGTTCATTACTTGATACAATAGGACAGGGAATGCCTGCACAAGATGTGGCAAAAACAGCACAGAAAGAAGGGGCAAAGGCAGCGAAGCTGGCGAAGCGGCAAACAAAACGCATCATAGGTCCTGTTATTTCTTCTGGATGGGACTTTTTCGAAGCTCTTTATTATGGTGGTACAGTGACAGAAGGTTTCCTCAGGGGCAGTGGAACCTTGGCTGGTGCCTACGCTGGAGGTTTTTTTGGTGAGGAAAGGCTTGGACGTGTTGGTTATCTTGTTGGCAGTCACCTTGGCAGTTGGGTTGGAGGTAGGATAGGACTAATGGTTTACGATGTGGTTAATGGAGTTCATTACTTGCTTCAGTTTGTTCAAGGAGAAGATGGTGAAGTTCATGAAACTCCAACTTATGAGAATTTTGAAGTTTCGGAGGACTCTCAAGGATACACAAGTTACGAGGCTTCCAAGGATTCTAATGTGCATGAATCTCCTCCTGAAGAAAGTTCCGAATCATTTGAACATTCTGAGTTCAGGTGAATACATAGGGACAATATTTGATTATTTCCCCTTTGTGGGTAAGATGCATCGAGCTAGATGAAATGTAAGCAACATTTAGTGACTCAGTTGAGATTGTGTATAAATATATGGTACTATGATCAAATTCATTTTCTTCAAGCAGTTAACTTGCGAGTAGATTGTCTGCATTTATTTTCCTCATGCATCATTAGATTTATTTAAGGGGGCATTAAAATTGTACTCCAAAGTGGAGTCCTTTTCAGCCTATTATGTTTGTTTGGGGCTGTTGATGCTTTCCTGAAACAAAATTTACTTCTGCCTGGATGAATTGGAAGTTGCAGGTTCTTTGTTCAGATTATAACAAATGACTTATTACATGATGAATTAGCATTTCAGTTTTTCTGGACAGATTTCTGAACTGGTGGGCATGTGAGGTGCTGGGAACTCCTCAATGCGTGATGTTGCTGATTGTTGGTCCTGTGTTTGAGTAGTCTTCTTGCAAGGGAGAGCCGGAGAACATGAGTTCAACAGGCAAGAAGCCTACTCAAAAGACACAGAAAGGTAACAATGAGCTTCAAGGGGATAGAAGATATGAAGTGGTTAACAGTGAGCCTGAGGACAGGGTTACAATTTACGAATTAGAGGCTCGAGTCCTAGAGCTCTCATGGGATAGACGACATAGATGGCAAACATTATTAAAGATGTTAGCACACAAGCCTAAACACATTTAAAATATTTAAATAATAACACATTGTATGATACAAAGTTAAGTGTTTTTTTTCTTATAATGACAATCAAGTAATTTGACTCTGAAAAAATTATAAAAAAACCGAAAGACCGCTAAACAATTCTAATAAACCTGTTGAAATTATCATTTAACCTCGGAAGGCCAGTTCTTTGTGATTTTTTTAAGATAAAAAATGTAAATTTACTGATTAAATCCATAGCAAATCACACCTATTGTAGAGTGCTTTTCCCACTATAATTAGGTTATGCTAGGATCGGGAATTTTTGGTAACAGTGATTGGATCGGCTTATGTAGAATTTAGAGGGAAGGCGTCAGAATGCTCGAGGACTTGCTGGGCCACAAGAATGCAGCATCATAGAACCCTCCTGGTTGCAATTGCACAGGTTTCCGTAAACCTCCCTTTATAAAGTTGGGCAGGCTTGAGTTCCCATGAACAAACCAGCATAGTTTTCGTAACTTGGGAACCATGGTGACTAAAACTTACTGCTATCAGATTTATATCCGATATACCTTGACCAACTGTCAATCCCCCCCTTCCATTAAAGGTCTCCTCTCTCGAGTTTGAACCTTAACCTTGAAAAGAAAAGACAAAAAACAAACAAGCCCTTGCAATTACACTCCTCCCATGCAACTTAATTGGATGCCTACTAGATTTACAAGAACCAAGTTCTGATTCTAGCTGAGTTCATTGGTCTTAAAGTGATTCCGTCAAACTTAAGGAATTTAGAGAGTTAATTCATGACACAATTAAATCTAGTTCAAATATAATAAAATCAATGCTAAAAAATAAAATAAAAGAAATGAAATGATATAATTTTGATAAAAAAAAAAACAAACAAACATACCCTTGCAATTGCACTCCTTCCACGCAACTTGGCTACATACTAGATTTACAAGAACCAAGTTCTGATTCTAGCTGGGTTTAATATAAACTAGACTGGTCTTAAAGTGATTTCGTCATACTTAAGTAATTTATGGAGTTAATTCGTGATACAGTAAAATCTACTTTAAATCTAATAAAGTTAACATAAAAAAATTCTTTTATTTTTTAAATGAAACGATATCATTTTAATAAAAAAAATGATTTAGATTAACTTGGTAATTATCTAGAGATTGACACCAGAAAATAACTTGAGTCTTTTGTCAAAACCTATATATATCGAGTAAATTAAGAAATTATACTTTTTTTTAGCCTGAGAACCATGGTAATTGAAACTCCAACTTGTTAGATTAAAGGAAGCTATTTTACATATAATCCACATAGAAAATCTGCTTGCGTGAGAGTTTATAACTTAACCAACAGTCAATCCCCCCCTTCCATCAAAAAGTCTCCTCTTCCATTGAATTTGTCGAATTAGAACCTCAACCTTGAAATTGCCCTCCTCACCATGCAACTTGGCTGTAGCTTTTACTTAATAGATTCATAAGAACCAAGTCCTGCTCGGGTTTCAGAACAACACAAGAATCCAAATCCAACACCCTCAACATGCAAACTTTTTTACATTCTATCAAACATATAATCGTCTTCTTCTTCTGTTTTAATTTGCTTTCTTTATTAGTATTAGTCTTGGAAGAATGGATCTCCTAATTTGCAAACTAAAAATATTCAAGATACTCCAAAAGATCAGCTGAATAATTTCTTAGGAAGGAAGAGTATTGGACCGGCTAGCAGCCCAAGTTGGCAAAGAGATAGCGTTTCCATGGACTAGAGTGAAGAATAAGAGGTCTCTAAGAAAGCAAATTACAAGCATCCACAAGACTCTCAGTATCTTGAGCGAGGCATGCGCATGGCTTCGTGTGGTTGCCACCGCCCATGCCAAATGGCTATTGTTCTTCTGTTTTCGATAATAACCGATGAACATGCAAATTGACCCCACTACTGTCTCTTGTTTATTTGTTTCCTTATGTTGCTTTCTAAATATGAAAGCATTCCATTTTCTTTGGTATGGCATGAAGCTCGCCTTCCAATAATTGTTAGCAGTGTTATCAAATATTCTGATAGGGTTTGTGGATCAACTTGATGTCTAATCTAAGCTGTATTTTTTTAAAAAAAATATTAGTGGAAGTTGACGTAGTTAATTTAATGAATTAATTCATAATCTGAATATTGATCTAATTAAAATTCATTTGATTTCTATTTTCAAATAAAATTATTTGATTTTTTTATTTTTTTAATTTTTTTTTAAAATAACAATCCAATTTTAATCTATTCAATCCATGATGCAAGTATTAAATAGATCGAGTCTAATATCTTTGTTAGGGAGAACTTAGAATACTCCATTAAAGAATATAATGAAGACATATTCGTTACTTGAAAGACTTAGAAGTGATGGTCATAGAGTTTTGGTAAGGTCAAGGAAAGAAAAGATGCTTCGGACATTAGTACTAGAAGCTAAAATGTTTAGACCTCCCTGAATATTGATTTCTTGGCCAAAGCCATTATATTTTGTAGATTAAAAAAAATTCATCATTTGTCATTTTAAATTTCTGAAAATTTTATCACTCTGTCTTCTTGTTTGAAAAATAATTAACACACGATCAATACCCCAAATATCATCGACCCTAAAATAAATAATTTCAAATTCAAAATTAAAGAACTAAAAAAAAATCATGATTATATACATGTTAATTAAAGTTTTACTTATGTTTGAATATATCTTAATTTAACTTGAGTGATGACTAGAAGAGAAAGTGATATTAATTAGGATGTTGTGGGCATGATTTTGTAGATGAAATTAAATTGATGATTTTGGATGATTGAGATTAGGAGGTAATATATAATGCCACATTAATTTTGGGAAGAAACTTAAAAAATAATTATTGAGAAAGTTCTGAAAGCTGAGAGCATAAATTAAGTGAATATATAATTTATAATGCGATCGAAAATATTTTTTTAAAAATAAAAAAATATTTTAAAAAATATCAAAACCGCAACACTAAACCATCTAGAACTTATAATATATTTAGGGACTATTTTAGTATAATTAATTAGTTTGTTATATTTCAAAATTCCTCTTGCTCATGATTGAGCAAAATAACTATTACCCTAACAATTAACTGGAAGAAAAAAAAAAGATGGTGCAGATTCATAAATTATACAAATAATTTCATGTAGCAATTAAAAAACATCAGTACATGCACTTGGATTTTTTAAGAACCCTACCCTGCTTAGCTTTTTCAAAAGGCATTATCATCATCAACATCATAAAAAAGGTACTCCAATTTCAATGTCGAGTAGTCGCGTAGGTCCTCTTGTTGCTAATGAAAGTGGCCAAATTGGCAAAAAAGTATCCTGTTCTAAAGTAGTTTCCATCATGTCCTTCAGCACCAGGACTCTCTATCATTGACCCTCGAAATGTATGTTCAAAAAGACGCTAAAAAATGTGTAATAGTGTCCTCATTTTGCTCCCAATATGATTTTTGTTAATACTTCTCATAATTTAGCGAATGAAACTTATATATTGAGGTGTTGATTGGATTTTGAGTTTTAAATTGCCACTCGAAGTTCAAAATTATGGGGAGATTTTGAAAAAATTATAGTAAATCAATTTATTTGACAACTTCTTGTGACCTTTTTAAAATTTGTTTGTGATAATATTTAATCTTAAATTCATAAATTAATCTAAAAATATCATATCCTAGCTAATGAGTTTAAGACAGAAACAATTCCTAAGTTATCTTCAAGAAATTCTCATGATAACCAATTCAACATGTTGGTTCAAATATTCAATCAAAAAACTTAAATTTTTAGGTGGGTTCTAATATATGATTTATATTATTCCTTAGCGTACCCTCTCAAATAAAAGCTTTTTAGACTTGAAACGTACACAGGTTCACCTTATCTTGTGCTTAATTTTTATCAAATAAATGAGGATGTTGATATTTGAACTCGTGACCGCTTAGTTATCAATGCTCTAATACCATTTCAGAAAACTAATTCAATTCAAAAGCTTAAATTTTTAAGTGAAGTTTCAAGATATAATTTATATATGTTTAACTATATATTAAAAAAAAACCTAGAGAAACCCTAAATCTACATATGAAAGGCATATCCAATTGGTCGATTGTCATTGCTTCGAAAAAAAGAGAATGATATTCACCATTGAATCGAAATTAGTAAATATCAAAGTCCAACAATTCATGGAAAACTGTAGCGCTTTATAAAGCACTACCATGTCTTTTTGCAAGAAGTATATAGTGAGCTTTCAGCTTTGTATTGGAGAAGAAAGGGAAAGAGTTCCCATGACATGAAATGTCAACATAATACTCTACAAAATTAAAGTGGCCATCCAACTTTTGTAAGGTCACCTTGTCTGTTTGTTTAATGGAAGAATCAGGATTCAAACATTATAAAATCAAAAAAAAAAAAAAGAACATTGATGCCAAAACATCTGTTGATCTGTGCACGAAGTCTCGTTTATAAGGAATTAATAAAGAACTGTTTAATCCAACAAAAGGCACACTTACAAGGTAAATTGTAATATGATGATACCATGACGCTTAAAAGGTAAATTTAATGGTATTTTTGTTGTTGTAAACTTTACACATATTCTTAATAAATAAATAATATAGTTTTAGTTTTATTAATTAATTTCAAAGTTTGGTTTTTGTTTTGGCTTTGTGGGTTACAAGGGCAATTTTGTTTAGTTCCTGTCTTGTTTAGTAAAGTATTTGATACTATGATTTTTTTTCTATGTATTGTCATTATCTTATTGGCTATAACAGTTATTAATGAAGTTCTCGAATTTATATATATATATATATATATATATACATAAAAGTGAGTTATTTAGAGCACGAATCTTATCTCTTATCTCTTATCTCGTAGTACATTATACTTGGTGATATATTTACGTTCTCATGATATATAATTATAGCTACTCTTAAAAAGATTTTAAATTCCCATCTGTGAACAAAATCTTTAAATATAAAGTAGTAGTGTAATATTATAGACATATAACATACTATGGGACGGTCGTCTACCTGCCTTTTCATTGCACGCACCAAGAATTAAAGAAAACTTCTATGTCTTAACACCTTGCTGGATCATGAAACAAGCAATCACGAGAGGAATGTTGTCACCTTGCTGAAGTATGAGACAAGCAATGACGAGATGAATGAGAACCATTGAATGCGTTACAAGATTATATTATATGAATTATAGCATCAAAGATTTGGGAATGCGTATGATCGATGATATAATAATGATAATAACAATAATAATAATGATAACAGTAATAAAATATATTATCACAACTATAAATTAATAATGATGGTTGAAGTAGTGATAATAATACAAATAGTTAATATATGATAAATAAAAATAATAGATCATTTTAAAAAAACATTTATTTACATTCCTTTTGTTTTCATTCCCACCTCTACTATAAAAATAAAAAATATGTTTAATTTTCTTTGATATATTCCTCCGCTGCATTCTCATTTTATTTATTTCAATCAAACATCTATAGAACAAAATAAAAATAAAATTTTCATTTTCATTCTCAACATTTCAGAAAACATTTTAATTTTTAAATGCTCATGATTTCATTAATTCTCCACTATTATCCTACTCATCATTAATATCCTTAAACAGATAATTGCTGTAAACAAACTTGAGGTATAAATGAGGGTAATTAATCACACATATATATATATATATATATAATGCTTGTTCTGAATTTATTAGTTGAGGTATATTCATTCAAAATAAGTATTAATTTGATATCAAATAACCAATTGAATTAAAAATTTTAAATTAGGACAAAATTTATTAAAATTTCTGGTATATCTTGAAACTACAAGCACTATCAGAATTCTTACTAACTCCAAACTTTAAATTCAATAAAAACCACATCACACTATAAATATATACATTGGATTTTTACGTATGAATTTTTGGGTAGATACATTGGGACATGTATATTTATTATGAATATCGATATACAATTTTATTTAATTTTTCTAAAAATAACTAAAATATTGATCTCATGGAATATTTATTATTTTGTGGCCTTTTTTTCTCTGTTGACTAAGTTGTGGAATTAAAGTGAAAAAAACCTTCATCACAAAATCCAAAAAAGAATATACCCAATGGATTCGAGATGCCACCTATGAAATGAAAGCAGCTCTAATATTGAAATCTCCCTCGTGGAAGATTTGATCAGCGTGATCTTGCCATATATAATTTCAATTTAGATTGACCAGGTTATTTGTCTCTACTATAATTTAGATTATAAAATTGGCTTAGCTAGTGTGAACTGAAGGATTCTCCTCACTTCAACCCGAGTCTAGATCGTAAGAGTTTACTTTGTGATTGGTTAATTATCATTGTTGATGGTATATATGTTAAAAGATTATATAATTTCTATGGGAATATATATATCACTGATAGGTATTCCAAAATCTAGTACGAATTATATTAAATGGTATTGTGAAACCATAAGTTGAAAGATTCAAGATTGTGAAAGCATTAAAATAAGAACCCATCCTCAAGTAATTTTTTTTTTTATAAATCACAGATACACTCTTGAGTCTTGAACACTACCCACCGGTGAAAAATCATTTTTAAGAGTCAAACCACGGGAGAGAACCTACTAACATGAGGTCCACCATCGAGCACATACTTACGTGTGAGTTATTAATGCAAGAGGTATGAATTAAATCAAGGACATCCTTATACCCCGGAGAGCTCCTTCTCGCTTGACTACTGTATTGGGTGCCAAGTAACCACACTACCAAAAAAATTAACAAATACAAACAGAAATACCGATAGAAACAATTATGTTGATAAATTGCAGTGAAATTTATCAATGAAATATTTTCTCGTTATGTCCCTTGGTATATACCAACAAAAAATTTTCATCAGTATATAACAAGGAAATTATAGCAGAAAAAATAACGTGTTATTATTATAAACGGTATTACCGACAAAATCAACTCATCGCTAATATTTGTTGGTAGTTTTTAAGTTATAATCTGGCAATCAACTCCTCTCTCCCCCATTTCTTATTTTTCTTTCATTTTTTTTCTGCAAAAAACAATAAAAGATCACTAGCTACTCGTTCAATTTGTGTGATCATGGTTTACAAAAATTATGAATAGAAACTCACGATTGATGCAAGGTTCAGAAAGTTCAAGGTTAATATATATTTAAACATTCTTTTATTATTATTATTATTATTATTATTATTATTATTATGTTAATTCCATTAGTTTATTAATTTTAATAAACTAATGCTTTTACAAGTTTAATGTGCAAGGAAAAATTCTATTGGATAGGGCTGACAACATTGTTGTCAGGAGGGTTTGAGAGAATCAAAACGCAACTAGGTAAAATTGAATTAAAAATGTTATATTTTTTAATTTAAATGTTAAAATTTTATTTTTTATTTATTAATCGATAATTCATTTCTATCATATATGCTATATGATTTTTTGGTATGAGGCACATAAAAAAAGCAAAAAAAATATGCTAAAGAAAGAGGTCTTTCAGGCTGGAGAGATGTGACGGTATGGAGAGATTTCAAACCTCTGTACGTCTCGAAAGCTATATGGGTAGAATATATTCAACAGATGACCTCCAAGCATTTCATGCAGTGGTCGCAATCCAATGTAGAGAACCAGAATAAGGAGATTCACGGTTCCATTACCACGCACACCAGCGGGTCCATTATGTTTGGTTTGCATGCAAAGCGGATGGTATGATTCTTTTTTATTATATCAATTTTTTTTTAAAATGTTGTTTTACATGAAAATGTTTAATTAACAATAGTTTTCTTATACATGCTACAATATTTCTTGGACACGAACCAAGACTGATGAAGATATTTTAACTCACATACAAAATGATGACTGTTGGAAAGGGTTGCAATAGCTCGTGGATAGCTGAGCTCAGAATTTCATGGTATATTGGATTTTAACAAAAAAATTTCTTAAGTTATTATTTTTTTGAATTAGTTGACTTTTTTTCCAGGAACATATAACACTCAATTACAGGAGAGATACGGGGATGATCCTTCAACTCATCCAAAACTCGATCTGAAATCGCGATGGAGGTAGGATCGTCCAGTGGACCCAATATAAATTTGGTTTATGGTATCTAAAACATGATGGTCGAGGAGTTGCAAATGACTCGAAGTGTTTCAATAATGGAATGCTCGTAATTGATCCTAGAAACTCAATCTTCAAAGTTCTAAGCGATTTTAAACCACCAAGTTGAAACTCGGACGAACCATCTAGTTGCTGTGACAAAACGACTTAGTGCTAAGATGGCCGAACTCCGGCGATTATACATGGATCTAAAATCATACATGGGTGGTACATGTGCTCCATATTATCATCCCCAATTCCGACAAAGACCCGCCTCTTTCTCCTCCTCCAGCCCATCTATTATAGATGAATTGTATTTAAACTGATAAATTCTTAAATCTATATAAAAAAATTTATTATTTTATTTTATTTTAATTTCATTTAATTTTTTCCTAATTTGTTTATTAGATTTTTCTTAAAAATATTTAAACAACTTACTGACGGGCTTACCGACAAAATAAATCTATCGATATATTCCAGAGAGGTGAAAAAAAAATTACTAGAAATGCCATTGACACTATATAATCACCGACATGTTAATTCCATTGGTAATATGAAAATAAATCACCAATAAAATTACAAATGATCATTTTCATTAATGATATTCCATCTTCATATATGGAAATACCGATGGAATGATGTCAATGAATTTTTTTTGTTTGGTGTATTTTTTCTATTTGTAAATCCATCAATAATTATATCACTAACAAAATAAAAATCACCAATAATAATTTTTTTAATGAATAGTAATCATCCATGATCTCATTGGTAAAATTAATGCACTAAATCAATGTCTAAATACAAATGGAATATTCAATCTGTAAAATGCAAAATTCTGGTATTGCCATTTCTTCGCTCTAGCAAACTCTCAAATCAAGCCCTTAATTTTTCGTGGATTCTTTCTCGCTACCTTGACAAGCTCTCTAGCTAGCCTTCAGATTTCCAAACCCCAATATATGGTACAGATGGTGCTGTTTATATTATTTGATTGTCGGTGAAATATATATTAATAGTTTTCTCTTGGCTCAACTAGAAACCTAGCAGTTATAGATGCAGAGATTTAATTAACTAATTATCATATTAATTTTTTTATGATAAAAAATATCTCTGAATTAGTTTGCATATGTTTTACTTTAATATTACACCTTGGACACTTGCAATTAGCTGTTTATGTTTTTGTTCCTTCATGACTATAACAAGGCATAAAGTGATTAAGAAAAAAAAACTAAGAAGATATCGACTGAGGGTTGGTATATATGCAGTGTTTTGTAATAGTGATGTGATGCTGAAACATTGATCCTTGGCATCGGGACCATGGGTTTGATTACATTTCACAGTAGAAAAAATAATCAAACCATCTATTAATTTGGTCCATCAAAACCCTAATTCAAATGTAAATTAATACCTCTCGTCTTTTGAGCACAATCCAATGCAAGGTTGTGATGCCAAAGTAGTATGCTAGCTGATGAGATGTGTGGGATGTTTCCTTCAATCCTTATAAATTGTAAATCTTATTTAATTATACTTTCTCAAATAATCTAACATTTAAAGAGCTAGGTGCCTAATTAATTTAATTAGATCAATTACTGCATAGAATTTGAAGTTTAGAACAACTTAATTAACATGTGAAACTTGGTTTTGATAGATTTTTTGGGGTTTTTTTTCCCTACTAATTCTATGAAAAAATTCAAATCGAAGAACAATGTTACAATGGTCAACTGGGAAAAGTTCTACTTTTCAAGCAAATCGATTAACTTGCATATTTTTAGTTAAGAAAAGTAGAAAATTAATTTGCATATATTCCCGAACTTTTAACCAGAGGACATTCCTAAATGAAAAGACATAAAGTAATTTAATCACTAAAATCTTATAGTAAAAGTGATGCTTAATTTAGATGTGTATTTTGACGCAGTCCGTTCTATAGCAAAACAATAAATTCTTTTTTTTTTTTTTTTTTTGCGGTGTGAGCCCCGCGAGTGCCCATAAATAATGACCTCATTGGAGTGTTCTCCTCCCCAGTTGTGAAGAGTGTTTGAGTTTTATTTGATATTCAAGAGTCCTTGCTTATAGCCTCACAGTGTCGACATGGTTTGCCAGAAAGAACCTCTTGTACAGAAAGTCTGCGATCTGTATGAGCAAATCTCAAGCCTTGAGAGTCTCAAACCCTCCAAAGATGTCGACATGCTCTTCACACAACTTGTTCTCACGTGCATCCCACCAAACCCTATCGATGTCAACAAGCTTTGCAAAAAAATTCAAGAAATGAGGTCTAAGCTCATTAGGCTTTGTGGAGAAGCCGAAGGACATTTAGAGAGTCATTTCTCTGCTATCCTAGGGTCCTATGAAAACCCTCTTGACCATCTCAATGTCTTTCCATATTATTCAAACTACCTTAAGCTTAGCCACCTCGAGTTCAACATCCTCAAGCAACACTGCACGAATGTCCCTAGCAAAGTTGCGTTTGTGGGTTCCGGTCCGCTTCCCTTATCTTCAATTGTGTTAGCCTGTAATCACCTCACCGCAACTTCCTTCCACAACTATGATATTGACCCTTCAGCCAATTCAAAGGCTCTTCAATTAGTCACGTCTCATCCTGACTTGTCGAGTAGAATGTTCTTTCACACGACCGATATAATGGATGTGACAAGTGAGCTTCAAGAGTTTGATGTCGTCTTCTTGGCAGCTTTAGTTGGGATGGACAAGGAGGAGAAGGTTAAGGTCATTGATCATTTGGCTAAGCAGATGGCTCCTGGTGCTATATTGATGCTGAGGAGTGCTCATGGAGCTAGGGCTTTTCTCTACCCAGTGATTGATCCTTGTGATCTTCGAGGATTCGAGGTCCTCTCTGTGTTTCATCCAAGTGATGAGGTGATAAACTCGGTTGTCATCGCTCGTAAATATTCAATGCCTATAAATTCAATCGATCATCAGCAAACTGGTCTTGGCTCCATGATAGTACTGCCTAACAAGTGTTGTGAGATCCTGTCCTTCAATCCCCTCAGCCATGTTACCATGGTTGAAGAGTTGGCCGTTGAGGAGCAACACTCATAAACTCTCTATCCGTGTGTTCGCCCTTAATATCCTCTTATATTATGCACCAATTGAGAATTGATCTCTAATTGCATCTTGTTCTCTCATGAATGTCTAACATATGTATTATTGTCTTCTACTTTTGTTGTATCCTTCCGAGTTTGTGTCTTCTGCTTTTCAACTTCAATGAATAAAAACATCTATTTCAAACTATATCTCCAAAAATTACTCTTTTTTTTTCATTCAAGAAAAGATTCGAACTCCAAACCAGCCATTGATTGAGCTACAAGCTCATTAATGGTACTCTATGTGTGTGTGTGCTATGGCATCAATAAATTTGTCCCTTCAATGGATGTAAATAAAAGCAAGCACGTCTTTTCAGGTTCCTGATCTTCGGTAGTTAATTGCCAAGTTCATCTTCTATTCATTCCAACATAATAATTTCCATTTTCAACAGTTTTATGACCTCAAAAAAGACATCCAATTAATTCCACATAAAAATCAAAGAAAAATACTGCACTTTACCACTAATGTGTCATTTCCTACTCTCTCTTTCCATCATTAGGTTTAATCACCATGTCTTAATTATATTGGATTCGGCGATACTAATTTTACTGGGAAAATCGGTAAATCCAATGGGAAAATATTATAATAATTAACATTGGCGTTATTTTCTTGGTTTTTGTAACAATGGAGTGTATTGCCATTGACAAATTAATTAAGCTGCTTGACATTATGTGAAAGGACTAGCTAGTGGTATATGGAAGCAACCAATTACAGAAGCCTCCCACATTGGCTTACACATAATGAAAAACAAAAAAGCTAATTAAAAATCAAACCTTACCTTGCAATAGTTATGTTTTGACTTCATGAACAGTTTAAATCCAATTATACGTGGAGAAAAACAGTCCAACATTATGATGACATCAATTTCATCCCATTTTGTTTCCTCTTTTTTTTTTTTTTTTTTTCTCCCATCATCATGTAGTTATTGTTTTTGTTTGATGTACCACAAGGGGCAATAATGTTTAAGATATGACCATAGCAAAAATAAAAAATAAAAAGGGATGCAAAGAAAAGAAAGCCAAATTGAAGGAGACTCCTCTTTTGTCTGGTTTTGCAAGCATTATATATGACATATTGGTGTATAGACAATCAAGGCTATCTTACCTTTTGAGCTTACAACAAGTTTGTTTGTAAAGGAAAAAATTGTCTAGTCAGTTTGTTCAATATATGGCATGCTAGACTGTTCAGAATTCCATGAATTTAGTTTAATTTAGAAGGTTAAATAAGTTCTTGTGTTTTGATTTTTTTTTAAAATATTAATTTATATTTCAAATGAAATTCAGTTTATAAAATAAATAAATTAAAGGAGAGACCCTCTGATTTGCTAATCTCTTTGAGATTAACATTAAAAACAATATTTTAAACATACTCATATACTAACAAATACCTTATTTTTACTTTGTCTCTCTCACAGGCCTTTTTCTTTCCATCCAAAAACCCTTGACACTATAATATCCTTTCTTTCTCTACTTCACATCAATCCCCCGTAACATATTTTTGTTTGTTATAAGGTATGTTATTAATCTCTTATTTTTTATATTTGTTTTTTGTTTTTACCCGAATCTTTCCTTTTTTTAATATGTATATTTTTTTAAAAAAAATTAATAAATATTTAATAAGCAATTAATATAAGATAGATCTATTTATATCTTTTTTAAATGTCTATATTTTATGTCATTGACAATAAATACAAGGGTTCTTATAACAAAAATAAATGATTTCTAAATTAAAAGTAAAATAGTCAAGATTACTAATCTAATTAATTTTTACTAGTATTTCAAACAATTAATTAAATTCAACCTAGCAGTTTAGTAATTTATTTTAAACATAATAATTATAATATATTATCAATTAAATTCAAATTTATTTATAAATTCAATTCAACATATAATTCAATTTAAAAACATGTATTTATCACATAACAACACCTAAGAACAAATTGCTATCAGGGTATGGACGCAGAAGTTTAACTTTAATGTATTGATCTATATATGTTGGGAGCACTTATATTGAAGGGAGAAATTTTTTTAACCTATTAGAAAACAATATTATTATTATTATTATTTTTTTTTGATTATCGTGGGTGTCCGGGCCAGCTTGCGCGCACCTCGACTAATCCCACGGGCCCTGAAGTTAACGACCATGTAAGCCTCTAGTGGCCATCATATGAGCGACCACAGGGTTCGAACCTGAGACCTAAGAGGGAGCAAACCCTTTAGTCCCAAACTCTTACCACTGGGCCACCACCTAGATGGTTTAGAAAACAATATTATTAAGATTATGAGTGATAGTAATTATTAAAAAAAATATAAAAAGAAAAACAATTCAAAATGCACACAAGTCGTTAGATTATAATATTGAAGAGGAGACCCGTTTATAATTAAACCCCACCAAATTAATGGTCCTTTTATCTTGAATTTTTTTTAATGTTGAGCTCTATTTTAAGAAAAAAGACATGTAGGATAATATTTGTAAATCATGTCTTTTTTCTTTGAAGAAAACATAGATGGTGTTAGGCTAAACACGTTGGCGTGATCTTGCACAACCTCTTCCAAGTCATGAAGAACTAGTCGTTCTAAAGAACCTGTAAGTACCCTCACTGCTTTTTAATATATAGAAAATAATAAATAAATGATAATTCTGAAACAACGAAGCTTGTACAATAAATCTTTTGTTTATAATATAGAAAACATGTTTCCCTATATTTTTTGTTTTAAAATGATAAAAATTTATTTTAAAATTGCTTAAAAATATACTTATTTTATATTTTTATTTTCATTCATGTAATCAACGTGTTTTTATCATTTTTATATCTGTTTTTTAATTCTAAAACACTAATTAAATAAAAAAATTCTCATCTAAGAAGGCATTGCATGAACAAAATCAAATAGTGGTAACTAGTTGGGATGGACCAGAAGAATTGGCCAAAACAATCCCACTATTTGTATAAATAAAACAACCTACCTAAAATGAAACTTGTTATATTGACTTCTATATTCCTAAAATAAGATGGTTTTAGAGTCCCTTTGATATTGTAGTGATAATTCTTTTTAAAATATATTTTTTTTAAAAATACATTAAATTAATATTTTTTATTTTTAAAAAAATTATTTTTGACACCATCACATTAAAATAATCTGAAAATATCAAAAAAATAATTTGAAGTAAATAAAAAAATAAAAAAAATTAATTTTTCTTAAAAATACTTTTAAAAGCTCCAACGAGAAGCTTTGTTATTTGTTTCCTATTGTTTATCATCCACATGATGTTTTACTGTTTGGGATTAACTAGATGAATAAGTGATTATCATGGCTATTATCAAAAGAAAAATACGAAATTTTTAAGGCCCAGGTACTGAAAATGATTAATCCAATGAGCATATAAGAAGACCATCACAAACAATGGAGAGCTTGAAGAAGAAGAAGAAGAAGAAGAAGAAGCCCCAAAACATGCTGGTCCTAGTGGGCTCTATTGCATTTGTGGAAAAGAGCTGAAAGAAGCCCAAACACTTGCTAGCTACTTAGCTAGTGCGTAGTAGCATACTAGCATTATGAGAATCCAGAGGAGCCGAAAACATTTTCTATGGAGTTCAATCTTGCAACTACAAAAACTTTTCTTCTTCAGGACAATTTAATCACATCCTCGATTCTTCTTACAGATTGTTTGAAACTAATACTATGTTAAAATTGATTTCTACTCGGATCTTAAGTTCCAAAAAGGTCTTGTTAGAAAAACAGTTTCTCTTCAAGAGTTCAAGATTGTGGTGGATCCCAGACAAGGCATCCATTCAACACAAAACAATGAATAAAGGGGCTCGATCAATATAAAAATGAGTGAGAGAGCTCGATCAAAGCATTTCCAAGAGTAGAAAGATTAACTCTTCGATGGATTTTTGGATAGATAAACATTTTAGAAAAGTTAATTTTTTTCTTTTTTGTATAGCAAGTCAGAAAGATTGATCTTTGATTTGCTTTTATACCATTTTGAAATTCAATTCCAGAAAATTAAAATAATTTTTAACATGAAAATCTCTGAATCTAAATTTTCATTTCATTGATGATTAAAAACCAGCTACAAGTAAAAGCTTGGTGATTGGCTCGGTGGTAAAATGAATGCTTCCTTCTTTATGTTCAAACTTGAAACTTGTAATTAGAAAAATTTATTAACCTGAGAAGGGAATTTAGTCTTGATTTACAAGCAAAATGATCCGAAAATACTCTTTATCGTCAAAAAATAAAATAATACAGAAGGATCGGTCCTGCTACAAGGGTTACAAGCACTAGCAAACAGAAAGCAAGCTTAACAGTTTACAACTGCTAACTGATATAACTCCAGTTTATGAACAAAGCTGATCTGAGATTTCCTTTAACGTTACCAAGGGAATTCCTGGTTTTCAGCATGCATATACAAGAGAAAGCTAGTTCATGTTGGTCACAACTAAGGAACCAGAACTGCTTTGTAAGAATTGGAACCAATGGCTTTAAAACATATACGCAACTTTACGTAGATAGCTTTACAAGTATGCAAGTTATAGAAGAGGAGGAGGAAGGGATACCAAATTGGAGTTTTTTATGTCCCAATATCATCACCAACAATACCATAGCATATTGGGGGGGGTCCCTGGGTCGCCGCTGACACCATCCATGCGAGGAAACCTCATATCTTCAGATGGTTTCCAGTGCCGCTTCCGCTGGTTGATAAACCAATTGTTAATCTGCTTTTGATCTAGTCCTGTAATCTCTGATAACTTCGCTTTCTCCTCTTCCTGTTATACCATGACATCCATTCACCCTGGTTAGGCTTAAAAAATTATCATGAAAGGCAATAAGGAAAGGAACGAGCTTCCATAAGCTTTCATGACACTTTAGCTATTGCAGATCAAGAGTGCTGGATTAAGATTGAACTGTGGACTAACCCTGCTGAAGATGGCTGATAGACATGCTTGGGCAACAATTTGTGACTGGAAGTTATGAAATGTTAAAGTTTCTAGATTATAGCTTCAAAGAAGTACATATAACAGAACATTGTCTGATAAATTGGGGTTGAAGGATAATGAAGGGTTATTCCGAGATAAATGCATCTGCACATTATATAGTTTCGAGATAATGAAGGGTTACTCCGAAACAAATGCATCAGCACACTACAGAGTTTCACCTTCTACAACTTATTTCTGGATGGATTTTCACCTTCTGCAACTTTTTCAGCAAAAAGATTTCAAATATCGGTGCTGTATATTCTACATAATAATTCTTCAGAAGAAAACATGAACCAAAGCAATGCCAAGATTATGTACTTTCTATCGTTTTCAGCTTGCAAACCTAATTATATTATGCGCTGAATATCCTTCAAATAGAAATCGCTTTCTTGCTAAGATATACAAGAGACTTGAATATTTCTCGTGAAACTTGTTTCAGTGGATGTTTTGGTGATAATGATCCAAGTATGTAATAGTTAATTCAACTAATAATATCTCTCTCCATCGATATCTCTTCTCTGTGCTCTCTCTTGCCTCAACATATCATGAACTTGTGGGACAAGTAATATAGCACATGCATGAGACATTTGTAAGAAAACCAAGAGAATAACAAAATGTAGAGTGAAAAGAAGTAGGAATAATCAGATTATAAGGTTATAATGATCACCGTAGGATATGGCCATCTATAGTGGTGGTTCCACCAGTCCAAAAGCGTTGTCCTTGCATCCTTTGGTAATTTTCCTTTCTTTCTATTCTTTAGGAATTCCTTTCTCAAGTTGCTAAGATGAGCACTGTACTTGCGCATGAGCATTCCTTTCAGATTCTGCTCTTGTGAGCTAACACCTGTTGTTTCTTGACTTTCAGATGCTTCAACCTCCGCACAGCTTAGCTCCTCCTCAGAAGTCCCTGCTGGCTCATCTGCTATGAAACCACAAAGACAGTACAGTGTAGTTAGACTTTTGCATTGAAAAACCAATAAAACATTAAGCAAAAACTTTAAAATTAAGATCAAACACTTTTCATGTCACAAGGCTGCATCTCTTGAAATGATAGAAATGAAATCCATGGTGGTCATTTATAGGTTAATCTACCAGATCCCCAAAGGAGAAAGAAACGGCTTTATCAAGCTACCGGAAAATTACAGGCAAGATGTTGAACATTAACAAGCCATCAATCATCTTCCAGCGCCATAGGTAATAGTAACTAGCTGAGATAGAATTTTGCTAACACAAGTTCAACATCAACTTTCAGACACCTCCAAGCTCATAAATTATGTAGAAACTAAGCAGCAAAACAAGTCCTTGTTGTTAAGAGATATAATCTAAGGTTTTTGGGAGCACAGTTGCTTGTCTTCCAATAATACTGTAACACAGGACGACCAAAAGGTACTGATCTACTTAAATGCAATGACTACTCCTGCTTGATTTAAATATGCTCTAGAGACTACACAAGTTGCTTGCAATTCTTCAGTATCTGTTCTATCAAGGCCCCAAGAAGTGACAGCTTCTCATTGAATATATAATGGCATTGCAGCTGCAAAATTATGTGTTTTGCATCCTGACAATACAATGCTGCCAAACAATAAGAAAGCTGTTCCCGTGTGTCTTAACTAGTGCAGTTTTGGACAAATCTTACTATGTAATGCCAAATAAATTGAACCTAGGATTATATTATTTACAGTCAAAAGCATGCTTTGTACAATTTCATGGCATGTGCCTCCTGCATACCATTTTTTTTACCATGCTAGTTCCTTCGGCAACTGACATGAATACAGAAAAATAATAAAACCATGAATGGAAGAACAAAATATGAGAAACAAGAAATGTTCACAGGATCAAATTTCAGTTAACATGACAGATTAAACACATACGAGATTCCAGGCGTAAGCAATTAAGATGGAATTCTGAATTGAAAACGATGCATAACATGATATGCTACCATTGAAGAGAAACTTGATTCAGAGACCTTGTATTCATTCTGTAAAAATTAGAAATACATCAACATTTCATAGAAACTTGTTTTTAAAACCATAGTTAATAAGCATATATTTGAAATCAAATTAAAAATACATCTGCTTATGTTTAGGGTTAAAACTTTATTAGAAATTATTCTCTAACAAAAAATACTTTAACATAAAACATCAACTTGATTAAAATAAATTGTAGACGAATAAAAAATTAATTTTAAAAAAATCTTGATTGGCATGTTTTGTAAACTCAAGAACTCTCTATCCCACATTGAAATATTACAAAATTTTCTCGTAGCTTATATAGAATGAAACTGAAAAGTAAAAACCAAACTCATAGGAAACCAAAGCTTTTATAAAAAAGGCCCTAGGCGAAGTTAGATTTTGACTCAAGCCGCTAATTCCCACCATTTATCAGCCTTAATGACCAGTCATAAAACAACGGATTATTTGTATGTTTCTATACGGTTCTGCCTTATTAAATGTGTAATATATTACATCAACAAACAGGAAATAAAAAAACAAACAATCCTGACAACGAAAATATGTTTTTGCACAACGTCATTTTCATCAAAATAAGTAGGACCAACTTTAGGTAGGGGCCCAAAATAGAGCAGAAGATCATGAATGGTAAGGACAGCACATGGTGTTTAATTACTCATAGAGAATTCCAACAATTCAACTCATCAATGATCAGTAAAACTATTCTTTTCAACAAGCACAGTAGCAAAAGTTTGATCTCATTGTACCTCTCTCAGCATTCATTTTGATTTAAATGCATATATAGTAGAACAACATTACCCCTTTTAACAACTAGCTAGTACAACTATAGTTAGGTGCGAGTCGATCATGGAAACCAGTGTTGGAAAACGGCACAGTGCAAGAAACTTTACCTGAGCCATAATCAAACATCTTTGTCAATGTCCCTTTGCAAAGACTACTAAGCTGTGATTCTATGCTACTCAAGAACGTAGCAGCCTCATCAAATGGCTTGGACAATTCCTCCTTGTATCTACGAAGAACCTCACAGTATGATTCCTTGAAAACCAGCAGCAGTTTCAGTGGTTATTCCAAGAATAAAACTACTAGACAAACAAATTATTATTCCATTTGGCTGCTTAAAAAGAAAGGGAAAAGGAAGCACAACACTTAGAATCTCATAGCTTGAAATGTGAAAGGGAAACAAAAAGTTCGAAGTTTTTTTTTTTTTGCTTAATTTTCTTGAGAATCAAAGGAACTTAAATAGAAAAGAAATAAATAAAAAAAAAACACAAAAAAATTAAGAAATAAGACAAAACTATGGGTTTCAAAATATACCATGAACTCATCAAGTTCTGGATCAGCTCCTATCTCATAGAAAGAATTGATTTTGTAGTTCCCTCTGCCTATGGCTTCAAGAAGAGACACCATTTCTGGAGGAGCACCAACCTTCAAAGCAAACAAAGAAACAGAAAATCACTCAAAAGCTCAAATTTGACACGATAGGTTTCCATTTTTGTTCCTTTCATGTTATTCTTTTCTTCCCCATTAACAAAAACTTCTTTAAAAAAAATAGAAAAAGGGGTAAAGTTTAGAAGCTCAAAGATTATGCGATGATGATGATGATGATTATAAACCTTTTGGCACTCTAAATGTGCAGATACTAGGTCTGGATAGCGAGGGTGATTAGCGATCTGGGTCTTGATTGCATCATACATATCTGATCCAGTGACTTCTCTATGACCATGACCAGCTTGAAGAAAACTACTAGCATGACTGTGAAATTCAGTGGCAGTACTAGCAGTAGCATCAGTAAAGTTTGCAACAGGCAGGTTTTCAAGCCTGACAGTATCATCTGGTGAGCTAAAAAATGTAGGATTAAACCTATAGAATTCCTCCATGAAATTGTTTGCTAGTACACGAAAAGATTGTCAAGAAACTTATCAAACTAGAATTGTAATAGCAAGAATATTAGCTTCGCTGATCCTCAGGTGACTAAAACCTTTTTATAGAGAAGATCTTTGAGAGAGAATCTAACTTCTAAGCACTTCAAGATAAAAAAAAGTCAAGTTATCAAGAATCCCGAGAGAGAGAGAGAGAGAGAGAGAGAGAGAGTCTTTGGCATTGAAAAATACTGTAGTAGGGATGACCTGTGATCCAGGTGATAATATATATGAAAAACCCAAGAAAGTTATCAGCAAACAGTGTAAACCCTCATTAAAAAACACCAACAACTTTAAAGAACAAAAACAAAATGATCTAGTTAGTTTTTCAAGTAACAACAGTGAGAGCGCGCGCGCATCCCATCCTCTCCAATGCCCAGACTTCGATATATAGTTGAAAGAGGATCTTAGTTAGTCAATGAATGAACCAGAGCAGTAGAAAGAGAAAGAGAACATGCAAGAAGCTCTGCTATAGCTACAACTATTATGAACTTCGAAAGTAACCCTGAGGCTCAGGTAGGAAAAAGACCAGACCTTTTTTTTCCAAGAAGACCTAGGATAAAGTGGAGACCACACACATACAAAGACAGAAAACAGTGAGTAGAAGTAGCAGTGACTGGAGAGTAGAGAGAGGTGATAGCTGAAAAAGTTCACATGTATTAAATTAAAAGAAAAGTTTAACTATTTATTCAGTCCCTAATATTTAGAAAAAAAACAATTCAGTCCCTTTTGTTTCAAAAGATATTAATTGACTTCTTAACTCGTTGATCTCTTAAATTTTGTAAAAAAACCTCATGATACCTTTGGTTTTTTAAACTCCTAAAAGAAGAGAATTACCACATCCACTTCTCTCTTGTGCAAATAGTTCTAATTAGATAGCTATAAATCGCTGGACTATATGGATAATTTTATATGGATATTTATAAATATATTGAATAGGATTAAGCTCAATTAGAGACATAGGTTGCAGAATGATCGACATAATAAAAAAAATCATAGCTTTTTATTTGATTATTATTCAATCATGCTTAAATTTTGTCAAGAATTATAACTTTCAAATTAGGTCTAGAATGTGCTTTCTAGGCTAGTTTTGTTTATTTTTCTCTCTTTTTTTTTCTAGTTTGTTTAGGATTTTTTTTATTTTCTGATTTTTTTATTTTCTGATTTATTTAAGGGGTTGTAAACTTTTTAGAGGGAGAAATTATTTGAAGAGAATATATTCAATAATAAATTTTAAATTATAATTTTTATTTATGGTGACCCTATCCAAAGAATTTTATGAATTTTTTATGTTGTTTCTACCGGGGTAGAGCTTAAAATATATATAGATAAAATAATAAAAAGAGTTTATTGTATCAAAACTAATAATTTAACCATGCAAATACCTCATATGTTATTATGGTTTCTTCTGCACCAAGCAAGATGAGAAGAGAAAACACCATGGAAAAGAAACTAAAACAACATGATTTGTTCCACCTAAAGAAATTATAAAAGGACTAGGTTTCAAAATTAAAGGAATCATGGAAATATTTGTGAGTATAATGGTAGTTATTTTTAAAATTATTTTTTTGTTAAAAAATATTTTAAAATAATATTTTTTTAAAATTATTTTTAACATTAATATATCAAAATTATCTAAAAATATTAAAAATATATTAATTTTAAATCAAAAAATAAAATAAAAAATAATTTTTTTAAACATAAAAACAATCTGAGAATAAATCATCTGTTGCTTAGACAAAAAGAAAAAAAAAGACTGGAGTATAACTTAGTTATAGAGAAATGATTGATGCAGTTGGTTGCACGTTGTTGACACGGTACGGGGAGTAACAGTACAATGATAATGGTGAAGCAGCTCCCGTGTTTACAGATGACAAACGTGTCTCTCTATCGTCCCAGTAGCAGTGGGCAGGTCAAACTGTGGCAGGCATATTCAAATTTGACAGAACTCGAATTCTCTTTAATGGCTAAAAGAAATTGAATTTTGTGGGTTTCAAGAGCGGGTGTGGCACAGTGATTTCGTACAGTTTGGGTACCATGCTCTACTGTTTCCACCCTCGTTTGAGGCCATGAGCTCCATTATTGGGTCATGCCAGAGATGGTGTGCAATGGGGTCATCCTTTAGGTTCTTACTTTTAACCTTCTTATAGTTTTGTTGCTAGCCAACTTGCTGGTTATTTTTTTCTTAAAAAAACCATTTCAATCTAAAAATTTAAGTTATTATATAAGATTTTAAAATATAATTTATATTATTCTCAAACATACTTTCTTAAGTGAAAGATTTTTGAATTTGAAATTTATATAAGCTAATATTACCTTGTATTTCATTTTTATTAAATAAATAGAGATAGTGAGATTCGAACTCGTGACCGCTTGGTCATCAAGGCTTTGATATCATGTCAAAGAACCATCCCAACCTAAAAGCTTAAGCTGTTAGGTGAGATTCTAAAATATAATTTATATTATTGTCTAACACTACTCATCGTAGCTATTGAATTTCCTACATCAAAGTTATGATCATTCTTATTTTTCTCTACCAAAAACAATTTAATTAGAACATTCGTTAAAATAATGTGTACCTTAATGTTGGTTATTCCCAAAGAGAGAGAGAGAGAGAAAAGTGATTCAACTGGTTAAATAAATAAAAAGAAGAATGATGCTGAACTGGCTGTAAAGAGCTCAAATTGGTCAAGTCAGATTATTCAAATCCTCATCAAATTCTATCTTGAATTGGTTTGAAAATCCCTTTTTCAAGCAACCAAGAACTTGTCGCTTCCCCTGATTAATGAAGAAAGATACCATTATAAAACAACAAGTTTGGTGGATTCAAGCTATAAATCATTAAGCAGCAAAGAATATGATTAGCAGTATCTGCAAAGTGGGAGAGATAATTAAGGCAAATCTTTGACTCAAAAGAGTAGATTTGTTTATTTTAACAAGGTGGTTTTGGTGCCCAGTAAATTTGAACATGGCTTTTCCACAAATATTAATAATTTATCGTGAATTCTTTTTTTAGTAAATGTTATATTTTATTGCTGTTCTAGTTTGAATTGAGGATTAAGTGGCTACTTTGTGCGGTCTAGAATTGCGTTTCAAATTATATTAATAAAAAATTATATTTTTTATATTTTTTTATAATTTTAATATATTAATATCAAAAATTATTTTTAATATGTATCTTCAAAGCCTAAGATTCTTGGCCAGGTCCCATGAACAACGTATAGATCAAAGACACTCTGAAATCAGGTGGAAAACGATGAATGATCGCTTGATCGAAAAGGATGAAGATAAGAATTCCCAACTTTTTAGGATATAAATAATAATGTGCCTTTCTTCCAGCCTCAGACAGTCAACATATCATTATTAATCTAAAGTTAACTTAGCACTTTACCAGTTTCAGATTCTTGCCACTTTTATCTTAATGAACTTTCTTGGAATAAAATATATTTTTATTATTATTAATGTGGGTGTTCGGACCAGCTTGCGTGTACCTTGACTAATCCCGCAAGCCTTGAAGTTAACAACCATGTAAACCTCTAGTGGTCATCATATGAGCAACCACAGGACTCGAACCTGAGACCACAAAGAAAACAAACCCCTTAGTCTCAAGCTCTTACCACTGGGTCACCTCCTAGATGGTTGAAAAAAAATATACTTTGATTGCACTTGTTTATGCCATAAATTTATTTCAAGGATTTAAGAAAAATCAAAGTTATTAAAATTTTATTTGTTTTCATATTTTAAAAATATTTTTTTATTTAAAAAAAAATATCTTGATAGGTTTTTCATGCATTCTAGAAATAAAAATAAAATAAAACCAATACTTTAAAAAAAAATATTAATTGCTATAAAATTTCACATATGAACAAAGTTTTTGAGAATAACATCATATGAAGCCGATAAATTAATTCATAATCAAAATTGAAAAATTCAGCATGCTGAGATTCATACACAATGGAAGGAAAATATCTCAATTAAGTTCCTTAATCAGAGCTTTCATGAAGATAACTACTCGAGAAGAAGTTCAAATTTCATAATCAATCTACTTCCTTGCCATCCCCATGCTTGTCTTTTTCTCACCAGTTACATTTCTTGAGTTCTCATACAGTGTAATTAATTTTGAGTGGGTTTACTATTATGGTATAAAATATTTTTTATCAGAAAATATAAAAAAAATATTAATTTACTATTTTATAAATGAAAAATAATTTAAAAAACCCTTTAAAAACACGAAAATTACCGAAACATGAAACCAAACTGATCAATCATAACTGATGAAAAAAAATCATTCAAGAAAAAATAAAACCAATCATATACATATCTCAAATACTGCCTTGACATTTGTCTCATGGGAACCCCGACACAATCACTAGCACTCATGTTCCATGCTGGTGGTTGCTTCTTGCAATTATTGAAGACAATTTATAGAAAAGGAAAGTTTTTGAAAAGATGATGCAGCATCCACTTAGAAAATTAAGATGCTGAAGATTTTAGTGAAGAAAAATACTATAATTACTTGATAATACAATTTAATGGCTAAAACTTAAAATTTCAACATGAATTAAGTTCTATTAATTTATCACTTATTTTATTAATATCAAAGTTATTAAATCTAATTTTGGATTAGTTAATTCAAGTTAACTCGAATTAATTCAAAATAATACTATTTTAATTTAAAAAAAAACTAAAATAACATTATTTTTTTAGTCAAATTGATAAAAGAGGAAAGTGACTCGTGATCAAATGGTAAGGGATATATATATAATCTCTCAATCAATTATTTGAGAAACTTAATTAGATAAAGAGGAAAGGGACTCGAGATCAAATGAATGGACCTCCTCCTGGATCATATGAATCCATGCATTATATATCATCATAAGTACAATAACACCTGGAATATGAGTTGGGTGTTCTAAATTTGCCCCACCACACGGGAGAGAACTGTACAAAATTGTGGCCATGCAACAGTACTACAAATACAAGCTTACGAAGACTAAAAACCAATAGAGACATGGAGCGAAGCTATGAGAAAACTCGAGACAATACGTCCATAACACCGAATTTTGACCGTCCCTAGTGAAAAATAACATGCATTGTTGTTAAACCTAGCTTAATCGGGACAAAAATCATTATTTAGATTTTTTTAATAATTTTTTTTAAATTTTTTATTAATCCGAATCAACCTCTAATTAAACCCATAATTAACCATGTGTTAAAGGGCTCTATCGTGATCCGACTATACACTGTTGCAGTGGGGTTTGACATGCCTTTGCCTTTGCCATGTATAAACAAGTCTTCCAAGCAAGTTAAAAAAAAAAAATAGTGTTAATTTGAAATAATTTTTTATTTTAAATTATAATTTAAAAGAAAAGGAATTGGTTAGAAGTCTTAATCTATCTCATTAATTAGCATCACATGCCTTTTTTATGTTCAATGAATCTCAGGTCAAAAAAAATCAGCAACAAGATCTGCAAGTATCTTTATTATTATCCCCCTCATCTTCTTCTTCTTTTTTTTTTTTTTTAAGAATATGGGATGTTCGAATCAATTTATACACACCATAACTAATCCTCGAGTCCATTTAATATCTTGCAAGTCCAATAAACATGTAAAGCATCGCGGAAATGATAGGCATGCACAATAAAACTTGAAACTTGATGCAGAGAAAAAGAACAAATTCCTTTTACTGTTGGAACATAACCTCAAGTGCAGTGCATGTATTTTCTTAATTATACGTACAGTGCATGCATTAAATTGATGATGGTAATTATAAAAAAAACATATTTTCTTTAATATATTTTGACATTAAAAAAAAGAAGGAAGAGATGCCAGCTCTCTTTATGTACTTGTAAGAGAATGGTCAATATCAAGGAAAAATATCAATGGTAGAATGGGCCAGACATTCAAGACTCCCTCAAACCGGGTTCAATCTCCTTCTCCCCATTTTAGACAGTTGAGACCAATAAATTTGTGGCAATATTTGGACCTTTCGACGTAACAAGCATGAGAGAAAATGATGCCCTTGCAGCCAAACTATTTTATTTTAATAAAATAATTCATTAAAAACATTATTTTAATAAATTTCAAATAAAAAAATTGAAAAAAATTACATTACGGCGAGAGAAACAAAAACAAATGATAAGAATATATCACTTCTCACTGAAAATTATTATTTTTCGATTCATTCTTTTATATTTTTCTCCTTATATGTCTCTTTTTATATTATAATTATTGATAAATTATAGCCCAAATACCATAGAATTTCTCAGACATGGTGAGATTTATTTAGAATTTTAGATCTCCCAATATAAATTCGATGCCAATCTGGTTCTAAATTTAGTTTTAACAATAAAGATATTTTTAGTTCAACCTTTTGCTTTCATAACTATATTTTGATATCAATGGAGACAATTGTGCAGGAGATCCTTTTCCTTTTCTTTTCTCTCAAGAAAGAATCAGAGCTCATCTTTGTTGTCTCTCTGGATAGAGTTCAAGTTGGTCTATTGAAATTCTCTTATATCACAACCGAAATCCGATGCAACTTCAAAGTCTGGTGAATAAAGGAAACCTGGCATGGCAGCGAGGCTTCTTCTGGCTGCCTAAGAAGCCACCTACCTTCAACGTTGAGACATCTAGATCAAAAAAATTTATACAATCAAGAATTCACGACAGTAGTTCAAACATTCAGAAACTCCTTCCGGATCAAAAGATGAAATAAATGGATGAGGCAACGGAGCTAGATGTAAGAGAAATTCAAAACATTTTAGCAAATTCTTGATGAATTCCCACCGGGTACATCAAGAGAAAAGTGGTGGAGCTATTGAACTCATTACTTACAATTCGTTTAAAGAAAAGAAATGTTACTTACAACAACGTTAGGACTGGATGAAGAACATGTGATACTAAAAACTCTCTATGTTATAAGCCTGTCAACATTTCGGACAGTATTTTGATCGTAAGTTGTCAAGAATCTCAGCATATTCAATTGGCGTTGATGCACTACAGAAGACTCCATCCCACATCTTGAGAAGATCTGCTCAGATGGTAATTAAGTCAGTGCACATAAATCCATACTAATCTCAATATTGAGCTTGAAAATTATGTTCAATATATGATAGATCCATACAAGGCAACTTTGCATGTTATTATGTGTTCATACAAGACAATTGCTTGAACTGATATGTGTTGTAAAGGAATTTATAGTGTACCATGTGCACAATCAGAAACTCCATGTGCCATCCAAAAAATTAAACATAGACAAGACATCAAATTTAGTCAATACGTGGTTAAACATTAGAAGGCTAAACCTGACAAATGGAACATATTTGATGAAGTGTCATCTCAAGGCTTTCTAAAATCTGCAAAGGTGCATTACAAAAGCATACCAGACGTATCTGTAGATGAAAGACACATGATAAGCATGTCAAATCTTGGGACTTTGGTCAGGTTCTCCAGATATTTGACAGCCAAAACCATGTCATCGCTATCAGAGGAACAAACCAGAAGAGAGATAAAAACTTCAATTAACCCAAACACAAAGCCAAACATGCCGAACATGAACAGAAGAACTTCACTTACATGAAGAAGGAGGCCACACACTTGATGATGTCGATTAGAATAGGAACAGACAATGCATTTTTAAATATCTGAGGCAATGCACTTGGAGAAGTAACCTAATTCAAGTAAAGAAAACATTGAGCGGTCAAGTGGATGTACCATCTTGGATGAAGAACATTGGCATAAATGTTAGTGCCCCGATCAAATACTTACAGCATCTACTCATTTATTATGAGGCAATGATTAAACTTCTTGAATATATAATTTAATGAGAGGAAGTAGCAGCAGCATATCTATTGTTTTTTCATCATCATGATGCTACTGGAGACGCTCCAAAAAAAAGACATCTCATGCAGTAACTGTGCTTGACAATCTCAATTTACCATCACAGAGAAAGGCCAATTTTTTTGCATGCATGTTAAGTTTTATTTTCTGACCTTGTCCTTTATCCAAAAAGAAAAGCTAATGATTTAAACTAAACAAAAACCTTCAAGAGGTGAGCCTGGAGTGCACGATCACCAGAAAAGCCTTGCCAAGAAACCTCAAATTGATAAGCCGAGTTTGGAGGAGTAATGTTTTTTGCAGCTTCAGCCATGGCACGAGAAGCTGCTTGAGAAGCAAGTTCTATTACTGAGGTCTTCAGCTCTTGTCTTCGAGTTCTATTATTTTTCTGCAAAACAGTAAATGAAATATCAATCACCAGAAACAGCAATTACAGATGCAAAGCAGTGTAAAGTAGCCCAAAGTGAAGCTCAGAGCTAGCAGGATGAATTTAAATTTATCTTCCCATAACAGTAAAGAATCCTCTCAAGTGGTACATGAAATCTGAAAATAATGGTGCCAGTTATGTTTTAATCTAATGCAATTTAAGTGCACATAAATGAAAAGTCCCAATTTTACTGGCTATTTGCAGAAAGATACCGATAAATGAATTCGGTAAAAGCCCTGAATACATAGCATGGGTGACAACACAGTCTAATGGGGACAGATGGCAATATGTGCTTTGTCCCTGGCATTAACTCACAAGCCAAGTATATGCATCTAGGGGTTCAAGAAAAAATAAGAATAAAAGAGGATAGACTAAAAAGATGCAAGATATCAGTTTACTTTTACACAGGATATTGCCTTTAATAATTCTATTTTCCATCTTTGTGACAAAAAAAAAGGATAGTTATGCAAGGATGCGAAGCTAAACCTGGACACTCTCTACACTGGAACTCGGAGTGGCATTTGCAGGAGAATCATTGCCTACATGACCATCAGATTTGCTTCTGTTCCTTAATTCTTTCACATGCACTGATTTCTTCACAAGATTGTTTCCATCATTCTCCTGCCATGAAAATCTAGAAGTTCAAACATATGTTTCCTAGACATAGATAAAAGAGAGTCAAATGTGAAGAACTTCCAATCATTTTGTTGATGCTCATAAAACAACGCTACCTCTTGTTCCAACTTCCAAGTAACAAAAACAAAAATTGAGACATGAAACATAGGTCTAGACTAGAACATCTACTGAATTTGCTATGGGACAATGATGAGGGTGGGTGCGTGGGTTGGGGGTGTGGGGTTAGAGTGGGGAGGCACTTGGGGTGGGGTGTATAAGAACAACTTAAATTCACATGGAGCATTACTCAGAAGTTGAGGGCAGATCTCTTATTTTTACCTTGGTGTTATCTTTTTTAGACGCAGAGACCCCAGTCTTTTGAGTGGCAATCGAGACTGGATGCACTGCATGTCCATTTACACTTGCTTCTGACCTTCCTCCTTGTTGTGTTCCTTGTAAAGAGCTTCTGAGAGTGCCAGATGCTTTCTGGAGAATTTCCTGTGAAAATTAATAGCAATAGTTACAGAGAACTGTATCGATGAAATGCAACAGCCAGAATACCAACATAAGATAGTCACTTGCCTTCTCATACAAAGATTTGACTTCAGCATACTGTTTCTTGATTTCCTGGTTATTAGGTTCCAACTTCAAAGCAAATTCAGAATCTGTGGTAAGCTATATACATTAAATCATAGAGTCATCAAAAAACTATACCAAAAAGAATCAAGCACTAGATATTCAGAGAAGACCAACATATAAGTTTGAGTTAACACACCCTCGATGGATTCTTTAAGTTTCCCCAATTCCTTTCTAGCCGTTGCTCTGCGTGAATACGCTTTTATGTAGCGATCATCTAGATTCAAAGCCTCTGTACAGTCATCTTCAGCCTCTCGAAATCTGAACAAAAAGAAAATGAATTAAAAAAAAAAACTGTCATATTCATGAAAAATATCTTCACAAGCAGTAAACACAACCTCTAGATGACAAGATGAAATGAAGATGATTAAACACCTTCTAGTTATCATAAGTTGTGAACTTATATTGCATTAGGCAACAAGAACTCTGCACAATACCTAACAATCTAACAATATCTGACAGGAAAAACTTGCCTTTTGATTTTGAGATATGCCATTGCCCTATTTGCATAGGCTACAGCTGTTGGTGACAAGGCTATGCTTCTTGAATAACACTCAATAGCTTCATTAAACTTCTTCTGCTTAAAATATTCATTTCCCTGTAAATTTAAAAACTGCAAACTTAGCATCACAATCCATTACCAGTGAATCTTTTTTAAGCGCTATCGCAGGAAAGTTCATACCAATTCTTTCTCTGTGGTAGCATCCACAGTAATCTCATCAGTTGTAAAACTACTTGATAGACGATTGATTGCACCAAAGTTCCTTGAGTACTCATACTGTCCTGAACCACTTCTAGAAGAATCAGCAGCAGAAGTTTTTCCTTTTGATCTTCCATCCTCACCAATCTTCTGATTACACGAAAAATTGATAATTCAGCAAGCAACTATCATAGCCCATATAATTACTCTAAACATATGTGTGGGTGCAAACACACAGGTATGCCATGACTTTTCATATGGAAATAAGAGCATATTTAAACATATAGTTTACTGATCAATGCTCCTTAAATTGAGCACCACTATAGCTTACTGAAAATGCACAAGAATGTTGACAATCACCATTCAAGTTTCCATTCAGACAAGAACTATCCAATATTAAGCATTGGATTATTCAAACTTGCTAGTCCCAACACCTCCTCTCAATTTCCACACTAAAAGAAACCAAGAACAAATTAATTGTTCCACGTAATTTCATTCTAAAAGCAAACCATTAAATTCAGTAAAGCAGCCATCAGAAACATAAACCCGCAAGACATATGCATAACTCACTGAGCCACCTAAAACAGCAAGCTAAAGTTAAAAAAGCAACATGAAAGTGCTACATTGAAGTCTCTTATCCAAGCTACAAGCTTCTCATAATAAAAGAAGGATTTTTTTCAACAACCCATTTCTCATTTCCAATATTACACAAAAAAGCGTTGAAAGCAACTGAAACCATAATCAAAATTGAAACTTTACCACATCAGAAGCTCGTGACTTCTTCTTCATCTTTTTATCAGTATCCTTAAGAAGCTCCCAGTCCTGCAAATCATTCAAAAACCCCTGGAAATCCTGGAAACAAAAATGGGTTTTCACCCAAAATACATATAAATAAATAAAATCCCTTATTAAATACAATCCCATTTAACAAAAGCTTCCATTTCTAAGAGAAGAAGAAGAAGAAGAAGAAACATGCACAAAGACTTGACTTTTAGAAATGATAATCGGAGAGCACAAAGAATAAACACATGGAAAAGATAATCAAAAGCAAAAGGATAGTGAAGATGAAATTTTGAAAGGGAAATGATTGAAAAGACTTGAGCTTTCAGTTTCTTCCATTTTCTTGCTTATTGCAGTTTTCTTGGTAAACAAACAGGGTTACGAAAGTAAAAAAAAAAACCAAGAAATGTACCAGGGCTTGATCACGTCCATGCTTGCCTGGAACCCTAGCCATGGCTGTGAGCGAGGGAGTGAAGTTTCTGGAAGAGTTATGAGGGAAGGATTTACGGGAACCAGACGGGTTTTAGAGCTGGAGAACACTGGTTAAAAAGCTCATAAGTACCTCTACTTTTGTAATGTTTTAAACGTGGTCCTCCATCAATTAATTTTCTTAAAATGACCCTCCTACTTATCATTCTTTGATTAAATACGTCATTTCCTTTCTCTTTTCTCATCTAGAATTAAGTTAGCTTGAGTTTTATTCATCCACACTACATCATAATTATAAATCTATGATATAAAGTCTTATTAATTTATCATTAAAATTACAATATCTATATTTATCATAGGTTTATAATTAAGCTATAGTGTAAATAGATAACTCAACTGGATATTGTACTATAAAAAAAAATGAGTAGTGAATTATATTTATTAGGTCACCTCTTCGTTTAACATCTAAATTTGAAGGAAATGAAATAGTTAAAAGCTTATTTAACTTGCTATTTTTCTAGCTTGTACCATTTTACTTTTAAAAAGTGATGGGCTAGGATTTTAAAAATTAAGCTATTTGATTTTTTTTTAATTATATTTTTATGATTTTTCCAAGGCAAAGAAAGAATTCGTTTTTTAAACAATTCGTTTTTTTATATATTTAGTTTCTTAAAGAAAGTTTTAAAATTATTTCTTTAATGGTAGTTTTAATTTGAATGATTTTACTAATTCATATCTTTAATGGAAATTTTACTAACACCACAACAGACAACCAAGCATGCTCTTAGTATCCAGATAGAATCTTTGTGATGTAGTAAGTGTTTATATAAGATCTCTTCATCAACAATGATTGATATCATTAAAAAAGAGAAGGAAAAAAAAAAAGAAACAGGAAAACAATTATATGAAAACTATTCCCATGATGGATAAAACAATTCCATGAAAACTAAAATGTTATATAGATAGAGAACATTGCAAAATATTACAATTATATGTGACTATAGCAACAATTTCTCCATGGTCCAATCCGCTAGGGTGATGTGCTGATATGATGATGATAATCGCTTTACCCATGCCATCCACCCCAACTCTTACTAGAGACTGCATATAATGGTGCAGGAATGCATGTACTTGTTAAGTTCCTATACTCGTAGTTGCATGCAGGTGGATCTTGATCCTAACAGGCAGTAAGGTGGATCTTGATCCTAACAAGCAGTAAGAGGTTGCATCTTCTCATGAATCGTCTTGTAGCAATGGAGACTACAAAGGGGTAGTTTTGACTTGGAATCCCGATACTTGTATGGATTTGTACAAGATGGAGCAGCACATTTCTCCCGGGGAGGAGGGTAACTGAAATCCATATGAAAACAAAACAAAATCATCAGCTGTGAAGCTGCGAAAAAAGCATGCCTAGATAGCAGATGTGGAAAATAGCCAATACAAGTTGTGCTGGAACACAATCTAGTGAAGTTGTTGCTATAAAATATATGGTGGATGAGCATCCCAGTTAAAGGAACTTTCTGAATCATATCAGAACATGCATCTAAAAGAAAAATTCTTAACACATCACATTGCCTCGTGTGAAATCACCGAGGGAGCAAAATCAGTTTTAAAATTAACTTAAAAAGGGTCTTTACAGGAACAAAACCAGGGAACTTGTACCTGCAAGGCTTGGAGTCGAATATACTTGGCAAGCCCATTTCAGTGGGGAATGTTACAGTTGTTCCTGCTGGACCCATGACCCACCTAACATGGTCTGATGCAAGTACCATGGCGTTTGTAGCTTTCTCCTGAACAGAATTAAAATGCACCAATGTTAACACAAAAACTCAACAGCACAAGTAGGCAAGTTGAAGGGGGAAATGATGAGCAGAGAATCCTCACAAACTCTCTCTATATTACCTGTGCCATTTCTTCTTGTCGTTTCTTCAGTTTATCTTCACGCTTCTTCCTAGTGGAATCTTGGCCCAGTATTTTTCTTATTGCCTCCGCCTAAGATTTTCAGTCAATGTCAATGCATAGATTCTATCTAGCATCTTCGCAATTAAGAAAAAAAATACATATTAACAGGGCAAACCTCAGATTCCCTATTTGCCTTTTCAACTTGCATCCTACGTCTTTGAAGAGCCTCAGCTCTCTTCAATTGCTGCTCCACTTCAGAGAGTTTCTCCTTTTGCTCTGTTGCCAAAATAATCAGTAAATCTGGGAAATTCCACAAATGTACAATTGGGGGATCTCAAAAGCAAAAACAATAACTAACTTTTAGGAGGAGCTGGAGGTAACCCATTTGGGAACTCTATCAAACTAGCAAAACCAGAGGAGACATCTTTGCCAGTTTGAAGTGCTCGTTGACGGGTAGTGACTGTCCTTTCCTTCTTAGAGTCTGCTAATAGATCAGCTAACTCTTTTCTTGGCTTCTTCCTCTTCGCTGTAGGGTCACCATCCGAGCCCAGATCTTCATCTTCCACATAATCAGTATCTTCAGATACTCTCCCTGATTTAGATTTCTTACCCTCCTTGCCAAACCTAGTTGGGCCATGAACTCCAGCATCTACATCATTCAGACCATCAACATTTCTCTTCAATACTCTCAATATCTTCCGCTGTTTCCTGCTTCCTCCCTCTTCATCTTCAAACCCTGCACCATAATTAGTGCTGATCTTCGATGTCTTGACTTTTTCAAGGAACTGAATCTCATCATCATCCTCAGCTCCATCGTCAAGAACTCCATCTAATAGGCGTTTCTTAGGGAGCCGCTTACTCTTACGAACTGGCTCAGACTGATCAGTTTGCTTTGAAGACAGATTCTCACCTCTCAAACCATCTGATTTCCCATCATTTAGACCACTTCTAGAGAAATCCTTCCATGGGACTCCTTGCAAACCACTTCCCTTACCTGAAGTAAGGGAATGGTTGTTGTCCAAATTCTCCTGCAAGAAGGATGTTAGCTGTAACTAGTGGTGCTTAAATAATTATCAGTCATTAGAAGGCGCAGCAAAACACTGTCAGCTGGGCCAAATAAGGAGTGAATACAATGAACAAGGATTTCTAAACATGAATTGAAAACTGAAAAGTTTGAGGAATTTGTAACAAATGAGAAATTCTTATGTGGTTCTGTTTTATCTAGTTGGAGTGAAAGGATTTGCCACTAGAAAGCAGCTAATTTACAGTCTTACAGTCCTTGCATCTAAGAATAGCAAGATGCCCAAACTTAATATTCTGAATTTAAATGATCACTACATGTAACACTTCTCCTTCTGCATGTAATATATGCTGACGATCTATATGGATATGACTATCAAAACCAAATGCAGATGACAGCATACCAGACAACAAATTTTGATGGGAAGTACCTCAACTGTCTTCTGCCGGGGATCTGGGAAGCGAGAAGATTTTGAAGAAGAAGACCCAACAGCAACAGCAGATGCACCATCAGATGCAGACTTTGCAGTAATAGTACGTGTGATACCACCAACTTTTAGCTTAACTTTTTTTACTTTACTTTCATTTCCTACTCCATCTGAAAAACCTCCAACATGGCCCAAGCTACTACTTGTGCTTTTCCAATTAGCTGGGGCAAGGACACCTTGGCTCAACCTTCTAGAATCAACTCCACTGCGCCTTCGCTCACTGCTTCCTCGAAAAGAACCATTATTGGAAGCTTCATCGGATTCTCCAAATCCTCCATCTTCATTCTTCATCATATTCTGGGCAGATTCACAGTCATCAAGGTTAGAAGATGAAGCTCTTGAATTGCATAGAATCAAACTGACTTTTTTCTTTCACAAAATTGAACCATGATCATTATTTTCATCACTTGACACTTTGCTTACAGTTTCTGAAGGTGGTGTGGATGATAAGGATGAAACATCAATGTAACCTGAAGGTGCATGCGATTCATTCCGTGGTCGACGGGATGTATTACTCCTCTTCTTCCTGACAGCACTGCTTGCATCACTAAACGCAAAACCCTCCATAAAAGTAAGAAGGCAGAAGCCTAGTTCTTCTGTTATCTGCCAGAGAGAGGAAGTTAAAATAAGTCACGAGAAACACAAACATTTCAAGGTAAAGTTTCTTAATTGCATCACAACTGAGCAGATTAGGCACAAAACTGCAAGGTGCAACTCATGCCAGACAGTGAAGGAAGTCCCACATAACACAACAGAACACAACACAAAAAAAAGTCGCAACCCAATTCCACATCGATACAATAACCACAGAACAGATTCTCATTTACTTCATATTAATCAATTGGAAAGGGTAAAATATAGCAGCAAATACCTGTCTGATAATTGAGAAAGTGAATGCTATAAGTCACATAACCTTTGTCGCCTATACCGAAAAAGAAAAAACTTAATTTCATTTATAGATTGTGGATTCTACCAGCAATTTTTTTTTAACACAGATAGCTATGTAACAACAATTAACACATTAGAGTGTTAGGTACTTATTCATAAACAAAAAGAAATCAACACCACAGTTCCCTGCAAGACAATTGGAAAAGAATCTAAACATCAAACAATACACAAAAAGAGAAAATTTAAAGTCATTAAAAATTGCCATTTTGATGCATAAACCAGCTCAACAAGGCCAAATTAACATCACCATTCAATCACAGATTCACCCTATCCAACATCAACCCACCAAAACAGACAAATCCAGATTCATAGAAACGAAATCAGCCAAGAAAACCGAAAGAAGTGCAGATTCTTTGAAGCAAACACCCACAAAACAAATCAAGAAACCCAAACGCAAATCCTCTAAAAACACGTAAGAAACTACATAAAGACCGAGAACAAGCAATTTACCTATCTGGGTCGCGACAACAATGCCTGAAAACCCTTGAATCACCGTCTTAAAACAACCATCAAGAGAGATAGAGAAGAGGGTATCTGCAAAAGTGGTTAAAGATTGGATTTTTGGAGGGTTAACGGGTACGGGTAGGATGGTTAGCCAGGTGGAGTTCGGTGATTGGATAGAGAAAGGAGGTGGTGGTGATGGTGGGTCTTAGTTAAGGTAAGATAATGGCAGTGATGTAAAAGACGATAACATGGTGAAAGACTCATTAACATCCTCATCTTTGTATGACATACCACAGTTCTCTGTGTTTGTGCTTTTGTCTATGGTCACCCTTCTTACATACAGACCAAGCTCAGCTGTCTTTGCAGTTTGTTGGATTATTTGGTCCCTGTATTTTTTAATTGATTTTTTGTACTTTGTTGGATTGGTTGTATACTTTTCTTTTAATTAATTAATTCCTTTATTCTAGATTTTTTTTAATGTGATCTCTATAATAATTTGTTAGTGATATCATATTATTTATATGTGCATATCTATATTAAAGAAAGATATAGATATAAGTATTATAAATATTATTTTCTCTTTTATATTTATTTTTAAATAAATCCAAAAATAACTAATAAAATACAACTAATTATTCTCTAACTAACATAAAATTTCGCCCATTAAAAACTGTTAGAAAGTGAAGTTCAATAAATTGTGGAGGAATTTTTCCATTCAAGTTGTGAAGTAAAAGCTGATGTGGTACTGGAAGTATAACTACGTGGGTTAGTAACAAGAGCTGAGTTTGAGGGAGCATGAATCTCTATAGTATTTGCAGCATCTGCGGGGTGTTGTGCCATGGCCAAGTCATTTGTGAAAGGATGTATATATGTCCTAATCTACGATGCCAATCAAAAATTGGAATTCAAACACAAACGAACACAGAATAAGTAAGTTGTTGGAGAGGCTGCGAAAAACAATATAACACATCTTTGGTTTGACCTTTATGCAGGATGTTACCCGAGTAGTTCGCAATAAAAAAGAAGTGTCTTTTCTTATCCATGATCAGTGATGATAGCTTGCAAGGTTGGCCCAAACTCTTCAGTTACAATGGCATCTTCAGTTACAATTCCAGCTGTGGATGAATCTGCAGTTACAGATATTGCAGATGATTCAATAGTTCTCTCTGGAATCTAGAGGGTTCACTCCCAGATTGTTCCGGAAACCAGTTTACTGGAAATATTGACTCTAGTACTCTTACCAATCTCATATCCCTTGAATTCCTCTCACTATCAAACAACAACTTTAAAATTTCCATTTAAATGAAGCCTTTTATGAACCACTCAAGCTACAACAGACTGATACATAACCTACTGTCTTTCATAATTTGATTCCAAAGTTCCAGCTAGTATTTTCCAGCTTGTCAAACAGTCCAACATCGGAAGCACTCAATGATGAAATTCCCAACGTCTTCTATAACCAATACAACTAAAGAGTCCTTGATCTTTCTCACAACAACTTCTGTGGAATTTTCCCATCATGGTTGCTTAAAAACAATACAAGATTGGAGTAACTATTTTGATGGAGAACTCCTTTGTTGGTTCTTTGCAATTGCAAGATCACCCAAATCCAGACATGACCATAACAGATATATGGAACAACAACATGCGCGATCAAGTTCCAAAAAATATTTGTTTAATCTTTCCAAATATGTGGACTTCAAAGATGGCTAAGAATGAACTCACATGTTTTATTCCTTCTTGTTTAGAAAAATAAGCTTTCTAGGAGATTTAGATTCATCCAACAATCAATTGTCTACAGTAAAACTGTAACAGTTGATAGCATTATGGTTTCTCCAACTGTCAACAACAATCTAGGGTAGAATAACTGAACACTGAGGAAGATATTTGCCCACACAAATTGTTACTTGACAACTGGAGAAAAATTAGTTCTGTCAACTGTTCTAGTTTTATTGTAGACAATTGATTGTTGGATAAAATTAAAACTCGGAAAGAGCTAATATTTCCTAAACAAGAAGTAATACAACCTGTCAGTCCATTCTTAGCCATCTTTAAGGTCTCCATATTTGAAAAGATCAAACAAATATTTTGTGGGATTGGACCGTGCATGTTGTTCTTTGATATATCTATTATGGTCATGTCCATATTTGGATGATCTTGCAATTGAAAAGCACCAACAAAGGATTTCTCACTTGGAAATAGTTGCTACAATCTTGTATTGTTCTTAAGCCACCACGATGGGAACATTCCACTAAACTTTTTTGTGGGAGAGATCAAGGACTCTTAAGTCGTTTTGGCTATTTGACAGTGAGAGTAATTCAAGGGATACGAGGTTGGTAAGAGGACCAGAGGCCATGTTTCCGGTAAACTGGTTTCAAGAGACGTCTAATAGTTGTGTTGGCGTGTATCCTCTAGTTATCAATCAATAAATTTTCAGACTTTGTGATTTTTTTATGGTTTTACTGTATTTGTTTTTTAAGTGTTTTTAGTTTAACAAATCACATTATATTTCTTGTTATACAATGCATCAATTGAGTTGATTGTGAAAGATATGAAAATGATTGTTTTTGTTCAATTTAAGACTTCGCTGAACAATTTGCATAGACCTTATTGACTGGGAGTCAATATTTTGTTTTTGATAACTAGTGAAATGTATTAAAACGCCAAAAGATGGCGGGAAGGAGGAGTTACAAATCTGCAAAAACACACGGATTTAGCAAAAGAAACAAAACGAAGAGAAAGAGGTCAAGAAAACCACAAGAACAGAGCAACAGCCTTAGAATGCAGCTTTGCCTCCACACAAAACAGAGCTGCCAAGCTAAACTACCAAGCTAAACAACCAGCTATCACCGACTATTCCAAATCAATAGAGGTCTTTAGACCAGGCAACAGCTACAACCAGCTATAACCAGCCATAACCAGCCACTGGGAGTTAATATTTAAGTTACTTGCAAGCCACTTTCTCATCAGTTATTGTTGTGGAGCTCTATTCTGTCTTAAACGTTGGGTGTATAAAATAGTCAAAAGTAGGATATCTCACTTTCTCCATTGTTGGTCTGTAACAATCTATTGGTAGCCTTATTTAGCTCAACTGGCCACACTGAGTTAAAGCGTAAAATGTCGTGTATGCACCCCTTGGTAGCCTTATTTATCCCTCCTTGCCACTTTGAGTTAAACATAAAATGTCGTCTATGCTTGACTTGTGGTTTGCCATTTTGATTTTTATACACTAGCAAGTACTAGTTTCCTGGAAAGTACTGGTGGTCTCCTCACCATCTTTTTCCAAACAACCCTCGTTAGAAAATGATTTAAGTTTTGACCGGACTGTTAAAGAGCAATTCTATGCCACGAAGCTAGTTTCCACGTTCCAATTCAAAAAGCAAAACAACAAAATACAAAAAGTATATCAACACAAACTTAGGAGCCCACAAATAAATCTACTCAACCAAAATTCGGGTCAACAGAAAGGCTGAGCTGAGAGACAATACACCACAAAGCATCCAATAGCAAGACATACACGACCAACAATTATCACAAGCAGATTATCAAACAATTTCTGAGGGAAAAACTGACTCCCCAGCAGCAATCATTACAAATTCACTAAGCAAAATAGACTGAATTACCTTCTAAAGTTGGAGACCTTGCAAAAACTAGCCAGCAGAAAATTGAAACAAGTATCTATGCAGTAATCAATGAAGTTAAACCACCCACGTCGCCAATATGGATTGATGTAGAGAACTGCTGCAATCCCCATCACCACAACTATGTAACCTACACCCAAACTGATGTAGAAAAAATTCATGTCTATGAAACCATCATCTTCTTGTTCATCATTAGGCATTGGCAGTGATGGTGATTCTTCTTCACTACAATTGTTTTGCAATGGAGGTCCACACAAAAAAGGATTTCCTTCATAACTGCTTTCATCGAAGGTCCCAAACTGATATTTTCTCTCTGGAGTTTCACCTGACAAGTTATTGTGTGCCACACTAAAAACTTCTAGTGTGGTTATTTCATAAAGTTTATGAGGGATGACACCGTCCAAGTTGTTGTAAGAAAGATCCAAACTCTCTATCTGCTTTAAGTTTGAGAATGTTGCAGGGATAGATCCGGTGAGATTGTTGTGTGACAAGTTTAATGCTAATAGCTCACTTAAGTTTCCCAATTCTGGTGGGATTGCTCCTGAGAATTTGTTGCTGGAGAGATCAATACCAGACATGAAGCTGAGAATTTTTCCCTTGTAACCATAATACATACTTTTAGCTGTAAATTCTATCACTTCTTCTGTAGTAATGGGTATATAACTGCTTCCCAAGAGAGCTCTGGTTTGGTTGAATTCATAATAAGCTTTTTCTATGGGTGTTGATCCAAAATGAAATCCGAAATCCACTGATGCTTTCTCATAACTTTCCTTGAAATTAAGATTGCCTAAACATGATGGTAGTGGACCAGAGAGCTGATTTTGTGAAACATCCAAAATGCTTAATTGTTCTAACAAGCATAACTGAACAAGAAACTCACCGTCAAAATCATTAGCTCTCAAAAGAAGAACACTCAATGATGAAAGATTGCCAATCCAATTTGAGATGGAGCCGGTGAAGTTGTTATCTCGGAGATCCAATGTAACAAGGGAAGAACTGTTATAAAATCCATATGTTAATGGACCACTCAATCTATTTTTTGATAGATGCACATAGGTTATATGTGGGGGATTGAAACAAGATGTTATAGAATCAAACAAGTTGTTCTCAGAAAGGTCCAAGTATGTAAGCTCGTCAAGCTTACAAAATTCTACTGGAATTGGACCATTAAAATGGTTTTTGGACAAATCAATTGCGAAGATTTGCGTCAAATTGACAAACCACCTTGGAAGCATGCTTGAAAATTGATTGTTACTCAAATCCAATACATGCCACATTGTCCTTATGGGTGATGGAAAATCTGATATCTAACCCCAAAAATTGTTGTCGCTTAGGTAGAGATAATTCAGTCTAGAAGAATTGACCATTGAGGCAGGTAATTGCCCACCTAAATTGTTGTTTGAAAGCTTGAGAAACGTTAATGTTATAAACTGTTCTAGTTCTACCATAGACAATTGATTGTTGGATAAATCTAAAACTCCTAGAGAGCTAATATTTCCTAAACAAGAAGGAATACAACCTGTGAGTCCATTCTTAGCCATCCTTAAGGTCCACATATTTGAAAAAATCAAACAAATATTTTTTGGAATTTCACCGTGCATGTTGTTGTTCGATATATCTATTGCGGTCATATCTGGATTCGGGTGATCTTGCAATTGCAAGGCACCAAAAAAGGAGTTCTCATTCAGAAATAGTTGCTCCAATCTTGTATTGTTCTTAAGCAACCACGATGGGAACATTCCAATGAAGCTGTTTTGAGAGAGATCAAGGACTCTTAAGTCATGTTGGTTATAGAGGAAGCTGGGAGTTTCTACATTGAGTGCTTCCGATGAACTTTTTGACAAGCTGAAAAAGACTAGTTGAAACTTTGGAATCAAATCATGAAAGGACATGGGTTCCGTTACTAGTCTGTTGTTGTCACTGAAGAAAAACCTGAGGCTTGAGTGGTTCATAAAAGGCTTCATTGAAATTGGAACTTGGAAGTGGTTATTTGATAGTGAGATGAATTCAAGGGATAAGAGGTTTGTAAGAGGACTAGAAGCAATATTTCCAGTAAATTGATTTCTCGAAACATCTAATAGTTGTAGAGATGACAAGTTTTTGAAACAATCTGGGAGTGAATCCTCTAGATTATTTTCAGAGAGAAATAACTGCTCTAGACTCTTCAATCCACACAAACCTGTACAATTTATCTCGAAATAGTCAAAATAGTGTTGAAAGCATCTTTCATTGATCATGTAATTATAGGAAGATGAAGAGTTGCTAATTTACCTTGAGCGAGTAGGGTGCCATTGAGGTCACATTCACCGGCAGACAAAACTTTAAGAGCAGGCAATACTCCAATATTATGGAGAAAGTTTAATGGGAGAGAACTACCATCTAGATACAATTCTTCAAGGGTGGTCGAATTGAAGAAAGTCCCTGTAAAGAAGAAACAACAAAAGATACGAATAAAATGATAGTGATACAGAGTTGACTTTAATCTCTTCATGTCTTAATTACCATTCCACTTGTAATTTTTAATTTTCTTAATTTTGATCAGCTAACTTTAAATGGATATAAAGTCCTCATTTTTCATGATAAAGAAACCCTATAAAAGAATGTCATGTGAAGGGGTTAGGTAGAAATTATCTAAGATTTACCGTTGATACTGGTAGATCCTGTCAACATGTTGTATGACAAATCTAAAGACTTTAGAGATGAAAATCCTATTAGAGATGAAAAAATGCTATCATTGTATTGATTCCCTCTCAGGTGAAGGTTCTCCAGTTTCTTCAACCTTGATGACAAGACGTTGAGACCTGCAAGATGATTTTCGAAAGCCTATTGGAAGGAAATAAACGCATAGGAAAAATAATACGAGATTAAAAAAGGAAAATGTTCAAAGATGAATAGTTAAAGCTATTACCATAAAAGTTAGCCGATCCTGTCAGCGTATTCCATGACAAATCTAAAGACTTGAGAGATGAAAGCCCAGTGAAACATGATAAAATGCTGTCACTGTAAAATTTATTATAACTGAGGTCAAGAACATGCAGTTTCCTCAGTTTTGATGATAGGGTTCCGAAGCCTGCAAGAGAAATCTCAAAGGAAAATAATTGACATTAAAAACTTCATTAATATACATTTGTTTTATGATTATAAGAAGATAGACATTGAACCAACCTTCATTCTCAGAGCAACCAACTAATCCAGTCTCTCCCAAATCAAGACTCTGCAATTCTTCAAAAGGCAGAAACAGAGATGCGTTGAGAACCCAATCGCCCAAGCGGAAATCCCTTGCACGCATAAGAGAGAGTTGGATCACTCGCCTTGTAGTGTTATCACACACGATCCCAGACCACTCACAGCAATTACCAATATCCTCTTTGTTGTCCATCCAGTCGCTCAATTCCCCTTGAACGCTGTTTGGATCGATCAGAGCTTTGATCTCCAAGAGACCAATTCTCTCATCCTCCAAGCACCCACAACAACGACCATACCATTCGCCAACCGAAGTCAATAATGTTAGCAACAGCCAAACCCACTTTTTTTTCATCATCATCTTAGATAATTCTTTGAATATTGTTGCTTTTTATGTGCACTTGGACAATAAAAGAGGTCCTATTTATATTACACTTCGGCTCTCTCCATGCATTCAATTGAATTTTCCTTGCTAAACTGTGAATGGAAGAAAGTTGGGTGTATTATTGGAGAAGACTTTGACTCAGAGTAAACTTGGACTATTAATGATTTGGATTTTTTTGGTAGTAAATATTTAAAACTCGCGTTCATCTGTTATTTTTTATAGAATATTATTTGCCGTGTTTAGAGGTGTATGACAGAACAATTTTCATTATTTAAAACATACGTAACAGAAAATGCGGAATGAAACTATAATATATCAACTGAAATTTAACCGAGAAATCCAGAATAAATGAAGATTCAGAGAGAGATAAAATTTATTTAAGGTTTTTCTATTTTTTTAAATAGTACGATATATACTAGCCTCTGGATGGAACTTAACAGAATTGATAAGCTTGAAAAGGAAACTAAATCTCAATTGGCTTCCAAATTCGTTCGAGGATACTGAGAATACAGATTTTTCTTTGCTGAATTTTCGTTATTCAATTAAGTTGAATATACAACACATATTTTAATTTCTTGGCAGATTTTTCTTCACGCACTGCATTAAAAACCTGGAATTGTTTGATAGAATTTAAACTCAGTGTCAGTTCTTAGGTTAATGAGCCTGGAGAATGCTTGCCAATAGTTAAAGCTAGCGTGAGAAGCAGGGCGTTCCTCTAATTGGCTGTTTGCTACTCTGCTTTCTCATTCTAGACTTGGATACATCTTGACATTAATGGAGTCAAGCTAATTGGTGCGACCGCACCTTCCTGGAATTTCTTGCACAGAAGACATTTGTGTTGAGGACAATTTGCACAGGGCTGGTGAGGGCCTAGAAAATGACTTCCTTCTGGCCTAGAAAATGACATCCACTTAAATATTTCCTTGACATTTAAGTCACTTGTGAAATGGGGGTGTTATTTCGTCCTCTGCCTTTTCTTCCTGGACATGCGAAGCCAAGTTTCCAAGATAATCAATCCATCCATTATTCAACCTTTTGAATAGTGAAGCTTTTCAAAATAATCCACAAATGAAAGCTTGTAAAGACATTCACTACAAAAGAATATCATGGACCATCTCACATTGTTTACATCACTCCATTAATTGCGGAAATATTAAAAATAACAAGAACAAAAAAATTGCGGAAAGACTCAAGCACGATATTTTATTCAAAGGTAATAATTGTCTAAAAAATCCCACAAAAATAGTTTATATAGCATGCATGGGCTAAACAAACTAAAATAATATAGAATTCAAAATTAATACTGAAACAAATAAGAAAGATAAATTTTCCAAACAAAAGCAATCCGAGGCAATCTTGAAGATCATGATCACAAAAGAGCTCAAAAAGAGATCCTCGTAGAGGATTTTGATAGACTTTTCCCTCGCAGCTATGTTGTGGGTCTCTAAATCTTATTTTTATGTCGGTATAATTTGCGCGTCAATTTAGCCCCTACTCAAAAGCTGTGGCTCGTTAAAGAAATACTGCATATTTGCCCTTATAAACTATCTTTTTAAACTCATAGTCTAGACATTCCACATAAAACTTAATTAGACACTGACATTTATTACTTTAATTATTTGTTTATGGATAGTATTAGTATTTCTAATTCATTGTCCATAAGGAACACTTCACAGCCATGCATGGGCCATTCACTGCCCTTCATAATGGGCTTGGCCACTTTTGGTAATTAAGAAAAACCTATTAAATATTGTTGCTCGTTTTCATTCCTTTGGCATATCTGTTTTATCTTCTCGTTTGGTCCCTGCTATACCTGTGTTTTAGCAGAAAGGCCCTATTCCATTAGGAGAACGTGAATTCTCAAAGCCTTTACAACGCCAATAGGATCATAGAAAATTGGATCACAGAATGGAAATGCCTTCTTTTTTCGCATAGCATAACTCGATGGGCTTAGAAGATATAGGGGAAGATAAATTTGTTTTCGTTCCAGTTCTTAGGACGAGATTGATGAGAAATTGAACTTGAAGATGGACTGGATCATTGTTAACTTCTTGATCAGAATTTTCCAACATGAGGGCTAGTGAAAAAAAGAAAAAAAACAAAAAAAACAAAGCAAACTTAGGAGCCCACAGATAAATCAACAGTAAGGCTAAGCTATGAGACCAACACGCTAAAAAGCACCCAATAGCTGAACACACACAAGAAGATTGCTGGACAAGTTCTGAGCAAACACAATTTGGGTTGATTCCCCCCACCACCACCAACAACAAATCAGTAGCAAGTGTCCATGCACTCTTCAACGAAGTGAAACCACCTGTGCCGCCAAAGTGGATTGATGTAGAGAGCTTCAGCAATGGCTAACACAAGAATTATGTAACATACCCCAAAGCTCACATAGAAAACATCCATGTCTATGAAACCATCATCTTCTTGTTCATCATTAGGCATTGGTTGTGAATCAGGAGCGGAACTAGGATTATTTATTAGGAAAGACCAAAATTAATATAACAAGATATAATAATTTTTAATTTATTGCACATGAGTTATAAAAAAATTACAAACATATAATAACCTTTGCACAAGGTAAAAGGTTTTGAGCAATACCAAATTGAGTCAAAGCAATTGAGTTAATTTCATCTTTATCGTGAGAAAAAATTGGTAATTTTAGTGGTTCTGCTAAAAACAAAACATAAAAAAAATATAATCAAGACAAACTAATAAAATATATTTAATTAATTAGAAAAAAACATCACTATAACAAGAATTCAAAAACAAATTTGGTAAAACTAGTAGATTCAAGCAAAAAAAACAAAAAGAATAAAAAATAATAGAATTATGAAAAATGATTAGCTTTCAGAGAAGAAGAACACTTAGTGCCGAAAGATTGCCAATCCAGTTTGAAATTGGGCCCATGAAGTTGTTGTATGTGAGATCCAATGTCACCAACGAAGAGCTGTTATAAATTCGTTTGTTAATGGACAACTCAATTGATTTTTGGATAAATGGACATGTTTGATATTTGGCGGGTTGAAGCAAGATCGTAAAGAACCAAACAAATTGTTCTCAGACATGTCCAAATAATACTCAAGGTCCACAAGGTTGCAGAAATCACTTGGAACCGGACCCTCAAAATGATTTTTCTGACAAATCAATTGCTGGAAGACCTGAATTGTTGCCCATCCACGTTGGAAGCATGCCTGAAAATTGATCGTTACTGATATCCATTCAAATTTAAAATGTTGATGACTTCACCATTGCCATTAAGCTCCATTGAGTGTAAGCATTGAGTTTATAAAGTAGTCGAAAGTGGGATGTCGTAATTTCACCATTGCCGTTTCAGAAAATTGATGCGGTCATGATGAAAAGAAGAAAGCAGAATTGTCGACTTGAAACATGTACGCCTGAATTTCACCATAAGACCATCCTGTTAAGAATTACAAAGAAGTAAAACAGAGAAGTAAAGAGAAGCAGAGAGAATTTCTGATGAGTGAAGAGAGAAGGATCAATTACATTTTTCTTGTTAATTACATTTTTCACACTGTTACAGTAGTTAGAAGACGTGAACAAGCTTCTAACCTCTCTTTTATTTTCACTGATGAATGCTAACAGACTTTCTTAACTGTCTAACAATACTAACAGCATTTAACCACTTGATTCTCTAATCTCTTAACATGTGGCAAGATTAGGTCCTTTGATATCTTTACACATCCCTCAGCAATAGACATCTCAACTGACAAAAAATTGAGTCCAAGGCTGACACAAAACATGAGAAAATGAATACCGAATTCCCTTGGAATCACACAGCACTTCTCCCACCCCAAGCCACATCAGAGTAGCTTAGAGAGCAGCCATCCACATTCCATTTTAATTTAGCCATGGACAACAAGGAGGATTCCAGTTGAACATCTGCATAATACCTTCAAAACTCCAATGCAAATCAGTACTCTTGAGGAAAAGACCCTCTTAAAGTTTAGCTAGTTTTATTAAACCTAAATAATTAAATTCAAAATATCTTTATAAACATAATTTTAGCTTATTTTAAAAATGATAACAACACTTGATATCTCTCTCTCTCTCTCAATGTCATTGAATTCAAAATGACCGACGAGCTACTTGCATCAAATGTTTGGATTTCAAGTAGTGATTTGGTCTCATCGGCTTTTCCTGGCCTACTTGTTTTGAATGTAAGGTTCGGCCATCTAAGCTTTTCATTGGGTTTGGATTTCCTGGCCTCCTGAGTTAATTTCATCTCGGCTGGACTTGAATATCTCTATATACACTTAAGGCTGGACGAGCTTGTCTCTTTAGCAGGCCTTCTTAGGCTCTTGTGCTTTCAAACCATGCCAGCTGCTCATTATTATCTGAATGTAATCATTTCATACTTGTGCTATCTAGGAGGGGTTTTCCACTCTCAATTTGCAACTTTCAGAGCAACAATATCATCAATTGCTCCCAATGCTGGAGCCAATGATAATTCGGTTGGAAAAGATGACAAACTCATATGGCCATGTAATTCTGATGGAAACTTCTCAGTTAAGTCCTGTTGCACTCTAATTGATAGTATCTCCTCTACTAATGATAGAGTTTTTGAAGCCAACGTTTGGATTAAAGGGGCCCCTCCGAAAGTTCAGGTGTTTCTCTAGTTGACAGTCTAAGACAAAGTTAGTGCAAGAGCTTTTCTCCATCACTGGAATGTTTTGCTTGCCACACAAGCTTCGTGTGTCTTTTGCAGCTCAGATTTAAAAACTTCAGAGCACCTTTTTATACACTGTAACTTTTCTAGGCATGTTTGGATGAAAGTTTTGGATTGGTGGGGTATTCGATGTTGTTTACCGAGCACACTAGACTCGTTGCTTCTGCAATGGCCCGAAATGGTGCAAGGCAAATTCCAAATATTAGCTTGGAGTACTACTTGGGGTATTTGGTTGTTGAGAGTTGAGAATAATTAGGAGGCTTAACCTATTGGTTAGCCAACATTCTCTATATATATGTGTAGGGTAATATACAATAGTAATGGTGGAGGTTATAACACAAGAGTATGACTACAATATTTCCTATATAGTATGCCTACAATATTCCTATATAGATACATTAATATGCCCCCTCAAATTAAGGGTGGAGGATCAACCTGAAGCTTGAAACGAAAAGCAGTAAAAGAAGCAGTAGGAAGTAGCTTAGTAAAGACATCTGCAAGTTGATCTTGAGAGGAAATAAAATGAATCTAAATCTCCTTCTTCACAACTCTATCTCGGGCAAAATGATAATCAACCTCAACTTGTTTTGTGCGAGCATGAAAAACAGGATTCACAGACAAATAAATAGCACCAAGGTTATCACACCAAATGATAGGAGCAGAAATAGATGGAATCTGAAGATTTGTTAATAAATATTGAAGCCAAATATCCTCAGCAGTGCCATCGGCTAAGGTTTTGTACTTAGCTTCAGTAGAAGAGCGAGCAACTGTATGTTGCTTACCTGATTTACCACGAAATCAGCGTCTGACCAAAGAACACAAGATAACCACCCGTAGATTTTCTATTATCAACACTACCTGCCCAATCTGCATCTGTAAAGCCATATAAGGCAAAAGAAGAACTACGAGTAATATGGAGGCCATGTGTTGTTGTACCTTTAAGATAATGCAAGATGCGTTTAATGGCAGCCCAATGAGAATATGTGGAAGAATGCATAACCTAAAAGACTCTATTAACAGCAAAGCAAATATCTGGTTTCGTAAAAGTGAGATATTAAAGAGCACCCACAATTTAACAAAAGCATGTAGCATCAGAAAACAAAGGATCTGGCAGTATGATAGCTTTGGATGTCGAGATAGGAGTATCAACAGGTTTGCAAGATAACATACAAGCTCGAGTGAGAATGTCAAGTGTATATTTATGCTGTCGGAGCATAAGACCCAAACCAGTAGGCATGACCTCAATACCAAAAAAATAATGAACAATACCCAAGTCACGGAGCTTAAATTCTGAGCTCAGTAGCTGGATGAGGCGTTGAAGCAAAAGAGAGTTACTACCCGTAAGCAGAATATCATTAACATAGACCAAAAGATAACAAATATTAGCACCAACAGAGAAGATAAATAATGAGGTATCCACTTTAGAGGCATGGAAACCAATAGATAGCAGGAAGCCATTCAGACAAGTGTACCAAGCTCGCGGAGCCTGTTTTAAACCATATAGAGACTTATGCAATCGACACACACGAGAGGGGAGAGCAAAGTCAACAAAACCTGGAGGTTGTTTCATGTAGACCTCCTCATCAAGAATGTCATTGAGAAAGGCATTATGAATATCAAGCTGATGAATTTTCCAATCACACGAAATGGCAATGGAGAAGACTAATCAGACGGTCACTTGTTTGATAACAAGACTAAAGGTTTCAGAGTATCAATGCCTTCTTGTTGAGTGAAATCTCTAGCAACTAGACGCGCCTTATACCTATCAATGCTGCCATCAGATCTTGTCCGTGTGTCTATATATATATAAACTTACTATTTATTTAGTAAAATAAAAATTAGTTGGAAAGTCTTTATTCATTTTCACAATAAACAATGATAAATATCCACACATAAAGTTTCAACACCAAGAACCATTACAAAAACTTGGTACGAACCATGCATCCACACATGGTATGGACCAAACACCTTAACTATTCATAAAAACTCTAACTATTTAAGTTAATAAAAGCATAGAGAAAAATATAAACAGGTAAAAAAGATGAAAATTGCAGAATATATTTTTGAGTTGTGAATATGTTTTTGTAAAAATATCACTAGGGTGATATTTACAGCGAAGACAAGAGTATTCTCCCCGGCCCCTCCTTAAATTTCCCCGTCCTTTAAATTTTAAAATGCCCCCATCCCTCTCAAATAATTCCAGCCCCTTTGTTCCCCAAAAAAAAACCCCGCAAATTCCCTGCACACAGCCCTGTGTGAGGGGTAAAGTCGCGGGATTATTATTGAAGCAATTTGCTCCACTAACCAAATAAACTAAGTGCTCCTGTCAAGTGGAGCTCTAAACACCTATAATATTTGATATTATTATTATTATATTTTGGGTATGATATTTTATGTATTATCAGCAAGTGAGCTGCACCAAGGCAATAAGCAATTGTCTACTAATCACTGTTTTTGTTGATTGGAGTTAATGATATGTAGTATTTTGAAGTTGATCAATTGTCTACTATTCACTGTTTTTGTCTTTGATTTTTATATATACATTGTAGATTAATAAGCAATTCATCTAAAAAATATGATTTCAATAATTTAGTTTTTGTTAATTAGCTGACAAAATCTTGTAACGTATTGCTTTTTATATTAAATTTAGCCATCAAAATCTTGTAAAAGGCTGAAGTTCTTATTCTCAATATAAATAATCCAAATAGTCCGATGGTAGAGCACACAATAGTTTACTATTTTATTCGTAACACAACACAACAGTTCATCATTACAGAATAACTTATTAAGTTTTATTTTACATGCCAACGCAATAAAGACATAACATAAAGAAGAAGTCCCGAAAGCATGATACAGTATAGGGCAAGAGGCCGGTAATCTTCGGGTATTTGACCGTCATTGAAACAATAGCCGGCTAATTAGCCTGCAGCTTAAAAGCCTCCAAGGCGACATCAGTGCCACCAGTCTTTTTCAAGAAATGGGACATGAACTCTTTATACTGAAAGGATTTATAGATTGCAGGATTGCGTGGATCAACAAGAGCTTTGGCAGGCTCTACAATGCTGTCACCATTAGGAATGAAAAACATGGCAACACTTGTCCGAGCTTTCTCTGAATTTGTCACTGCTCGATGTTCGACGCTTCTCAGCTTGTTGTTACTGATAATCTAAACATAGACCAGCCATTTTGTGATCTTAAAGCTCAATATATATAATCTCATCAAGGATATATTAGTGACATAAAATATAATGAAATATAAACGGAACCTAAGAGTTTGTCTAATGGTTGATTAAGGCCGGTGTGTGCTCCGTTCTTGTCCTTTTAGGATTTAAACTCTATATTATCGGTAAAACTCACGATTTTTCTAATTGTGTACAAATAATCTGTCTCTTTACCGATTCAGAGCCGTGAACAAAAAATAAAAAAGATAAGCGGGAGTTTACCTGCATTTGGTATCCCATGTTAACCACAAATGCATTAGAAATTGGCTCAACACCAATCCATTCGCCATTCTTTAAGACTTGAAGCCCAAACACATCACTATCTTGTTGTAAAATGGTTATGAGATTAGGATCACAGTGTTCAGAGACTCCGAGGGTCAAACTTGGATCTGGGCATGGTGGATAATGATTGACTAACAAACTTGGGATTTCACTGAGCTTACCCCCAAAATGCCCAGACTCCAGCCCCAGTCCTTCACAAAGTAACTCCAAGATTGTTGCGGCCAATTTTTTTACTTCAGTAGCATAAGCCCCGACAACATGTCTGTAAAAAATAACGGAAATATACATAAAGTCTGGACAAACTACAATTTTTAGAGAAATTAAGGTATCGAGAATGATTGTCAGTCCATATATACAAATTTGCAAGCTCAATTTACCGGTATCTTGTTGGTTTTTCAGGCCAGTGTTGAATGCATTCCTCTAGAGGATGACAAGAGTTCCTTAAATTATCTCGCCATAAGTGAACATCTTCAGTAGCATAAAGTAAACTACTTGTATACAACATGCAATGATTGTTTCTCATTGCATCCTCGCAGTAGAAGCTTGTCTTGTCCTCTTCAGGCAACTCAAAGAATTCCTTGAAGACACTCATTGTGTCATTCATCAAATCTTCAGCGACGCCATGATTGATCACCTGCACTTAATTTGTGAATTTATCATTACTTATATAATTCTCTAACTTGATCGACTATTAGGCATATGATGACCATTAATTTTAAATCAAAGTGGTAAATGATTGCACATACTAAAGCTAAATCACATTCGAGCATGTTTCTGTTAAAGAGGAATAATATAAAACAATATCATGCGATTTTATCATACAGTTCTAGCTCATATAGTCATGGACCGTGTAAATATCAAAGCTCATAGTATCCTGAAGTTGTGAACCTGAAAAAATCCATAATCTTGACCAGCTTTCAGAATTTTTTGTATAGTAGCATCTCTATCTTGACTAATGGCTATTGCTTCAAGATCTATAACTGGTATGGACTTGCTTGCATTGAAAGTGACATTCCCTGGTCGCTTTTCCGGTGGAAAAATGTACTTCTCAGGCACGGTTTGGACATTATTCCAGCTTGAAACGAGCTTCTCCATTACCTAGCTATGATGCCAAATTTCTATTTAGCTACAATAAGCTTGTGGACAATTATTGCTGTCTCAATTCCAAACCAATGTGTCTTATATATATACTTGTGCATGTGTGGACTCAATTGGATTGCTAAGTTATTGGATGCTGTTAAGCTTGACGGACAATTTGAACCATAACAATAGAAAAACAAATTAACGTGGGGAAAAAAAGAATCATATATTTAGACACGCAACACCAGAAAATTAATTGTAATTTTTTTTTATGTTAGATATAATCCCTAGCAAGTCTAATTAAGTAGTAGCAATGGGTGCATTCATATCTTATCTAACAATAATTAACGATTGATAAATGCACAAAGTACAATGCATTATACAATGACAATAAATATGTTAGTTGCATAATGATATTTTACATCTAAAATTAGTTTAGACCCACTGTTGAATCTAAATATTCCTCATCATCTTCATTTTCATCATCTTCTTGTTCATCATCTTTTTTATTGAACTGAAGTTATTCGATCCTTTCATCCTCATCTTCATCAACTGATGTATTTTTATTGATACTCAATATATCATCTAACTCGTCAATATCAACATGAACATAAATATTCTTTGCGACATGAAAATTTGAATTTTCTTCTAACTCAGCAAATGGAGCAATTCAATATGGATCAATTAACTCATTTAGTTGAAATACATGTTCTCCCCAGTTACTTTATCATTACTATATTTAACAACTTGGACATGACTTCTAGGTCTGATTTTCACAATAAATAACCAATCAACTCTATTATGATCATTTTTAAAGGAATGAGTGTATGAGTAATATACTTGCTGGCATTGTTTGGCAAATATGAAAACATCATTGATGTTGCTAAGTCTATCTCTTTTACTGATTTCGACCAAACCATAATGATGATCTACCCTAATTCCTCTATCGGTATAATATTAATAGCATTTGAATTCAATAAACTATATTCATTTCATTGATAATGCAATCTTTCACCATTGTAGGCCAGTAGTATTCCATTCTTTTGATTTGAAAGTATCCCATTCTTTTGCTAGCATTGTTTGGCAAATATGAAAACATCATTGATGTTGCTAAGTCTATCTCTTTTACTGATTTTGACCAAACCATAATGATGATCTACCCTAATTCCTCTATCGGTATAATATTAATAGCATTCGAATTAAAAAAAATTGTATTCATTTCATTGATAATGCAATCTTTCACCATTGTAGGCCAGTAGTATCCCATTCTTTTGATTTGAAAGTGAAGTTTAGGACCCGATTGATGTGCTTCATAGATCCCTGAGTGTGTTTCTTCTACAACGGTTACATTTAATAAATCATTATGAAATTAGTTGAATATTCTTCCTTAGATTTATTAATTTTTGACACAACAAATCATTAAACCTTACTTGCTTCACAGATTAGAGATTAAACAATTATGAATTTGATATCTAACCCAATAGTAGATTGCAATGGATAATAAACTAGTAGGCCTTCTAGTAATTAAACGGGACAATCATGAAAATAGGCACCGAAGAACATTTAACACTTAAGGCATAAATTGAACAATAAAAACAAATTAGATCTCATAGTCTTATTGATTTTGAGGTTTCCATTTTCTTTTACCAAATAAAAAAGTTAGCTACACGGGACCATTATCGTTACCCATTTTTGGGTCTCCACACAAAAAAAGAAGAAAATAAAAAAATATTCAGAAAAAAACCAAAAAATAATAGCAGTGGGAAAAGGATGTCGGAGCGCCCATAAAATGGCCAAAAATTGGTTGCAGAGGTTTAAAAATACAAAGATTAAAATTTGACAGTATATTTTTGACTCATGAGAGCCTTATTGACAAAGAAAATTCAATTTGAGGAAGAAAAGTCCAAAATAAGATGTTTATGGACTCCATTAAATTTTATTAAAGGTTTAATTGAATTTATGGAGAGTTTGATTGCAACAAAAAAATAATTTTTAAGTCAATTTAGGCTTTAATTGGAAGAAACTAAAGTTTAGGGATCAAATTATCATTTTTAAGAGTTGATTTGGTCAAATCAGGGGCTTAATTGCATAAATATTGAAGTTTGATGGCCAATTAGGGACTTGATTGAAGAAATTCGAAACCAAGGATCAAACAAGAAAAGGCATGTAAATAGAGGGTCTAGAATTGACTGAATCAGAGGCTAAATTGAAGAAATTGAAAGTTTGTTGATCAATTGAGTGTCAAAATGCACAAATTCAAAACCAAGGACTAAAGTGAAAAAGACGGCCAACATCAGGGTCAACGTTGGAATTTGACAGGGATGCAATTGAATTGATTTTTAAAATCAAAATTACAATTGAGAACTTGATTGAAGAGATCACAAATTGAGGATTGATTTGGAATTTTAAATATTTTGGCACAATTTTCTTTTAAATGAAATGATGCATTTTGGTCAAAACGACGCTGTTTCATTCACTCTTTATTATTTTTTTTAAAAGAAAATAGAAGCACAAAACGGTGTCATTTTGAACGACACTACGCTTCTTCTTCCCTTGACGCATAGCAGGGGAAGAAGAAGTTTTTTCCCCCCGCTTCCCCCCCTCTCTCCCTCCCTACTTGCCCAAACCCTAGCATAACCCATATCCCCACATGCGGTGCCACTATGATGAAGAAAAGAGAGGGGATCCATGCCCTGCGAGCGGTTCTTGGGCGGCTGCACAGAGGCCGCCCCATGCCACACCTTGAGCCATGACTGGACAGGGTAGGGTGGCTCCCTCTCCTCCTGCTTATAAATACCAGATGAAAAGAGAGAAACAATAAGGGGGGTTTTGGGAGAGAAAGATTTTAGAGAGAGGTGTTGAGAGAGAGAAAGATTTTGAAAAAAAACAGAGAGAAAGGGGGGAATGAAAAACAGAGGGACATTGTTTGAGAACCAGGGGAGTTGAAAAAAAAATGAAGAACAAAAAGACAGAGAGGAAAGAATAGAAAAAAGAAAGAAGAGAAGAACAGGGGAGAGAGAAAAAAATAGAAAGAAAACAAAAAGAAAGGAAAAGGAAAAGCAAAGGGATTTGAAGAGTAGAAACAGAGCAGAAGGAAAAAACAGACAAAGAACAGGGGACGAGAGAATTGAAAAAACACAAAAAGGGGGGAGGGAAGGAAAATAATGAAATAGAAAATAGAGAGTTATGCCAAGATTACAAAGCTGTGTCAAAACTATCTAGAATTGTTTAATTGGCTTTGTTTTGCCCTTAATGCCTCCATTTGCATTCTAAATCAAAATATAAAAATAACGAGTGCATGTAGGCACCAAATAAGTATAAAAAACTAAACATTATGGAATAAAAATATGACATTTGGCGTTCTCATCACATATTATGAACTGTTAGGATGTAACATGCTGCATGAAGTATTCTCCGAATATATATGTTATGAACTGTTTGCAAGAAACATGTTAGGAACTGTTAGAATGTTGTTGCATAAATATTATTAACTATTATCACGCTACATAACACTATTTTAGTTGTGCTTGCAGGTATACATTAATGAAGCATTTGTTTATGATTGAACTATCTGAACTACTTATATGCTAATTCATCCTCATGATGTTTTGTCACAAATCAACTAAAGAGGGAGATTGTAAATGTCAAAATGTTTGGTTTTGATTAGTGAAAGATTATTTGCGTTGTTGAAGATCATTTTGTTTAGGTTTCTACATTATTCAAATTAGATAATGAATTGGTCAAGTTTATCTCATAGGATATAGCATGATTATTTATGTAATTATCTATGGATAAATTATATAGGAAATTCAGATAAATTTTATATAAAAAAAAATACAAGTTATTGGAAGATAACAATTAGAGAAGTGTTTTTGTGAAACATGTTAGCATTTTATTAAGAATGTAACAAACTAGGAAGCTTAAAGATAATGTTTATTAAATGTTTTTATCCTTTTCACATGGATGTGTATATAAGGAAGGACAATCAGAAGCATTTGATGGTTGCATTGGAAACGGAGAAAGAGTGCTCAACCAGCTAAAGAGTTACATAAAGTTTCACAGCATATACTTTTGGCACACAAGTAGAGTGTGAAGAAAATTCTCAAGGAGAATTGTTCTCAGAAGAGTTGGAGAGCCTTCATACTTCGAGGGGAAGTTCCTATGTTAACTATTAGCAACTAGATGTTTCAGTTAGGATGAGAACAATTTGAAGATTGTTAGTTGTTCTGACAAGCTATTGCAGTAGAAGACAAAACAGAGTGTTTGTCTTGACAAGTAAGGTAGTATAGATGCAAAAGATTGGTAGTGAAAAATACTCCTCTTGTAATCTTTTATACTAGTAAAATTTGTATATCTTGGATTTGGCTGCCCCAGATAGGTTTTTTTTATCTTTTAAAAAGTTCTTCAAAATATTTTCTCTTCGTAACCAAATAATTTGTTCATTTAAGTTTTCCGCACTTATATTTATTTGATTACTGAAACGGAAGTAGTAGTTATTAAAAATGATAAATTTAGAATCTTGTGTTTTCACATTTTCCATATTATATAATATATATTATCCAAAGTTTGCAAGCAGGTCATCAATGTTGAATTATGATTAAATTAATAGCATGTATTATTAATATTAATATCCGCGTTTATCAGATGGATACCTTTATTAATTGATTTGTTGTTCCCTTTTCCCTTGTGTAGCTATTTGGTTTGGTATGTGCATCCGCGCCAATACTATTTAATTGCAATTCTCTTCATCATGTGATATAATTAAATGATTAAAGTCAAGCCCGTACGTCCGCAACAGTACTCACCATATATATATATATATATATATATATATATATATATATATATATATATATGAAAATAAACTTACTATTTATTTAGTAAAATAAAAATTAGTTGAAAAGTCTTTATTCATTTTCACAATAAACAACGATAAATATCCGCACATAAAGTTTCAACACCAAGAACCATTA